>FWPV01002327.1_pt1 | contig 12003 bp, 8 predicted proteins | sample 2228371 | NCBI WGS metagenome assembly FWPV01 (sample SAMEA103939776, study PRJEB20133) | metagenome | reverse complement strand
AAGGGACCTAACACGGCGACCCAAGGAGAGAGCCTTGCCGGAAAGTATAACTTAATCATTAAAAATAAAGGGACGAGCGACGCCAGCAAATTCTATGTGGATATCATCCTCAAAGGGTCGCCCGGTCTTCAACCAACTGCAGAAGCTCGGCAGACTCAGAATGATGAGTTTCTCTGTGGTCGCAGTTTTATTCCTTTTCTCAGAGCCGGAAGTTCATTGGCTCCGGCCAGCTTAATGGTTTCTATTCCTCCGGATATTCCGCCGGGCGATTACACACTTTGCGCTGTAGCTGATTCTACCAGTGTGGTTGATGAATCGAGCGAGGATAATAATTCTCGCTGTCTCCCGGTAAAGATAATTAAAAGAAAAAATTAAGAGGCAAAATGAGCCGCCGCGATGAAAAAGATGATAAGAAAAGGCCTTTTTTTCGGTTTATTTGTTATGGTGGTCATTTTTCTGGCGCGTGCTTTTCTTTTTGCCGTTGAACATCCAGGACAAGTCGAAGCAATTCGTCTTGAGCATATCCCCATAGAGCATTTTAATTATGGGGAAACAGTCTTGATGCGAGGGGCAATAGTTGGCGGAGAAGGTGATGTGTATTTTTTCTTTCGAGCCGAAGGGATGGAAGAGTTTCAAGTGAGAAAAATGACTGAAGAAGCCAATGGCGTTTATATTTTCGAATTTGACACCTCCCTGTTGACTTCACTTCAGGTGGAATATTATTTAGAAGCCCGTGTGGGAGATAAGAGTTTTTTTTATCCGCTATCTGCTCCCCACGAGTTGGTAAAAATGACGGGAGAAAGCCGAGAGCCACTTCCTGAAATTCCCGCGAACCTACCTCTCCCTACTGCCGAGGCAAAAATAACGTTTCCCGTAAATCTTAGTCTAAACCTGGAGAAAGCACTTATGGACAGTGAAGAAGAAATGGCTGAACAGGAAGGAACACAAACCGTGATGGGTGGAAATACGAGGTTCTTTCCTTCCTATCAGAGCCCAACGGGGTCGGCGGTGCGCCTGGAAGCAAATTTCAGCTACACTAACAATCCCTTGCCTATGGAGAAAAAAATCGACCTTTCGAACTTAATCATTTCTTTTACCAGTGGCTACCATGGGATAAGAATAGGAGATATTAACATTAGCGAATCATCCATGACCGTTTCTGGCTTAGGTAGAAGGGGGGTGGAATATTCGCTGGATAATCAAAAAACGTCCTTCCACTTATTTGATATAAGTTCTCAGCAGGTTCAGGGATTTAAGGGATTTGGTATTCCCCGGCCTTCGCTAAGTATTTATGGAGGGTCATTGAAACAAGCATTCCTGAATGAGCAAATTTATTTAAAAGCCGTCTATATCGGGGGAAAAGATAATCCTCAAGAGGGGGTAAACGTGGCCGCCTCTCCCTTTTATGGGGGGAGAGAGGGCCGAGTTATAGCCTTAGAAGGAGAGGCTAAGCTTTTTGAACAAAAATTTAACCTCACCGCTGAATTGGCCAGAAGCAAGTATGATGAAGATGTCACCGATGAGGCTCTTTCCACTTCGGATAATGCTCTGAACCTGGGGGCTAACTTTTCGGCCGGTGGTTTTAACCTGCAAACAACTTATAGCTATGTCGGAAAGAATTTCAATTCTATCGGGTTACAGAGTATGGCCAATGATCGCGAAGGCTACCAGGCGATAATCAGCTTATCCCGTGGCATTTTTAATCTAACGAGCTCTTATCTTATAGAGAGAGACAATGTTCAGCGTGATCCAGCTCAATCAACTACTAAGGATAAAAATGGAAATTTGGAGCTTTCTCTTACCTTTTCTCCGCGGGTAGCATTTAATATAGGCTATCGCCGGGATAGCCAATCCTCTTCTTCGGCCACAGAAGAGACAATTTCCAATGCGAACTTAATGAACGAGATAAGTAGTTCGTTAAACTTGATGTTAAGTGATCGAACACAGATAAACCTTTCTTTGAGAAATTCAAATCAGAAAAGTGAAGCCAGCCCAGAAAACGAAATGGCCACTCTGAGCCTGAATTTGGGTGGCTCTTTCCGACCAGGCGAAATTTTAAGCTTTAGCCCCAGCTTTAGCTATTCGCGCTCATCCAGTCCTTTCACCGGTCTTCATACATCAACTTATAGTTCGCTGCTTAACGGCGAGATTTATTTTATTCCTCAAACCCTTTATTTCATTTTTTCAGGAGGTTTCAACCGGATGGAAATGAATCCGGAAGATATCACTAACATTATAAATTTAAACGGGGGCCTAAATCTCTCTCTCGGCCATTGGCTTAAGTTTGCCCAGCTTAATCTGGCGGTCAACGGAGATTATAACCGCCGATGGCATGCTGACTCCAGTTTTTCCCATTATCGGATATTACTCAAGGTTGATTTTGCTTTTTAGGAGAGGATAAATGAAGAAGAGGCATATAATAATATTGGCCTTAGGAATATGGCTTTTTATTTCTGCCTCGAGCCTTTTCGCCGCCATTTCATTTTTTCCTCTTCAACCAAACGTGGAGCAGGAGATAAGTTTTCTGGTTAGCCATCCTGAGGGAATAGTAGCAACTACTACGGAATGGAATTTTGGCGATGGGACGATCATTCGCGGGTCGGTGAGTCCTTTAAAGAGATACCAAAAAAGCGGAGTTTATATAGTGAAAGTCACCTATGCCACCTATAAAGAGAAGCAGGTAAGTGAACAAGCGAGTATTACTGTGGTAGAGAGAAGAAGAATTTCTTACACCCCTTCTCTTTATCCCGCCTTGCGACGACCGGTCACCTTTCGAGCGGAGAATTTTTTTTCTACCCAGATATTATGGGATTTTGGGGATGACCAAGGAAATATAGTGGGCTCCCCTGTTATTACGCACGTTTATACCCGGCCGGGCAATTTTACAGTTAGAGCGTTAGATTTCGGCGGGAAATCAGTGGCTGACATCAGGACAAGAATTACTATAAAAGAAGAAAAAGGGCCCCGGTCCCATTTTCAGATTTATTTTATTCAACTCAGGTTTGAAGATGGCAAACCTTATAGGGTCGTTCCCAAGGATTATGGCGGGCTTATAGCCTATGCCGACATAAAATATGAAGGGACAGGAATTTTGATGGCTCAATGGCTGGTTGATGGTTTGCCCTTCAAAACGGTTAGTATGATCATGCCTTTTGCCCGGCAGACAACGATCGATTCTGGTTCTATTCCCACCCTCCCCACCTATGTGCCCGGCATCCATGAAGTAACTTTACGGATTATTCAGCCGCCTTTAGAATTTTCGCTTCCAGTCCTCAGATATTTTGTTTCCGTGGAAAGAAGACCAGAAAAATTAGTAACCAACATGATTGATTTGAGCACAATAAAAATAAGGAGTTTGCAAAATCAAGAAATACCCTTGGTCAAGGATTGCCTCCATATCCCCAAGAATAATTATTTGCTCTTGAAAGGGCTTATATCTAATACCTCCAACAATTCCGTCCCCATGGCCCTATTAAGAATTTACCTGGACAATAAGCTGGTAGACCAACAGTTAGTATCGAGGCTGCGTCCTTTGGAGGAGAGAAATTTTGAAACGTCTATCTTCTATCCTGAGTCTGGAGCCAAAACGGTTTTCGTCGCTCTTTACAATATCTCCGATAAGACTCCCCACCTTCTCTTTTTAAAAAAGATTAATCTCCAGTCCTCAAATTAAAAAGGAAGCTGTTGGTAATTGCTTTTGAGCCAGGGGTTGAGAGAAAAAGCTTGTTCAAAATATTTTTTAGCCTCGGCGAGAAGATGATCCTGAACAGATTTCTGGCTGGCTGTTTTTGCTTTTAAAACGAAAAGGACAGCCTTTTCTGCCCAGGCTTCAGCCAGAGTCGAATCTATACGCAGCGCTTTTTCCAGATAATTTTCTGCTTGCTGAAGAGTTTCCTCGAAATAACTTTTATTTTGGCTCAGCCAGTCAGCCCAAAGGCGATAGTTTTTACCCATGGCCAAGAAGGTCTCAGCATTTTTTGGGTTTATTTTTATTCCACGTTCCAAGACATGCCTGGCCTTGGCAAAATAAATTTGCGGCGATTTTCCATTCTTCCATATCCACTCGGCCATAGCTGTATAAATGCGACCTCTTGTCAAGTTGGCCCAGAAAAAATCAGGCTTTATCTTGAGGGATAAATCAGACCAGTACCCGGCTTGATGCAAAGAGTCCTCAGGTGATAGCGCATGCTGGAATTCATATTCAGCTTTTAATAAGTAGCTCTCTCCCAGATTATTTATAGCGATAAAGTAAGAGGGGTTAATTTTAACGGCTTTTCCATAAACGCCAATAGCCTTCTGAATTGAATTGATTGGATTAGCGTTAATGGAAATTTCATAATGAGCTAGATCCAGCCAAAGATTACCCAGCGTGTTATAAGAAAAAGAATTCTGGGGGTCAATTTCAATTGCCTTTTCGATGACCCTGATTCCTTTCAGAAAAGAATCTTTTGCCTTTCGGCCGGTGCTTTTTTCGTATAATCCAAGATTCCAGTAGGTCAACCCTAGGTTGTTTAAGGCGATAATATCCCGGGGATTAATATCAACTGTTTTTTGAAAATAATCGATGGCCTGCAGAAATGATGGTAGGGAGTTCTGGCCAACACTTTTTTCGTAAGCCCCCAGGATAAGATAAGAGGAACCTAAGTTTTCATAGCTGGTACTGTTTTTTGGGTCTATTTTAAGGGCCTCTTGGGCGGCTTCGATTGAGGTTTTGAGAGAATCGAGCGGAGCCTCCCCCTTATAAAGTTGATATTCTGCCCAGCGCCAGTGCAGGAGTGATTTCAGGTTTAAGGTTTCTGGGCTAAATGGTTCAGCGATAAAAGCATCTTCAATAGCTTTTTGGGCTCGGTTAAAGGATTCTTGAGGCGAAAGCTCGGCCAGGAAAATTTTGGCCGTCATTTCCTGCATTTCTATCTCGGCTATAGACCGATAAATTTCCGGGTTACTTTCAATTTTATCTAAGACACTTAAATATTCGTTCCTGGCTTTTTGATAATAGAAGAAAGCTCCTTCTAGATCTCCTTTTGACCTCTTTTCATTACCAATATGGACGAAAATGCTGCCTCGAAGTAGCCTGGCTTCATAGAACCAGGGCATTCTTTCTGAAAGGAGGTTTAATTTTTCTAAAGCGAGGTCATTTTTTTGGGTTAGATAATCTATCAGAGCTTCGACATATTCCCAGGGTTCAGGGGCGGCTTTTTTGCCCTTGCTTATAAGCTCAAGGGCTCGGGCGAGGTAGAGAGTTTCGCTCTTTTTCTTTTTTAATTCTCTAATTTGCTCAGGCTCAAACATTTCCGCCTGAATGAGCTCTCGCTTATGCAGCATGGTTAAAGTGATTCCCAGTGAATAAGAAATATGAGGCAGACGGTATTTATATTTTTCCCAGGCAAGTTCCAGGTTTTTTTGGGCCTGCTCATATTCCCCAAGAGCCAGATATCCCCGGCCCAGGGCATAATGTCCGGGACCAAAGGCCAATTTTCCTTCTTGTTGCATTCTTCTGGCTATTTGTCCAATTTTTTCTTTTATAGCCTCTTTTTCCGGACGGATATCGTGAAGCGGAGAATAATACATATACCACAACATGTTCTCGATATTTTTAATTTCCTGCGAGAACTCGTCGGCCAGGCGCGCTTGCCTGCCGGCCTCCCATTGATGCCAGATAAAAAATGTTAGAAATCCCAGGGAAATCATGGAGATGATTATAAGAGAAGCTAACCAGCCTTTGTTTTTTCTGAGCTTCTTCATCAAGCGGTAAATTTTATGAGTTCTTCTGGCCTGAATGGGCTCACCGGCCAAATACCTGTGGAGGTCTTCGGCCAAGGCTCTGGCTGAAGGGTAGCGACGAACGATTTCTTTTTCTAAACATTTTTGCACTATAGTCTCGATATCAATCGGAAGTTTCGGGTTAATTTTTCTTAGCGGCACAGGGTCTTTATTTTTTATTTGGCCCAGGATCTCCTGGGTGTTTCCCTGATATGGGGCTTGGCCGCTGAGAATAGCATAAAAAGCGGCGCCAAGGCTGTACACATCTGTCCGTCTGTCGATGTTCTGTACCTCTCCGCTCGCCTGCTCCGGTGCCATAAATGCGGGGGTACCAACGATAAGACCGTGATGCGTTAACTTGGGCGATTCTTGTTCTTTAACCAGACCGAAGTCCAAAATATAAGGCTTATAGTCGCCCTTTTCTGTTATTTTAACCAATATATTGGAAGGCTTGATATCCCGATGAACAAGGCCGCAAGAATGGGCGGCGTGCACCGTCTCTGCAATTTCTTTCATTACCAGAACTTTTTGCTCCAGAGTCATTTCGATAGCTGCTTTATCCAGAGGCTGACCTTCGATGAGCTGCATAGCAATAAAAGGAGTCCCGTGGATTTCTCCCATTTCATAGATTTTACATATATTGTCATGTTCAAACCGCGCTTGAGCATGTGCTTCCCTAAAAAATCTCTGAATTAGAACCGGATCAGAAGTTTTAAGAATTTTAAGGGCTACGTAGCGTTTTAAAATCGGGTCAAAGGCTTTGTAAACCCAGCTCATCCCCCCTTCTCCCAGAAGAGAGATGATTTGATATTTTCCCCCACCAGAAGATAGATTATTTTTAGAATTTGAATGAGAATTAGAAAAAGGATTCATTTTTTATCTAGGGCCCTAATTTTTTAGTGGGTCTCGGTCAATTAGTTTATGCTTATGGAGAAAGGCCATAAAATTATGATATTCGGACTCCCCCAGGTTGAAAAGACGGCACAGCTCTTTATAGCGACCAGAAGGAGTTTCCCCCAAACCCCGCCTGATAATTTCGCGTACTTCCTGGCGATTAAGGTCTTTGGCCAGGAAGGGCTTTTTAACTGCTTCCCAGAAGCTTATTTTATCTTCTGTCATCTTCTTAAGAAGCTCGCCTATTTTCTCTGAAGTCGGCTGACTTTTTTCTTGCAATTCATCAGCCAAAATGGTTTCATCTATGACACCCGTTTCTGATGCTCGTTGAATTGCTCTATGAAGGATATTCTGAAGCTCACGGACATTCCCGGGAAAATTATATTGTTTAAGCTTTTCCAGAGCCCGGCGGGTGATAGAAAAACCAAACTTTTTAAGATTGGTTTTGGTTAATTCCTCGATATCTTCTTTTCTTTCCCGTAGCGGTGGAATTTTTAATGGATAAGTGGAGATGCGGAAATAAAGGTCTTGCCGGAAGCGATGGGCCTTTACCTCTTCTTCTAAATTCTTATTGGAGGCGCAGATTATTTTGATATCAGCCTTTCTTTCTTTTTCTTCTCCCAGCCTCCGATAATAGCCGGTGTCAATGAACCGCAAAAGTTTAGCTTGGAGAGAGAGGTCGATTTCTGAGATTTCGTCAAAGAAAAGAGTCCCCTGATGAGCTTCCCCCACCAGCCCGATCCTTTCCTCAGCTCCGGTATATGCACTTTTTTTGCAGCCAAAGAGTTCAGCTTCAAAGAGGGATTCGGGTAGAGAGGGTGAGCTCACGACGACAAATTCCCCTTTTCGGCCCGAAAGTTTGTGGAGGATCTCAGCGGCCAAGCTTTTGCCTACCCCTGTTTCTCCCAAGATTAATACAGGGGAAAGCAGCGCCAGGCGTCTCATTTGCTGGCGCAAAAGTTCTGAGGTGCTTGAGGATCCAACCCAAATTTCTCTTTGCAGTTCTTGTAAGGCCACTTCCGTACGTAAAAATTGGACATAATGCTGGCAAACATTTCCTAAAAATTTCATCCATAGTCTTTCTGAGGGAGAGAACTTTTGTTTATTTTTAAGCCGGTCGACGTAGAAAACGGCGGCCAGCTGATGCTCCGAAAATATGGGACAAACATAAAGCGAGGCAACTTCATACAACAACGATGAATCACTTCCCCGCCGGAAAAGAAGGTTATCTTCGAAAAGTTCTTTTTTCTCTTGAATGGCTTTCTGGATAAAACTTCTAGCCACTCCATAAATTTCACCCAAATGGGTTCCGCTAATTCTTTCCTTATCAGTAATAATTCGCGCCGCCAAATTCTCGCCTAAAAAAAGTATTGCCCCATCAATGACTCCTTCCGCTTGCAAGTCTTCTAACAAAAGTTGTAAGGCTTTAAAAAAATCTTGTTCTTCCAGCGCTTTAATGAATCTTTCCATCCCCAAGACTTCCTACGATGAGGATAAATAATTCTCTTTCCGAATGTCAAGATTCATCTTCTTTTGGGTTATTTATATTATAGGGAAGCAGAGAAGAAGCATTTCTTTTTAAGGGAGGCCGCTCTGCCGATTGAGTGAAAGAGCATTTATATCTTTTATATCATTTTTCCATAATAATTGACTGTAAATCTCAACTCTCGGGATATTAAGTTTATTTAGGGGTGTTTAGGACAGACCAAAAACTGAAGAGAGGCTTAAAAGCGGCGGAAATAAGCCGGGCTCCCCTTGGGGGGAGAAATTTCATGATGAATTATGAACAAAATGAATCATGAACAAAATGAGTAATATTGCACCGAGGATTTAGCATCCATCAAAGTCTTATGATATGAGTCGTACTAGCCCCAGACGGTCACCCGACTATAGATATCAGTTTGGATGAGCAGGTCGTGGCCGTGGCTAAGGAATAGTTTTTTCTGGCTCATATTATTTCTCATATTATTTGAGGCTATGTTAATTAATTGTCAGTTTATTTATAATGACAGGCTAATGGTGGCTGGCGTGAAATCAACCAAAAGATTGTGCCTCTGGTTAGGCGGGTTATCGCTTTGTTTATTTTTTTGGTCTGTGCCTCAAAATAACCCGGCTATAGCCACGTTAAATGCTATGCCTCAGGCTCAGGCGCGAAAACCCTCCGGCACGGTTATTACTGATACTCTGAAAAGACAGGTTTTATTACCGGCTCGTGTCGAGCGCATTATTTCTTTCCAGCCTGAAATAACCAGGCTGGTGGTGGCGCTGGGTGGTGGCGATTGTCTCGTTGGTCTTGACCGCTTTCTCCGGATGGAAGACCATCTTTTTTCTCTTATCTATCCTCCGGCCCGAGACCTCCCGCTCATTGCTCTGAATGACGAAAACATCAACGCCGAAGTGGTGCTTCGTTTTCAGCCCGATATTGTTTTTGTTTCGCCCTCTGAACCTTCTCTGGCGGAGACTTTAGCGCGCAAATTATCCCTTCCAGTAGTCGCTCTTTCATCGTTGGGCCAGTTTGACCTTCTTTTGCAGGAGATGCGCCTCGTTGGCCAAGCTATTGGCCGCGAGCCAAGAGCTGAGGAACTTATCCGCTATTTCCAGGAAAAGCTCGCCTGGCTTCAGCAAATCCTGAAGGCCAAAGGGAACAAGAAGCCGCCCCGCGTTTATTTATCTTTCTGGTCCTCGCTCATCATGACGCCGGTTTACTACGATCCGGTAAAAATGGCTGGCGGCCTCAATTTAGCTGAGGGCCTGATGCCTTCCTATTTAGGCACCGCCAGGGCAGTGGTCAGCGTAGAAAAAATTCTTGGCTGGAACCCGGATATCATTCTCATTCATGGCAATTATTTACCAGCCGAGCGTGAGGTAACGGTCGAAAAGGTTTTGGCTGACCCTCGTCTCCGCTCGCTTGAGGCGGTCAAGAAAAAGCAAATTTATTATACTTTTGGCTTCTGGTACTGGTGGGACCCAGCTGAGGCTCTTTTCGAGACTTTCTACCTGGCCTGTCTTTTTTACCCTGAACTCCGCTCCGCACTGGACTTAAAAAAATTGGGCGAGGAAATTTTTATCAAGTTTTATAATTCGGCCGAAGCCTTCCCGCGCCTGCTGGAAGTTCTGCAGATTGACTTGCCTTCAGCCGAACAGAAAGAGAATATTAATATCCCCGTTTTGAGCAGGTGCCGGCCGTTTGCCGGCGGGGAAGAGGAAATTAGCCATAAGTAAAAGACAAGCGGGCGATGAGGTCAGAAAAATAGCGAGAAAGGTGGAGGCACTCCAAGGAGAAAAACTCAAAGAAGAAGAGGGTCGAGAAAAATTAACCATATTTTGAGGTAACCTTGAGGATAAGGTCTAAACTTAAAAATCGCTGGCCCTGGATGGGGGCAAGCGCGGCGCTTCTTCTCCTTTTTTTCTTTTCCCTGGCCCTTGGCTCTTATCACCTGAGCCTTAAACAAGTGGCACAGACGCTTCTCTCCCCGTTTTTCCCTTCCTGGCGCTTAGCTGTGCCTGAGGTTGCCTCAGGGATTATTTTCCAGATTCGTTTGCCGCGTATCCTTCTGGCCTTAATCGTAGGCACTGGCCTGGCTCTTTCCGGTGCTTCTTTGCAGGCTCTTTTTCGCAATCCTCTGGTCAATGAATACCTGTTGGGTCTATCCTCCGGCGCTGCTTTTGGGGCAGCTTTATCTTTGGTTTTCTTCAAGCATCTAATTCCCGTTCAACTGAGCGCTTTTGTTTTTGCTCTCTTCGCTGTTTTTATCGTTCTTTCGGTCAGCCGTAGCGCCGGAGGTTCGATTGTAGCTCTTCTTCTTACGGGTGTCATCGTTTCGGCCTTTTTTACCGCCCTGCTTTCGGTCGTAGAATACCTCGCCAGTCCCTATGCTCTTCAGGCTCTTTTTTTCTGGCTGATGGGCAGTTTCTCGCTTGCTGGCTGGCGCGAGGTAATAATCACTTTGCCGTTGATTTTTGGGGGGGCGGTTTTTCTCCTCCTTTTTCGCTGGCGGCTTAATCTTTTATCTTTGAATGAGGAGGAGGGTCGGGCTTTAGGGGTTAATGTGCGCCGGGAAAAAATAATCGTCATCGGGTTAGCTACCCTCATGACCTCAGCTGCCGTGGCCGCCGTAGGCATAATCGGCTGGGTTGGGCTCATCGTGCCCCATCTGGCCAGGATGATGGTGGGTGCGGATAACCGTCGGGTGCTGCCTCTTTCTGGCTTGCTGGGTGCAGCTATCCTTCTTGCGGCTGATGACCTGGCTCGTTCTCTCACCTCTTTTGAAATTCCTGTCGGCATCTTTACCAGCTTAGTTGGCATTCCTCTTTTTATCTATCTTTTAAGGAAATCTTCGCGGGTGTGGCTGGGATAGGGGAGAATCAGATGACAAATAGGATATAATTTAATCCTGCTCGCGGCGGGTAAGTCTACTTAGCCGTCGGAGGTGTCAAAGCAAGGCATGATAGAAGTAAAAAAGCTTTATTTTACTTATGACGGCTTTTCTTTGGAGGTAGCTGGCCTTCTTTTCCCGCCGGGGAAAGTAACCGCGATAATCGGGCCGAACGGGGCAGGAAAAACAACCTTGTTAAAATGTCTGGCTTGTCTTCTTCCTGTCCAGCGCCACACTGTTTTTTATGACAGCCAGGATGTAGCCCGGCTGAAGGAGCAAGCCAGAGCCAGGATCATCGGTTATGTGCCGCAGGAGCAAACCCTGGCTTTTAATTATTCGGTCCTGGAATTTGTGGTTATGGGCCGGGCGGCTCATCTACCTCTCTTTGGTCTGCCGTCTAAACGTGATTTTGAGTTAGCGCATCGAGCCCTCGAATTTGTCGGCCTTCCTTCTTTTGCCTTCCGAACCTTAGCTGAACTGAGCTCCGGGGAGCGCCGTTTGGTGCTCATCGCTCGGTCGCTGGCCCAGGAGACGCCGGTGCTCCTTCTGGATGAGCCAACCACTTTTCTTGACCTGCGGCATGCTCTGGAAATCCTCGGGCTGGTGCGGCGTCTGGCTGCGGAGAAAGCGAAGACCGTAATTTTAACCCTTCACGATATCAATCAAGCCGGCCATTTTGCTGACCACCTGATTTTGATGAAGGCGGGCCGGATAGTAGCCTCAGGCAGTCCTCCCCAGGTTTTGACTGAGGAGCTCCTGGCTGAGGTTTATGAAATTCCTGTCTCGCTGGTTGAGATTGGCGGCCGGCGTCTCGTCCTCACCTGAAAAAACAGGACTTAATTTTTTAGCCTTCCATGACATGCAGCTCCCGGGGGGTGCGCCAGGCGCCGCGCGTAAAATCGGGAAAGGCAACGGGCTTGCTTTGGCTGGCGACTGATTTTTCGCTGAGCGGTGTAACCACACTCCATGT
>FWPV01013878.1_pt1 | contig 12004 bp, 8 predicted proteins | sample 2228371 | NCBI WGS metagenome assembly FWPV01 (sample SAMEA103939776, study PRJEB20133) | metagenome | reverse complement strand
GCCGGGGGCGCGGCGTGAGACGATGTGCACATGACCGGCGCGACGTCACGTGCGGCGAGGGCCGCCCCCTGGGTCGGGGGGACCCTTCTGCTGCTGGTCGCGGGGGTCGCGCTCTACCTGTTCACCGGGGCGGCGGCGAGCAAGCCTTCGAACGCCCCGCCGCCCCAGACGGACGACATCTCGTACGGCGCGCCGCAGGCCGAGCTCGCGGTGATCGAGTACTCCGACTTCCAGTGCCCGTTCTGCGCCGTCTACGCGCCGATCATGAAGAGCCTGCGCGAGGACTACGGCGACCGCGTGCGGTTCGTCTTCCGCTTCTTTCCGCTGAAGAACCATGCGTACGGCATGATCTCCGCGCAGGCCGCCTACGCCGCTCACCTGCAGGGTCGCTTCTGGGAGATGCACGACCTGCTCTTCGAGCGGCAGGACGAGTGGTCGGGCGCGTCCGACCCCGTGCCGTACTTCGAGAGCTACGCCGAGAGTCTCGGCATGGACCTGACGCGCTTTCGCGCCGACCTGAGCGCCCAGGCGACCATCGACGTCATCGAGGGGCAGCGTGCCGCGGGGGACAGGGCGGGCGTCACGCACACACCGTGGTTCGTGGTCGGCGATTCCGTCGTGCTCCCGCGGACGCTGCGACAGTTCGAGAAGCTGATCGAGGAGAGACTGTGACCCGCCCACGCCCATGGGTGTCCTGGTTCCTGGTCGCCGCCGCGTACGCCGGTTTCGTCATCTCGCTCTACCTCACCTTCGTCCACTACCGGGGATACGTCTCGCCCTGCTATGTGGTCGAAGGGTGCGAGAAGGTGCAGACCAGTCGCTTCTCCGTCGTCTTCGGCGTCCCCGTGGCCCTTCTGGGCACCGCGTTCTTCGCCGCGATGTTCTACCTGGCGATCGGGCTGGTCACCCGCCCCGGGCTGAGGCTCGTGCGCACCTACAAGGTGCTCGCCCTGCTCGGGGCGTTGGCGATCGTCCCGCTCTTTCTGCTCCAGGCGATCGCCCTGCGCGCGTTCTGCTCGTACTGCGTCGCCACCGAGGCCATCATGCTCGCGATGTGGATCGTCAGCTTCCTGCTGACCGCGCCGCCCGCGAGGGCGGAGCCGGCCACGGCCGGAGTGGCCTCACGGCCGTGAGCGACACGACGGGGGCGGCGAGCCTCCGGCTCGCCGCCCCCGTCGCCCTTCACCGGCCCTGCGCACGCCGCTCGCGTCGCAGGGCCGATCGTGCGTGGCCCTCTCAGAGCGTCACGGTCAGAACGTTGCTGTACCCGGAGTCGCCGAGCACGTTGAACGCCTTGACCCGGTACAGGTGGCTGCCCGGACCCGGCGCGTTCGAGAACGTCGTCCGGTTCGGCTCAGTCGTGCCGACCTGGGTCCACGTGACGCCGTCGGAGCTCCGCTCGACGACGAAGCCGGCCTCGTTGGTCGCGTTGTCGGTCCAGCTCATGAACACCGACCCGCGTCTGATCCTGACCAGCCTGAGGTTGGTCGGGTCCGCCGGCACCGTGGCGACGGTGGCGGCGACGTTGGAGGGATCCGACGACGCGGTGACGGTGGGGAAGCCGCCGCTCACGATCTCGTTGAGGTTCGGGTCGGCGTAGTCCCAGGTGTCGCCGACGGTGTTCTGGGCGATCACGCGGTACGCGTAGTCGCGGTGGTTCAGGACGGTCTCATCGACGAACGACCGGAGACCGGTGGTGTTCTCGGCGTCCAGGGGCGTCGAGACCAGAGCCAGGTCGACCCAAGGCTCGCCTGCCTCTTTCCTCTGGATGAGGAAGGCGGTCTCGGCGATCGAGGTGTCGGTCCAGGTCAGCGTCACGGTCCTGGGACCCTGGGTGCTCGCCGTCGCCGTGAGCGCCTCTGGTGCCCACGGCGGGTAGACGAACGACACCGGCCGCATCATGTCCATCTCCTCATGGCTCAGGATGTGGCAGTGGTAGACGTACTCGGCGCCGAAGTTGATCGGGTGGTTGTACACGTCGATGGGGTCACCGTTCGGCGCGAACGCGGCCAGTGGAAGCCCGAGCGCGTCGGCCCGCGACGAGATGATCATCTCGGCGCCGTCGGCCCGCATCGGGTCGATCGGCCGGATGCTGTTCGGGACCTCCCAGGGGAGCTTGGGCACGATCGGCCGGAGGGCGAAGTAGGTGTCCTCGAGCGGCGCCACGCGGATGGTCTCCTTCCATCCCAGCTCCGTGGGGTCCGGTGGCTTGATGACGTTGTCCCAGTTCACGCGGTTGAGCACCTGGACGTCCATGGCGTGGAAGTGGATCGGGTGCGTGTCCACACCGTTGTGGGTGATCTTCCAGATCTGCGTCCCGTCGTCGCCTCGGGCGATGGGGGTCACCTTCACGTCCGCCGAGGGCAGCCGGGACGCGTCGATGATCTCCGTGGTCGGGAAGACGAACGGGTCGAGGACGGTGTTGGCCATGCCCGGGATCGCCGGCACGACTTCGGTGCCCAGGTTCGCGCTCATGCGTCCGAACTCGTCGAAGACGGACTCGCTCGTCTCGTCCTGGATCGCCTTGGGCTCGATCCTGACCGAGACCTTGCCGAAGCCTGCCGGGTAGGTGCCGTCTGGCTTCATGCGGAGGGTATCGAACTTGAAGAGGTCGCCCCCCTGCTGGTTGATGCGCGCGTAGCCGTCGCACTTGACGGTCTCGGGTGTGGTCTCGGTGCAGTAGCCGCTGGCCGCGAAGCTCTGCCCGTAAGCCGAGTTGTACGCGGCCTGCCCGACGACCGTCGGCGGCTGGCTCGACTCGAAGACTCCCGAGCCGTCGGCCTTGTGGCTGAAGGCCTTGCGGAGCGCCCTGAGGTTGAACGCGGTCGCCGGCGCGCTCGCGGCCACCTTCACCTGCATGACGGTGCGGGTGTTGGGGCCGTAGCCGGGCAGGACCGCCGCGGCGCCGTTCGGTGCCAGGTCCGGGGCTCCCGTGTAGTAGTCGTAGCTCGGGATGCGGGCCGGGAAGGCCGCCGGCGCGTCGTTGTAGAGGATCAGGGTCTTGCCGGCGAACTTCGAGAAGTCGACGACGACGTCGGCCCGCTCGGCTGGCGCGAGCAGCAACGAGTGCTTGTCAACGTTGCCGACGCCGAACAGGGTCGGGTCAGTGACCCACGTGGTCACCTGCTGGCCGTCGACGACCACCGGCGCGGGCAGGAAGCCGCTCTCGTTGGCGATCTGGACCCAGTCGGGGCCGGGCAGGCTGTAGCTGGGGTCGGTGCCCCCGTCGTCGCTGGTGTCGGGCGTCGGAAAGACGACCGGGTCGGTCTGGGCGGCCGCGAGCTCGTCCTCGTTGAAGGCGACCTCGGTGGCGCCCACCAGCGCATCGGCGGTGCTCGGGTCACCCACGTACCACTGCAGGTTGAAGAAGCGGTCGTTCGCCGCATTCAGGATGCGGAACCGGTAGGTCTTGGGCTCGACGGTCAGCGTCGGGTACGCGACCCCGTTCACGATCGGCGTGTCGTTGAACTGCTCCATGCCCGCCGAGATCAGCGGCGTGCCGGGGATGAGCGCCGGCTCGCAGTAAGGATCGGTCTGGTACTGCCAGGTCGCCGGGTCGTCGAGATCGCAGCCGGGGTCGTAGTACGGGTTGTCGATGGGTGGGTACTTGGCGTCCTGCGGCGGCCAGAACCACGGTGCGAACATCCAGCGCCCGTACGCGCTCATGCCGCTCGGGTCGCCCGGGTTTTGGGCCGGCATGTAGACGTGGTGGTACCAGAGGCTGCCGTAGCCGCCCCAGCGGGCCTTGTCCCAGGTCGGGTCCTGGCCGTACGTGCCCGCAACGGGGTCGTCGTAGAGCTGGGAGTCCTGCGGGACGAAGGTCCGGTCCTGGACGACCAGCGGGACGGTGTCGGTGGGGCCCGGGATCGTTCCGCTGTCGACGAGCTTCTGCTCGGCGGCGTCGGTGATGATGTACGGGGCCGCCTCGCCGGCGTACACGTTGAGGCGCGTGATGCCCCAACTGTGGTCGTGGTAGAACATGAGGCGCGCGCTCTGCTGGTTGGTGTAGTAGAAGGTCTGGCAGCCGTCGTCGTCGGCCTCGCACACGTCCATGTCGGGCACGCTCTCGACGCTCACACCCTCAGGCCAATTGGTCATCTCGCCTGCCGGAGTGATCCACTGGTGCGGTGTCCCGTCGCTGATCCAAGGGGTGTTTCCGCCGTGCAGATGCAGCGTGGCGCGGTTCTTGGTGTAACAGTGGTGCCCCATCGACTTCGCGTCGGTGCACATGGGGTTGCGCACCTCGTCCATGACCGTGCCACCGGGCTGCGGACTGGGGTCGTAGGCCTCGTCCATGTTCGCCATGCCTGAGCCCATTATCGTGCTGTCGACCGGCAGGAAGAGGTCCCCGTCGTCGCCCGTCGGCAGGAGGTTGCGAAAGACGATGCGCACCGCCTGGTCCTTGGGCGTGATGATCGCCGGTCCGAGGTACTGCGGCGGCGTGACCGCGTACGCCTGCGCGCCGTCGATCAGCACCGGGACCTGGGTCCCGTCCCTCAGCGTGTTTGTCAGGGGATAGTGCTGGCTCACGCCAGCGTTGGCGGGCGTCTCGATCTGCACGTAACCTCGCACGAGCGTGGGCGGCAGGCTCGACGAGAAGCTGGTCTCGTACTGCACGAGTCCGATCTCGTAGCTTTGAGAGACGTCGGCATCCATGTCGGTCACGTGAGGGTTGCCGTAGTCAGGCACGGCGATCGGGATGTACTTGCCGGTCGTCGGGCAGGGCGCCGCGGCGACGCCGGCGGGATCGCACAAGCCGGGCAGCGCGTCGACGAACTTCTTGATGCCGCCGCCGGTCACGTAGCCCGAGCCGCCGGCCGTGAGATCGACCTGCGTGACCGCGCCGCCGTTGGTCAGGGCGATCGCCGTCGCGCCGCTGCCGTCGCCGGCCGCGTCGGTGATGGTGACGGTGGGAGTGGACGTGTAGCCGGCGCCGAAGCTGTCGAGCTGGATGCCGTCGATCCTGAGCGTCGCCGTCGCGGCCGCACCGGAGCCGCCGTTGCCTATCGGGTCCTGCAGCGTGCCGTCGCGGATGACGACCTTCGGCGCCGAGGCGTAGCCCGAGCCGGGGTCGTCGAGGACGACGGCCGTTATCGCGCCGGTCTCGGGATCGAACTCGGCGTGGCCCCTGGCCTGAACTCCGTCCGGGTCGTCGGGCATGTCGAAGTCGACCGTCGGCGAGGTGTAGCCGCTGCCGGCCTCGTCGAGGACGAGTGCATCGACGCTCCCGTACGCGGTCGCCGTCGCGTCCTCCGTCGCCCCGCCGCCGGTGATGGCGACGGTCGGCTCCGTGTAGCCTCCCCCGGCGCCGGTGACGATCACCTTGGTCACGGCGCTCGTCTCACTGACGGTGGCGGTCGCGCTCGCGCCGGTGCCGGCTCCGCCGATCGTCACCTCGGCGGCCTCGTAGCCTTGCCCGGGGTCGGTGATGGTGATGCCGGTCACCGCTCCGTTCGCACCGACGGACGCCGTGGCCGTCGCCCCCGTCCCCGAGCCGGTGGGATCGGTGATCGTGACCGTCGCGTCCGGCAACGTCGCCGGGCTCAGGGCCCAGTTGGGCCAGGGCCCGAAGTAGTGCGGCACCCTGGACTCGTCGGTCGGCTCCGTGGGCATGGCGAAACCCGGTCCCATGACCAGGAGGAACGCCGTGGTCGCCAAGGCTACGACGACGAAAGCGAGCACGCTCACTCGCGTGAACGACATGTGATGTCTGAATCTGGCACTCACTTCGATCCCTCCCCCGTTCCGAGCTTGTGAAGCCCGAGCTGACGTGTCGTGTCAGGGACGTCCCCCCGACGTGCGGAGCGGGTCTTCACCCCCTGTCGATGCCTCCGCGGCGCGTCGCGCCGTCGGACTGGCCGTCCCGCCTGTGTCTGCCACCATGCCCGCCAGACGGGGGGTCGTTCTCGTCCATCGCACCTGACTTGACCTGGACGATTGTCCAGACTTGGCGGGCCCGGGGTATCACGCGAGAACAGACCCAGGCACCGCGCGGCGATGCCTGGGACCGCGGAGGAGGCTGGCTCTGGATCACATGAGCATGGCGACGGGTCTCGCCGCCGGCATCTCGGTGGAGGCTGCAGTGAGCCACGGCATGGTGGGGCTCGCCAGGCGTCCGCGGGACGGCGCCAGGATCGCCTTCGCGGTCGCGGCCGCCGCGGCGGCCGCCGGCGCAGTCGCCGTCGTCATGATGTACGCGGCCGGCTCGGCGGAGGCCCACGCGGCGATCATGAAATGGCTCCTCTTCCCGTCGAGCACGGTCTGGACCGTCGCTGCCGTCTGGGCCTTCGCCTTCCACACCGACGTCCGGCCGCGACGCTTCCTCTTCGCCCTGACCGCGGCCTTCGCGGTCATGCTCGCGGCGGACTTCGCCCTCCCGCTCGGCCTGCTCCACGACCAGGTCGGGGAGCTGCGTCCGATGCCGATGGCCGGGGGTCACGCGGTGGACATCACCGGGGAGTCGCCGCACGCGCTCCACTTGGCGGTCGTCGCGCTCACCGGCGCCGCGGTCGGCTTCCTTCTTTACGCCGTCGCCTGCGTGTATCGACGAGGCGAGCGCGGCAAGGCGGCCTATCTGGGCGTCGCCGCGGGCCTCTTCTCGCTGACCATGCTCGTCGACACCCTCACCGACTACGGGGTGGTCACGAGCTTCTACACGACCCCGCTGCTGTTCGCCGGCGTGGTTCTGGCGGTCAGCCTGGCCCTGCGCCGGGAGGCGCTGCGCGACGAGGCAGAGCTGCGGCGGTATCGCACGGAGCTGGAGTCGCTGGTCGAGGCCCGGGTGGCTGACCTCGACACGGCCAACGAGCAGCTCGCCCGGGAGGTCGGGGTGCGCGCCGCGGCCGAGGACGCCTTGCGTCGACGGGTGGTCGAGCTGGACGCCCTTCACCACCTGACGCAGGCGCTGGTCGCGCCGGCGGACCTCCCCGCCGCGCTCCAGGCTGTCGCGCGGGACGTGGCCCAGCTCTTCGGCGCGTCGTGCGTGACGATCGACGTGTCCGGCGACGACGTCGGCTTCTGCCGAGCCTCGTCGTGCACCGACGGCGTCCCGTCGGCGCCTGACGCCGACACCGGGTGGCGCGAGACCCGGCACTACCGCAGCGCCGTCGAGAGCCGGGAGGCACTGGTCGTCGAGCACCCCGATCCGGCGCAGGTGCCGCCCGAGGCGGCCGCGCAGGCCGCCTCGGACCCCATCCGTCGGCTCCTCCTCGTCCCCCTCGTCACGAGAGGCGGGGTGGTCGGCGTCCTGACCATCGCCTGCGGCGAGGCCAGCCGGTCGTTCGGCCTGGGTGAGATGAAGCTGGCGCGGACCGTGGCCGACGCGTTGGCCGCCGCCGTGCTGAGCGCCCAGCTCCACGAGCGCGAGACGCGGCTGGCGGCGGCCAGGGAGCGCCAGCATCTCGCGCGCGAGCTCCACGACGCCGTGACCCAGACCGTCTACTCCGCGACGCTGATCGCCGACGCCCTGCCTGAGGTGTGGCGGCGCGACCCCGCGGAGGGGATGCGCGGTCTGGAGACGCTCCGGCGCCTCGTCCACGGCGCCTTGGCGGAGATGCGCATGCTGCTCTTCGAGCTGCGCCCCGGGGCGCTGCGGACGGCGCCGCTCGACACGCTGCTCGAGCGCCTGGGCGCCGCGCTCGCCGGTCAGGTACAGGTGCCGGTGGACGTCGAGGTGCGCGAGGAGGTCGCCGTCCCTCCGGACGTCAAGGTCGTGCTCTACCGCGTCGCGCAGGAGGCGCTGAGCAACGTGGCGAAGCACGCGCACGCGAGCCGGGTGTCCGTCGTCCTCACGGCGGATGAGCGCGGGGCCCGTCTTACGGTGTGTGACGACGGCCAGGGCTTCGACCCACAGGCCGTGGGTCCGGAGCGGATGGGGCTGCGCATCATGAGGGAGCGCCTCGAGCAGATCGGAGCCACGGTCGGCGTCGACAGCCGACCGGGCCAAGGCACCACCGTTGTCGCGGATTGGCCGCGGGTCGCCGTCGACACCGCGGTCCCGGCCGGGGAGGGTCCGGGATGAGCGGACCGGAGCGCATCCGGGTCATGATCGTCGACGACCATCGCATGGTCCGCGAGGGGCTCAGGATGTTCCTCTCCACCTGCGACGACCTCGAGGTGGTGGGCGAGGCGGCGGACGGAGCCGAGGCGGTCAGGATGTGCCGTGCACTCAGGCCCGACGTGGTGCTGATGGACGTGCTGATGCCGGTCAAGGACGGCGCCGCGGCGACGGCCGAGATCGTCAGGACGTGCCCTGGCGCGCGGGTCGTTGCCCTGACCAGCTTCGTCGAGGAGGAGCTGGTGGGTCGCATGCTCGACGCCGGCGCGATCAGCTACCTGCTCAAGGACGCGCAGCCCGAGCGTCTCGCGCAGGCGATCAGGGACGCGCACCGGGGCAGCGGCACGATCGACGGGCACGCGCTCCGCGCCTTGCGCGAAAGGGATCGTGTGGGCGGTGACCTCACCGCGCGCGAGCGCGAGGTGCTCGCCCTGGTCGCCGCGGGGCTGAGCAACAACGAGATCGCCCAACGCCTCGTCCTCAGCGTCGGCACGGTGCGCCTGCATGTGAGTAACATCCTGGCGAAGCTCGGCGCGCCCAACCGCACTGCCGCCGCGCTCATCGCCGTGAGGCACGGGTTGGTCGACATCGAGTGACCGCCGTGTCGCGCTGCCGGGCGGCTGCAGCGAGGGAGGCCAGCACGTCCCCGGTGACTGCCGGCCCGCCTATCACTCCTGTCCAGGTCGGGACCGGCCGGTCGCCCGTGGCGGGAGAGCCCGCCTTCCCTCATCCTGCTCCTGTCGTCGGATCCCGCCGCCACGAGTCGCGGCTGAAGGGAGCGCTGTGCGCGTGCTCATCGCGACAGACAGGCCGGGCCTCGGCGCCGGGCTGTCCTTGTACCTCGGCCAACACGACGTCGACGTGGTGGGGGTGGTGTCGCACCTTGGGGACGTCGTGGGGTCGGCGGCCGCGACGCGCGCCGACGCCGTGCTCGCGGACGTACGCATCGGCGACGGGCTCGGCGAGGTCGCGCGGGAGCTCAAGCGTCTGCCGCACGCCATCGCCGTCGTCATTCTGCGTGCCGACGACGAGCCGGCCGTCCCGACCGCCGCTGCGGCCGACGCGGTGGCGGCGGTGGGCGACCCCCCGAAGACCCTTCTGGAGCTGCTGGACACGGTGCGTCCGGCGCCCGGCTGAGCACGGGAGACGCCAGACCGCGACGTGGGACGTTCTGGGCGCTCGCGACGAGTCCCGCTGCGACGAAGCGGCGCGTCGACGCGCGCCCCTGCGTCCGGTAGGCTCGGGCGGACGGGCGCCGCGCCGCCGCAGGCCGGCGCGGCGCCACCTCGCCCCTCGCCCGCAGGAGGATGCCGTGAGCCAGACCAGCCGACCGTCGACCGCCCGGGAGGCGGGCGCTCTCACCGCCGAGCAGATGGAGCTCGTGCTCCGGCACCTGCCGGTCGACGTGTCCGTGACCGACGCCGAGCACGTCCTGGTGTACTGGCGCGGGCCGACCTTCGAGGACTGCGACGAGACCTTCATCGGACGCCACGTCGACGAGTGCCACAACCCCACCTCGCGCGCCCACATCAAGAAGATGGTCGAGGCGTTCACAGCCGGGACGCGTGACGAGGCCGTGTTCTGGGACGTCGAGGACGGCCACCAAAAGGTGACGCGCTACGTCGCCCTGCGCGATGCCGAGGGGACGTACCGCGGCATGATGGAGGTCATCATCGACGTCACCGCCCTCGAGGGCTACAGGGGAAAGGGCAACGACCTCGGGCGGTGAGGGCGGCGCCGTGGCGAGCCTGCCGTCTCCCCGTACGCCCTCTGCCCGGCCGCCGCGTTGCCGCACCTCGCGAGCGGTGCTACAGTGGCCCGGCCGAGCACGGCGAGGTCGTCCGGGTGAAGGCCGCGCGAGAGCCCGCGCCGCGAGGTGGCGGGCGCCGAAGGGGCAAGGCGCCGCGAGGCGCCGAAACTCTCAGGCAAACGGAGCGCGGCCGGACGGGCCCCTGAACGAGCCGCGGCGCCGCGAGGCGCCGCGTCCGCGCAGACAGGGTGGCACAGCTGCCCTGTCTGTTCCCGTTTCTGGGCCGGCCTCGCCGGGGACGTTGCACAAGGACCGGCGGCGCCGTCGGCGCCGCCCGGGTGCGCCGGCGGGTTCAGCCGGCCACAGCAGAGGACGAGCCGCCTGGCGCCGACACGAGCGGGAGGACCGATGGCCGACGAGACGTATCCGCAGGACCTCAGGTACTTCAAGGAGCACGACTGGGTGAGGGTCGAGGGCGACGAGGCCGTCTTCGGCATCACCTGGTTCGCCCAGGACGCCCTGGGCGAGATCGTCTACGCCGACCTCCCCGCGGTCGGCGACGAGGTGACGGCCGGCGAGACGTACGGCGAGCTCGAGTCGGTCAAGGCGGTGAGCGAGATCTACGCGCCGCTCACCGGCGAGGTCGTCGACGTGAACGGTCGCCTGGAGGACGAGCCTCAGCTCGTGAACGAGGACTGCTACGGCGAGGGCTGGCTCGTCCGCGTGCGCATGAGCGACCCCGCCGAGCTCGACGAGCTCATGGACGCCGAGGCCTACAAGGCCTTCCTCGACGAGGCGTGAGGCCGGCGGTCGGCGACGGCGCGGTCACGACGATGGCGTCGACGACGTCCAGGGCGGCGAAGCCACGATGAACGCGAGACGGCGATGACGGACCCGCGGGTCGACTACGTGCCTCACTCCGACGCCGACGTGGCGGCGATGCTCGAGGCGGTCGGGGCCGCCTCCCTCGAGGACCTCTTCGCGGAGATCCCCGGGGAGGTGCGGCTGAGGCGGCCGCTCGACCTGCCGCCGGGGGTCAGCGAGGCCGAGCTGCTCGCCGAGCTGCGCGCGCTGGCCGCGCGCACGACGCCGGCGAGCGAGATGGTCAGCTTCCTCGGCGCCGGCGTCTACGACCACTACGTGCCCGCGGTCGTCGACGCCGTGGTCGGCCGCTCGGAGTTCCAGACCGCCTACACGCCCTACCAGGCCGAGCGCAGCCAGGGCGTGCTGCAGAGCATCTTCGAGTTCCAGACGGCCATCTGCGAGCTGACGGGCATGGAGGTCGCCAACGCCTCGATGTACGACGCGGGGACGGCGCTCGCCGAGGCGTCGTTCCTCGCCGGCGCGCAGACGCGGCGCGGCAGGATCGTCGTCTCGGACGGTGTCCACCCCGAGTACCGCGAGGTGCTGGCGACGGAGTCGGTGGCCTACGGCCCGCGGCCGGTCGCCGTCGGGCTGGCGCCGGGGGCGCGCACCGACGGCGAGGCCCTGCGGGCCGCGGTCGACGCCGACACCGCGGCCGTCGTCGTGCAGCAGCCCAACTTCTTCGGCGCACTCGAGGACGTGAGCGAGGCGGCACGCCTCGCCCACGAGGCCGGCGCGCTGCTCGTCGTCGTTGCCGACCCGGTCGCGCTCGGCCTGCTGGAGGCGCCGGGGGCGCTGGGCGCCGACATCGTCGTCGGCGAGGGCCAGTCGTTCGGCAACCCGATGAGCTACGGCGGCCCCGGCCTGGGCTTCATGGCGGTGACGGCCAGGCTGATGCGTCGCCTGCCCGGTCGCCTGGTCGGCGAGACGAGGGACGTCGACGGGCGCCGCGGGTTCGTGCTCACCCTGCAGACGCGCGAGCAGCACATCCGGCGCGAGAGGGCGACCTCCAACATCTGCTCCAACCACGCCCTCAACGCGCTCGCGGCGCTGGTGCATCTCGCCTGGCTCGGCAAGCAGGGGCTTCCCGAGCTCGCCGAGACCTGCCTGCGCCGCGCCGCCTACCTGCGCGAGCGCCTGCTCGCGCTGCCCGGCGTGAGCGCGTACACGGAGGGTCCCATCGTCCGCGAGTTCGCCGTGCGCCTGCCGCTGCCGGCCAAGGACCTCGTCGACGCCCTCGTGCCGAAGGGCTTCCTCGCCGGCGTGCCGCTCGGGTGGGCCGCCGGCTTCATGCGCGGGGCGACGGGCGGGACCGGCGCGAGCGAGGCGCCTTC
>FWPV01009197.1_pt1 | contig 12004 bp, 23 predicted proteins | sample 2228371 | NCBI WGS metagenome assembly FWPV01 (sample SAMEA103939776, study PRJEB20133) | metagenome | reverse complement strand
TTTATTCCAGGAAGTGGAACTGCCGCAAGGAGCCTAAATACCAAAAGCATAAATAAAGTAAAAATCACCCTCCTTCTAATGTCGGGCGTCTTAATCATTTGCGAAATTTGTTTAAAAAAAACTTTAATCAAGATTAAAATACGAAAAAATAAAAGAAACAGTATTTACAGGTTAAATTTTATAAAACCTTACCACCAACCTTTTCAATCTTTTTTCTCGCAGTTTTTGAAACTTTTATACCCTTAATATATATTTTTTTTCTCAATTCTCCTTTCCCTAAAACCTTTACGCTAATATTTTTAGATTTGCTTTTAATATATCCATTCTTCTTTAATGCTAGAACATCAATAATGCTTCCTTCATGAAATGAATCTAAATCCTTAACGTTAAACACATATTCATTTATTTTTTTGTTAAAAAACATTCTTTTAGCAGTTCGTTTACCAATTCCTTTTAATTTTGGTAATGATTTTACTTTTGACTCTCTAAACCAACTTCTAAGCTTTTTATAACCACTTCTGCTTTTTTGACCTTTTTGCCCCTTCCCTACTGTATGACCGCCCTTGCCAGACCCGTATCCTCTTCCAATTATTTTAGATTTATTTTTTATTATTTTTGTTAATTCATTTAGTTTCATTGTTAAATCTACCTAATTTCAATTTTTTTAAAGCTTGAAATGTTGCATATACATTTGAAATACTATTATTTGATCCAAGCTCTTTAGTTAAGATATCCTTAATTCCGGCAGCTTCTACAACAGACCGAACTGCGCCGCCCGCAATAACTCCAGTACCAGGAGCAGCTGGTTTCAATACTACCTTAGCAGCCTTATACTTTTGAATTATCTCATGCGGAATAGTTTGACCCTTAAGTTGAACTTTTATCATTCTTTTTCGTGCTTTATTAACTGCTTTCTCTTGAGCGGTTTTAACATCTTTCCCCTTTGCTATTGCAACACCAATTTTACCTTTATTATCACCGACAACAACCATAACGCTAAGCCTCAGCCTTTTTCCTCCAGCTTTTACTTTTGAAACCCTTCTTATAGAAACTAATTTTACATCTAATTCCTCTTCTTTTTTCACTTTCCTAAACATCTTTTTCTTACTCTTTGCAATAGATTCTTTTTTACTAACCCTTTTTAACAATTTCTTTTTCCTCGCCTCTATACCATCTTTTACTGCTTTCACATTCTGAGAAATCTTTCTTTGATTTTTAAAATTTTCCTCTCCTTTCTTCACTCCTTCTTTTTCTGTTCTTTTTATTTCATTTTGTTTTTGCATATAAAAATTTTTCAAATATAAATTTACTACACTTTAATACCTCCATCTCTAAGTCCTTGAGCAATTTTTTTAACTCTACCATGAAATTTATATCCAGATCTATCAAATACTGCCTTTTCTATCTTTAATTCTTTCAACTTCTTTGATAGTTCCAATCCAACCTCATAAGCTTTGGTTAATTTAGTAGTTTTTTTACCTATTTTAGGTAATTTTATATCACAACTTGAAACCAACGTTGTTCCCGATTCGTCATCAATTGCTTGAGCGTATATATGCTTATTTGAACGAAACACTGAAATCCTAGGTTTATTCTTCACACCGAAAATTTTTTTCCTTATCCTCTTTTTCCTAGCTAACCTTTTATTCATATATTTTTATTAATTAAAAAACAATAATAAATTTAACCTTCTTCAGCTTTAGCAGCTTTACCCGCTTTCCTTCTGACATATTCATCCCTATATCTAATTCCTTTCCCCCTATACGGCTCGGGTTTACAAAGGGAACGAATATTAGCTGCGACAAGTCAAACCAACTGCTTATCTATACCATTTACAGTTATATTTACCTTATCATTTACTTCAAAACTAATACCCTGAGGAGCGTTAATAACATACGGATGTGTTGCTCCCAAATGTAATACTAACTGACTACCATTTAATTCGGCCTTATACCCTATACCAACTATTTCAAGTTCCTTTTTATACCCTTTTGTAACGCCATATATCATATTTGAAATTATAGTTCTATATAATCCATGTAATGATTTCGCTTGTTTTGTACCGTTTTTTCTTGAAATAAATATTTTATTATCATCCAATTTTAAAATAATATCTGGACGTACATCATTGTACAGCTCTCCAAGGGGACCAATAATTTTTATTGTTTGCCCCCCAAATCTTCCACCATCGCTAATAATTACCTCAACACCTTGAGGTACTTCAACTGGTTGCATTCCTATTCTAGACATAAGACTTTTATTTAAAAACAAAATTACCAGATTTCACATAAGTATTCACCTCCAACCTTCATTTTACGCGCATTCTCCCCAGTCATAACTCCTTTCGAAGTAGTTAAGATTGCTATGCCTGTCCCACTTACAACATTTGGAATATCTCTATACCCCAAATATATCCTAACACCAGGTTTTGAAACACGTCTAATGTTTCTAATTACACATTTTCTATTTACGTACCTTAATTTTATTCTTAATTGATTTTGAACATTCCCGTTAATTCCCTCTTCTGCAAAATCATCAATAAAACCTTCTTCTTTTAAAATTTGCGCTATAGCCTTAACAATTTTAGAAGATGGAACAACGACCTCCTTCCTCTTCCTTTGTTGGGCATTTTTTATTCTTGTCAAAAAATCTCCAATTGTATCTGTAACCATTTTAAAAAAATTAATTAAGTTAATTTACCAGCTTGCTTTTATCACGCCAGGCAACTGACCTTCACTTGCAAGTTTTCTAAAACAGATTCTACACATTTTAAAATACCTAAAAAAAGACCTTCTCCTTCCACATATTTGACATCTGTTGTAAACCCTCGTCTTATATTTAGACTTTCTTTTCAATCTTTTTTCTTCAGCAATTTGTGATTTCTTAGCCATAATTTTTTCCCTAAATTTAATTATCTCCTTTGTTTTCTATTTGTGTTTGCAATTTAGTTTTAGATTTGCTTCGTTTGTCCTCTTCTTCCTTCATAGCTTCTTTCATCTTCTTTATTGCTTTGATTTCAGAATCTTTTGCAAATGGTACATCAAGTTCTTCAAGAAGCATAACACTGTCTCTATCATTTCTTGCGCTCGTTTCTATAATTACTTGCAAACTTCTTATTTTATCTACCTTACTAGTATCAACTTCGGGAAAAACCGTATGATCACTTATTCCTACAGATAAATTTCCAAAACCATCAAATGATTTTCTTGAAATACCTCTAAAATCCTTAATTCTTGGTAAAACAACAGATATAAACCTTTCAAAAAAGTCCCACATTCGCTTTTTCCTAAGAGTAACCTTTGCCCCTATTTTCATACCTACTCTTATTCCAAAATTTGATATTGCATGTTTAGATTTAGTAAAAACGCACTTTTGCCCTGTAATAACAGAAAGAAAATCGGCTACTTTGTTAAGAGCATCTGGATTTTTTACAGCCTCACCTATGCCCACATTAACAACAATTTTCTTTAAACTTGGGACAGCCATAAGATTATTAGTATTTAGCTTCTCAGCTAATACTTTCTTTATTTCTTTTTCATATTTTTCTCTTAATTTATTCATATACTTAAAACATATGATTACATTTTCTGCACATTCTCTTTTTCCCTTCTTTAGTAAGATTAATTTTTATCCGCGATGGCTTTAAACAAGAAGGGCAGATAACCATTAACTTGCTAATACTTACAGGTTTCTCCACCTCAATAATACCTCCTGGATCCTTCTCACTAGCCGTTTTTCTCTTATGCTTTTTAACTATATTTACCCCCTCCACAACTGCTTTTCCATATTTTCTTAAAAAGGCAATTACATTACCTACTTTCCCTCTATCTTTACCCGAAAGTATTTTTACTTTATCACCTTTCTTTATCTTCATTCTTACAAAATTATCTTTTTAATAAAAATAAAATTTATAAAACCTCCGGCGCTAAACTAATTATTTTATCAAATCCGCGAGATCTCAGCTCTCTAGCAACCGGACCAAATATTCTTGTGCCTAAAGGCGACTTATCCTTTAAATCTATTATAACTGCAGCGTTATCGTCAAATCTTACATACGAACCATCTTTTCTCCTTAATTCCTTTCTAGTCCTAACTATCACCGCATGCACCTTCTCATGCTCCCTAATAGTTGAGTTAGGCAAAGCTTTTTTTACGCTTGCACTGACAATATCTCCGATTTTTGCAAACCTCTGATATCCTCCACCTTTTTTCTCTCCTCTAACTGAAATTACTTTAATTACCTTTACCCCAGTATTATCTGCAATATTTAGTTCAGTTTTACTTTGTATCATAAACTAGTAAATTAAAACAAGTTATAAGACCTCCACAACTTTCCATTTCTTCTCTTTAGAAATTGGCCTACATTGCATAATCTTAACTTTATCTCCAACAGAAAGATTTTCCTCAGTATGCGCTTTATATTTTTTCCTTCTTCTTAAGAATTTTTTATACAACGGATGACTTAATAATTGTTCAACTTCCACTACTACCGTTTTTTGCATCTTTGTACTTATTACCTTACCGACAAAAGTTTTTCGTCTTGGTTTTAAATCATTGTCTTTAACATTTTTAGTCTTCATTTTATTTTGAAATTATACTAAATTTACTTCTTTTTTAACCTTATTTTTCCCTTTATCAACTTCTTCTTTTCTTACAGATTTTTGTTTAACGTTTCTAACTTCCTTTTTTACTTTTTTATCATCTTTTATTTTTTCTTTCTTTATATTTTCACCTTTCCTTTTCGCTTTCAATTTTCCCACTTCCAAAAGCTCTTTACTTTCCTTTGTTTTGCTTTTTGAATCAAATAAATTTGGTTTAGAATCTAGACCCCTTTCGTTTATCACAGTAAGCATTCTTGCAATATTTCTTTTTAATTGTTTAATTTGAGAGTAATCTTTTTCTTTTCCCATCCTAAGATTAAATTTAATCTCAACAAGATCCTGCCTTGCCTTGGCAAGTTCTTCAAAAATCTCCTTATTTGTCATTCTCCGATATTTTTTTACTATCATTTTTTTTACTTTTTTATAAATTTTGACCTAACACCAAGTTTATCTCCCGCTCTCTTCAAAGCAACACGGGCAACATCTTCGCTAATACCGCTAAGTTCAAAAATAACCCGGCCAGGTTTTACTACAGCTACATATCCTTCAATATCACCTTTTCCACCTCCCATCTTTACTTCAGCAGGTTTAACAGTATAAGATTTATCAGGAAAAATCCTAATCCAAAGCTTTCCTTTTCTTTTCGTACAATGAGCTATTACTTTTCTTGCCGATTCAATCTGTCTAGCTTTTACCCATCCTCTAGTTAAAGCCTTTAACCCAAACTCCCCCATCATAACGCTATTAGCCCTTTGCGATTTACCTTTCATTCTCCCTCTAAATTTTTTCCTATATTTTTCCTTTTTCGGTTGTAACATAATCCTAGCAAAAAACACATTAATTTTTTATTTATTTTTCATCTTTTCTATGCACCCACACTTTTACACCATGTTTACCAGCGTTAGGTACCTGAGCTTCAGCAAAAGCATAATCAATATCAGTAAAAATATTTTGCAAAGGCACCGTCCCCCATTCCACTTTCTCCGCCCTTGCTATCTCAGCACCTTTTATTCTACCCGAAACCCAAATTCTAATGCCACGTATTTTCCCACTATTTACAGCTTTTTCCAATTCAGTAGCCATCACAAATTTTGGCACAATTCGTCTCTCAAGTTGTTCCGCTATTCTATCAGCTATAAGTTGCGCTGAAATATCTGGATTTTTCACCTCAACAACCTTCAACTCCACCTTGCCTTTTGCAATCCTTGAAATTTCTTTTTTCATTTCTTCTATTTGCTCTCCTCCTCTTCCAATCACCACTCCTGGCCTTGCAACTTGAATTTCAATTTCAATTTTTTTGATATACCTTTTTATTTCCACCTCCGCAACTCCCGCCGATTGCAATTTATTTCTTATAAATTTTCTTATTTTATAATCAACAAGTACAGTATCACCATATTTATCTTTTGGAACAAACCATAATTACTTCCAATTTTTTCTTGTTCCTAATCTCAATAAGTATGGACTAACTTTTTGACCCATATATTTTTTATATTACAAAATAATTTACCTTTCCTTTAATCCAACAATAATATGACAATTTCTTTTTAATATTTTATTATATCTTCCTCTAGAACCAGCCCTCCCCCTTTTTAACATCGGCGCATCATTAACAAAAATTTCATATATAAATAGTCTTTTTTTATCCATCTCATAATTATTCACAGCATTTGCAATTGCCGATTCTATAGTTTTACGCACATACAAACTTGCTCGCTTTTCCACGAACTTCAATTTATTGATTGCATCCAAAACGTTCATTCCTCTAACTATATCCACAACCAACCTTGCCTTCTGCGCACTACCTTTTATATACAAAGATCTTGCATATACTACCTTTTTATCATCGCTAACCTTTTTGCTACTATCCTTATCGCTTATCTCCTCTTTCACACTCCTTTTCAAGTTTTTCTTTTTGCTTTTTGATTTAATAACATTCTTAACTCTTTTATTAACTTTTGTTTCTTCCTTTTTCATTATTAGTATAAATAACTTATTATTCCTTTTCTATGCGACCAATTGTACCTGTAGTCTTAGCTATCTTTCCTTTTTTACTATGCCCAGTAAATTTCCTTGTTGGGGCAAACTCTCCTACCTTATGTCCAACCATAGATTCAGTTATATAAACTGGAACAAAGATCTTTCCATTATGCACTTCTAGTGTTATTCCTACCATTTCAGGCGAAATAGAGGAATCTCTGGCCCACGTTCTTATAGGCCTTTTAGAACCCTCTTGTTTTGCCTTTAAAACTTTCTTTACTAATTTTTCATCAACATAAGGTCCCTTTTTACTTGATCTTGACATTATTATTTATCACTAAATTAATTCGTTTAGAACCGTATATATCTATTTCCTCCTTTTAATTATAAACTTATTTGTTTTTTTATTTTTCCTTGTTTTAACATCAGTCTTGTGTCCATAAATATTTTTTCTTTTACCACCAACTCTATGCTTTGCTTCTCCGCCCCCATGCGGGTGCTCATGAGCTCCCATCACTTGGCCCCTTACTGTTGGTCTTATTCCCTTTCTTCTGTTACGTCCAGCCTTGCCAAGTTTTATATTTGAATGTTCAATGTTTCCGAGCTGTCCGATTGTTGCATAATTTTCACCTCTCACAAGACGAATTTCACCACTTGGCATTTTAAGCTGCACATATCCTTTATCCCCCCCCATAACTAGAGCTGAACTTCCAGCTGATCTACAAATTTGCCCGCCTTTACCCTTTGTAAGTTCAATATTGTGAACCAAAAATCCACTAGGTATATTTTTTAACATAGTAGCATTTCCAATTTTCTTTGGAACATCGTCTCCAGATATTACCTCGTCTCCAATTTTTAAACCATAAGGACTTAAAATATACCTATATTCACCATCCTTATACTTTAAAAGTGCTATATTTGCAGATCTGTTCGGGTCATATTGTATTGATTCAACAACCGCAGTTACGTCCCTCTTATCTCTTTTAAAATCTATAATTCTATACTTCCTTTTAACTCGCCCACCTTTATGCCTAACAGTTATCCTGCCCTTGTTTCTCCCAGCATCATATTTTAACCCTTTAACCAACCTTTTTTTAGGTTTTTCTTTAGAAATCACTCCATAGTCAATTAGAACAGTATGCCTTAGAGTTGGTGTTGTCGGTTTAAAACTTTTAAGACCCATAACAATTGCTATCCAAAAATATTATTTTACTTTAAATAGATCAATATTATCTCCACTTTTAAGAGTTACTATAGCTTTTTTTATTGATTTTCTTCTACCTCTTATTCTTTTTCTACCCATTGATACAGTTTTCCCCTTTATACGTACAATCCTTACTTTTTCAACTTTCACTTTAAATCTCCTTTCTACTTCCTTTTTTACATCATTCTTCTCAGAATACTGCGAGACAAGAAAAGAGTATTGGTTTAACTCATCAACAGCCTTTAAACTCTTCTCAGTAACAATAGGTTTTAGTAATATTTCGTTAGAAAACTTCACTTTCATTTACTTTATATTTAAAACTTTTTTTATTTCTAAAACACTCTTACTTCCAATACCTTGAATAGGCTCACCTTTACTTAAAATATCAATCAACTCGTTTTTTGTTTTAATATTGGCCTTTTTAAGCGCATTAACAATTCTCTTATTTAAATTACTTTCATTTATCTCTTTATCGTTTCCATGATTTAAGATATCCTTATTATTCACTTTTTTGACCTTCATATTCCCGTTCTTTATAATACTGCTCTTCGAACTTCCCCAAATGGATTTTATCTCTTCCAAAGCATTTTCAAAAATTATTAATCTTGAACCCCACAATAATTTATACACATTTATCTCATTAACTCTAATACATTCAACATTTTTTAAATTCCTTGTTCCAAGATACACTCCATCGCTATTTTTATGAATAAAGATAACATTTCCTTCACACTTTAAATTTTCAATTATGTCTAACACTTGCTTCGTATACCTTGGCCAATTTAAATCCACATTTTCAAGAATAATAATTTTACCATTTTTTGCAAAGTAAGATAAAGCGCTTCTAATAGCATTTTTCTTCATCTTTTTAGTCATTTTCCTTTTGTAAATCCTCTCATTTGTTGGACCGAAAACAACACCTCCTCCTTTCCATATAGGACTTCTAATAGAACCATGCCTTGCTCTTCCAGTACCCTTTTGTCTCCAAGGTTTTGCACCACCACCTCTTACCTCTCCCCTAGTCTTCGTCTTTGCTGTTCCAGCCCTTTGATTCTTCAAATATATGTAAACAGAAAGACCAAGAAGGTATTTGCTTACTCTTGCTTCAAAAACAGCAGGATCAAGAGTCACCTTCTTTGATAACTTTTCTCCTTTTATATTATATAAATTTAATTGCATCAACTATTCTATTAAAATCAAATTTTGAATAATTCTCTATGTATTTATTTAATTCCTCTTCTAAACTTTCAGAATAACTTTGTATTTCGTTTGATTTACTTATATATTCACTTAACTTTTCTTCATATAACTCTTTATCCTCAAGATTTTTAATTGACTCAATAAGCGTATTATAAGATTCTATTAAACTTCTAACACTTTCTAAATACTGATCAAAACTTTTTTCTACTTGATCTCCTCTATAAAGCTTTTTATATTTAGCCCTTTCATTGTTAGTATTAGAGTATAAATTTTGAAGTTCAATTTTTTTCGTATTAAGATTCTCTATATACTGTCCTTCTGTATCAAAAGAAATTTCATTTATCAAACCGTTAATTTCATCAATTTTCAAAATTATATTATTGGTTCTATCAGTAATAAAATTTACATATTCTCTTGTTGCCCTCATATCTAAATATGTTTTCACTAAAGCTGCCAAAAGAGCAAAAAATATCATGATTATCACAAAAAGAACTAACTTTTTCATTTTACTATCACTTATAAAATATTTTTACTAAAGAGTCCTTTTTACCAGGTATTGCACCTTTTAAAAATATTAACTTATTTTCAGCGTCAATTTTGACAACTTCAAGATTTTTTACAGTCTTTTTTCTATTTCCCATGTGACCGGCCATCTTTTTCCCACGAAAAACCCTTCCAGGCGACGTTCCAGCTCCAATTGAACCAGGATGCCTTTGCCTATCTGACTGACCTCTCGTTCTTTTCCCACCCTTAAAGCCCCATCTCTTTACAACACCTTGAAAACCTTTTCCTTTTGTTGTACCACTAACGTTTACTAAAGTTCCTTCTTTAAAATGATCTAATTTTACTTCCTCTCCTAAAGACACATTTTTTAATTCTTCCTCCTCTTTTACACGAACTTCTATGCTTTTTTTGGGTACAAACTTTATTTTAGAAAATTTACCTATTTCAGCCTTGGTAGGCTTTTTCTTTTCACCAACTCCCAAAACTATCGCATTGTAACCATCCTTCTCTTTTGTTTTAAAGCCAACAACTTTAACTTGAGACACATCAACTACAGTACAAGGCAAAACATCACCATTATCTTTAAAGATTTGAGTCATTCCCTTTTTGTAACCTATTATTGTATTCATCTTTACTAAAAAAAATGAGGGGGATAAGCCCTCATCAAAAAAGATTTGGTAACTTATCCTTGGCGTTAAAAAATTTTCAAGGATAGTATTAACCTAAAAAATATTACTTAATTTCAATACCAACCCCAGCAGCAAGTTGCAGGTGTGTTAATGAATCAATCGTCTTACTATTAGGATCAATTATTTCTATTAACCTTTTATGCGTTCTCATTTCAAAATGTTCTTTAGATTTCGCGTCTATATGCGGAGAAGTATTCACTGTAAACCTACGTACTTTAGTTGGAAGAGGTATAGGTCCAACAGTTTTTGCACCACTCCGCAGTGCGGTTTCTATTATTTGCCCTGCTGCATGGTCTACCACCTTGTTGTCATATCCTTTTATCTTTATCCTAATTTTTTGCATTTTTTTAAATTTAGACGTTGTTTTTCAGAAATCATAACACAACACCATACTTTGCAAACTAGTAAAACCCAAAAAATCAATTATTACAAAGAGCTATTTTATTATTTTAGTTACAATTCCAGCGCCTACAGTTTTTGACCCCTCACGAATAGCAAACCTCATTTTATCTTCTATTGCTACAGGCATAATAAGCTTAATCGTAAGAGAAACATCATCACCAGGCATTACCATTTCAGTTCCTTTTGGTAGGGTCACTTCTCCTGTAACATCTGTAGTTTTAATATAAAATTGTGGCTTATAACCACTAAAGAAAGCAGTATGCCTACCACCTTCTTCTTTTGTTAAAACATAAACTTGAGCTTCAAATTCTGTATGTGGATGAATACTTCCCGGTTTTGCTAATACTTGACCTCTTTGAACTTCCTCTCTTTTTACTCCACGCAGTAACACACCAACATTGTCCCCTGCAATACCTTCATCCATTTGCTTGTTAAACATCTCAACTCCAGTAACAACAAGTTTTTTACTCTGCTCACTAAGACCAACAAGTTCAACCTCATCATTAACTTTTACCTTACCTCTTTCAATTCTTCCAGTTGCAACCGTACCTCTTCCTTCTATTGAAAACACATCTTCAATAGCCATAAGGAAATCTTGATCAACTGGTCTCTCAGGAGTAGGAATGTCGTTATCTACTGCTTCCATAAGTTTCTTTACCGCCTCAAGGCCTTCTTCCTCTCCATTTTCAGCTTTTAGAGCATTACCTCTTATTACAGAAACTTTATCGCCATCAAATTCATATTTCTTTAACAACTCTCTAATTTCCTCTTCTACTAGATCAATTAACTCTTCATCCATTTTTTCGTCAAATATATTTATAAATACCACAAAATTTGTGACCCCCACCTGCTTAGCTAAAAGAATGTGTTCTTTAGTCTGTGGCATTGGACCATCTGTAGCACTTACAACAAGTATAGCACCATCCATTTGAGCTGCTCCAGTTATCATATTTTTAATATAATCTCTGTGTCCAGGACAATCAATTATTGCATAGTGCCTTTTGTCTGTTTCTGCCTCAACATGAGCAACAGAAATAGTCATTGATTTAGCCTTTGATTCCGGAGACTTATCAAGTTTTGCTTTCCATTCCTCTTTTCTATCTCCACCAAATACATTTAAAATTCCCCTTAAAAGAGTTGTTTTGCCGTGGTCAACATGCCCAAGGCTTCCAATATTTACGTGTGGCTTTTCACGCGTATATTTTTTTTCATCTGCCATAGTTTTTAATATTAAAAAATAATTTTACAAGCAAAAAATTTCTAACTCATTTTAACAAAAACACAAGCTTCTTACAATACCGCTGGATTGTATCAAAAGTATTGTAATAATGCAATTTATATTTTATACTAAAGAGTCCAAACTTACTACTTCTTCCCAAGAATTTCATTCATCACATTTTTAGGAACTTTTTCATAATGACTAG
>FWPV01013877.1_pt1 | contig 12005 bp, 6 predicted proteins | sample 2228371 | NCBI WGS metagenome assembly FWPV01 (sample SAMEA103939776, study PRJEB20133) | metagenome | reverse complement strand
GGCCGCCCGCGGTACGCCGTCCTCCAGGGCGGCCTCCGCCGCTGGCCGGTCTGGCGACTCCCGACTCCCGACTACCGACTCCCCTTCCGCACCACGTAGTACTCGTTCTGGAGGTCGTGCGGCAGCCGGTGGATCTCGATCTCCCGGAAGCCGGCCTCCCGCAGCAGCTCCTGCGCCAGCTCACGGCCCCACATCGTCCCCAGGCCCATGCCGCCCTGGGCCAGGGACACCGTCATGCAGTGCATGGTGGAGATCGAGTAGAGCAGCGTCCCGAGAGGATGATCCAGGTTTTCCTCCATGCGGCTGGAAGCGGCAATGTCCTGCATGAGAAACACGCCGTCCGCCTTGAGGGCGCGGCAGACGCCTTTCAGCACCCGGTCGGGCCGTGCCTGGTCGTGGACGGCATCGAAGGCGGTGATGAGGTCGTAACGCGCATCGGGAGCGTCGCGATCGAAGGAGGTGAGATCCCGAACCTCGAAGTGGACGTTGCGCAACCCATATTCGGCTGACCCTGCGCGCGCCGCCGCGATCGCCTCCGGAGACAGGTCGCAGCCGGTGAAGCGGCTTCGGGGGTAGGTCCGGGCCATCAGATTCAGCGCCCGACCGACACCGCAGCCGATATCCAGGACCTCGATACCCTCCTCCAGCCGGCGGGGCAGCCCCGGTACCAGCGGGAGGATGACGTCGAACAGTGACGACAACACCGACTGGCCGCTGTCTTCGGCCATCACCTCGTGGAATCGCCGGTACTCGGAGTAGGGCACGCCGCCGCCTTTCTGGAAGCACTCCAGAACCTGATCCTCGACGCAACCCAGCAGGCCGATGTACTGGGCGAAGACGCCGAAGTTGTCAGCGCCGGCGCGGCGGGTCAGGAAAGCGGCGTGGGCGGCGGGCAGGGAGAAACGGGGTTCTCTGCCGTTGGGATGGATCTCGACGATGCCCCCCGCAGTCACGGCGCCCAGCCACTCGCGTACGTACCGTTCGTTGAGCCGGGCGGCGGCGGCGATCTCGGCGCTGGTCGAGGGCGGCAGCGCGCTCATGACGTCAAACAGGCCGGCGCGGTGCCCGATGGAGGTCATCAGCGCCAGGGCTCCATGGTTCAGCACGTTGAGCAGCTTGCCACTGAAGGCTTCGGCCCTTTCTCTGTCAATTTGATGAAGAGTGCACACAGGGATGTCTCCTTTCGATTTCCGTTTCTGGTTCGTGCCCGGAGCACGGAAGGCTCACGAGCAGCCTGCAACCAAAACTAGCGGCGGGGGAGCATCCCAACAATCGGAGAAATACGGTCTTTTTGCGGTCGTCGAACCGGGTCTTCTACGGTAATTTTACTGCCGGGGCATAGTCTGCGGCTCCCCTCCCTCGATCAGTCCCAGTGCGGAGGCCTTGCGCACCGCTTCCGAACGGTTCCGGCATTCCAGACGGTTAAGCAGGTTGGCCACATGCATCTCGACGGTACGCGGGCTCAGGAAGAGCCGCTGGGCGATCTCCTTGTTGGTGAAACCCTGAGCCACCAGCCGGACGATCTCGACCTGGCGCTGCGTCAGGCCGGCGACCAGAACGCGGCTGCCCGCCGAAGGATCGCGGGGCTCCTCCGCCGACTCGCCCAGCGACCGCAGGATTGCGGCGATGCGGGCGGCGAGCGGACGAGCCCCAAGGTTGCGGGCGCGCCGGTAGCTGCTGCGCAGGCGGCCGACCCCGTCCAGGCGATTGCCGGCCTCCACCAGCGTCCGGCCCAGCCTCGCCTCGACCCAAGAGTGCTCCACCGGTACCCCCAGCTTCTCCATCTGACCCAATGCCTGGGTGAATTGCCGTGCGGCTTCATCGGGATCCCCGTGCAGCGCAGCCATCTCTCCCAGCGCAAAGGCCAGGATGGCGAGAGCCTCGAAGTTGCCCGTTCCGGCAGCGATCTCCGAAAGTGCGCTCACGCAGCGGGACGCCTCCTGTTCGGCCTTCCGTGCGGCAAAGAAACTGACTCCGCTAAACAGTGCGGTGAGGCAGTCGTGGGTGTCCCCCAGTTCCCTGCGGATCTCCAGAATGCGCAGGTAATGGGACGACGCGTCCTCAGGCTGGTCGCTGAATTCCGCCAGCAGTGCCAATCCCCAGCACGCAATCATCTCCGCCAGCGGGGATTGCTCGCGGAGTCCGATCCGGTGAGCGGACTCCAGCAGTTCCCGGGCCTCGTGGTTCTCACCGCGGTAGACCCGTACCAGGCCCAGGACGCAACCGGCCATCGCCTGCGAGAAGGCGTCGGCGGGATCCTGAATGACCTCGCGGGAGACCTCCATACAACGCCGCCAGTCGCCGGTACGGAAGAGGACCCAGGACATGCAGCTCAGGCAGAGCTTCGCCTGGACGCTTTCACCCTCGCGTTTGCAGTACTCATACGCGGTCAGATAGGTGTCCCGCGACGAGGCATACTCTGAGGCATACTCCAGGGTAGTGCCAAGTCGCCGGTACACTTCCGCGGCCGCGTCGATCTCGTGCCTTTCCAGCGCCATGGACAGGGCGTCCGTAGCAATCTTGATCCCATCCTGATGTCTGCCCGAGATGGAAAGGACATTGCCTTTCAGCCCCAGGGCTCGCGCCTCGAGGTCGGGGCGCTGGGCCCGGCGGGCCAGTTCCGCGGCCCGCTCGGACATGTTGAGCGCCTGCGTCAGGTCGTAAAGTCCGGTGCTGCGTGCGGCGCCGGCCAGCCACTCGGCGGCCGCTTCAGCCCAGGCCCCGCCGGCTTCAAAGGCCTCGGCAGCCAGACGCCGGGACTCGAAGTGGAGCTTCCAGGCGTTCTGCAAACCGTAGACCGTGGCCAGTCTCCGGTGCGCCTCGGCCTGCCGGCTGAGGTCTTCCCGGACCAGGGGACTGGCCAGCACTTCACGCCAGGCGCGGGCGGCATCGGCAAGCTGTCCGCCCACCTCGGCGCAGTGGGCGAGACGCTCCAGGGCGGCGAGACGGCGGCCTTCCTGTTCTCCTTCCGGCCAGATTTCCAGGGCCCGATGTGCCGCATGGGCGGCGTCCCGGTAGGCGTGCAGGCGGCAGGAAAGCTCGGCGGCCGCCAACAGAGCCTCCCGAGCGCCGACGAGTTCGCCGGCCGCCGCCCAATGTTCGGCCACCCGTTCGGGAGGCGCCCCACGGGACTCCAGCAAGCTCGCCACCTGGCGGTTGAGCCGCCGCTGTTGCGACCACGGGATGGCGCCCAGTACCGCCTCGCGGATCAGATCGTTACGAAAGGCTCCCCTGCCCTCGCGGGTGCCCAGGATCAGGTGATGCTCGAGCAGAGCGTCAAGCGCCGCCTCGTCACCGGACAGCTCGGCGATCATTTCCAGATCGAATTCACTGCCGGCGACGGCGGCGGCCTCCAGCGTCCGGCGCTCCGCCTCGGAGAGGTGTTCGAGGCGCACCAGCACCATGTCACGGATGCTTTCGGGGATCGGAACCGGCTCTCCCGGGAACAGCTCCAGGCCCTCGGGGCCGGTGCGCAGTCGGGACTGGAGGGCAAGGCACAACTCCTCGATGAACAGCGGGACGCCTTGGGACCGGCCATGAAGCGTGCCTGCAAGGGACGGGCTGACTTTGCCGCCGAGAACCTGTTCGGCCAAGGCTGCCGTTTCCCCGGCACCGAGCGGCGTCAGGTTGATTTCAACCGGCGGCCGGCGTCTCCGCAGCTCGCTCCGCAGCCACCGCAGGCGGTGACCACGGGGAAGTCCGTCGCTGCGGTAGGCGGCGAGCAGGACGAGGCGGCGGTCTTCGAGCCGTTCGGCGAGGAGCGGCAGCAGTTCCAGGCTGGCATGATCGGCCCACTGCAGGTCGTCGAGAAAGAGGATGGAGGGAGAACCTTCCGAGAGCGCGTCGAGGGCTTCCAAGAACGCTTCGAGCTGGAGCTGGGCGTCGGTTTGCGCAGGGGGGACACCCAGTTCGTGGAGGATGCAGCGCAGGTGGGCGGCATACGGGCCGGTCTGGGGCGCCGGCACGTCTCGGCGTCGGATGGCGTCGCGCAGGGCGGCGGCCAGCAGCCCGTAGGCGGGCATGACGCCGCCCACAGCCCGCGAGCGAAAGACGGGCAAGGAGCTGCGGGCTATGGCTTCCTCGGCGAGGGTGGTCTTGCCGATGCCGGCCTCACCGGCGATAAGTACGACGCGGTCCGGTCCGCCGGGTCGGAGTGGCGGGGACGGTGTCGAGTCACCCGGGGTGTCCGGGTCGGCGCCCGCGCGGTGTGTTGTCCGGTCCGCCGGGAGCCGGGAAGCGACACCCTGGAGGTCCTGGAGGAGCTGTTCGAGTTGGGCGAGTTCCTGACGTCTGCCGATCATGGTGTCTGGATCCGGGCCGGTTGCGGAACGGAACCAGGGAGCCGGCCTTCACGGTATCGTCTCCCAGCAGGAGGTGTCCGCGACCGAAATGTGACCGCCGGGAAACTGCTGGTCCAGGGTCGCGGCGGCCACCGGCCCGTCACACGAAACCACCGCACCCCCGATGAAACCCTCAGGCAGCCCCTGGCCGGGAAAGCCCTGCCACTGTTCCTGGGATCCTACCTTCACCAACTCCTCCAACAGGACCCGACCGTCTTGAGGATCGTAGAAGGTGATCGAACAGGACACCTCCTCCGCGGCACCGACGTTCTGAAGCGCCAGTCCGCTCTTCTCAGCGGATGAGTTCTTCTGGACATAGCCCAGGGTCCGGCAGGGAGAAGCCGCCACGAGCCCCACCGGCTTCTGGTCTTCTCCGTTGATGTTCAACGTCAGTTGAGCCGTGGCGACAATCGGCCGGTGGGAGCTGATGACGACTGACCCCGCAGCCAAAGGCCCCTCCGGCCCAAAGATCAACTCCTGCGTCCCGCCGGGGACGATCTCCTGATGCCGGGTTTGGGACACCCGGTCCGGTCCGCTTCCTTGATGGAGGGTCACGGTGACCGCAGCTGAACGGACGCCCTCACCTCCCGGCGCAGGGTACTGGGTGAAGATCCGGGTCCGAGTCCCGTCTCCCGACGGTACCACCGGCAGGTGCAACCGGAACCCCCGCTGCGCCTCGGGGACGAGCTGGATGCCGATGAGATTCCGCCGGTTCAGCGCGGGCGGGTTCGATGTTCCGCGACTGAGAAGTCCGTTCGAGGTTTCGCAGAAGTGACTGAGCTGGCCTAGGTGGGTCAACGTAATCGCATTGCCTTCCGGACAGCTCTTAGGATCACTCCAGACCACGAGACCTCGCGGGCTGCCGAAAGCGGCAGTGTCCCTGCAGTAATCGTGGCTGCCCGACTGCAGGTCGAATCGGCAGAAGCCGTTGGTGTGACTGTAGTAGAGAAGGTTTCCCTCACCGTCGACTGCCGGCCGGCCCAGCGAGTTGGCGAAGGAGATCTCGCCGGCTTCCGGGTCGACCTGGTCTTCAACCGGACCCAGGAGGTTGCCCTGGGCATCAAAGTGAACAACCTGGCAGCCTCCAGGGGGGCAGTCCAGCACATAGAGTTCGAACGTGTTCGCATCGACCACCAGGTCGCGCGGAATCGAGAGGTGCTGAAACGTCTGGCCCAGGTCGGCCAAATAGGCTCCAGTCTCCGGATTGAACACCCTGACCCCGCCGCCTCCCCCCTCCTGGGCGACATACAGGACGGGTATCCCCGAAGTGCCGGGAGGTCCGAAGGCCAGGGCACGAGGCAGGGTCAGTTCCTCTTCAGGTACAACCGTCCGCAGGAATTCCCCCGTCCAGCCGTCGAACTCCAGGACTCTCGGGTTGCCGCCCGCGTCGAGAGCGAAGAGGTTGCCGCTGACGGGGTGGAAGGCGAAGTCCTGGGGTTGGAGCAGGTATTCCCCGGTCTGTCCGAAGACGCCCTGAAAGCCGCCGCCCGGCTCGAGGTGGGCATTCGAGGAAATGGTCAGGCTGACGATTTGTCTTCCCGTGGTGTCGATGACTACGATGTCGCCGGCGCGTACCGGCAGCGGGGCGCCCGCCAATGTTGTGATACCGGCGAGGGTCCGGACGATCCAATGCATGCGATCCTCCTGTTCCTGGTGGAGTTGACTGTTTCCACAGACGGGAGGCTCCGCACCCCCGAGCCTGCAGTGGATTCCTGTCCTGAGCGACGTTGGGGCAAGAATACTCCCTCGGGGAGCATCCGTCGACTGGACCGGATGTGGCTCCCTCACCGAGGTTAAGGCCGACGGCCGTGTCGCAGAGGCCGCAGCCGCCCGCTTCTAGTCGGTTCCCGACGGCGCCGAGATCGAGATCGACGGCAGCTTTGCGGGGACCACGCCTCGTTCCAAGTCGCTGAGACCGGGCAGTTACAGGATCAGGATCTGGAAGAAAGGGTACACGGCCTGGGAGCGCGGATCACATTGGCGGCGGGCGAGGAGATGCCGCTCAAGATCGAGCTCGAGCCGGAATGACACAGCCTCGACGAGGCGGGAATGGGACGACGGCCTGCGCCGCCGGGTCTTCACTTCCGGTATTGCTCGTCCGTGACGTGCTCCAGCCAGTCCACCGCCCTGCCTTCGAGCCGTTCCTGGATGGCGATATGGGTCATGGCCGTCGCCGGGGTCGCGCCGTGCCAATGTTTCTCGCCGGGTGCAAACCAGACCACATCGCCGGGACGGATCTCCTCCACCGCACCGCCCCAACGCTGCACCCAACCGCAGCCGGCGGTCACGATCAACGTCTGGCCCAGCGGATGGGTGTGCCAGGCGGTGCGGGCGCCCGGCTCGAACGTGACACAGACTGTCTGCACCCGCGCCGGTTCCGGCGCCTGAAACAAGGGGTCGATTCTCACCACTCCGGTGAACCACTCCGCGGGTCCCCTGGCTGAAGGTTGCGAGCCTGCCCGTCTGATCTCCATCTGCGTTGCCCTCCTTCGATCCGGCTGCCTCCATGATCCGCCAGGAAGCCGCATGACCGCCAGCGGGCGACCAGGGGGTCAGCGGGATGCACTCCAGAACGCGGACCGGAGGAGGGATGGCTCCTGCTTCCCCGGATTCGTCAAAGCCTCATCCCGAACCCGTCCCACCAGGCCTGCAGGAAGATCAGGCGCCTGAACAGCGCTCCGCGCAGGAGGTCGGGCCGGCGCAGCACCGGGCTGCTTTCCAGCGTCCTCCGGTCAAACGGACCGGGCGACTCCAGCAGACGTCGCCGGACGGCTTCGACCACCCGGGGACGCGTCCAGACCGCCGGCGGACAGCCCAGGCCCTTCTTTGAGCGGGCGGCGATCTCGGGAGGCAGGAACTTGCGGGCGAGGTGCCCCAACAGGACCTTGTGGCGGTGGTTTCGAATCTTCCACGCGGACGGAACGGCCAGACAGAATTCCACCACCGGGCGGGCCAGGAAGGGCATCCTCGCCTCCAAGGAGTGGGCCATGGTGGTCCGATCGCCGATGAAGAGCAGACCTTCCGCCAGACGACGGGTGAACTCCCAGCACAGCCTCCGCTTCAGCAGATCCCGGGTCGGACCCGCCGTCGCCGGCGGGAGTCCCACCCGGGTCGGCCTGCTCACCCGCTCCCGGAGCGAGGGATGAAGCAGGGCGGCGGCTTCTTCTGAAAAGAAGCCGGGCAGCCAGGCCGCGTCGGCCTCGAGATCATCCGGGGCGGCCAGAAGCCCGCTCAGTTGCCGCAACCTTCCGGCGGGGAGCCGACTGGCCGCCGCGGCGGCCAGACCCGGTGGGACCAGGCGGCGGAGGGTGTAGACCCAGGTATTGCGAAGCCGCTCGTAGCCGCCCAGCAGTTCGTCCGACCCCTCGCCGCTCAGCACCGCCGGTACGGAGCGGGCAGCCCCCCGGGCCAACTGAAAGAAGACCTCGGCGGGGGCTGCGGAGCACGGCTCATCCAGACAGCGGCCCAGCAAGTCGAGGTCTTCCATCACCTGGTCGGCACGAAACTCCACTTCGGTGTGGTGGGCGCCCAAGAACCCCGCCACCTGCCGACTGTAGCGAGCCTCGTCCATACCCGGAAACTCGGGAAAGACGACGGAGAAGGTGCGCAGGGGTCCGCCCGCGGCCTCGGCCGCGAAACGGGCAACCAGCGAAGAATCCCATCCTCCACTCAGGAACGCACCCACCGGACGGTCGGCCCGGTGATGCGACGCCACCGCCTGACGAAGCAGTTGCTCCAGACGTACCCCGGCTTCCTCCTCGGTAAGGGCGGGAAGCTCCCGCGGGCCGTATTGCCAGAAAGGTTTCCGGGTCTCGGTCCCCTGCTCGAGATCCACCGACAGCCAAGTGCCGGACTCGAGCCGCTCCAGTCCCGAAAAGGCACTCTGGGGGGCTGGGATGAATCCCTGGCGGAGGTAGAAGAACAGAGCGTCGGGGTTGGGGCGGGGCGCGAACAGGCCGGAAGCGAGAAGGGCCTTGGCCTCCGAGGCGAAGGCGAACCGTCCGGGGGCACGGCCGATGTAAAGGTGTTTCATCCCGGCGGGGTCCCGCGCCAGCAGGATGCGGCCGGCGGCCTCGTCCACCACCGCCAGGGCAAACATGCCGTCCAGGCGCGACAGGAACTCAGCTCCTTCCTCCTCGTACAGGTGGACGATCACTTCGCCGTCGCAGGCGGAACGAAAACGGTGTCCGCGGTCTTGAAGCCGGCGGCGCAGTTGGTCATGGTTGTAGATTTCGCCGTTGATCACGGCGCGGACGGTTCCGGTCTCGTTGACGAACGGCTGCCTTCCGCCGGGGAGGTCCACCAGGGCCAGCCGTTGCACCGCCAGCCCGCCCCGTGGGTGCCGGGTCAGCTCGACGGTGGCCTCGTCGGGTCCGCGGTGGGCCTGGGCCCGGTTCATAGCGGTCAGGATGTCCGTCAGCTCGGCGGGGGCAAGTCGGGGGTCAAAGACTCCGCTGATTCCACACATGGCTTTTCCACCGGACAGGGTCTCCGGCCGGCACCGGGAAAGCAAGCCGAACCGGGTGCATTGGGTCGAGCGGCGAGCGCGCCCTTGCCGGCCGAGGACCCGGGAGCCTCCGGCTGTTGTGAAGACCAATCTCGTCGTGACTTCCATGAGCACCGAGACGACGGCCCGGCCCACGCCTCCGGTTGCGTCGCATCCGTGGGCCGATCAGCGGTGATCCGCGGGAGGTGGAGCCGGCTGTGCGGCGTCATACAGGGCCGGCAGCAGAACGCGTGCCATGAGGGTGTTCACAGGCGATTCCACGTTGAACGCCCCACCCGTGAACACGACGACCAGGTCGAGGGACGGCACCACGTAGACCTTCTGCCCGCCGTTGCCTGAAAGCATGATGGTTTCCACCCGCCGAGTGCCTTCGGCGGTGGGAACACCATACCAGCGATGCCAGATCCCGAGCCCGTAGTCGCTGTCATCCACCCGCGACTGCCTGGCAACTGCCGCCTCGATCCACGCCTCGGAGATGACCCGTCGCCCCTGCCATACCCCGCGGTGGCGTATCAGCAGCCCCAGTTTCAGCATGTCACGCGGCCGAAGATAGATCTGCCCGAACTCGTTCCGCTGACTGCGATCGAGCACGAAGGTCCAGTGCCACTGGGCGGGTGAGACGCCCAAGGGGCCGAAGAGCACCTCCTGGGCAAACTCTGCCAGCGGCTTTCCTGCGGCCAGTTCAATCATCCTGCCCGCCGTGATGAATCCAAAGGAACAGTACCGCCCGACTGTCCCCGGTTCGGCGAGCACCGGAAGATCCACGAAGGCTTTGGGCCAGTCGGCGGCGTCGTAAAGCCTCACTTCGTTGCCGGGCGATGCGCCGTCGTGGTCGTCGCAGGCGAGGCCTGACTGATTGCTCAGCAGGTCGGTGAGAGTGATCCGAGCTTTACGGGGATCCGCATGTTCGATCGAGGCATAGCCCAGCCGTGGGAGGACCGGCTCGTCAGCACGCAGCAGCCCGCGTTCAACCGCAGCACCGGCAAGCAGGGAGATGACACTCTTCGTGAGCGACCGCATCTGATGCGGCCGGTCCCGTTCATAGCCGTAGAAGTACTCCTCAAGCACCAGTGAGCCCTTGTGATGGACGGCGACGGCGCGGACCTCGGGATAAGTGCCGTCGAGGACTCCGTTTACGATCTGTTCCGCAACCGCGCAGGGCAGTGTCCCCGGCCCCATCTCGCCGACCCGAATCCCGTCGGACAAGGCGGGGGGCGTGGCGCAGCGATAAGGTGGCGGGCGTCCGTCCGGACCCGGCGCCCGCGGCACGAGCAGCCGCCGGGTCTCGGCCCGGATGATCGTGGAGAGCCGCGCAAAGGTGTCACCGTGTTCCCTGAAGGCGACGATCAGGCCCGCTGCGTCACGGACAAACAGGATCGGGTCGCCGCTGGGGTTCGTGAAGGTATCCGCAGCAACCGTGCGCAGCGGGTACTTCGCCTCTCCGATGATAGCGACCAGCCCCTTGTCTCCCGCTACCATCTCCAGGGTGGCAGCATCGCGGTAACGGTATGTCCCCTCAAACTCAGACAGGTCCTGCCGGAGCGGGTCCGTGCCCATCTGCGTCGGGCCCTGCCCCTGAGTGGCGCCGACGCTGATAGAGCCGGTGCCGATCAAGATACCCGGCGAACCCCGCCCGCCTTTGACCACTGCTGCGGCTGGGCGGAACAGATGCGGGTGGTCGTCGAAGGCGGGCGTTTGCGCAGCCGTCGTCGCCGGGACGATGGAACTGACGATGAGCATGGTCCAGAGCCTGGATCGCATCGGTGGTCCTTGATTCGGTGGACCAGTCAGGGGCGCCGCCTCACGTTCCGGTTCAGCGGCGCGAAGCCCGCCGTCGCGGCCGCTTCGGGCTGTGCAGAAAGCGCAGGCGGCGATCATCTTTCCGGCTGAACGGAAAGCAGCTCGGGAGGCCCGAAAGCGGGGCGGCAAACACCGTGATGATCAAGAAGACCACGGACAAACATGGCGAGTCAAGGATTTGTCTTACCCCTTGCATTCTCCCCATGGCCGGTCCACGATCTTCGGCCTGGAGTGAGAACCGAAGGGACAGTGGTGCACGAGCTGAGCGCAAACCCTTTGCGACGAAAGTTCAGCTCTTCCCTCAAGACGCGGACGAGTCGGAGCCCGCGGACAGAAACGACCGACTCTCCCGGCAAGAACCACCTGAAACGGGAGCCGGCAGAACGCGGAGGCGACATGGTACGGCGGACGGGTTTTCCATTCCTTCTCCTTGCGACAGTTGCCTGGGCAAGCTCCCAGGTGTTCACCTTCGGAACGGAAATCAAGAACTGGTGGCCCGATGGAACCTACCGCGACCACATCCCCAGCCCCTGCCAGTTCCTCGGCTACGAAATCGGCACCGACCTCACCGACCACCAGCCCATGGTCGCCTACCTCCACCGCCTCGCCGAACTCAGCCCCCTCGTCAAACTCGAGCCCTTCGGACGCTCCATCGAAGGACGGGACATGTACCTGCTGTTCCTGGGCAGCCCCGAAAACCTGGCACGGCTGGACGAGATCCGTTCCGACCTTGCCCGACTCTCCGATCCCCGGACCACCTCTCCCGAACAGTCCGAAGAAATCATCCGCCGGACTCCCCCCATCACCTGGATGAATTTCGCCAACGACGGCGGTGAAACCGCCGCCTTCGAAGCCGGCATGCTGCTGGCCTGGCAACTCGCCGCCGGAACCGATGCCGTCACCACCAAGATCCTCCAGAACACCATCGTCATCATCAACCCGGCGGCCAATCCCGACAGCCACCAGCGCTTCGTCACCTGGATGAAAGCGTCCACCGTCGGGCCCGGCGGCACCGCCGACCCCAATGCCGCCGAGCATCACGTGCCGTGGCTGCTCAGCTCGGACGGCAACCACTACCTCATCGACTCCAACCGCGACGCCTTCGCCCTGACCCAGCCCGAGAACCGCGCCATCGCCCGCATGCTGCAGCACTGGCACCCGCAGCTCTGGATCGACAACCACGGCGAGCCTGACGAATACTACTTCGCCCCGTACGCCAGTCCCGTCAACCTGAACTTCCCCACCCCGTTGCGGGAGGTCGCCGCAAGGATCGGACGCCGCACCGCCGACTACTTCGACCGCCAGGGTTGGAGCTACGCCAAGGAAGAGACCTTCGACCTGTTCTATCCCGGTTACTG
>FWPV01013874.1_pt1 | contig 12006 bp, 12 predicted proteins | sample 2228371 | NCBI WGS metagenome assembly FWPV01 (sample SAMEA103939776, study PRJEB20133) | metagenome | reverse complement strand
CACCCGTGATGTTCGTGCCGATGACCGGCGAGGCTCTGCGGAAGAAGTGACGATCCAGGCGCTCCGGCGCACCACGCTCCGGCGTCGATGATATTGCGATTGGCGGGCCACGCTCCTTCGTGGCCGGGGGGCACTCGCGCCCGGCCGGGGCGGACGTTCCATCCGCTCGCACCATCGTCTTCCACTAACGCCACAACCTCGGACTTCTCCTACGATGGGATCGGTGCGGACGTTTCTTTCGGTCCCGTCTTTTTCCCCGAGACGGGTCGGGGTAAAAAGGAAGGACCGCCCGAGTGACGCCCCAGCCGCGATTGCGCGCTCCCTTCGATCTCGGCGATCTGGAAACATCGCGGACGAGCAAGACAGAACGACGAGGAGACGATGGCTTCCCGGAACCCCACGGACGAACGGCAGGGCTTCGGTTGCATCTTCGACATGGACGGCGTCCTGATCGATTCGTACCGCGCCCACTTCGAAAGCTGGCGCATGATTGCGGCGGAAGAAGGCCTGCACATCACGGAGCCGCAGTTTGCTAAGACTTTCGGCCGGACCAGTCGCGAAATCATCGCCGCGCTGTGGGGAGAAAAGACCTGCGACGAAGCCGAGATCCGGGAACTGGATCGCCGCAAGGAAGCGGCTTTTCGCGAACTGATCCGCGAGGACTTCCCCATCATGCCGGGCGCCGTGGAGTTGCTGGATGCGCTGCATGCCGACGGTTTCCTGCTGGCGATCGGCTCCTCGGGACCGCCGGAAAACGTGGCCCTGACGCTGGAACGGCTGGGCCGGCGATCCCTGTTCTCGGCGGTGGTAACGGGCATGGATGTGACCCGCGGCAAACCGGATCCGCAGGTGTTTCTCTTGGCGGCGGAACGTTTGGGATTGCCGCCCGAGCGATGCGCGGTGGTCGAGGATGCGCCGGCGGGAATCGAGGCCGCCCATGCGGCGGGCGCCAAAGCGGTGGGGTTGGCAAGCACCGGACGGACGCACCAGGACTTGGCGGCGGCCGACTTGGTCGTCGACCATTTGCACGAACTGTCGCCCGCCTTGCTCCGCACGCTCATCAGCCCGCGCATCCATACTTGAATGTGAATCGCGTCCTGCTTGAATCACGCCCTTCCGCATCCGTGCGCCGGCTGCCTTCCCGCTCGCGCGCATCGGGGACGGCGGAAGACTCTATCGGCGGCTCCAGAAGCCGGGCAAAAACAGCACCAAGATGGGGAACAGTTCGATCCGTCCCAAGAGCATCAGGAGCGAGAGGATGATCTTGGACAACGGTTGCAAGGCCCCGAAATTCGCAGTCGGCCCGAACATTCCCAACCCCGGACCGACGCCGTTGATCGTCGCGGCAACGGCGGAGAAGCAATCCAGCAGCTTATCGCCCGCGTGAGACTGAACCGTCCACATCGTCAGCGGCTCGATTGCCAGCAGCGCCAACCAGGCGGCGACGGAGATCAATCCGACCAGCAAGACATAAACCAGGACGTCCTTGAGGATCTCGGCGTCGGTGATCGGGACGCCGCCCAAGCGAATGTGTTTGACCATGCCGGGCCGGAAGGATCGCTGAAGCTCCAGCGCGACGATCTTGCTGAGAAAGACGTAGCGAATGACCTTGACGCTACAGGAGGTGCTGCCCGCGCAGCCCCCGATGTACATCAAGACCAGAAGCAGTCCCTTGCAAAAGGGCGGCCAGAGGTTGAAATCGGCCGTGGCGAACCCGGTATTGGTCTGGATGGAAACGCACTGGAAGAGGGCCAGCCGCAGGCTCTCCAGGGGACTTGCCTGATGATGGCGGATCAGGGCCGCCGTCATCAGCAACACCGCGACCGCCGCGATGGAGAGATAGACGCGAAACTCCAAGTCCGAGAAAAGGCGGTGAATCTTGCCCTTGGCCGCGAAATAGAGCAGGGCGAAGTTCGTGCAACCCAACAGCATGAAGAGGACGATCGTCAACTCCACGGACGGGCTGCGGTAATGGCCCACGCTGGCGTTGTGCGTGCTGAACCCGCCCGTCGCGATCGTCCCGAAGGCGTGGCACAGGGCATCATACAGCGAAAGTCCCTGCACCAGCAGCAACAGCGTCAAGAGGGCGTTCAGCGCCAGGAAGACGGCGCCGAACGCCATGGCCGCGCGTCGCGTCTGCTCGTGCGTGGAGGTCTGCGAGGGGGCCGCGACTTCGACGCGGAGCAAAGCCTTGCTCGCCGAGCCTAACCCCAAAAGGGCCACGAACAGGACGATGATTCCCAAGCCGCCCAGAAAGTGCGTCTGCGATCGCCAGAAGAGGACGGCGGGGGAGATCAAGCGCCGATCCTCCACGTCGCCGAGCACGCTGGCGCCTGTGCCGCTGAATCCCGATGCCGACTCGAAAAACGCGTCGGCGAATCTCATGCGGACGACCTCGCCGTCCGGGGTATAGCCGCGGCCCGTGCCGGAGAGCAGGAAGGGGCACGCCCCCAGGACGCTGGCCGTCAACCATGAAAGCCCGACCACGGCGACGGCTTCGCGGTGGAGCAGTCGTTGCGCCGCCTCTTTGCGGCCCCAATACCAAAGCCCGCCCCCCACGACCCCGCACACGACCATAGAGCCGAGCAGGCCGAAGAAGCCGCGGGCATCGAAGACCGCGGTCTGACCGCAGACGGGCAGGGACCAGGGTAGGCTGAGCGCCATGCTCCCGCCCACGATCAAGGCGATCATTCCCACGATGCGGCAGATCAACCGAGTGTTCATGGCGATTGTCAGGGCGCGGGTTCGCTCCCAGCCGCCGTGCTTAAGGCCGCGACGACCTGCTCGGCGGGGACGGAATCGATCAGTTCGACATGACCGATTCCCGTCGGCAGGACGAAACGCAAGCGCCCGTGCCGGACCTTCTTATCATGCATCATGCAGGCGACGACGTCCTGCGGGGCAAGCCGGGGCGGGCAAGTGGGAAGGCCGAGCCGCCGCAACAGATCGGCCTGCCGCAGGACGATTTCCGGCGCGAGCAGCCCCAGCCGGGCGGCCAGCACCGCCGCGCAGTGCATCCCCGCCGCCACCGCCTCGCCGTGCAACCAAACACCGTAACCGGTCAGGGTTTCGAAGGCGTGGGCGAACGTGTGCCCGTAATTCAACACCGCCCGCAAACCGGACTCCTCACGCTCATCCTGCTCCACGACGTCCGCCTTGAGCCGGCAGCAACGGGCCACGACGCGACGCAAGACCTCCGCGTCCCGGCGAAGCAAGGCCTCGACGTCGGCTTCCAATTGCGAGAAGAACGCGGCGTCCAAGATCATCCCGTACTTGACGACCTCTCCCAAGCCCGATGCGTACTCCCGCTGCGGCAGCGTCCGCAAGGTACCCACGTCGGCGATGACCCCCAGCGGTTGATGGAACGCGCCGACCATGTTCTTGGCTTGGGGCAGATTGATCCCGACCTTGCCGCCCACCGAGCTATCGACCTGGGCCAACAGGCTGGTGGGAATCTGAAAGCATCGCAGCCCGCGGGCGAAGGTGGCCGCGAGGAATCCGCCTAGGTCGCCGACCACGCCGCCGCCCAGGGCCGCTACCACGGTCCCGCGATCGGCGCCGGCCTCCAGCAATTGCCGCCACCCCGCCGCCGCCGTCTCCACGGATTTGCTAGGCTCTCCGGCGGGCACGATCCAACGATCCGCGCGGATTCCGTGCCCGTGCAGGGAGTCGCACACCTGGGAGAGGTACAACGGCGCGACGTTCTCGTCCGTAACCACCCAGACGTGGGTGGTACGGCCCAAGCCGGCGATCACGCGCCCGACCAGGGAAAGCAAATCGGCCCCCACCAGGATCTCGTAGCTTCGCGGCCCGAGATCGACGCGGACGCAATCGGAAGAGGGTTCAGACATGGGTTATCGTCGGGGTGCAATGGGACGGATGCGGCTTGCTCAGCCCTCCCGCGGCGAACCGTCGGCTGCCGTGCCGTGCCGCGGCTCCGAGTCGGTGCTCGGCGCCGGCGCCTCGCCGTCGGCCGGTTTGCCGCTTGACGCCGGCTCTTCCTTGGGTACGACCGCGATGCCCAAAATTCGTTCCACGTCGGCCGCCGTGACCCGGATCGCTCGACAAAATCCGGTCGGCAGCCGCACGTATTCCAAGTCGGCCGCCTGCGATGGCTGTTCGTGCAAAGCACATTCCACCCGGCGGCGGCAATCCGCCTCCAAGCCGAAAGTGCCGTTCGGCCAGAGCGTCGTCTTTTCGACGACCAAGGCGTCTCGATAAGGGTCAAACGCTTCGGCCATGATCACTTCCACACCGAGTCCGAGGATACGAACGAACGGAGCCGTCGCCTGGCCGCGCGGCCGGAACGGCAAGGTCGCCCAATCGAGCCGCGATCGGCATCCGTGCCACGCCGACCGGCCGACAGGCCGGACAATCCGCCCATGATAGTCGCGAAGGCGCCGCTAGGCCAGTGGCACTTTGTAGGGGCTGTCGGGAGACTCCCTCACATAGCGAGGAACCATATAGCCCGGCAGCAGGGCGCGAAGCTCCCGGATCAGCCGCATCCCCTCTTGGATCGGCACCTCGAAATGGGCCGCGCCCGCCACCCGATCCAGTTGATGCAAATAATAAGGCATCACGCGCAGGTCCGCCAACCGCTCGCACAGCGCCGCCAAGATCTCCGTCCGGTCATTGATGCCCGCCAGGAGAACGCTCTGGGAAAGCACAGGGACCCCGGCATCGGCCAGGCGTCCGATGGCAGCCGCCACTGCGTCGTCCAGCTCCTGGGGATGGTTCACGTGCAAGACCACAATCGGCGTCAAGCGCGAAGACTTGAGCGCCGCTACCAATTCACTAGTCACTCGCTGAGGAATCACGATCGGCATCCGCGTGTGGATGCGAACTCGGGTCAGGTGGGGTATTTGAGATAAACGATGAATCAGGGAACGTAGCCGAGCATCATCCAAGAGGAGGGGTTCCCCGCCGCTCAAGACGATTTCCTTGTAACTCTTTTGGGATTCGAGGAAGTCCAGCGTCTCGGACGGCAAGAGCGTGGATACGCTTTCTCTCGACGGCACATCCCGTGTGGGAGCGGTACCGCACGGCGCGGCCGCGGGACGCATCAGCTCTTCGTACGGCAAATGGCGACGAAAACAGTAGCGGCAATGGACGGGACAGCCCCCAACCGTTAACATAAGTAGTCGAGTCGAATATTTGGCGAGGACGCGCGGCGCGGGCGAGGCGGACCGTTCGGCCAAGGGATCGCCTGTGAATCCCTCACGGCCCTCCAGTTCTTCCGGTACGGGGAAAAATTGTCGCAAGACCGGGTCGTGCGGGTTCCCCGGCTCCATTCGGGACAAGACCGTCCGCGGTACGAGCAGCGGGAACGACATCCCGGCCTGCCGGGCGGCTTCCGCATATCGGGCGGGAAGACGAAGGATGCGGCACAACTCCGCCGGGTCCGTAATCGCTTCCGCAACCACCCTCCGCCACGGTTTGGCAGCCTCCGCGTGCGGACAAAATCCGTGCGGCACGCCGGCAACAGGGGGGCTTGCAGACTTTGCGAGTACGGCTGGCACGACAACCGCCGCAGAATCGGCTGCTGCCTGTTCGTCGATGCGCGGTGATTTGAGAGGTTGGGTCATCGAGAATATTCGAATATGCGGAAGGGTTGGGTTGGATTCGGCCGGCTTTTTCGTCTACGCCCAAGCGGGTCGAGCATAATCCTAATCCTAACATAGGCGAACGCCCCGCCGAAGGGAACGCTCGGCCGTCGATGGAACGGTGCGCGGGTTCGTGATGGGGATTTTACCGGCCGATCGTCGCAACGACGGGTCGGGTTGCGGTTTGGGTCTTCGGATATTCCAGAATAGAAGGATGCGTTCGTGGCCACTTATAACACCAGCGAATTCAGGAAGGGTCTCAAGGTTCAGATCGACGGTGAACCCTACCTGATGATCGAGTGCAATTTCGTCAAGCCGGGCAAAGGACAGGCCCTCTACAAGTGCCGCCTGAAGAACCTCGTGCGCAACACCGTGCTCGACCGTACCTACAAGAGCGGGGATTCGATCGAGGCCGCCGACGTCGAGGAAATTCAAACCCAGTTCCTCTACCGCCAGGGCGATCAATTCGTGTTCATGGACAACAACACGTATGAACAATACGAATTGAGCAAGGATCAGGTCGACGACGCCTGGAAATACCTCAAGGAAGGCATGAACTGCGCGATGGTTCTGTTCAACGGCCGGCCGATCTCCGTCACGCCGCCCAACCACGTGGTGCTCCGCGTGGAGTACTGCGAGCCGGGAGCCCGGGGAAACACCGCCACGAACGTGACCAAGCCGTGCACCGTAGAGACCGGCGCGGAAATGAGCGTGCCGGCCTTCGTGGAGATGGGAGACCTGATCAAGGTGGACACGCGAACCGGCGAGTACATCGAGCGGGTCAAAGAATAAACCGAGTCGCTCCATGCCCAAGCCCTCCCCGAAGCGCGACGGTTTTCATCCCGCGGCCTCGTGGGAAGTCTTGCGACTGCGAGCGGAACTCCTTCGCCGCATCCGCGCGTTTTTCGATCAGCGGGGATTCCTCGAAGTCGAAACGCCCTTGCTCTCCGCCGACACGGTCGTCGATCGGCATTTGGACCCCTATTGCGTGGAGATCGGCAGCGAGGAATCTCGCTCGGCGGTCGCCGGCCCGCAGCCGCGCTGGCTGCAAACCTCGCCCGAATTCGCCATGAAGCGGCTCCTCGCCTCCGGCGGGGAGGCGATCTACCAAATCACCCGCGCCTTCCGCCGGGGAGAGATCGGCCCGCTCCACAATCCCGAATTCACCATCGTCGAATGGTATCGGGTCGGGGATAACATGGCGGCCGGCATCGCACGCCTGAGCGAATTGGCGGTGGAACTGTTGGAGTGCCCGCCGCCCCTGGTCGTCACGTACCGCGACGTGTTCCTGGAGCGGATTTCGCTGGACCCGCTGACGGCGGAAACGGCGGAACTGGAACAGGCGGCGCGACAACGCCTCCCCGCCGTGCCGGAGTCCTTCGCCCCGGACGATCGCGACGGCTGGCTCGATCTACTTCTCAGCGAATGCGTTCAGCCGCACTTGGGAAGGGGCCGACCGGTGATCGTCTGCGATTACCCGGTCACCCAGGCCGCTTTGGCCATGGTTCGCCCCACCGATCCCCCCGTCGCCGCGCGATTCGAGCTGTTCGCCGAAGGCTTGGAGTTGGCCAACGGTTACCTGGAACTGCTGGACGCCGCGGTCCTTCGCGATCGCATGAAGACGGCCAATGCGTGGCGAGTGCGCGACGGCAAGATGGCCTTGCCCGAGTCCAATCGACTTTTGGCCGCGATGGAGGCCGGGCTTCCACGCTGTGTCGGCGTCGCCTTGGGCTTCGACCGCGTGGTCATGCTCCGCGCAGGGGAAAACGACATCCGCCGCGTGATGGCTTTTCCGTTCCATCTCGCGTAACACGGCGAAGAGACCGGAGGTGCCGATCCTTCTCGAACCAAGGGGGCCCGACGATGCGACTTTCACAATCGGAACTGGACGCGTGGCACATGGCCCGCGCGCTGGAGATCGCCGCTCAAGGGCGGGGCAAGGTCGAACCCAACCCCATGGTCGGCTGCGTCATCGCGAGGGGAGCCGAGATCATCGGCGAAGGCTATCATCAAAGATACGGCGGAGCGCATGCCGAAATCGAAGCCCTCCGCGTGGCCGGTCCGCGGGCCCAAGGCGCCGTCATGTACGTCACCTTGGAGCCGTGCTGCCACCACGGCAAGACGCCGCCTTGCACCGAGGCCGTGATCCGGGCGGGCATCACCCGCGTCGTCGCCGCCATGCAGGACCCCTTCGCCGAAGTGGCGGGAAAGGGCTTGGAACAGTTGCGCCGAGCCGGCATCGAGGTCTCCTGCGGCCTGATGGAAGCGGAGGCCCGCGAACTCAACGCCCCTTATCTCAAGCTCCTGGCCCTCGGCCGGCCTTGGGTGATCGCCAAGTGGGCCATGACGCTCGACGGCAAAATCGCCACGGTCGCCCGCGAAAGCCGTTGGATTTCCGGATCCGCCTCTCGCGCCCGCGCCCATCTCCTCCGCGGACGAGTCGATGCCGTCCTCGTCGGCATCGGCACGGTCTTGGCCGACGACCCGCTCCTCACCGTCCGCCCGCCCGGTGACCGCACCCCGCTGCGCGTCGTGCTCGACGGTCGCGCACGAACCCCCTTGGCATCGCAATTGGTGCAAACGGCGCGAGAAACGCCGGTCCTCGTCGCCGTCAACGAATCCGCCGACCCGGATGCTCGCAAAGCCTTGGAGGCGGCAGGCTGCGAAGTCTTGATCTGCCCCGGGGCCGACTGCTCGGCGCGGCTCGATTTCCTCCTTGCCGAGCTGGGACGACGCCGCATGACCAACGTCCTAATCGAAGGCGGCAGCCGCCTGCTGGGCGCCGTGTTCGATGCCGGCATGGTCGATGAAATCCACGTCTTCGCGGCGCCCAAGCTGCTCGGCGGAGAATCCGCTCCTTCACCCATCGCGGGAGAAGGCATCCACCGCATCACGGCCGCCCGAGAGATCCGCATCATGGCCGTCGAGCGATTGGACTCGGATATCTACATCCAGGGGCGTCTGATGCGGCCGTAGGATCGCGGCGTCTCAGCCGCAGTCCCGCACCCAATACCGCCGATCCGTCACGGCTTGCTCCAAAACGGTCACCAAGACGTTGAGATCGAACGGCTTGGCCAAAAAGAACTGGCCGCCCACCTCGCGGCAACGCCGCACGATGTCGCGCTCATCCACCGCGCTGAGGATGATCACGGGCACGTCCGAGGTCCCGCAGTCCTCCATCAGCATGCGGCAGACCTGCAACCCGTCGATGTCCGGCAGGCAGATGTCCAGAATCACGGCGTCGAGCGGTTCGCGACGGGCAAGCCGCAAGGCATCCCTTCCCAATGCCGCCGCGAGAACCCGGTAGCCGAGATTCTCCAACCGCCAGGCGAGCGATTCTCGAATCGTCTCGTCGTCATCCACCAGCAAGATCGTGGGCACGGAAGGCTCGGCGACGACGTCGCCTTCCGGCTGTACCGCAAGTTCCGAATCCATGGGTTGTTCCGATTGTGCCCCGAGGAAATCGATACTCCCGGATCGTAGGCAGCGGTCTACTTGAGAAATCTAACTTGCAGACGCGTCAGCGGCAAAAGATTTCCGTCGTATAGGAAATAGAACGCCGAAAACCGCTGCGGCCTGTAACGCCTGTGTCGAATATGCCGCCCGCCGCAGTAAGCATGGCCATGCCCTCCGGGCGCGATTCCGAATGATGCCGCCTTCGGTAACGGCATCGAGGGACCTCGGAACAATACCCACTACAGGCGGTATTATCCTTTCTTGCGTGATGTTTGCGTGATGAATAATAGTCTTTAGGAACCTCCAAACAATAACGGTTACGACAGCGACTCTCTTGCTCTGCGTAATGGACAATGGTGTTTGCAGGAAGCGGACGCCGCCTATCTTGCCGGGGTTGACCCGATTATCGCGAACCGGCTCGCCCGGCGCACGCGGGGAACCCGCCCACACGGAGGGCCACGCGCTGTCGTGGCCGCAATGACGGAGGGTCGCTCTCCGTCCTGGCCGGGGAAGCGCCGTGGCGCATCGCTCGGCACGTCGTCGGACGCGACGGCGCGTCCCTCCAGCCCATCGCACCATTCCGTGGCGTCCCTCCGGAGAATCGCGCAACCCTTGGAGCCGCCGGCGTACGCTGGTGGTGCGCGCCGGCGGCCGCGCCTGCCCCTGGCGAATCGTGGGCAGCGCCGTAGACACTTCCAGCTCACGCTGGAGGATCCAAGAAATCGCCATCGAATACCCCCCCCGCCGTGGAGGCTCCTCACGCCGGGCCATGGCGGTCCGCCGTCCTCGCGCCACCTGGTCTTCACCTACTACGGACTCCTTCTGCGGTGCGCTGGGGGGCAGAGTTTCCTTGAGTACCGTGTGCTTCGCCTGTCACAGATCGGGCTTGTCCTACGTATTTATAGGTAAAGCGGAACAACACGATGTCTCACAACCATGACCTAAGGCGTGTGCCATCGGCGTCGCCGGACTCTTGACAACTGCCTTGCCTAGAAGGAAATCGTCATGAACCGCCTCGTGCTGCCGTTCGGTGCGATCAGCGTCATCGCCGTTGCCGCCTTCGCGCTGCGACCGGACTCTGTACGCGAGAAGCTGAATCATACCTTTGCCCACCTATTTGGTACCCGGAATCCTGTCGTTGAGCGTCGTCTCGACTGGACCCAGCAGGAATGCAACCAAGCCATTGAACGCCACCTTCAGACTCTCGATGCCTTTTTTGCCGACGCCAAACGGCGGACGCCCGAATTCGCCGCCGCGATGGTTGGTTTTCGTGGCAAATGGAATTACATCCGGGGAAAACATCAGACGTACGCCACGCAGCGGTTCAATGACTTGGTATTTAGCCCGAATGACCTAGAAAACGCAATCCAGCAGGTTGTTGAAGGCTACTTGCAAGAGGTTCAGAGCATTGAGAACCAAATGCTGGTACGACTTCAGGCAGACATCGCTGATGAGGATCTGAGTTGCCCCTTGGCGGAACTATCGAGCGGCGAGCTTGAGCAAGTGTACCAAGAGAGGCTGTCTCAGCTTCTGCAATCTACACAAAGTGGAATAAGAAGACGGATCGCACAGGATATTGCCGCTTTCATCGTCGGAGAACTGGCAACCCAAGTCGTCCTGCGACTGGCCCTGTCGACCGGTATCCTGGGCGCCGGAGTGGCATCCGGACCGGAGACGTTGGGAATCGGGATTGTGGTCGCAATTGCCGCCGACTGGGTCGTCTCCGAGATAATGCAGAGCGAAGAGAAGCTGGCTGCTGAGGTCAATCGAGAACTGGACAATCTCCACTCGCTTCTGATCAATGGTGGGAGCGGAGTTGTCGGCCTGCGAATGCGGCTACAGATACTTGCTCGAGAAAGGGACGCCGCACGGCGGGAAGTCATTCGGCAGCTCTCCATGGACTGAGAAAGGTGACATCATGCCTAGGTGGTCCGTCCTCATCCTCGTTCTCGTAGTCTTCGGCCAAGCGCGTGCCGAAGCAGGGGCTGTTTCAAAGGTCGCACAAGAGGCGGCCGAATACCTCGTCCGTAGCTTCGGTCGTGAAGCCGCCGAGGAAGGCACAGAGGTCCTCGCAAGAAAGATCGATGACTTGGTGCGCGTGTATGGCGATGACGCCTTGGAGGCGGTCAGAAAGGTCGGCCCCCGTACGTTTCCCGCCCTTCGTGACGTCGGGGAACACGCGCCGCAGGCACTACGACTTATGGCCAAACATGGCGATAGTGCCATTTGGGTGGTATCTAAACGCGGGCGATTAGCCATATTCGTTAAATACGGCGACGAAGCGGCCGAAGCGATGATCAAACACGGCGAAATAGCTGAGACCGTTATCCTCAAACTTGGCACACCCGGGGCTCAGGCTCTTCACGCCCTTTCGCGACGGAACGGACGTCGTCTCGTCATGATGCTTGAAGATGGGACGTTAGCCAGGATGGGGCGAACCGATGAAATACTAGACGTCATCCGCAAATACGGTGACGCCGCAATGGAGTTTATATGGAATAACAAGGGTGCACTAACCGTGCCGGCCGCGCTCATCGCATTTGTGCGAAATCCCGAGGCTTTCATCAATGGAACCATGAAACTGACCGAGGTACTGGGCCGTACGACCATTGAACCGATGATCACCCATGTTGCCGGCCGTATCAATTGGACATGGATTCTGATCATCGCAATGTTGCTGGGCGGTGGGATTTGGGTGTTCCGATCGCTCAGAGGCAGGCCGATGCGAGATCACTAACCGCAGGCCTGTTCGTTCGTTGGCTCACCCATAGCAAACCCAGCATGCACAATTCTGGGCGGTCCACAACAGAACGGTCACAAGGCGTCCGTGAACGGGCCACGTCTTGGAACTCCTAACCAAAGACCCCTACGAGCAGGACTAGCCATCGCTGCGCAATGGAGAATAGGAATTGATGCGCGACTCGCACGCGGTGCAGGAGTTTGTGGG
>FWPV01013873.1_pt1 | contig 12006 bp, 8 predicted proteins | sample 2228371 | NCBI WGS metagenome assembly FWPV01 (sample SAMEA103939776, study PRJEB20133) | metagenome | reverse complement strand
TATCCGATGGAGGCACATCCAGAACAACAAGGATTGAAACAGGAGAGGGATCGATTAACAACACCAGACCCAAGACGGAGCCTACTCCAGCCCGCACGGCACTGGCGGTTGGAATGGCCAGACCCCTGGATGTCTCACACCCCGCTTCGGTAGTCACGCCAGACCACCAGATGCATAGAGTTTCCGAAAGCAACCGCCGGATGATATTGATGATGCGCTTGGACGCAAATGACCAAATGGGTGCCAAGCGGATTGCCGTTCTTATCTACCGGTTGCCCGCAAATGTCGTAATTGCCGTTGTGGCAGTTTTCCCACAGCAGCAGGGAATTGGTCGGAAAAGAGCTCACGGCAAGGGCATACTGGTGGGCCCTCCGACTGCAAACGGCGGAACTGCTGCTAAAAGTGTTCGATCGACCGCCTCTCTCACCAAGCGATAAGATGCGTCATCCTCTTAACATCACAAGCAACTCGTTCAAATTAAAAACCTTTCTTGACATTGCAGCAGAAATGTTCCATTGATCATGCAGCTCCTTGCTCCATTTCACGTGACCCATGCGACGCTGAAATCCTATTTTTTAAACTCAATTGGTGAAAATTTCAGGGGAGCTCTTATTTCCCAACACACCGAATACTGCTTTCCCTGCCTGGTCTTTTCCTGGCTGTTCGCTTTAAAGTCAGTTGTCTTGGTTGGGTGGCCATCAATTGGTGAACACCCCCAATGGGGATAGTGATCAAGGTGAGTCCAGCGGAAAAACAAAACCATAGGAGGCAGCAAATGAAGGGGAAGAAACACACGATTGTCTTGAACCTGGCATGGTCCATCGGGTTGACTTTCGTCATGCTGTGCGCACCTGTGCAAGCAGACATGACGGTGACCTTTGAAGACGGCTCGGCGATCTATCCCGCAGGTACTAATCAAAGCGGTTTCATCTCACAAAGCAACAACCCCTTAGCCCCTTTTTCGGGACAGTCCGTGCATTTTTACGGCACAGATTACGCTCCCGCAGGCAGCACCCTCGCTTATCGTTACAAAATTCATTTTGATACCTCCACTACCATCAGGGCGATTCAATCGAACTTATTCGAACGCGGTGCCCCTCAGCCAGTTGAAGAAACCGGGCGATTGCCGTTGAGGGTGTTGCGTTTTGGGGTTCTTCCCTCAAGCTGTATGATGCCGGCATGAGTGAAATCCAAAGCATTGGCATGTGGGGCGGAAACACCTACCAGAGCTTCATTCTGAAACCCGTCACAGCCCCCACTGGATTCGATTTCTACCTGGAAGAATATGATAGTTCCACCGTCTGGCGCTACCGTTCAAGAATCGAAATCATAAAGGCAGGAGACCCGGACTATCTGGATCTCGAATTCTGGTATGTTCAATTTCGCCGGTACGAAGACGGAACCGAAAAGAATAAGATCGCATTCGGCCTGCGCGACATGGACGGCAATTATGTAGTGACCGATCCTTTGACATCCATCAAGCTCTATGACAAGGACGGCATCCAGGTGCCGTTGTCGGATAGAAAGTTTTACTCTCTCAGCAAGTTTCTCAATGGGCGCTACGATGCGGCACAGGGACGCTGGTCCTTTGACTCCGCTTTTGTGAACGACAGCGGCTATGGACCCGAATTCAGCGTCCCCTTTAAAGTTGACGGCAACTATCACCTGGAAGTGAGCGACGGCGCTCGAACCTACCACGGCTTCCAGCATTTTGCGGGCAAGGAGATGCTGCCGATCATTCCATCCACCAGTTTTCGAGCAATCAAAAACAGCGAAGGCAGCCTGATTTTGACCTGGGACGTGCCAAGCCAGCTGGAGTTCATCAACTCCGGATTGCAGACTTCGGTGCGCGCCTGGATCGATGTCTACCAGGGAAGTGCTGTCGCCGCTGAGCTTTGGTTGAACAACCTGCCGACTCATCTCGGCTATGCCATTATCCCACAGACCGTCATGCAGATGCTGGAAGCTGAAGGGGATTCCCCGACATTTCAATTGCAGCTGAGGACCATCGACAATTTCAATCGAACTTATTCGAACGCGGTGCCCCTCAGCCAGTTGAAGAAACCGGGCGGAGCCGTGGTCATTCCTCTCAATTGATGGCGTAGCTTCGCATTCACACGATCTCGCCGCAACTGCAGATCAGGGGGTGCAAAGCACTCCCTGGCAGTACTGTTATGCTGGCGAACCGCCTGCGGTTGCATTTTGACCCGAGGTTGACCGACGGCACGAAAAATGCCCTTTGAACCTGTACCAGATAGCTCCGTGCCTCGATAATTTGCCGTCATCAGCAGGAGGCCAAGTAATGAGGATCATCTATCACAAGTGGGCTTCGGGTGTTTTGTTGCTGCTGGCGGTGTTGCCGGCCAGCGGACAGTACGCCTCATTTTGCTTGTGTGCAGCCAGCCAAACTTCGGCCCCTTTGGCCCATGCCGCGAGTCTCCCCGCAGCCCGCGCCTGCCCTCCGCTTGCGTCTGCCGCCGGCGACACGGTGCAGGTGGCAACCGTGCAGCAGCTGTTGAATGCGGTGAACGATGCTGCGCCGGGTGCCACAATCCTTATTGCAGACGGAATTTACAATCTCAATGGCGCCTGCCTCAGTATCATCACGCCCGGCGTTACCCTCCGCTCCAGCAGCGGCGATCGCGAGGCGGTGGTGCTCGACGGCAACTACATCACCACGGAAATTGTGCAGATTCTCGCCTCCAATGTCACCCTTGGGGACTTGACGCTGCGGGAAGCAGCGGCCCACCCCATCCACGTGATGTCATCGGACGGCGCCCACACCCTGAACACCGCCATTTACAACGTCCACATCGTCGATCCGGGAGAACAGGCCATCAAGATCAATCCTGCCGCTGCCGGCTCCTATACCGACGACGGTCTGATCGCCTGCTCCCACATCGAGCTCACCGCCGCCGGGCGGCTGCATGTGAACGACTGTTACACGGGCGGTGTGGATGCTCATCAGGCGCGCAACTGGATCGTACGGGACAATCTGATCGAAGGCTTTTGGTGTGCAAGCGGTCTGTCGGAACATGCCATCCATTTCTGGCGAAGCAGCCGGGACACCGTGGTGGAGCGCAACGTGCTGCGCAATAATGCCCGGGGCATTGGCTTTGGTTTGGTGACGAGCGGCGACGGCAGCATCCGAACCTACCCGGACAATCCATGCCCGGCTGCAGGTGGTGCGTATGTGGATCACTACGGAGGCACTATTCGCAATAACTTCGTGTTTGCCGGTGACAGCGCCCTGTTTGCATCGGAAGACGGCTTCGACTCGGGCATCAGCCTGTGGCAGGCCTGCGGTGTGCGGGTGATGCACAATACCGTGGCATCCACCCGGCCTCCTTCGGCATCCTCCATCGAATGGCGCTTTCCCTTGACCGACGTGGACCTCACCAACAATCTCGTCACTCACGATCTTTGGGAGCGAGACAACGCCACGGCCTCCCTGGCGGGAAATCTCCAACACCAGCCCCTGGCGCTGTTTGTAAACGGCGCCGGCGGCGACCTGCACCTGGCGGCTTCGGCGGCCGCCGCCATCGACCAGGTTGCGGCGCCTGCAGATGCATCCGGCGACATCGACTGCCACCTTCGCCCCCTGGGAGAAGCCTCTGACATTGGCGCCGACGAATACCGTGCCGACGCCGACAAAGTTTGGTCGCCATCCCTGTTGATACTGCTGATCGACTGACGGATGATTATACGCCATTTCCCTTAAGCGCTCCATTTGATGGGTTAGGCGCAAATTGACGCGCCTAACCCATCTTGTTGTTATACTTCACCTATTTCACCTTAGCCTTTTTCGGTTCAACGGACTCAACAGGAAAATCCGACGGCATTGGTCGGTTTTCACCGCATACCAGCTTTTTTCCCTATCCAGCTCCTCCGGTGTGGGTCTATAGCTTCCAAGCTGATGTTTGTGGTGTAGGTTGGGTTGAATCATGCGGTACGCGTGACGAAACCCAACGCCTATTTTGCTTGGTTTCGTACCTCAACCCAGCAGCCTACTGGAAGCTAAAGCCATTTTCTTTAACGTTATAGTAAAGGTAGATCCGATGATTGTCCGGGTTCTTCCCAAAATAGCCTCTCGTTGATCCGGTGTGTGATTGATCCTGTGTTGACAAGTCTGCTGGCAGCGAGTATGGTAGTTGCACTTTGAATTTGCTTTTACAAGATCAGGTACTGTGAGTTTAAAAGGGAATCCCGTGTGATTCGGGAACGGTCCCGCCGCTGTGAACGGGGACGAAATCCGGCAAAGCCACTGTGTTGACGGCAGGCGGATTTCGGAAATCAGATGTCGGTAACTCTGCGCTTATTCTGATTTCTGACATCCGACGACCGTATTCGGGAAGGCTCGGAGAGTAGAAAGATCCGTGAGTCAGAAGACCTGCCTGATGCTTGCTGGGGAATCGCTGCGAGGAGCCAGCCGATGAACCGCTGAAGGACCAAGTGACCCGGGATGCAATCCTTAGAGCTTAAAGCTCTAAGGATTTTTTTTTGGCCTTTTGCCAAGTATGCACCCGGTTTTTGAACAAGCTGCATCGATCAAGGGAAGGAAGTGCAAAGCTTCCGCCGCCCCGCGACTGTAATCGGGACGAAAGCCGCAAGGATGCCACTGTTTAAACGGGAAGGCGCGGCGAGTAGGATGAACGTGAGCCAGGAGACCTATCGATGCATCAAACCGATTCTCATTCCTCGAGGGAGGAAAGGAGGTCTTTAATTTGAAGCCCGTACAACTACTCCTACTGGTAATCTTGTTTGTGTTCGCAAATGTGGCGCACGTTTTCCGCGTCACTGCCGAAGGCGGCGGCGAGGCAGCGCTAAGCGGTTTCAGCGAAGCGAGGCGGGGCACGGATGAAAAGGACAAGGAGCAACAGAGCAAAGCCGATCTGCAAATGGACGAAGTCGTTGTCACCGCGACTCTGCTTCCAACTCCTGTCCAAAAGCTGCCGGTTCGGGTTCAGGTCATTGCGAGAGAGGAAATCGAAAAATCTCGGTCCAATAATCTCTCCGAGCTTCTCATTGAAAAATTGCCGTCGCAGTTCCAGAAGTATCCGGGAGCCCTTTCGGCGGTGGAAATTCGAGGTTTTCGCACGGATACCATGGGCAGCGATATTAAAGGCAGGGTGTTGATCCTGATTGACGGGCACCGGGCCGGTACGGGAAATATCGCCGTCATTCCCACGGACAACGTCGAGCGGGTGGAGGTTGTGCGGGGGCCCGGCTCTGTCATTTACGGGTCGGCAGCCATGGGCGGGGTGATCAACATCATCACTCGCAAAGGCAGAGGCAAGCCCACGGTTCAGGGGACGGCGGAATATGGCAGCTTCAATCAGTACAGGGTAGCCGGCGAGGTCCTTGGGGGACTGTTTGATGAGCGGCTCGGCTTTTCCGGAACGGCCAGCCACCTTGAAAACCAGGACTATACCGACGGCAGCGGACAACGGGTCAAGAACACTAAATACCGGGATGAGGCCTATGCTTTAAGCCTTCATGCGGCCCCTGTGAAAAACCATACGCTGTTTGCGACCGGAAGTTATTTTCATATCCCCGTTGCCGGGACTCCGGGCCCCATCTATGCTCCCGATTTTGACGACCATAAAGAAGTCTTGCGCCGCTATGGCTCCATCGCTTACGACGGCAGCCTGCGAGATTCCGACGTAAATTGGCATGTCAGCGGCTACGGCGTATTCGATCGCAGTACCGCCAACGATCCGGCTGTCGAATGGGGCTACTCGTCTTCCACCACGGAAACGACCACGAACGGGGTAAGGAGCCATCTGAGTATTCCCACCTTTTCTCTGGGACGGCTGCTGCTGGGGTTCGACTGGGACGAGATCGGCGTGACGTCTGAAACCAACCCGCGCGGCTTCAATTACAGCCCCGACACGACTTACGACAACTTCGCCGGCTTTGCAGAACAGCAAATCGATTGGGACCGGTTATCCCTTCTTTTGGGCGTTCGCTATGACTACTTCGATGAGGCCATAAAGGCGACCGAGGGATTGGATGTCGTGCCGCGCGGTGAAAGCTTTGACCACGTTAGTTGGCGCGCCGGGGCAAAGTATTTTCCGCTCGACTGGCTGGGTGCGAGGGCGGCGGTTGGAACGGGCTTTCGTGTTCCGGCCGCCGACGAGCTGGCGGGACGATACGACTATCAATCCTACATGAAGATCATAGGTAACCCCAATCTCAATGCGGAAAAAAGCACCACCTGGGAAGTGGGATTGGACGCCGAATATCTACGCTTGAGCGGCGGGCTGGGTTTCTTCTACACCGATTACACCGACAAAATCACCGGCGGTTTCAACACATGCGTGGATGGCGACTGTACCTGGACCACCTATGAAAATGTGAAGGGAGCGATTTTTTCCGGCCTGGAAGGCTACATAGACTACCAGATTCCGTTTCCCTATGCCGACTGGATACGGCTGAGCAGCTATGCGGATTTCATCTATTACACGCAGCGCGAGATTGAAGACGACAGCTATGCCCAGACGCTCGGTTCAAGCACCGTACCCTATGTTCCTGAAGCAAGTATGACAGGCGGGATACGATGCGATTTCAACGGCAAGTCGGTGCTGCAGTTCAACGTTTCCTATTTTGGCCCGCAGGTTGTCCAGGATTGGGACTATACCTCTTCGACCTATGGCAAGGGTGTAGACAAAAGCGGGTTTCCCTTGTTCTCCCTGCGCTTCGATTTCCACCCCGTGAAAGCATTCAACACTTACCTGGCCATCGATAACCTGCTCGATCGGGAATATTCCTTTGTCAACGGCTATCCTATGCCGGGAAGGACCATTCGAGCCGGGCTTCAAGCGCGATTCTAAGGAGCGGAAGAGATGGAGGTGAAAAGTCTTTTACTCGGATTCCTGTTTACCGTCGGCATTTTTGCCGTGAAAAACGGCGTTGGACTTTTTTATTCCTGCACCGCCAATCGGACGGTGCCATCAAAGCTCGCCGTTCTTAGCGTTTATTCCTTTCTCTATTTCGCCGTCTTCGTCGGTGCCGCCTATGCACTGCGGCACATGGGCCTTATCGAAGATGTTGCCGTGCTGGAGAAGCTCCTGCGCTCCGGTATGCTCATCCACGTATTGGTCTCTTCAGGGTTGGTAGGCTGGGGTATCTGGCTTCTAAAAAAGAAACAAGCAAGTGAGGGTGAAAGTCGGGGTTGGCTGGCCCTGGTTGTTCCATGCCCGATCTGTTTGACAGCGGTTTTCCTGAGCGTCGCATTTGCTTCCTCCTTGTTCCCGGATGCTTCATTTGGAGTCGCGGTGGGTGCTTATCTGATTTTTATCGGCATCAGCTTTGCCAGCATGCTCAGCCTGTCATTCTGGAACCGCTGCGCCCGGGTGCGCCCCGATCCTCTACTGGGCACCGCCATGGTGATGATCGGGGCCTATTTTTTCCTTTCTGCCGCTTTTATGCCCCTCTTTAATGAATTGGAAACGGTCTATCGGATTGCCGCCTACAAGCAAGATAAGCAGCAAATCGACTGGCGCCGCTGGCTTATGATCGGCACGGTGGCGGTAGTCTGCTTTGCGGACGGCTTCCGCCGGAAATGGAAAACGATAAGGAGGTGAACCCTTGCAGGTTAGCGCTTTTCTCAGTTCGCTCATTTACCTGATATCCAGTGCTTTGCTCTATCCAGTGCTCATCCTGCTCTCGCTTCTGACATTCTGGGTGCTGTTGCGGGCGGGAGCCTTTTTTGCGGAATGGCTGGAGCGCTCGCGCCTGCAGGAGGCACCCATCGAAAGGGCTGTATCATTGATTACCGGGGGCGCCATTGACGCCCTCTATCCCCACCCTGTCCGGGATTTCTACAAGGCTCTCCGTTCACTTGTTTCTGCCGGACGAATCATGGTCGGCCTGGAAGTGGAGCATTTGCTGCAGAATAGAACACTGGCTTTATGGAAGTCGCTGGACGGTCTGCAAATGGTCGTTCGAGTCGGCCCGGGGCTTGGCTTGATCGGAACCCTGATCCCCATGGGCACGGGTCTGGCTGCTCTCGGGCAGGGCGATATCGGCAGGCTTTCATCCGATCTGGTGATCGCCTTCACCACGACGGTTGTCGGTATGGCTCAAGGAATGCTGGCGTATTTCTTTTATACGGTCAAGAAGAGATGGGTGGAGCAAGATATTCGCAACCTCGAGTTTGTGACCGAAGTCTTGATGAATTCCAAAAAGGAGCCTGAGGCCGATGACATACATGAAACGGAGAAGAGTCACCGATACTGGTTTGGAAGATAACGATCCGCTGAGCGGGGTCGCCAATCTTTTCGATTTGGGACTGGTCTTCATCGTTGGACTGCTGATCACCCTTTTCAGCGCCTACCAGCTCACCGATCTTTTCAGCCGGCAATCGGAAATGACGCTTATGAAAAAGGGCGCGCAGGGGCAGTGGGAGATTCTCATTAAGAAGGGGAAGAAAATCAAGGCCATGAAAGTCAGCCAGTCCACTTCGGAAGGCAGGGGTGAAAAGCTGGGCACCGCCTATCGGTTGGAAAATGGCACGGTGGTTTACGTGCCTGAGATGGAGGAATGATTCGTTTCAAGGGGCAAGGACCCACGATTTGACTGAAGCTCGTTTTGTTCAACTTAATCCCTGGAATCGTGTCCGAGAACTGCCATCTAGAGCAGGCGCTCTCTCAAAGTCATTCCGGCAATCTTTAAGCCGGAATCCGGACCCGCGCCAAGATGAGGCTATCATGTGGCCGGATTCCGGCCAAAAACCTGCCGGAATGACGCAACAAGGTGACCGCCATATTCTCGGACAAGCTCCTAGCATCGGTGGTCTATGAAGAGCAGTTCAGCAACCGGCAGAATCTGGTTCTTAAGGAAAAAATCAATCGTACCGTTCCCATAGATATTCGGCTCGATTATGTATGCTCGGCCGGTGTGTCTGAGAGCAGCATTTTCGACTTTACCAATAAAACGCTGGTCATTGAATTCAATCGGCCCATGCAGGTAACGTCCACACTGGAAGGGGAAAGAAGCGGCATCCTTGCGGTGGGTAACCATTACCTGCCTCCCCCCTGCTGGAACATAGGGCACCGTTTGGGGCTCGAAAAAAGCCGGCAGCACATCTATGAAGTGATTGGCAAAGCACAGCAGGAGAGCTCTTTTCTTTTTACCGGAGCGGACATGGGAAATTTGTCCGTGCAAAAAAGAACCCATGAGGACATGACGATCTACGCCCTGGTGACCGCCGGCGTGGAAACCAATGCGGTGCGCATGTCGATGGACCCTGGAGGCTTCTATGAACCGGGAACGATAAATTTGCTCATTATGGCCAATATGATGCTTACGCCCAGAGCGAGGACGCGTGCGATCATCAGCGCCACGGAAGCCAAAACGGCAGCCATGGAGGATCTCGACATACGCAGCTGCTCGTCTCCGCAGCTTTGGCAGGCGACGGGAACGGGCACCGACGAGGTGCTGGTGGTGGAGGGCAGTGGAACCGTGCTCGACAATGCCGGCGGGCACTGCAAGCTGGGTGAACTGATTGCCTCGGCCGTTTACGCCGGCGTGAAAGAGGCCGTTTATCGACAAAACGGTATCACTTCTGAACGCAACCTGCTTCGTCGATTGCAGGAACGACGCATCAATTTGTACGACCTGCTGCTCCAATGCGCCTGTCTCGAGAGTCAGGCGAACTTGAATGAATTCCTGGCAGAGCTGGAAGCTGTGCTTTTGCAGCCGCGCTATGGCTCCTTCATGGAAGGGGCCTTTGCGATCAGTGATGCTTATGAAAGGGGCCTGCTCATCAGCCTGGATAGCTACGAGAAATGGTGCCGCGGTATGGCGGAAGAAATTGCAGGAACCGACATCGCAAGCTGGAAGGAGTTGTTCCCGAGAAATGACGTCCCTCTTGTAGTGCGCATGGCGTTCGATGCGGTGTTGAACGGGGTGAACGCCCGGATCGCACAGCAATAGTCTTGGTTAAGCTGCTGTTCTCAAAAAGGAGCCGGGCGATGAAACAAACGTTTATCTCTTTGCTGATTCTCGTGGGGACGGCTTTTATTGCAGTGCCTGCGTGTGCCGACCAAATAGCTTTCCTCATCTGTGAATCGGATACGTATCTGGTCAATCATGCTGTCAAGGGCCTTAAAATGCCTGAAGATATACGAGTTGAGGTGTATTCCAAGGCCGATCTCGCGCCCGGCAGCGGCGCCGCTGCATTCATTGCAAGTTCCAAGGTCATCATTGTGGATGTGATGATCACGGAGCTGACCGAATACCTGCTGCAACAGGTGCCGTTCGCCGGAAAGCGCGTCTATGCCCTGAGGGGCTCAAGGGACGATGACGAGCTGAAAAAACAAGGATTTCTGTTCGATCCGGAGATACAGCTTTACTTCAACCATCTCAGTGCGGCAAATGTGCAAAACCTCGTCTACCGGGTGGCAAACCGGGAGCTCAATTCTTCCATCGCCTATGCGGAGATGGTCAAATTGCCCGAGCCCGGAATCTATCACCCCGACTCGAAAGTCCCTTTTGAAACCTACCAGGATTATCTGAACTGGTATCGGCAGCGCGACTGCTACCAAGAAAACAAATCATGGATTGGACTCATGTCTTTTCCTTCGTCTCTCATTGAAGGTCAGTCGGAACCGGTCGATCTGATCATTCGAAAGCTGGAGGTGGATGGCTGGAATGTGCTGGCCGGTTACGGGAAAGATATTGATATCCTGCAGCGGTTCTTCGTTGACGGAAATCATCGATCGCGCGTGGAATTGGTGCTTGCTTTCAGCCTCAAGTTCCATTCGGCGCTGAACGAAGCCCTGCAGGCAGCTCTGGTTGAGCTCGATGTACCGTTCATAAGCGCGATTCACCTGTACGCCGAAACCATTGAGGAATGGCGAGAATCCCCAACAGGTCTTGCACCTGTGGAAGTAACCTGGGCCATGACCAATCCGGAAGTCTCAGGTCTTGTCGAGCCGTCGGTTCTGACCGGAAAGGTTCGGAAGCAGGATCCTGAAACCGGGAAGACTCTTTTTATTCACGAACCCATCTCGGAGAACATCGACTTTCTGCTGCCGCGCCTCAAGAAATGGCTGCAGCTGAAAAGAAAGCCGAATAAAGACAAGAAAATTGCAATTCTCTATTACAATCACAGCCAGGGCAAACAAAACATCGGAGCGAGCTATCTCAATGTATTTGCCAGCCTGCAAGTCATACTCGACAAGATGAGGAGCGAAGGCTATCGGACTGCCCCCCGCGGGGACCTTGACCGAACGGCCATCCAGGATCTCGTGCTGAAGTACGGTCGAAATATCGGCAATTGGGCGCCGGGGGAACTGGAAGAGCTGACTGGCACGGGAAAGATTGTACGAATCCCGATCAACACCTACCGGCAGTGGTTCGAGAAGCTTCCCGCAGAGTTTCAGAGAGGCGTCACGGGCCAGTGGGGGAGAGTTGAAGATTCCGACATCATGATTCACACAGGTGAATTGATCATTCCGGCGGTCATGCTGGGCAATGTGGTCATCATGCCGGAGCCGGCCCGCGGCTGGGGAGACGACCCCATGAAGCTTTATCATTCTCCGGTGCTCTATCCCCATCATCAATACGTAGCCGCCTATCTGTGGCTGCAGCGCGAGTTTGCAGCCGACGCCGTCATCCATCTGGGAACTCACGCCACACACGAATGGCTCCCCGGCAAACAGGCAGGGCTTTCCATCAGCTGTCCGCCGGAGGTGCTGATCACCGATCTTCCCAATATTTACCCGTATATCGTCGACGACGTCGGGGAAGGAATTCAGGCCAAACGCCGCGGACGAGCCGTTGTCATCGACCATCTGACTCCGGGATTGCGGGAAGGGGGCCTCTATCAGGAATACAGTCGCCTGTACGAATTGATCAACTCCTACAGCTTGGCCCAATCGCAAGGGAGCCGGACCGGTTCCTTGCAAATAAATGAAATCAAAAAGATGGTTCAACAACTCGGACTCGACAAAGACCTTGGCCTGAACCTCAAGGATGCCGATACCGATGATCTTCTAA
>FWPV01013870.1_pt1 | contig 12007 bp, 6 predicted proteins | sample 2228371 | NCBI WGS metagenome assembly FWPV01 (sample SAMEA103939776, study PRJEB20133) | metagenome | reverse complement strand
GCGGCGTTCGGCTGCGGAAAGCTTCGGCAGGATCTGCTCGGAGGCAAGCCACAAGGACCACGCGACGATGGAGGATTCCACTTGCCGCTGCTGCTGGCGCTTTTCCGGAGGCGGCAGCCAGTAGTCGGGATGCTTGGGATCGAAAGCATGGCGGAACGTTTCGGCAAGCACATCGGCTAGCTCCATCCGCTTGCCTCCCACGTCGAACGCCGAGGGCTTGCGCCCGGAAGCCACCCATGCCGCCATGGCGGGCATCATGCGGGTCACCGAGTCGTACGTCTTGCCCGATTTGCCGACGGCGCCTTCCTTGATGGTTCCATCCTTGAAGTCGCACACCGCGAGACTTGGCGATGTGCGCACAAGATTTGTCAGGTACCCTTCGAGGATCGTAAGAAACCATTTCTCGAAAGGATTGCCGGAGGGAACGGCAGCCGCAGCCGCCAAGTGGAATAGATCTCTTCGCGTCATCTTCGCCTTCCGTGCGCGGCTTATCGCAACCCGCGTTTCTTGAGATGGGCGATCAAACCCGCCGGATCGTCCGTAATGATGGCGTCAACTCCTGCGGCGATCAAGCGGTCCCATTCCGCTACCGTGTTCGCCGTCCACGGGACCACTTGCAGCCCGGCGCGGTGAGCTTCAGCGACTTTTTCAGGGGTCACTAGTTTGTAATGGGGCGACACAATTCCGGCGCCGGCTTCCCGGGCTAGTTCCACGAAACTTACCGTGCGATTCATCTCCAGCGCCGAAAGGCGAATTTCCGGCGCGATCTTCTTCATAGCGTGAAGCGTGCGGTAGTCAAACGATTGCACGATGGAACGCGCTTCGAGCTTGTGCTTCCGGATTTCCGCCGCCATCAGACGGGCGAATTCTTCCGGCGGCGGGGTGTACTCGGGATTCTTAGGAAAGCTCTTGGTTTCGATGTTGAAGTGGAACTTCCCGCGGTTAGCGAGGCTCAACACCTCACTGAGCGTGGGTACGCGTGCGCCCGGCACGGGCACTTGGTCCGGAAAGGCTTTGTTCTTCTTCGATCCGCAATCCCAGCGGCGCAGTTCTTCCAAGGTCATCTGCCGGATCACCAACGGACCGGGAGGCCCCTGGCAGATTTCCAGGTTCATCTTTGGGTCGTGCGACACGACGAGAACGTTATCCTTGGTTACCGCGACGTCTAATTCGAGCACGTCCGCGCCCGCTTCAATGGCGAACTCAAACGCCGGGATCGTGTTCTCCGGACGCGAGCTGCGCGCGCCCCGGTGCCCGTGCACCAGGATGGGCGCAGCCGCAGGGAGCAAGGTCGCTGATAGCAGCAGCATTGAGAGAATTCGGCTCATGAGGCTTGCCTCTTTTTAACCTTTGAAGTCCGCCTTCAGCTCGGCGGCGAAGTCGCGCATGCGCGCCAGCATGCGCTCGCCGATATCTTTGTGCCGGTCAAAGACGTTGTAATCCTCGGCCGGGTCGCGGTCGAGGTGGAAAAGCTCCGGCGCCGCTTCACGAGGCTTGCGCGTATCATCGATTGGGGCAAGCCGGCATTTCCAACTGCCCTCGCGATAAGCTTGCAAACTGCGCCCCAGAAAATAGAAAAACGACTGCCGGGGCGACGGCGCCCGCCCTTGCAAGAACGGCAGGATGTCGAAGCCGTCATAGACGCGGTCCTGCGGTAACGTTCCCCCCGCCGCCCGCACGAGGGTTGGGAAAAAGTCGAGGGTCGTGGCCATATCGGCGCTGACTCGACCCGCCGGTAAGACGCCCGGCCATCGCGCGATGAACGGCACGCGCAAACCTCCTTCGTATGTGGTGCCTTTCGCTCCCCGGAGCATCCCCTTGGTGCCGGTGTGCCACGGCTCCACGCCTTTTTGAAGCATGCGCGCCGGGAGATTGTGCCAAGGTCCGTTGTCGCTGGTGAAAATCACCATTGTGTTGGAATCGATGCCCTGTTCCTTGAGGGTCTTCAGGATCTCGCCCGCAGACCAATCGAGCGTCTCGATCACATCCCCGTACAAACCTGCGCGCGAGCTTCCAAGGAACTTGCCTGACGCGCTGACCGGCAGGTGTGGCATGGCATAGGGCAGGTAGAGAAAGAACGGGTTTTTCCCCGCGGAGCGGATCAGGCGGACTGCCTCTTCGGTGTACCGCTGCGTAAGGGTGGATTGATCTTCCATCACCTCCACCGGTTTCGTGTCGCGATAAAGCTCCAATGGACGGTTTGTCTTCACCCACGGCGGGATCATGTCGTTGCTGTAGAGCAAGCCGAAGTAACTGTCGAAACCGCGCCGGGTAGGGAGATGGTCAACGGGGTCGTGGCCCAAGTGCCACTTGCCGATCATCATCGTCCGGTATCCGCGCTGCTTCAGAGCTTGCGCCAGAGTGATTTCGCTCAGGGGCAAACCGCCTTTGGAATCGGGTCCGAGATTATTCGGCTGCCCGGCGCGCACGGGATACCGCCCGGTAAGAAGCCCCGCGCGCGACGGTGTGCAAACCGGCGCTGCGCAGTAAAAGGAAGTGAGGCGCACGCCCTCGGCGGCCATGCGGTCCAGGTTCGGCGTGCGGATGGTGGGATGGCCGAAGCAGGCCAGATCGCTGTAGCCGAGATCGTCGGCAAACAGGATGATGAAGTTTGGCGGGCGCGTCGCGGCTGCCGGGGCAACGGCGGCGCCTGCGGCCGCGCTCAGAAAGCCACGGCGGCTGATTGCGGCTTGAGAAATTCTGTTCATTACTGACATTGTGCACTCCGGCGCCGGCCGCGCAACTTATGGCAGCGCGGCCAGCCAGTCATAAACCTGCTCTTGGAGCCTGCGCGGGAAACGGTTGAAATCCTCCGGCGTTTCGACGCGCAGCGCGGCTCCGGCTCCCAGCAGGCGGTAAACTTGCCGGGCAGCTTCGATTTCGCGCTTCACGTCCGCGATGCGGGCGTAGCGGTCGAGCGTGGGCGCGACGACCATCGCGGGCTTGGGCGCCGCCATCGCCAGCACCTCGTCGTAATCGAACGGCGCGCGGTCCTCCTGTCCGATGAAGAAGCCAAGCCGCGGCAATAGCCCGTGCAGGTGCGAGTAGTGCCGCAAGCCCTCGGTTCCCTTCTCCGGCGTCGAGAGGCGGAGGGGATCGACTCCGCAGACCGCCGCCACGCCGCGGACGCGGTCATCGAGCGCCGCGGTGACGAGACCAACCTTCGCCCCGAGCGCGAACCCGAGCAGGTAAATGCGGTTTGGATCCACGTTCTCCAGCGCCGCCAGCGCTTCCACGGCGGCGCGGGTATCCGCCACCATTTTGCCCATCAGCGACCACTTCGGGTAGCGCCGGTAAAACCGCCCGGCGTCCAGCCCGCGCGAGCCAAACCCGATTTGGTCGAACGCCAGAACGGCGAAGCCCCGTTTCGCGAGCGCCGGGAACGAGGGGCGGTGGTCCAGGATGTAATCGGCGCGCTTCGAGGACCAGGGCATACCGGCGGACCAGCCGTTCTGATAGGTGTAGGGATGAAGCCAGATCACCACCGGCCAGCGTCCCGGTTTCGGTTTGCCATCTGTACCCAGCGGATAGAACAGCGTGCCGTTGAGGTCGTCTCCGAAGGCTAACTCCGTCAGCCCCATGCCTTCGCTGCGAACGCGCGCCAGCCCCTCGGAATTGGGCTGCGGGCGGTTGAAGATACTCGGCAGCCATCCCGAACTCGTCATGACCCGGCCGTCCAACTTTTGCCTCGCGGGAAAGCGTATGCCTGCGGGCTCTTCGCCCATCGCCCAAAGCAGGTTCTTTCGCAGCGCTTCTTTCTTGTCGCGCCACGCTGCCGGGCTGCCGGCGAACTTCAGGAAATCGCCCGGCGCGCGCCGCGGAAATTTCGCCGGGTCGAGGGTTTCGCCGGAAATCATGCGCCAATCCTCAAACGTGTATCCGTGAACCCAAGTCTCCCACTTTGGGAAGGGTTTGCGCCCGAACACGGCATCGAAGAAATCGAGAAAGTTTTCGATGTCGCCCGCCGTCGTGGCGTGCTCTCCCGGGCGCAGATGCAGCCATACGTTTTGTTCTTTCCCCAGGAATTGATATACGCGCTTGGCGGCGCGGTAGGCTTGTTCAAATCCCACCGGATTCGAAGCCGATTCCGAATACGCCGTGTACAGCATCAACCCGCGCGGCGCCACCAAAGCCATGAGCGTGTGCTGATCCACGGGCAGCTTGTCCTCGCGCCCGGTGAAGAAGCGCAAGCGTGGATGGAACCAGTGCGGCTGCGCGCCGGTGAGAAGTTGAAGGCTCTCATTGGCGAACATGTCCGTGGTGAAACGCCACGGGTTGCTTTCGCCGGTGTTGCCGCTCGATGGAATGACCGCTCCGATGCGTTCATCGAACGCGGCGGCGACCAGAGCCTGCTTGCCGTTGCGCGAGTGTCCGGTGAGCCCGATTTTGTTCTTGTCCACCTCCGGCAGCGTATAGAGGTAGTCGACAGCGCGCATGCCCGCCCACGCCCAGCGGGCGAGACACGAGAAATCGTAGTCCGGATACAGCTCGATGAACTTGTCCGAGTCGTCTTCATTGCCGTAAATCGGATCCGCGGCGAAGTAGATGCATGCGATGTAACCGCGGCGGACGGCGGTGGCGACCCACGGGCGAGTGCGCGGGTGGTTGGTGAGGAAGACGGGGAAAGGACCCTTGCCCGGCGGAATCATGAGCTGCACTCGCAGACTGCCGCGGTGACCCGGTCCGAACTCCAGCCGCACGTCCCGCACGCTGACCGGTCCCTCCATACGCGTGCCGGTTACCACCGCCCGCAAATTTCCGGGCGGCGGAGGCATCCTGCCGAAAACCCATTGCTCGATTTGGGCGCGCAATAACTGCTTCTGCCGCGCCCACTCGGCGGGAGTCTTCACCGGGATGCTGCGCCCCTGCTCGCGGATGATCAACGGGTCGGGCAGCTCAGGGTAAGACGGCATAGCGTCGAAATCCGGCGGCAATTCGCCCGTCCGGCGGACCCAATCCTCCCAGGACTTGTCGACCGCATTGATGCGCCCGCTAAAGTTCGTCCGGCTCGGGACCAGGTTCTTCAGAATAACTTCCAGAGCGTGCTTTCGCCGCTCGATACTACTTTGCTCCGCGGCCGGCGCCGCGAGACTCAGCAACACCAGAACAGCCACACTTCGCATGGTCGGAACCTCCTCTAAAGTATGCCCCAGCGGGAGCGTTGATCATTGCAGCGAACGAAGCGTGTCCCGCACATGCTCAACGATGGGAACCGCCGCGCGCTCCGCCGCCGCGCCCATCGGAACCGCCGTCAGCCACAGCGAGATTCTTCTGGAGCGCTGCGGAACATCGGCTTGATGAAACAAGCGGCGGCGCTCCAGCAGCGATTCCCAAGTAGTGGAGGCGCACGGATAAACGAGGCAGCACACGACGTGCCGCTTTTCGCTCAGATTCGCATAGGCCAGGACCTGCAAGAGATCCTGCCGGTGCTCTTCGCGGATGGCGTCGTCCTGACCCGCCCATCCGCCGCGGCGGATTTCCTCCCAATGCCGTTTGTACTTGGCGTCGATGATCAGATCGCAGTTCTCGTGCTCCAGAATGAGATCCGGCACGAGCGAGCGCTGCGACCCAAGGTACGGCGGGTCCCAAACCAGCGGCGCGATCGTCTCGCGCCTGCGCCCCGCTCTCAAGCAGCCTCCCGTCCGGGCGGCGACCACCCGGAAGACCGTCTCCACCCAAGCCTCGAAAAACTGCTCCATGGGCAGTGTCCATGGAATGCCTTCCAGGTCGCTGAGTCCCGCGAGTCCCCGCTCTTCGACCGTCCATTCGATCGCCTGAACACCCTCGATTAACACGTCGCTCTTTAGAGGCTGCCGTAGCCACGAGTCAAATTCGCGAGGCGAAGGGCGCCAAGCCGCCGCCCCGCGGACTTTCGTGAGCAGCATCTCCGCCAGCGCGATCAAGGCATGGACAAACCCTCCGTGCTCCCGCTGCGTCTCAAGCGACTGAATCTGCCGCTCGATGGCGTAACGGATGGCGCCTTTGAGGCGCCGGTCATCCCGGAAGTCGGGGAAGCGGCAAGGGACGTTCAAAAACCGCCCGTGCGCCATCCGCTGAGAGGCGTAGCGTTCCCAGAGCACACAGCCTTTGGGCGCGGCAACGTCCTGTTCCGTCAATTCGAAGCGGCGCTCCAATCTCTCCAAGAGCGCCCTGAGCCGCGCCAACACGCAGAAAGCCAGCACCCATGGCGGGACCCTCCGCTCGGACCGTTTCAGCAAGGGCAGCCGCAACAGAGTCGGGCTCACCTCCCACCCGGTTTCAGCCAGCATCGGACCGATCCCCTTCCAGGGAAAGCGGGGCTGAACCACTAAGCCGTAATCCGGCTTGGCGGAAAACGGGGACAGGAGAGGCACCGCACCCACCGCGTTCTTGGTTTCGATGCGCAGCCAGACGTCGGAACCGTCGTAGTCGCGCCGGACGGCGACATTCAGCAAGTCGAAGAACGGACGGTTTTGAACGATGAACTGCTCCGCCAGCCGCGCCGCCTGCGGTTGTGGATCCCGTCCTGCCTTCAGCCCGAAGAACTCTACCGCGGATGCATCTTTCGCGCTGTAATCCTCGAGCTCCAGGCATACGTTCCGCGCCGGTCCGGTCGTTACAGACTTTCGAGCCACTGCAAATAGCTCCTTATGTCTTCGGCAAAGCCGGTGACGTATCCCTGCGCCAAGTACTCGCGCAGCAATGGGGCGAGCGCGGTCTGAAGCAGGGTCTTGGCTTCATTGTCCTCACGCGCCAAAAAGTAGGAGTGACCAGGGACTAGCGGCAGCGAGTCGTCGGAGGCGTGCAAAACAAAAATGGATAACAGCCTACGGAATGCTTCGATGGTGAGCTCGCAGCCGTGCTGTTTAACCACCTCCATGCTTGGCCAGAGCGTAACGAAAGCGAAACGGCGGCGCAGCGCCACATCCACCAGAGCAATGCTCCGGTCCGCGGTGTTCATTGTGCCCAGGATGTGGAGGTTTGCAGGCAGGTGGAACGTCCGGTGGAAAGGCTCGCCAAAATCATATGGGAGATCGATCCGGCGTTCGTACCGTGGCTCCGGTTCCAGGAGGTAAATTGCCTCGCCCAAAATCTTCCCGAGGTCGGCGCGATTGATTTCGTCGATGTGGAGGAGGTAGTTCCGTGACGGGTCGGCCAGAGCTTCCGCGGCGGCGTCCATAAGAAAGCCCCGCACAGGCGCAAACCGGAACCCGAGCGAATGGTCGCCTTGCACCGGCGCCAAACCTCCGATGAAGTTCTCGTATGTGGTGTTGGGGTGGAACTGAATCGACCGGCCGCGGGAACCATATTCCTCTTTCAAGATCTTTCCAGCCATGAGCGTCTTTCCGACGCCGGGCGGACCTTGCAGGATGATGTAGCGGCGGCCACCTAGTAGCCGTACCACCTGCTCCCTCGTGGCGGACGGCATCAGGTGTTCGAACCAGGCGGTCTGCAACTGTTCTGCATCGGCAGCGTGCTTGCTCAGAGGAGTGAAGCCGCGCTCCTCGAACATGAGGTCCAGGAACGCAGCCACGGCTTTCGAAGTGGCTTCGGGGTCTTCAGAGGGGACGAAAGCCGCGTAGATCACCTTTCCGTAACGTTTGAAAACCTTCTGGTAGGCAGACCACCGGGCTGCTAACTCTGCGGGCATATCCAGGTCGACGCGGGTCGGGTCCTGCTTGGCCCACGCCACCTGCTTACCAGCGCCAAACTCCTTGTTCAGCCATGCGCAGATGGCTTGAAGTTTTCTGGCGTGCCCGGGGCGCCCTAGAATCGCCTCGTCGGGCGACAGACCCTGAGTGCCCACGACCATCGAGACGAGGCACGGCTTGTTGTCAGCGGGAAAGATGACGAACGACATCCCTCCGTAAGGTCCGGATGACGGGTTCGAAGGATGTATGTAGGCGGCAAAAGGCACGCCGGAATCGGTCTTGGGTTCCGGCGCCCGCAGCGTGACGGAAGCCTGAGCGCCCTTATCATAGCGCCCGTCCGGCGCTCCGAAGAGCGCATCCAGGGCAGCCTGGTTGCGGGATTTCCAGTTATCTGGCGTGTTCGAGTAGATGATATCGATGAGAAGTTTCAAGCAAGGCAGCATAGGAATTCGGCGTTAGCGGCCGCGCCGCAGCGATATTCCATCCTATCCGAGTTCATCGGCGTTCATCTGCGGCTGCGGGCTCCGCGGCCGTGGACGAGCAGACACCGGGCCCGATCGCGCGAAAGCGCGAGCGCGCCGGTTTCCCTCCGGAGGCCGCGCGTGTGGTAACATCCTGATTTTGGAAGACCTTCCGTGCGCCCACGCGGCGTTGGTCCCGCCGGCATCCTGCTTGTTTGGCCGTGGCGGGAGATAGTTGCGCGCGCGGCACGAAGAACTAGGGAGTAATCGGGTGAAAGTTTACGAGGGAATCGATATCCGGAATGTGGCCTTGGTCGGTCATGGCAACTGCGGCAAGACGTCGCTCGCGGCCGGGATGCTCTACATGGCCGGCGCCACGAACCGCCTGACTCGCGTTGACGAGGGCAATACCGTCACCGACTATGACGACGAAGAGGTGGCGCGTAAGATCACCATCTCCACCGCGCTGGCGTTTGTCGAGTGGAAGAAGACGAAAATCAACCTGCTTGATACCCCGGGCTTCAATATCTTTATCAACGATACGCACTTGTCGCTCGCCGCAGCCGATGCCGCGGTAGTGGTGGTGGACGGCGTCGCGGGCGTCGAGGTGCAAACCGAGAAGGTTTGGGCTTTTTCGGAAAAGTTCAAGCTGCCCCGCGCGCTCTTTGTTAACAAGTTGGACCGTGAGCGCTCAAGCTTTGAGCGCGCGCTTGAAAGCATTCACGAGATCTTTGGCCGCGCCGCCGTGCCCGTGCAGTTGCCTATCGGCAGCGAGCGCGACTTCAGCGGCGTCATCGACCTGATCCGCATGAAGGCGTACACATACCAGCCTGACGGCGACGGCAAAGGCAAAGAGAGCGAGATCCCCGCCTCGCTCGCCGATGCGGCGCAAAAGGCGCATGAAGCTCTGGTGGAAATGGTCGCCGAGGGCAACGACGCCCTCATGGAGGAGTTCTTCGACAAGGGCACGCTTTCGCCGGAGCATATTTTGGAGGGACTGAAAGCCGCCACCCGCGAGATGCGCATGTTCCCCGTGTTATGCGGCGCGGCGCTGAAAAACATCGGCACGGATCTGCTCGCCGACTTCATCGTCGACAACTTCCCCGCCCCGGTGGAGCGCGAGCCCTTGGCGGGCAAGGACGCAAACGGCGGCGAGGTGATCCGCAAGATTTCCGACGCCGAGCCGTTGTCGTTGTTCGTGTATAAGACCGTGGCGGACCCCTTCGCCGGACGCGTCAGCTACTTCAAAGTGTGCAGCGGCGTTCTTAAAAACGACGCCAATGCGACCAACATGCGCACGGGCGCTGCAGAGCGGCTCTCGCACATCGGCTGCCTGATGGGTAAGGCGATCACCCCGGTGACGCAACTCCACGCCGGAGATCTCGGCGCGGTGGCGAAGCTCAAGGAAACTTTGACGGGCGACACGCTCTGCGACAAGTCGAACCCCATCATCTATCCCAAAGTCGAGCTGCCGGAGCCGTCTATCGCCTATGCTATCGAAGCCAAGTCGCGGCAGGACGAGGACCGCATGGGCAACGCCGTCGCGCGCATTCTTGAGGAGGATCCTTCGCTGCGCTTCTATCGCGACCCGCAGACGAAGGAGTTCCTGCTGGCGGGCAGCGGCCAGCAGCACGTGGAGGTCGTGGTCAGCAAGCTGCGCAAGCGCTACAACGTGGACGTGAACCTGAAGGCGCCCAAGATCCCCTATCGCGAAACCATTCGCGGCACGGCGGACGTGCAAGGGCGGCACAAGAAACAAACCGGAGGGCACGGACAGTTCGGCGACTGCAAGATCCGCATGGAGCCGCTGCCGCGCGGGCAGAAGTTCGAATTTGTGAACGAGATCTTCGGCGGCGCGATTCCGCGGCAGTTCATTCCGGCGGTCGAGAAGGGCATCCTCGAGGCAGCCGAACGGGGCTATTTGGCCGGCTACCCGGTGGTGGACTTCAAGGTGACCCTGTACGACGGTTCTTACCACGAAGTGGATTCGTCGGAAATGTCGTTCAAGCTCGCCGGGCGGAAAGCCTTCAAAGCCGCCATGGAGCAAGCCAAGCCGGCGCTGCTCGAGCCGATCATGAACGTCGAAGTACACGCTCCGGTGGAGTACGCAGGCGACCTGATGGGCGACATGAACGGACGCCGCGGCCGCATCTCGGGCATGGAAACCAAAGGCAGCACGCAGATCATCCGCGCGCAGGTTCCCATGGCGGAAATGCTGACCTATCAAAACGACCTCATCTCCATGACCCAAGGGCGCGCGAGCTTCACGATGGAGTTCTCGCATTACGATTTCGTGCCGCAGCAGCTAGCCGACAAGATCATCGCCGCCGCCAAGGCCGCCAAGGCGGGCGAGGAAGAGGAAGAGGAGTAACTCTTCCCCGGATCGCCGCGACACACGACGAAGTACTGCCTGCCATACTGACGCTCCCAGTCTGCCCTGAAAGGGTATATACTGGCTGTACCCGAAGGGGGTCTTAAAATGAACAGACCAAACCGTAAAACCACCAAGGGGCAGTGTGTGCTCGCACTCGGCGCCGCGGCCCTGGTCTTCGTGCTGCTCTGCCAGCCGGCGTTCGCGCAGGCCACCAGCGCAACGATTTTCGGATCCGTCACCGACGCGAGCGGCGCGGCGGTGCCAGGCGCTCAGGTAACAGCCACCAACATAGAAACCAACTTCTCGCGTTCGGCCACCACCGGGCCGGATGGGCGGTATCAACTCGTGTTCCTTCCGATAGGAACCTACAGGGTCGAAGCCAATGCTTCGGGGTTCAAGAAGTTTGAGCAGACCGGCGTGGTTCTGGACGTGAACCGCAACGCGCGAGTGGATGCTGTTCTTCAAGTCGGCCAGTTGACAGAGACGGTGGAAGTGAAAGCTGACGCGCCGCTGGTCGAAACGAAAGTGCCGGCTCTCGGTCAGACCATAAACAACGAGGACATCGTCAATCTGCCCTTGGTGGACCGCGACGTCTACAGCCTGCTGACGTTGACCCCCGGAGTAGACATGACGGGCGAAGCTTCGGATAACTTCGGCGCGCCGATGCGGGTGACGCTGATCAACGGCTCGGCTTTCTCCCACATCGGTTCAGTGAATTACACTTTGGACGGCGGCAGCAACATGAACGGTTTGCGCAACACCGGCAACGTAGCGCCGAACCCGGACGCCGTCGAGCAGTTCCGGGTGCTCACTAACAGCTTCTCAGCCGAATATGGGCGCTTCTCCGGAGGCGCGATCGACATCGTCACCAAGAGCGGCACCAACCGGTTCCGGGGATCGCTCTTCGAATTCATCCGCAACGACAAGCTAAACGCCAACCGCTGGCTGCCGGGACAGTCCGCCTTGCGCAAGGACCCGCTTCGCCGCAACCAGTTTGGTGGTTCACTAGGAGGACCGATCACCCGTGACAAGACTTTCTTCTTCTTCAGCTACTCCGGGCTCCGGCAGCGCACCACCAACTTCGCCAACACCGCCACGCCCTTCACGGCGGCAGAGCGGGCGGGTGACCTGTCGGCGACCGGAGGCACGGCTCCTCAGGACCCGCTGAACAATTTTGCCCCCTTCCCCGGACGCATCATTCCCACGACCCGTTTTGACCCGACTGCGAAGCGGATCATCGATCAGTTCATTCCGTTGCCCAACATGCCGAATAACCTGTACGAAGCTCAAGTGCCGCGCCCCCGGAACAGCGACGAGATCCAGTTGAAAGGCGACCATGTGCTCACGGCGGCGCACCGCCTCACAGGCAGTTATTTTTACACCACCGGCTCAGATAAGGTCGGCTTGCAGGGCAACCTGCCGTGGGTCACGCGAGACTTCAGGTACACGATCCACAAGTGGGTGGCCAGCGACACATGGATCGTTTCGCCAACCAAGGTGAATCAGCTCAACATACAATACAACCGCAATTTCGGCGGGCG
>FWPV01013863.1_pt1 | contig 12008 bp, 12 predicted proteins | sample 2228371 | NCBI WGS metagenome assembly FWPV01 (sample SAMEA103939776, study PRJEB20133) | metagenome | reverse complement strand
CACCCGCTCCGTGGCGCTTAGGGCTGCTGCCTTCCGGCCCTGACCCGGTTCACGCTGGTGCGCCGCGTCAGACCGAGGACGCGACCTCGAGAATAGCACACCAGCGCCCAAAGGCAAGATGGGTGCAAGCCGTCGTTGAAAGGCCCCCCCACCCGTACCGCCCAAAAGGCGGATTTCAAGATGGTACCTGGCTTGCCCGCCCTGCCCTACTTTTCCCAATGGCTACAGGCTAAAGTCGGCTGTAGACAATAGACCATCGACTAAAGACCATTAAGCTGCCTCGTTACGTCCAACACCCATCTGCCGGACGTGAACCAGGCCCGGCGCGTTACCTGCGTATAATCACACCCATGAGTGAAGCTGTGGCAACCAGCACCCCAGGCGCTGCCCTCGAGGCCCAGCAACTGGGCAAAAAGTACGGGCGCAAACCCGTGCTGGAGAACATCACCTTTGCGGTGCAGCCAGGCGAAGTCTATGCCCTGGCCGGGCCCAATGGCTCCGGCAAGACCACCCTGATTCGCCTGCTCACCGGCCTGGCCTTCCCCACCTCGGGCGTGGTGCGGATGCTCGGGCAGGATATCTACAACGGTGGCTATGTGGCCCGGCGGGCGCTGGGGGCGGTGGTGGAGGCCCCGGCGGCCTTTTACCCCCACATGACCGGGCGACAGAACCTCGAGATGATCGCCTTCCTGACGGGTATGTCCAATGTGGATACCCGCATCCGCGAGGTACTGGCGCGGCTCGAGTTGCTGGCGGTGGCCGACCAGCCGGTGCGTACCTACTCGCTGGGCCAACGCCAGCGCCTGGGGTTGGCTTCGGCCATTCTGCACGAGCCGCAAATCCTCATCCTGGATGAGCCCACCAGCGGCCTCGACCCGCAGGGCATCAGCAAAGTCCACGAAATTCTGTCCGAGCTGGCCTGGAAAGGGGTGGCGGTGCTCTTGTCCACCCACCACCTGCGCGAGGTCTCGGCCTATTCCGACAAGGTGGGCATTCTGGGCGGGGGGCGGCTTTTGGAAGAGGTCAAGCTGGGCTCCAAGGGCGAAACCTACCGCCTGCGGGTGGACGACCCGCCTCGAGCAGCAGCCTTCCTCAAGACCGTACCGGGGGTGCAAAACGTGAGCCTGCGCGACGTGAACGTGATATTTGAAGGGTCGCCCAACGTGGCTTTGGCGGCACTGGTGCGCGAGAACTACCAGGTGCAGTTCCTGGAACCCGATTACTTCGACCTCTACGACTACTACCGGGAAAGGGTGAAAAATGCTTAGCCAGAAAGCTGGGGTCAGGGGTCAGGGCTCCGGGGGGGGACAGAGGGGTCTGCCTGCCCCCTTTTCGCCCTCGAGCGCTAACCTGTTGCCTCTGATTCAACTATCCATTGCGAGAAGGAGCACCCTATGCTGCGGGTACTGATCTGGGAATTTGGCAAGCTGGTGCGGCTGCGCTCGGTGCAGATTGGGCTGCTAGCGGCTTTGGTACTGCCCATTTTGTGGGCTTTTGCGCCGGGGCTCCGGGCACAGTATGGCCTCGAGCTGGTCTCGGGCTGGCAGGTGCCGGCCCTTTCGCTCCTGACGGGTATGGACTTCCTGTTTCCCTTCCTTACGGCCATGGCGGCAGCAGAAGTCCTGGGTTCGGAAGTCTCGATGGGAACCCTCAAGTCGGTGCTGTTGCGCCCCAGTCCCCGCAGCCGCTTGCTAGGGGCCAAAGTTGTTGTGGTGCTGGCCTACCCCTTCATTCTGCTGCTGGTGAGTCTGGTAGGTTCGTTGCTGGCCGGCTTGCCCTTTGGACTGGGTAGCTTTTTCGGCGGTACAGGCCTGGGAGAGGGCAGCTTTGCGGGTGTGGGCCAGCTTACGCCCCCAGGGGCCTTTATGGAGTTGCTGCGGGCCCATGCACTGGCTGGAGTGGTGCTCTGGCCGCTTTCGGCCCTGGCCATGCTTTATGCAGTGGTCTTCCTCAGCACCACCTCGGCAGCGCTGGCGGCGGTCTCGACCCTGCTCCTGATGCGCCTTCTGATTGCCTTCCCGGCTATCCAGCCCTTTCTGCTTACCAGCTACTTAGACCTGTATATCCGCCCTGCTGCGGTGAGCCTGGGCCTGCCCCTGCTCATCATCTACACGGTGGGCTTCGCCTTTTTGGCCTTGCTTATCTTTGAGCGCAAGGACATCTGAAGCAGGCTTTCGGCTTTCGGCTTTGGGCCTTAGGCTTTGGGTATGGGCAAACTGACCCATTTCCAAGATGGCAAGCCGCGCATGGTGGATGTGAGCGAGAAGGCCGCCACCCTGCGTACTGCGACTGCCGAGGCCACCGTAGTGTTGCAACCGGAGGCGGTGGAGGCACTCCGGGAAGGCGGGGTGGGGAAGGGTGACCCCCTGAGCGTGGCCCAGCTTGCGGGCATTCTGGCGGCCAAAAAAACCGGGGAGCTGATTCCCCTGTGCCACCCGCTACCCATCACCAGCGCCGATGTAGAGCTTCGCTTCCTGCCCGAGCAAGCACGGGTGCATATTACGGCCACCGTCAAGACCAAAGCCGAGACGGGGGTCGAGATGGAAGCCCTCACGGCCTGTGCGGTAGCGGCCCTGACCGTTTACGACATGCTCAAGGCGGCCAGCAAGGGTCTGGAAATTACCGACCTGCGCCTCTTGCACAAGGCCGGGGGCAAGTCGGGGGAGTGGAAACGGGGGCAGTAGAATCGGCCATGCCCACTGCTCCCCGCCCCAAGCTTCAGGTGACGTTTGCCGATGCGGTCATGCAAAAGCTGGCATTGCAGCATGGCCCTGCTCCTTTTGCGCCCCATCCTTTCCCCGAGCGTTCGCCATACGTGGTGCTCCTGAGCTCGATAGTGGGCCAGCAGCTTTCCGGCAAGGCCGCCGATACCATCTGGCAGCGCATGGTGAGCCGCTTTGAACTGAAGCCCGAGGTGCTGCACCAGGCCCCAAGCGAAGATTTACGGGCCGCAGGGCTGTCGAATGCCAAAGCCCGGTACGTGCAGGACCTGTCGCGCTTTGCCCTGGAGGGGGGCCTCGAGGGCATTGAGCACCAGCCCGACCCGGAGGTGATCCGCCATCTGACCCAGGTCAGGGGCATCGGGGTCTGGACGGTGCAGATGTTCTTGATGTTTGGCCTGGGCCGCCCCGATGTCTGGCCGGTGCTGGACCTGGGCATCCGTAAGGGGGCGCAAAAACTGTACGGCATCAGCGAGCGGCAGGCACTCGAAGAACTGGGGGAGCGCTTCCGGCCCTACCGATCCCATGCGGCCTGGTATTTGTGGCGGGTGCTGGAGTGAATCAGAGCCTCGAGAACACCAGCAACATGCCATTGCGGTCATCGGTGATGTAGATTTTCCCGTCGGGCCCTTGCTTTACATCTACCGGCGCCCCCAGTTTGCCGTCGGGGAAGACCCAGTTGCCGATGAGCTCCCGTGCAGGGCCGCTGGGGATGCCCTGCCTGTTTACCCGGAAGGCCACCAGTCGGTGCCCGGTTTTACGATAGCCGTGATAACCCACCACCAGCCAGCCGTCGCCCCACTCGCTTTGGGCATTCAGATAGGTCATGCCCAGGGGGGCCGCATGGGCCGGCAGGAGCAGGGTGGGGTTTCGGGTCCGGGCGCAGTTGTAGCGGGGAAATTCGGGAGCGTTCCGGCCGTTTTCGTAACAGTAGGGCCAGCCGTAGTGGGCGCCCGGTAGCACCACGTTCAGTTCGTCGGCGGGGTGAGCCTCATCGGAGATGCGTGGGTCGGCAGCCTGAATGGCATCGCGGGAGTTCTCGCCCTGCAAGAGCGTGCCCGAGGGGTGGAGGGCCAGCGCCATGGAGTTGCGCAAGCCGGTGGCATATATGCTCCAGCCGCGCACGATGCCCTGGGGCCACTGGAGGGTGTACTTGCGGATCAGGCCGTTTCGCGCCGCCTCGGCGCAGACCGCCTTGCCCCTGTCCTGCTGGCAGTTGTCCGAGGCCGAACCTACGTTGACCAACAGGTTGCCCGCCCTATCAAAGACCATCTGGGTCAGCGGATGGCGCCCGTTTCCGGGCAGGTCGCGCAGGATGTACTCCTTCTGGGGCTGGGCTTGTTTGGGGTCGAAGCGGAAGATGCGCCCGACCTCCCCCACATACACCCTGCCATCCGGGCCCAGGGCAACGCCATTGGGCCTATCCAGCCCGCTAAAGAGGCGCTGGATACGGTACCGATTTCCCTGCTTGAAGAGCCGTGCCAGTGAGCCCTGGTTGGCACTCCAGCCGTTCATCTCCGCCACCAGCAGGTCGCCCGAGGATAGTGGCAACAGGCCCCTGGGAAAGCGCAGCTCACGGCTGACGATGCCCACGCAGAAGCCGCTGGGGGTACTGACATTGAGCCGGGGCAGCCCCGCACAGGTCTGGGCGCTGGCAAAGCCAAGACCCACCAGAAGGGCCAGATAGAGCAGGCGCATGACTGAGATTAATCTACTTTAGCCCGGAAAAGATTGGATGATTTTGCCAGCAATTCAGGCCAACCAGTCCGGAGCGTGGGGCAATCTTTTTGGGGAGCAGTGACGTAACCACTTTGTGTCGGTGTCCACCGCAAGTTGAATGGAGTCCTGAGCAATGCCACACATAACGCATCGCTGCGTCATCTGACCCAGACCGTGCTGGAAAGCGTTCTACACTTGCAAAAGAGGAAGCTATGGTCGAGTATATCGCCTTTGATGCTGATGACACCCTGTGGCAGAGCGGAACTCACTTTCGCGAGGCCCAGGCCCAGTTCAGGCTGCTGATGCAGGAATATCTGAATGGTTCGTATGACGACCGGTATCTCCAGGAGACCGAGCGCCGTAACATCCAGCACTACGGTGATGGGGTCAAGGGCTTTGGCCTTTCCATGATCGAGACCGCCCTCGAGCTCACCGGGGGCCGCATTTCGCCGGAGCACATTCGATTTCTGGTCAATATCACCAAAGAAATGCTGGCCGCCCCGGTGCAGGTACTGCCGGAGGTCGAGGCTGTGCTGGATGAACTCTCGGGCGACTATCCCCTGATGGTGATTACCAATGGCGACCTGCTGGATCAGGAGGCCAGGTTCGTGCGCTCGGGCCTGAGCGAGTATTTTCGTTGCCTGGAAGTGCTCAGCACCAAAGACCCTTTCAGCTACAGCCGCATTCTGCGACGCCACCGCATCCGCCCTGAGGTTTTTCTGATGGTGGGCAACAGCCTGCGTTCGGATGTCTGGCCGGTGCTGGAAATTGGGGGTCAGGCGGTTTACATTCCCTCGCCAGGGGCGCGAAACGAGCCATTGCAGATGGAGGAGCCCAGGCCAGGGTCGTACGTGCGGCTCGAGCACATTGGTCAGTTGCCGGAGTGGCTGGAAGCCCGCCTGCTGGCTGCTTGAGCTGGGTCAAATAACCCTTCTTCGTTCCTGTTTTGCGCTAGTCTGAAATAGAAGCCGGGTGCACTTATACCATCGTTCCGATAGCCCAGCCTGCCTTCGATACCCCAATGCCCGCCAGCCGCCTCCCTGGCGGGGTTGGTGTTTTATGGGTGCACAATGGTCTTCGGGTTTGAACAGTAGACTGTAAGGCATGATTTTTTCGCTCGAGCAAGCCCCACTGGGGTTTCCCGAGGTGGCCGAACTGCAGGCCCTGCAAAGGGCGGGCCTGGCCGTGGTTCCTACCTGGGTGTTGGTGGGCCTCGAGGCCGAGTTTTACCAACTGGGCAACCTGGCCGAGCAGATCCGGCGAGCGTTTGAGGGGGTATTTGGCGCACGGCTGGACGAAGAAAAGCTGGAAAGGGCCTGCGCCTTTGCCGAAAAACTCCTGCGCGAGTCGTACCTGCTGCCCGAGCGTGCCGATGAGCTCCGGGCGGCCCTGCCGGAAGGCCCGGTGCTGGTGCGCTACGCCGGAGAGCCGCCCTTTGCCCTCGAGGCTGGCAGGCAGGAAACCCTGTGGGCGCTCAAGCGCCTGTGGGCTAGCCGCTGGCAACTGGATGCGGTTCTTTCACGCCAGCCCGAACTGGCCCCGCCGGAGGCGGCCAGTCTGGTGCAGGGTGCGGGGCCTGCCCTAAGCCTGGACGAGGCTTTATCGGCCCAGGCCAGCGCAGTGCTGGGGCGGCCCGTGCAGGTCTGGGCCAGCCTGGGCCAGGTGGTGCGGGTGGGGTAAACTAGGGGAGAAGCGCCGTGTACGACAGCCACATGCACACACCCCTTTGCAAGCACGCGGTGGGGGAGCCTGCTTTGTATGTAAAAGCCGCTCTGGAGGCGGGCTTGCGGGGCATTGTTATGACCGACCATAGCCCCATGCCGGCCTGGTTCGACCCCGAGGTTCGCATGGAACTGGCAGAGCTGCCTATTTACCACGCCATGCTGGAAAAAGTGCGTTCGGAGGCGGGTAGCTTTTATGTGGGGATTGGCCTCGAGGCCGACTTTCACCCCGGCACCGAGTACTTTGTGCGGCGGCTACGCCAGCAGTACGACTACGACTACATCATCGGCTCGGTGCACTACATTGGGGCCTGGCCCTTCGATAACCCCCACTACCAGTCCGAGTTCGAGGAACGCGACCTGCGCGAGGTGTACCGCACCTACTTCAAGCTGGTGGCCGAGGCCGCCCGCACCGGCCTGTTTCACGCCATTGGGCACCTGGATCTGCCCAAGGTGATGGGCTTCCGGCCCCCCGAGGGCTACGCCGACCTGGCCGAAGAGGCCTTGCAGGTGATTGCTGGGGAAGGGCTGGCGCTGGATGTGAACACCGCCGGATGGCGCAAAAAGGCCGCCGAGATCTACCCCAGCCCCGAACTCCTGTCCAGGGCGGCCCAGCTTCAAATCCCGGTGGTGCTGGGCTCCGATGCCCACCGCCCCGAGGACGTGGCCCACCGTTTTGCCGATGCGGTGGCCCTGCTACAGTCGGTGGGCTACCGGGAAGCGGTGGTGTTCAAGGCCGGCAAGCCGGAGGCTTATGCGCTTACAGGCGCCGATAGCTTGTAGCCGATAGCTCAAGATGAATGACCCTCGACGCTTGCCCCCAGACCCTGGGCCTGCTAAGTGCGCCCGCGATAGAAATATCATGCTGCTCAAAGTAAGTGCGAATTCTGGGGTTTGCAGCGGCGCAGCCTCGTGAATCACCCTTCCCCTACCCATCACGTTTCTATCGTGGAGATACTTAATGGCGTTAGGCTATGGGCATGAACCGTAAAGACCTGGCGGGGATGCTCGAGTACGCCGCCGACCTGATGGAAGTGCTGGGCGAGGGGGAGTTCCGCGCCAAGGCCTACCGCACCGCCGCCCGCAACCTCGAACAACAAGAAGCCGACCTGAGCGAGCTGGCCGCCCGGGGTTTCAAGGGCGTGCCGGGGGTGGGGCCTTCGCTGGCCCCCCTGCTCAGCGAAATTGTAGAGACCCAGGAGTTTCCCTACCTGGCCGAGCTCGAGGGCCGCGTACCGCCGGGGGTGCTCGAGCTCTTTCGGGTACAGGGCCTGGGCCCCAAGCGCATCCGGGCCCTGTGGGACAACGGGGTGAACAGCCTGGAGGAACTGGTGTTGTTTGCCGAACAGGGCCGAATTCGCGCTTTGCCGGGTTTTGGCGCCAAAAGTGAGGCCAGCCTGCTGGAGGCGGCCCGCTACGCCCTGGCCAACATGCGGCGGGTGATGCTACCGGTGGGGCTCGAGGTGGCCCGGCTGCTCCTGACCGACCTCGAGAACGCCGGGCTCCCGTCCGAACTGGCGGGGAGTGTGCGGCGCGGCCTGGAAACGGTGGGCAACCTGGATCTGGTGGTGGTGGGCACCCCCGAGCAGGTGCGCCCGGTGTTGGGCCGCTATGTGGAGGAAGTACAGGGAGAGGTGCTGCTGGGGCGGCTCGAGGGCCTGCCCTTGCGGGTTTTCTGTACCCCGGCGGGGTCTTTGGGCTCGGTGCTGATGCAGGCCACGGGCTCGAGGGAGTGGTTGGACGCCCTGGGGCCCATTCCGCCTTCCTTGCCCAGTGAGCAGGCCGTATTTCAAGCCCTGCGCCTGCCCTTTGTCCCGGCCTACTGGCGAGAGAAGGAGCACATTGGCTTACCCGCGCCGGAAACCACCCTCAAGCCCTCCGAGCTTCGCGGACTGATTCACGTACACTCCACCTACTCCGACGGTAGCGGCACTATGCGCCAGATGGCCGAGGCCGCCATGGCCCAGGGCTTCGAGTACATGGTCATCTGCGACCACTCCCAGACGGCGGCCTATGCGGGGGGGCTGCGAAGGGAGGACGTGCTGCGCCAATGGGCCGAGATCGAAGCCCTGAACGCCGAACTGGCCCCCTTTCGCATCCTGCGCGGCATCGAGTCCGATATTCTGCCCGACGGCTCGCTGGATTATCCCGACGAGTTGCTGGCCCGGTTCGAAGTGGTAGTAGGCAGCCTGCACGCGGGGCTCAACCTGGGCAGGGCCGAGCAAACCCAGCGTCTCTTGCGCGCCCTGGACAACCCGTACCTGAGCATCCTGGGCCACCCCAGCGGGCGCCTGATCCTGCGGCGCAAAGGCGCCGAGGCCGACTGGGACGCGGTGCTGGAAAAGGCTGCCCAAAACCAGAAAGTGGTGGAGTTTAACTGTAGCCCCTACCGCCTCGACCTGGACTGGCGGCTGATGCTGGCCTGGCGCGAACGCCTTTCCTTTTCGCTGGGGCCCGACTCGCACAGCGTCGAGAGCATTGCCGAGATTCAATACGGCCTGCTCTTTGCCCACAAAGCCGGTCTCTCCCCCGACCAGATTGTCAATACCTGGCCCGCCGAGCGGCTTTTGGCATTGAAGAAGAGAGACTGAATCTCAAGCCGAAAGCCAGATTTTCGAACAATATCGCTGGTCAAAGAGTAGCTAGCCACAAGCGAGATGCAATGGCTGGGTTATGGATTGTTTTCTGCCCCGACCAGCAACTCGGCCTCGCGTTGCAGGAAGGCCCTCAGCACGTCGGTTACGGTCACGATGCCCACCAGCTTGCCATCGTGAACCACCGGCAGGCCCCCTACCTTGTGCTCGAGCATCAGCTTCGCAGCAGCCTGGAGCGGCAGGGTATCGGCTACCGTGATGGGGTCGCGGGTCATGATTTCCCCCACGGTGAGCTTGGAAATCAGGTAGTTGAGCTCCCAGATAGAAAGCGAAGTGGCATCCGAGGGCATGGCCTCTTTGAGGTCGCGGTCGGTCACAATACCAATCACCCGACCCTCCTTAACCACAGGCAGACGGCGGAAACCCCCCTTTTTCATGATCTGTGCAGCCTCGGGCACCGTAATATCCGGGGTGACCACATCCGGGTTTGGGGTCATGCAGTCCTTGACCAGCATCGCTATCACCTCTCCTCCAAAGGTACTCTCCCACTCGGGGGGCAGATGTCTCTACAGGCCCGGCTGCGGTGGACCTAGCCTTGGGCTGTGGGAACCTGGCGCGTTCTGATCGCCTACGCCAGCCGTCTGGGCAGCACCCGTGAAATTGCCCAGGCCATTGCCCAGGTGTTGACCCGGCGCGGGGCGGTTGTGGATGTGCGAGCGGTGGACGAAGTAGAGCATATTCAAGGCTACCAGGCGGTGATGGTGGGCAGCCCCATCCGAGAACAGCAGTGGCTCCCGGAAGCCAGGCATTTTGTAGAAACGCACCGCGAGGCGCTGCGTAAGGTACCCCTGGTGTACTTCGCGGTCTCGGGCCTGATGAGCCAGCCGACGCCGGAGCATTTTCACGAGGTATACGAATACCTGGCCGATGTTCGAGACATTGCGGAGCCCCTCGAGGTCGGCATCTTTGCGGGCCTGCTGGACTACGACCGCCTCGATCCCGCCCAGATGACCAAAGTGCTGAGCAAGGGGCTGCCCGAAGGCGATTTTCGTCGCTGGCAGGATATTCGGGCCTGGGCTGAGGATGTGGCCGATCGCCTATTGCTCGAGCAAGCCCGCCGTCAGGCTGCCATTTCCGAACCCTGAGCTACTGGCTTTGTTGTTCTTTCTGGCCAAAGAAATCTGGCCAGACTGCCGATACCTGATAATTGCCCGTGGTGGGGAAAAATGGAGGTGCTAGCCCATCGCGCATCCGCTCGTCGTACTTGAAGCTCCGCCCATACCCGCTCAACAGATTGCTTCCACTGAAGGTGCCAAACGCCCCATAGCGATTCTGGATCAGCCCTCCTAACAGGTTGACCGAACCCTGAACAGGACGGCTGGCATGGTTCTCGGCCCGGATGACCCCACTGGCGGCCATGATGACCGAGTGCAGGGTGATGTTGTTGGGGGCTGGATCGGTGATGACGACATTGCCTTGTGGGCTGTAGACGCCCAAAACGTTTTGAGCCAGGCGATTATTACACGTACCCGAGGTGACCGAACCGTCGGCTTGCCGGGTGGGGGCGCCGGTGCAGGGAAGGTCTTGATAGGTCAGGTCCCCCGAAATTCGAATATCGTTGTTACTAGTGTTCATCACCGTCAGTTGCGCGAAGGAAGCCAGGGCGGGGGGCGCAGAGCTGGGGTCGGAGGTGGTGGCTCGAGCAGGCCCGGAGAAGTTGTTCACCTGCCCATTGGTCAGAATCAGACCATTGAAGCTGCTGCGAACCTCAATAGACCATGAACCATCGGGTGCTTGTTGGTACAGCGGCCCGTTGATTGCACTGTAGCGATATCTGGAACAAACCCCGGTGTCGCTTCGGCAGGCTTCGATGTATTGAAAGGGGGCAGGGTTGGGGATCCAGGACTCGCCCGAGCGTGTCAAGGGTGCCCCGCTGTTATCACCGGCAAATAAGGTCAGGCGGCTCAAATTGGTGTTGAACACTAGCCCTCCGGCATTAGCAGCAGCTTCCTGGTTAAGGCTGTTTTGAGGCAGGGGAATATAGTTGGCGCGCCAGTCAGCACCCTGGTTGAAGCTGGGTGCGTCGCTGCCAAAGATGGGATTGTTGGCGTTGGGCTGGGATTCGATGGTTGCCGCCCCTACAAACTGAGGGTTTTGACTGATGAAAAACGCACCGGGGTTGTAGCTGCTGCACTGCGGGGGGTTGTCATTGAGGTTGACTGTACCGGGGTTGCCACAGCCCACGCTGCTGACTTCTGCACCAAACCAGGGTCTTCCGGCAAAGCGGAAATTGGTATTGGTATGCACTGGGCCATCAAATAGGGTGCGATCGGTAAACCAGATTGCCGTGTTGGTTTCGTTGACGTGAAAATTGGTAAACAAGGCATATCGGGCAAAATTGACCCTGCCCACATTGAAACGGTACTCCCCTGCGATAACGATATTGCGACGATAGGTGGCTTGCTGAGCTTCTACCACCATTACGTAAGGCAGTGCAAAAGTGTTCACCCCGCCAGGCGACCCGCTGATGAAGCGACCATCGGTCAGGCGAATGCCGGACGGTAGGCTCTGATTGCAAGCATTGGCAGTGAAATAGACGCGCACTGTTGCTGTGGCCCCTGAACCGGAGGGCGCTACATTCTGGTCGCAGAGCAGGGTGTCGGTGGTGCTCTGGAGGGTTATGGCCACATTGCGCAAGTCGCTGGCTACCGAGGCCGGATCCGGAGCGTTGGGGGTAAGGCTTGAATTGTTACCAAAGCCCCAGGGGCTGGTGGTGTTGGGGTTGGCCTGAATGGCCTGCTCGAGCCGGTTGCGCAGGGGGCCGTGCAGGGCTGCCCGGCCCACATTGGCTGCTCCACGGGCCAGCATGAGGGTAGATACGATGCCAGCATCTTCGGCGCTGTGGCGAATTTCGGCCACGGTTCGAGAAAACATGATCGCGGCAATGCCTCCCACAATGGCAATGGTGACCAGGCTGACCACCAGTGCGATACCGCTGGATCTCATGGATTGCATGGAATGATTCCTCCTTGGAGTCTTCGGGAAGAAAGCTCAATCTGCGTGGAGTAGCTACGGGTAACCAGGCGTCCGGCAAAGCCTCGTTCCTGGCTTTGCAGACGGATTTGCAAACGCTGGAGTGTGTAGGTAGTGGTTCCTGCGCTAAGAGGTAGCCTTATAAGGTGTGTAAAAAGGGAAAGGCGGTAACCTAAATCTGCAAGGATTCGGAGGTCACCGCATGAAGCATGAGACCATAA
>FWPV01006707.1_pt1 | contig 12008 bp, 12 predicted proteins | sample 2228371 | NCBI WGS metagenome assembly FWPV01 (sample SAMEA103939776, study PRJEB20133) | metagenome | reverse complement strand
ATGAAAAGTGAAAAATCGGGTATCAGCCTTCAGCAGTCAGCGAATTGAAATCTGATAACTTACTGCTGAGCGCTGACAAATGTGTCTTTCGCCTTGGGGCTGACCCGTAGTATAATGGAGTTAAGATGAAGGTAACGGCCGAGAAAATAGAAGGAAGCCAGGTAGTCCTCACCATTGAGGCTGATGAGGCAGAGATGGAGAAGTCTCTGGAGGGGGCTTATAGACGCCTTGCGGCGAGGACCACAGTGCCCGGATTTCGCAAAGGGAAAGCCCCTCGTTCCATGCTGGAACGGTATCTGGGAAGGGAAGCTCTGGTCGAGGAGGCAGCAAATCAATTACTTGCTGAGTCCTATGACAGGGCTATAGATGAGCACAAGATCGATGCCATAGCTCAGCCCAAGGTGGAAATCCTGAAAATCGAGCCCCTGTCATTCAAGGCTACGGTGCCTGTACGCCCCACTGTTGAACTGGGCGACGACCACGAAATAAAGTTTGAGCCTGAGACCGTGCAGGTCACCGAGGAAGAGATAAATCAGGCGCTGGAGAGGTTGCGCTTTGCACAGTCCACATGGGAGCCTGTCGAGCGCGAAGCTAGATTCGAGGACTTGTTGAATATCGATGTGGAGGGGATTGCCAAGGGTAATGCTATTGTCCAGGAAAAAGGGGGATGGTACCAGCTATCACCTGATATGCCGCCGGCATTTCCCAGGTTTGGCGAGCATCTGTTGGGGGCGAAGAAGGGTGAGGAGAGAGTGTTCACCATCAAGCTGCCGGAGGAGCATCATAAGGAACTGGCAGGCGAGGACTGTAATTTCAAGGTGGTGGTGAACGAAATCAAGCAAAGGAACCTTCCCAATCTCGATGACGACTTTGCAAAGAGCCTTGGGTACGGGGTGGAGACCCTGGAGGCATTGAGAGAGAAGATTGGAGCGGAGATAAAGGCGGAGAAAGAGCGAATAGCCAGAGCAAAGCTGGAGGACAAGGCTGTGGAAGCTCTGGTCGCTATCTCGCGGCTTGATTATCCTGAGGTCATGGTACAGCATGAGATCGACCACCTCATAGAAGAACGGAAGCGCTATCGTGATAAGCGAGAGGGTCTTGAGGAGTACTTGAAGAATCTGAAGAAGACAGAAGAGGAATTCAGAAACGAGCTCAGACCGATGGCAGAGGACATAATCAAGCGCTCTCTTGTGATAGAGAAGCTGCGAGAGGTCGAGAATATCAATGTGACCGATGCTGAAGTTGACTCCGAGATTGAACAGATAATCCAGAGATCGAAGGACGAGCGAGTGCGGGAGGTGTTCTCGGCGCCGTCGAGTCGCGAAACCTTAAGGCGGAATATGAGTTTAAGAAAGACCCTTGACCGCTTGGTCGAGGTGGTAACTGCAAAAAGGGAGGAATCTAAAGTATCGGGAGAAAAGGAAGGGGGACAGGAAAATGGAGAGACAACCAAGTAACGTAATACCTTTTGTCATCGAAAGCAGTGCGCGCGGCGAGCGTGCCTTCGACATATTCTCGTTGCTGCTCAAAGAGCGCATTGTTTTTCTGGGCACGCCCATCAACGACCAGATAGCCAATCTGATAATAGCACAATTGCTCTATCTGGAGCGCGAGGACCCGGACAAGGATATACAGCTTTATATACATTGCCCTGGAGGCATCATAAACTCAGGTCTGGCGATATATGACACCATGCAACTCATCCGCTGCGACGTTTCCACCATCTGCGTGGGGCTGGCAGCCAGCATGGGCACGGTCTTGCTCGCGGCAGGGACAAAGGGGAAGCGTTATGCCCTGCCCAATTCCACCATTCATATGCACCAGCCCATGGGCGGTGCTCAGGGTCAGGCGGCTGACATAGCTATTGCTGCCAAAGAGATACTGAGAATGCAGGACGTGATACGCTCGATACTGGTCAAGCACACAGGCCAGCCTCTGGAGAAAATAGCCCATGATACCGACCGTGACTTCTACATGAATGCCGAAGCTGCGATGCAGTACGGCATAATTGACGAGATACTCACCGGCGCGAAGGGCAAGGAGAAGAAGTGAGGTTTTCGAGCGCAATACGGTAGCAATCGTAGGGGCGGTTCGCCCGCACTGATTCAGCATATTATGCGGTTCGCTGTAAGGGATTCGCCGTAGGGGCGACTCGCCGAGTCGCCCCTACATTTTTTGCTATGAGGTTCTTACGATTCTGTTGATTTCTCTGGTGAGGGAGTAGGCTTTGATAGGTCTGCCGCTGCTGTCCACGACCTTGCCCTTTTCTATGCGGACTTTTCCTTCGGCGAAGGCTTTGACCGTGGTTACTACGAGCGGCAGCTCCCTTTTCACGCCTTCCTGACGTATCAGCTTGAACAGGGGGTTTTCCTCGCCCTGAGAGGCTTTTATCTGCTCTACCGTTAACCCTTTTATCTCCTCCCAGTGCCTGTCGAAAAGCTCTCCTCTGATGGGGAACTTGCAGTAGGTCACGGGGGGGCCTTTGTCCAACTCCGGGGTTACCAGGTGCATCATCGCTCCCGTCTCGCTTGCCCCGGTTTCAATCAGCTTCCAGATGACCTCTCTCCAGGTGCCGGTGGGGCCGCCCGGCAGGGCGGGGTGGAGGTTAAGCATTTTATATTTCTGGCACATCTCGGGGCCGACGATGAGCATATATCCGGCGAGCACGCAGAGGTCGGGGTTGTAACCTTCGAGGCGACGCATCACCTCCCTGTCGTATTCCAGACGCCAGGGCAGCGATAGATATTCACCCTTGCTCGTGGTAAATCTTTTTGAGGAGAAGCAGACCAGAGGAAGATTATAGGACTGGACCAGCTTGATAAACTGGTCGCTCCCCTCGGCATCCCCCGGCTCGCGGCTGCAGAATACGAAGGCTATTTTAGCCCTTACATTGCCCTTCTGAATCTCCTCGTGCATCCTGGTTAACAGACCGCGGGAGCCCGCTCCCCGTCCTGTGGAGAACCAGCCGAGTTGGTACATACGATTAGCTCCTTCTGAGCAGCTTGAACAGCCTGTTCCTTATATTGTAGAAGTGTATTAGGATGCTTGTCCTGTTACCTGTAATTCGCCCCTGCGCCACCATCCTTCGAAACTGCTCGGCGTCATTGAATTCCGGCATGTCTATAAAAGACCTGCCTATCTCCTGCACCACATGGGCATCGCTGCCCGCGGTGCCGGGGAGGCCATGTTTGTCGGCTAGCTGCCGGGCACGCGCGGCATCGCGAAACAGGAGCGTGCGCGAGTTGAACACCTCTATCAAATCAACCTGCGGCATGATTCTTTCCAGGGCGCGGCGCTGCAGTCTGGACTGAGGTCTCAGGCTGTCGCAGGGATGGGGTATGCAGACCAGCCCTCCCTGGGCTTTGATGCGCTTCACGGTCTCCTCCGGGGAGAGATGAGGCGGTATCTCCTCGCTGAGGAAGTAGCCGATGATTTCGCCCTGATTGGTCAGTATCTCTTCGCCCACTATTATTTTGAAGGGCGCGATTCGCTTGGTCTCCAGAGCGCCGGCGATGGAGTTGTGGTCTGTTATCGCCAGACAGTTGATGCCAATTTCTAGACAGCGCTGGACAATCTGTTCAGGAGATGATATCGAGTCGGGGGAGTACCTGGTGTGTACATGTAGGTCAGCTTTCAGCAACTTGTTTCACCTTTTAGCCTGCTCTTTCCGCATAACTGCCGTTACGGGTACCGATAACGGACAACGGCGCCGTTGTTCCCCGTCCCATCTTGATATGCCGGAAGTCGATTATAGTGTAGAGCTGTCCCTCCAACTCGATAGCCATTCCCTTTTTTATGCCGGTTGCGGCAATCATTCCGGTCTCACCGTATCTTTCTTGCTCGAGTCAGCGTTCTCACCTTGCCGTTCTCCAGCACAGCTGTATCCTCTATCCTCACGCCGCCCCAGCCGCTCACATATATGCCCGGCTCCACGGTGAACACCATGCCATCCGTCAATATATCGGCCGATTTCGTGCCCAGCCTGGGTATCTCGTGAGGAGCCAGGCCTACGGCGTGTCCCAGGCCGTGCCCGAAGGCATCCCCGTAGCCAGCCTGTTCAATAACCGTGCGCGCCAGCCTATCTGCCTGCTCTCCGCTCATCCCGGTCTGCAGCGTTGCCAGCGCGGTTAGCTGCGCACCCAAAACTATATCATAAATCTGGCGGAAGGTGGTATCCTCTGCTCCGATGCAGATGGTGCGGGTGATGTCGCTGCAATATCCGTTGACTCTTGCCCCGATGTCTATCACCACAGGCTCGCCGGCTGCGATAACTCTGTCGGTGGGTCGGGCGTGGGGCAGGGCTGAGTTGGGTCCCGAGGCTACGATAGGTTCGAAGGGCAGTTGCTCGCTACCTTTCTGGCGCAGGAAGCTCTCTATGCGCCAGGCAAGCTCCTTCTCCGAAATACCTGCTTGGACTCGGGGCAGGATTTCAGCGAGGGCGGCATCCACCAGCGCAGCCGCTTCTTTCAAATGCCCTAGTTCATCCTCATCCTTAATAGAGCGGAGCGATTCCACAAGGTTGTCGGTGGGAACGAGCGTAGTTTCAGATTTTGTCTCTGAGATAGCCTTGGTCAAATCTTTGTAAGTGGAGAATGTGACATCTTTGGCTTCAAACCCCAGCCTGGCGGCGCCTATGCCTGATAATAGCCCGGGGAGCCATTCAGAGAAGTCGCCTTTAATGTGGACAACCTCGAAGTCGGGTGCCTGCATCTTAGCCTGCTCGACATAGCGAAAATCTGTTGCCAGGATGGCCTTGCTGCGGGAAATGAGCAGAAATCCCGCCGAGCCGGTGAAGCCGGAGAGGTAGCGGCGGTTCTCAGCCTGTGAGACAATAATGGCATCCAGACCATTTTGAGAGAGCTGACTACGGAGATTTGCGAGCCTTTTTGCCATGTGCAGCCTCTTTTACCAGCTCAACCAGGCTCTCCAGAGCTATAAGGTATCCCTTCCATCCCTGCCCCGATATCTGCTTCTGCGCTATGGGCGCGATTACCGACACTTTTCTGAACTCCTCACGGTGCTGGATATCGGAGAGATGCACCTCGATTACGGGCAACGATGTATCTTCTAGGGCGTCGCGCAGGGAGAGCCCATAATGGGTGAGCGCTCCTGGGTTTATGATGATACCCGCTGCCCTTTTAGCCTTCTTCTGGATGAAATCTATCAAATAGCCCTCGTGGTTGGACTGATAGGTCTCTATTTCAACGCCAAGCTCGTCGGCCCTTTTCTGAAGCAGGGAGTTTATCTCGGCAAGAGTTTTCCTGCCGTATATTTCAGGCTTGCGAGAACCGAGCATGTTAAGGTTCGGTCCGTGGATGACGAGAATCTTCATAGCTTCACCCTGCGACCGCCGCCTCTGGGATGAGCGGCAAGATAGGTACGTCGTATCTGGTTCTGGCTGACGTGGGTGTAAACCTGAGTGGTGGCGAGCCTGACATGACCCAGAAGCTCCTGCACCGCTCTCAAATCAGCCCCGCCGTCGAGCATGTGTGTGGCGAAGGTGTGCCTGAATATGTGTGTGAATACCCGCGCGTCCAGCCCCGCCTGGCGGGCATACTTTTTGATTATGTACTGGATGCGGCGCTCGGCAACCCTGTTGCCGAAGCGGTTCAGGAACAGTGCCTGCGTGCCTCTCTTTCCCATCAGCTTGGGGCGCCCTTGCTTTACATAACTCTTAAGCGCTTTCGCTGCCGGCAGCCCCATGAGCACGATGCGCTCCTTCGAGCCTTTGCCCCAGGCCCTGATAATGCGGGAGTTCAAATCGACATCGCCCAAGTCCAGGGATACTATCTCGCTCAGCCGCAGCCCTGATGCGTAGAGCAGCTCCAGTATCGCCCTGTCCCTGAGGCCCTGCGGGGTGGAGACATCGGGAGCCTTGAGGAGCTTCGTCATCTCCTCTATGGTGAGAAAGGTGGGCAATCTCCTCTCCATCTTGGGCGCCGATACCGTGGACGTCGGGTCGGCGTTGACCAGATTCTCTCGATTCAGATATCGGTAAAACGACCTGAGGGCGCTGAGCTTGCGGTTGATGCTGCCCCGCGCTATGTCCTGCTCGTGGAGCCAGCCCAGGTAGCGACGCATGATGGAGCGGTCAACCTTCTCCAGCGATGCTACACCATTGCGGCCCAAAAAATCGAGGAAGCCCTGTATATCCGTGCTGTAATTCCTTACAGTGTACGGGGATAGTCCCCGCTCCACGCCCAGGTGTCTTATGTACTTGTCGAGCAAATGCTTCACTCTGCTGTTTCCTCCGGCTCGCCTTCGTAGCTGCATTGAGTACACCTGGCATTGCCCTTTTTCGAGAGAGTCAACAGGCCGCCGCACTGGGGACAGGGTTGGGACAGGGGTTTATCCCAGACAGCGAAGTTGCATTTGGGGTAACAAGAGCAGCCGTAGAAGATGCGACCCCTCTTGCTCCTCCTCTCCACCAGCTCGCCCTTGCACCTGGGACAAGGGACGCCTGAATTCACAACTATCGAGCGGGCGTTCTTGCACTGGGGAAAGCCACTGCAGGACATGAACTTGCCCCTGCGTCCCCATTTGATAATCATGGGGCTTCCGCACTTTTCGCAGATTTCATCCGTAGGCTCGGCGAATTTGGGGATAACCTTGGTCGCTTTGTTGATGGTCTGCTCAAAGGGCTGATAGAACTGTTTGAGCATGGGGACCCACTTCAATCGCCCCGCGGCAATCCTGTCAAGCTTCTCTTCCATCTGCGCGGTGAAGTCTACATTGACTATATTGGCGAAGTGCTCACTGAGCAGTTTCGAGACCACGGAACCCAGCTCGGTAGGTTGCAGTTTGCCGTTGCGCCTGTTCACATAGCCCCGCTCCTGTATCAGGGAGATGATGGGGGCGTATGTGCTGGGGCGCCCGATTCCCTTTTCCTCCAGCGCCTTGACCAGTGTAGCCTCCGTATATCGGGGCGGTGGCTGTGTGAAGTGTTGTTCAGGGTAGATACCCAGGAGTTCCAGTGGTTCGCCCTTCCTCAGTTCCGGAATTGTATTCTTCTTCTCGCCGTTCTCATCGTCGTCCCTGCCTTCCTGGTACAGGGTCAAGAAGCCGGGGAAGGCTATAGATGAGCTTGTACCCCGGAAAAGGTATTTGTCTTTATTTGTCTTTGCCTCGATATCCACGATGGTGGTGTCTATCTCAGCTGCGGCCATCTGGCTGGCGACCATGCGCTGCCAGATGAGTGTGTACAGCTTGAGCTGCTCAGGGGTCAGGAACGGCTTGATCTGGGCAGGCTCCCGACGCACCGATGTCGGGCGTATCGCCTCGTGAGCCTCCTGAGCTCCCTTTACCTTCTTAACGAAGCGGCGCGGCGCCGGGGGCAGGTATTCTTTGCCGTATCTGTTCTCGATGTAAGCCCTGGTCTCCGCCAGCGCTGAGGATGATACGGTGGTGGAATCGGTGCGCATGTAAGTGATGAGCCCTGCATGCCCCTCCTTGCCCAGAGGAAGACCCTCGTAAAGCTGCTGGGCTATTGCCATGGTCAGTTTGGCGCTGAACCTGAGCTTGCGCCATGCCTCCTGTTGCAGGGTGCTGGTGATGAACGGAGGCGCTGGCTGGCGGGCGGTCCTCCTTTGCTGCACTGAGGCTACTGCATAGTCTGCCCGCTCAAGCTCGGCTTTCAGTGTCTCTGCCTGCTCTGCACTTTTGAGCTCTATTTTGTCACCGTTCGCCAGCCCTACGAGTCCTGCCCGGAATCTTTTCGACTTCTTGCCCTTTTTTGCCAGTTCGGCATCGATAGACCAGTATTCCTGGGGGACAAACCCCAGTATCTCGTTCTCGCGGTCTACTATAAGCTTCAGCGCGACCGATTGCACCCTGCCTGCAGAGAGGCCCGGCCTGACCCTTTTCCACAGCAGCGGGCTCAGCTTGTAGCCCACGAGTCTGTCCAGTATGCGTCGCGCTTGCTGGGCATCTACCAATCGCTGGTCTATAGAGCGCGGGTGCCTGAAGGCATCGGTGATGGCTTCTTTGGTTATCTCGTGGAATATCACTCGCTTGAGCGGCGCTTCGTTCAGTCCTGCCGCCTGAATAAGGTGCCAGGATATAGCCTCGCCCTCGCGGTCGGGGTCTGTGGCCAGATAAATGGCCTTCGCCTCTTTAGCTCCGTCCTTTATCTCCTTGAGCACCTTCTTCTTGCCTGGTAGCACAATATATTTGGGTGAAAAATCGTTCTCAATGTCAATGCCCAGCTCCTTCTCAGGCAGGTCGCGGACATGCCCCAGCGACGCTTTCACTACGTAGTCCTTGCCTAAGAACTGGGTCAGAGTCTTAGCTTTAGCCGGTGACTCAACGATGACCAGATTCTTGGACATCTTTAGTTTGCTCCTGAATGGTAGCCCGTTCTCGTCTCACGGGCCAGAATGTAGTTCATCCCTCCCATCTGACGCACCAGCCCCTTGAGCTCCATCATGGCAAGAGTGCTGGATACGGTGGCGATGGGGAGAGATGAGTTGCGGCAGACCTCGTCTATATGGATAGGCTGGGAGGAGAGGTGCTTGAGGATGACTGATTCCGTCTCGTTTGCGGGCACAAGCTCCCTCATCTCCATCTGTCTGGGAATCATGGACAGGTTCAACTCCTCGAGTATATCCTCGACATCACTCACCAGCTTGGCGCCGTCCCGAATCAAGCGGTTGGTGCCGCGGCTGGCGGGCGAGAGTATGCTGCCCGGCACCGCGAAGACCTCTCGGTTCTGCTCTAATGCCTGGTTGGCGGTGATTATGGCACCGCTGCCCTCGCCGGCCTCGGTGACCAGCACTCCCAGGCTCATGCCCGACATGATGCGGTTGCGCCTGGGAAAATTCTCTGCTTTGGGTCTGGTTCCCAAGGGGTACTCGGTTACCAGGGCTCCGTGTTCCATAATCTCCTGAGCCAGCTTCGTATTCTCCGGCGGGTAAATGGTGTCCAGCCCGCAGCCGAAGACGGCGATGGTCCGCCCACCTGAGTCCAGTGCGGTGCGGTGAGCTATGGAATCTATGCCACGCGCCAGTCCGCTGATTATGGTTATCCTGTTGTGCACTAGGTCTGCGGTCAGGCGTTCGGTTACCTCGCGCCCGTAGATGGTAGCCCTTCTGGTGCCCACCACCGCTATGCTCCACTCGTCCTCGGGGGCGATGTTTCCTTTTATATAGAGTACCGGGGGCACATCGTATATCTCCTTAAGCCGGGCGGGGAAAGGCGCATCTTTGCAGGTGACTGCTTTGACTCCGAAGCGCTCCAGTCTCTCCAGTTCCACATCGGGGGAGATTCTGGGGCGCAACTCGACGATGGTCTCCACGGTCCTGGAGTCCAGCCCCGCTGCCTTTAATTCGGCATGCCCCGCTTTCCAGGCGCGTTCGAGGTCGCCGAAATAGGTCTCCAGGCTGGAGAACCTGGCATGACCCAGCCCCGGTATGCGGTTGAAAGCCACCCAGTATTTAAGGTCTGACATAATCGACCCCTTTAGCCGTGAGATTGTAGCACACATCATGGCAGGGTGGCAACGGGGATAATGGGGTGGTTCAGTCGGTGGTTGAGGTGGGGGCGTCTTGCTGGTATACTTTTTTGGGCTGGCTGACATCATATCGCTCTATTTGATTGCTTCTAACCGATGACAGATAAACAGAAAACCTCATTCGGGCTGACGCCGGGGTTAGCCCGATTCTTTTATCAAAACAAGACTTTCGTCGTGGTCTGGCTCGCCCTGTTTGTAAGCATTGCGGGCATAGCCATGGTGAGCCCGCTGCTCGCCGTCTTCGCTCAGGATATGGGTGCCGGCGGCATCTGGCTCGGGCTTGCCTTCAGCGGCTTTTCCATATCGCAAATCCTGCTTATGCTCCTGATTGGCAGGCTGTCCGACAGGTTCGGCAAGCGGCTGTTCCTGTGGCTGGGACTGCTGATTTTCGCCATAGCGGCAGCAGGCTACTTCTGGTCCCCTTCGTATAAGGAGCTGGTGTTTTTCCGTATCTTCAGCGGGGTCGGTTCGGCGCTGGTGATACCGACGGCTTACGCGTATGTGGGGGAGCTGGCGCCCCGCGGCCATGAAGGCAGATACATGGGAGTGTTCAATATCGCGATGATAGCCGGGTTCGGCATCGGTCCGGTGCTGGGAGGCATGGTGTATGACAGAATGGGTATGGACGCCACCTTCCTCAGCATGGGCATACTGAGCTCTTTGGGCTTCCTGGTTGCCTTCTTCTTTCTGCCCGGCGGCAAGTCATCACTCCCTTCTGAAAGGCACAGGGATGTGTCCACCCCCTTCCGCATCATGCTGAAGGACAATACGATACGCGGCATTGTCACATTTCAACTGGTGATGGGGCTCAGCTATGGCGCCGTGCTGGCCTTTCTGGGCATCTTCATGACATCGGAGCTGGGGACAAATCTCACCATGGTCGGCATCGTGATGTCAGTGCGGGCGATACTGAACGGTACGCTGGCCTATCCCTTTGGCTGGCTGGCGGACCGCATGAGCCGGGTGTGCCTGGCCAGCGTTGGGCTTCTTGTCATAGGGACATGCAGCCTCGTCGTGCCCTGGTCGGGCAGTTTCGGTCTGCTGCTGGTGGTGTTTGTGGTCCTGGGGATATTCGAAAGCATGGCATCGCCCTCCATCAATGCCATAAACGTGGGAAGAGGCAGAGTGTTCGGGATGGGTTCGGTGATGGGCGTTTTCAATATGGCGATGTCTGCGGGACTGCTTACCGGCGCTCTCGTGGGAGGCGCTATAGATGATTCCTATGGTAATGCATGGGTATTCCGCTTTGCTGCCTCATGTGCATTTGCCGGCGTGGTTATGTTCAACATGTTCATGAGCAGAGAAAGGCAGGGGTAAAGAAGGTCGCTGTTGAAGATTCTGACAAGGGGCCTAAGCCCCTTGTCTAACTATTGGCTATCGGGCGTTCGGTTCTGGGCAGGAGCGGACTGCTCCAGCGCAAGCCTCATCTTACGGAACAGGTCGGTGAGCTGCTCCACGCTCATCGACGCCATCTCCGGCGTCAACGCCAGCACCATGGGGAACTGGGCGGAGGCGACAGGTGGGGACTGGAGCACGTAGTCCGTGGGAGCCACCCCGGCCTGGGACCTGATGAAATAGGGCTGGGCCTGGGTTTTGGCCCGTCTTCTGCCTCTCGGGGCTGTTCTGGGCGATTCTGGGGCGAGCTCTATCTCCGCCAGCCTGCAGAGCTTGACCAGGAAACGGGTAGCCTTGTTTGCCATCTCGGCCCCCATGCCGCCCTCGGTGACGAAATAGTTATAGATGCTCTCTCGTGTTATCTCGCCGGGCTTGAGTCCGCGGAAAACCCCTGAGTAAGCCTTTTTGACGATTTCCTGAAGGGCCAGCGTATAAGTAGCGCCTTTGGTCTTAAGCAGACGGCTGTTCTCAGTGGGCCTGCCTTGATCGTCTATAAGGTTCAGGAATCGCAGCGCGCCAACGACCTTATATTCATTGCCCGGGGCGATCTTGTTCAGCCGCAGGTAGTCGCTGTCTATCCGTGGTGGGGTAGTGCGTCGCAGCAAGTGCAGTGCCTGGAGCATGCCCCGGCTTGGACCATAGGGAGGGATAAGTCCCCGTCCCTCTAAATCGGAGTCTCTCATGGCGCTCATTTTTCACCTCTGGACTGGTCCCTTTCGGGGACTGATGGGTTCAGTCCGTGCGCTGGATTATATCAGAAACTGTATGGACTGTCAACAGTCCGAAACAAGACAGGGACTAACAAGATTCGGGATCGTAGGTGTCCGGGCGGCAGGGCTTATGCTCGGGGACTGTTTCGCGTGGGACAGTCCTTAGTCCGAAACGATTTCACTTATCTCGCTGGGCAGGGACAGTTCGGAACAGTTGAGTCCGTGCCTTATGTCGGGTTAGTCCTGGGCTGCGGGTGTAGGACTGAGCAAGTCGCAGACCGGAAAAGGAGAAGGCATTGACAAAATACACGGAAACGTGTAAAGTTGCGCCATGAAAGCGAAACGGAGCAGAGGCGTGAAATGGGATGGGGAAGGCGTGCGGCGGCTCAGGAAGC
>FWPV01013862.1_pt1 | contig 12010 bp, 10 predicted proteins | sample 2228371 | NCBI WGS metagenome assembly FWPV01 (sample SAMEA103939776, study PRJEB20133) | metagenome | reverse complement strand
ATAAAAGAAATAAAGAAAAAGGGAATAATAAAGACAAAAATAAACATAAAAAAATAATAGATTAAAAAAAAATGATTAAACAGCGTCAATTTTGGGAGGGAAAAAATGGTTCTCAAAGAAATCATCGAAATAATCGACCTCATCGACAATCCTGACGGGGGCTGGTCTGATGTCGAACCCTATTTCCTGCGCCATGGGTTTAAACCTGAGGAAATTTTTAGAGAAGAGGTAGCCGGTATTAAAGGCCAAACCCTTTTTATCAAACTCAGACTCGCCGGCAAGAGGGGTTTTTTGAGTGGAGGAAATGCTCCCACCCTGGGAATTATCGGCCGCTTAGGAGGAATAGGAGCTCGGCCGCATCGACTTGGCCTTGTTTCTGACGCCGATGGAGCAATAACTGCCTTAGCGACCGCAGCTTATTTAGCTAAGATGAGGCAGCGAGGCGATATTCTTCCTGGCGATGTGATTGTGGCTACGCATCTTTCTCCCTCTTCGCCTATCATCCCACACGAGCCGGTGCCGTTTATGGATTCCCCTGTGTCTATGGAAATCATGAATAAATACGAGGTTGACCCAGCTATGGAAGCTATTCTTTCTATTGACACCACGCGCGGCAATAGAATAATCAACCAGCGGGGTTTTGCCATTTCGGCCACAGTTAAGGAAGGCTATATTCTCCGCGTCAGTGAAGATTTGCTCACTATTATGGAAATAGTAACCGGGAGACCAGCGGTAGTTTTTGCCTTGACTATGCAGGATATTACTCCTTACGGAAATGGCCTGTATCATCTGAATAGTATCATGCAACCTGCTACGGTAACCAAAGCACCTGTTGTCGGCGTAGCTTTAACCTCCGAGGTGCCTGTGCCCGGATGCGCCACCGGCGCAACCCAGGTGGTGGACCTGGAAATGGCGGCCAGATTTTGCGTGGAAGTGGCCAAGGCTTTTGGGGAGGGGAATTGTTCCTTCTATGATCCTTCGGAATTCGAAGCCTTAGTCCGCCTGTATGGCTCGATGAATCATCTCCAGGGAAAATGAGAGCTCGTTGGGCGTGATTAAGCCAAAGTAATTAAATTGGGATGATTATAAATAATCTTCTGCTGATCCATTAACTATCCAGGAAAAATTAAATCATATTGGATCTTTCTCGTTTAAAAATATCTCCCTTTATTTTTCGGTAGACCCAATGATTCACCCCCCTAAAGGTTTTTGCTTCCATAATAATTATCCCTCAGGTCAGTTGACCGCCATCGCCAAATAAGCGGTTTAGAACAATTACTATGATTGATCTCCTGAAGGGAGGCGAAATTGAAAAAAGCCATTTTTTTCCCCTCTATCACTCTTGATAGAGCAAGTTTGGCCGGAAAGAAAAGTTGATTTGACTTGAATCAAAAATTTGGGTAATATTAGATTTCATTAAAAAAGAAGGATTTACGATGTTGTGCATGAGGTTGATGCGCTTCGGAGCAAAGAAGAAAGCTTTCTACCGCATTGTGGTTATTGATTCTCGCCGGCCCAGGGAGAGTAAGGCCGTCGATTTTTTGGGATATTATAACCCGTTAAAAGATCCCGCGGAAATTAAAATCGACTTGGCCAGGGCTAAAGCTTGGTTGGCTAAAGGCGTCCAGACCTCCAAGACAGTCCAATCTCTCCTGGAACGTGCTGCGCAATCAGAGGACGCATCTGAATAAACCTTTTCAAAAAGGAGGATACAGTGAAAGAGCTAGTCGAATTGATTGCCAAATCTCTCGTGGACAACCCGGATAGGGTGAATGTCTCTCAGCTTGAGGGAGAGCAGACAACCATTCTCGAGCTCAAGGTAGCCCCTGAAGACCTGGGCAAGGTCATTGGAAAACAGGGCCGGACCGCCCGGGCCATCAGGACTATCCTCGGTGCCGCCGGGATGAAGCTGAAAAGGAGATTCAACCTGGAAATAATTGAAAAAGGTTAGTTGATCGCCCTCGGCCAGATCATCAGTTCACAAGGAAACAAGGGAGAGCTAAAGCTTAGGTTTTTCGGGCCAGGCGAAAAGGCTCTCTCCAAAGGGGTAAATATATATATTGAAGAGGGGGGGAATTTAGTTGCTCGTCAGGTCGAAGCTCTAAGAAAGACGAAAAAGGGATTTATTCTCAAAATTAGCGGGCTGGATACATTAGAAGAGGCGAAACGCCTGAGAGGAAAGAAAATTTTAGTGGACGAAGAGAACCTCCCTCACCTCGAAGAAGGCGAATTTTATGAATATCAGCTCATAGGCGCGAGCGTTCGCACGACAGAAAATGTGGAGGTAGGAAAAGTTGCTGGCTTCTGGGAATTCCAGGGTAAGACGCTGATGGTCTTGACTCAAGGCGAAAAGGAGGTGCTGATCCCTTTTGAAGAGGCTATTTGCTCCTCGGTCGATGTGGTGAAGAAAATTATCATCATTGAGCCTCCGGAAGGGCTTCTGAACCTAAATGAGGTTTGATATAATTACTATTTTTCCTGAAATGCTGCGTAGTGCCTTTTCAGCTGGCATTATTAAAAAGGCCATAGACCGCGGCTTGTTGGAGATAAACTTGCACAACTTGAGAGATTTCGCGCATAATAAACACCGCCAGGTAGATGACCGCCCTTATGGAGGCGGAGAAGGGATGGTGCTCAAACCCGAGCCCATTTTTGAAGCCGTGGAAAAGATAAAATCCTTCCCCGACGCAGTGGTTTATCTTCTTTCTCCCCAGGGAAAAAGGTTTGATTCCAGGTTAGCCCAGGAATTAGCTACCAAAAAACAGGTGATACTGATTTGTGGGCGGTACGAGGGTGTGGACGAAAGGGTGAGTCAATATTTAGCCGACAGTGAAATTTCTATAGGCGATTATGTCTTGACCGGCGGAGAGCCAGCCGCCTGGGTCATCGTGGACGCGGTAGCCCGTTTTATCCCTGGCGTTGTAGGTCGGCCAGAATCGGTGGTGCATGATTCCTTTTTTGACGGCCTTCTTGATTATCCCCATTATACCCGGCCGAGGGAGTTCAGGGGATTAAGAGTGCCTTCGGTTCTTTTTTCCGGTAACCACGAAAAGATTATTCGCTGGCGAAAGCAGAAAGCCTTGGAAAAAACATGGCGCTGGCGTCCAGATATTCTGGAAAAAAGAGCGATTTCTTCCGAAGAAAAACGTCTTCTCGACGACATAATAAAGAAAGGAAACGACCATGAGCCTGATTGACCTTTTCGAAGCCAAGGAGGCTCGCCCGGACCTGGAGAAGCCACGGGTGGGGGACCGAGTAAAGGTTCATGTGCTCTTAAAAGAGGGAGACAAGGAAAGGATCCAGGTTTTTGAAGGAGATGTTATAGCCAAACATGGCCGAGGTTTAGGGGCGACTTTTACTGTGCGCAAGGTTTCCTTTGGCGTGGGTGTAGAAAGAATTTTTCCGTTTCATTCGCCTTCGATAAAAAAGATTGAGGTTGTCCGTCATGGTCGCGTAAGACGGGCTAAGCTCTATTACTTGCGGAAGCTAAGAGGCAAAGCAGCCAAACTAAAGGAAGAAAAATAATTAAAAAAGGAAATTAAAAGGCCATCTTTCCAGCTAAAAAAGAGAGTGGCCAGCTTTAAGATAGAAACTAAATATTTTCGGCAGGGGGTGAAGTATATTGCCGGAATTGATGAGGCGGGCCGGGGAGCTCTATTTGGGCCGGTAGTAGCTGCCGCTGTGATTTTCCCTCCTCGTTTTTATGGCCCGGATAAACCTGGCTGGGTGGCGGAAATTGATGATTCCAAGGCTTTGTCACCGCCAAAAAGGAAATGGCTCCAATCTTTAATCTTAAAAGAAGCCATGGCCGTGGGAGTGGGGACCGCGAGCGCGCGAGAAATAGATGCTTTTAATATTCATCGGGCCACACTCCTGGCCATGTCTCGAGCTCTGGCCCGTTTGTCCGTTAAACCAGAATTGGTTTTAATTGACGGCGCGCAACATTATTTGACACAAATTTCTATCCCCCAGGTATCCTTCAATAAAGGAGACCGTCTATGTTGTTCCGTGGCGGCAGCTTCGATCATAGCCAAGGTTTTTCGGGATGATTTAATCGACAAGCTTGACAGGGTTTTCAAAGGCTATGATTTATGCCATAATAAAGGCTATGGAACCAAAAAGCATAAGCAAGCTCTGGAAGAAAGGGGGCCTACCCCTCTTCATCGGCAAAGTTTTAAGCTAAAATATTGAGGGGGGAAAAATGAAGCCGAAGGCCGACCGGGCAAAGATAATTGAGTTAGCCCAAAAGCATCAGCGAGCCGGAAGGTTGGCCGAGGCGATAGCTGAATACCGGAAACTCGTTGAAGGCGAAGCCCCTGATCCTTCTATTTTAAATATAATGGGTGACCTCTGTCTTCGCCTTGGCGAGACACAAGAAGCCATTCTTTGTTTCCAGCAAGCCATGGATTATTTTGAAACCCGCGGCAGCCTCAACCAAGCCTTAGCTTTTCTGAGGAAAATAACCAAAGTGGCGCCAGAGGAGCCGGCGTTTATGGCGAAGATGGGAGATTTATTGAGCCGGCAGGGGTTTACCGCGGAGGCGGAAAAAGAATACTTAATGGCCATAGACATATGGCGAAAGCAGAATAACCTGGAGGAAATCATCCGGGTTTATGAAAAACTTATTTCCCTGAATAAAGAAAATGTGGATTACAAAATTTCCCTGGCTGAACTTTATGTTCATCAAGGCCAGAAGCGGGAAGCTTTGGTTCAATTCAACGAAGCTGCGGAGCTGCTGTTGAACCGGGAGGAGATGGAGAAAGCTCGTTTTCTTTTAGAACGAGCTCACGAGGTCGACCCGTTAGACGAGAGGACAATTGGTAATTTAGTGCAGCTTTTAAAGCGCACAGGACTTTTGCATGAAGCTATGCGTTTGTTACAGGAGGCCAAAGAGAAGGCTCCGCAAAACATAACTTTTCGTTATTTATTAGGCACGATTTATTTAGAAAAAAAACTTTTGGCCGAGGCCAGGTCGATTTTCGAGGACATTTTGGCGGAAAAGCCTGTGGACGTGAAAGCCAGGGTCCAGTTAGGAAAAATTTATGTGCTCGAAGAAAAACTGGACCAGGCCTTCGAACTGTATGAACCTTTAATCGACAGCTTGCTGAAGAAAAAGAAAGACGATAAAGCCATTGGCCTCCTGGGCCTCATCCTGGCTAAAGGAATGCACTTTCCCTCGCTGGAGAAATTAGCTTCTATTTATAAAGCCAGGGGGGAAAAAGAAAGCTTAGAAGTGGTGCTGCGCTCGATTTTAGAAGAGGCAAGGCAAAAGAAATGGAAAGAAAAGATGTTAGCCGTGCTGGCGGAGTTAGTAGAAATTGTGCCTCGGGATGAAGAGATCATAAGGGAATATTGGAGCCTGCGGCGGGAATTGAGTCCAGCGGAGGAGGCAGCAGCGGCGGAGGGTGAGGAAGAAATAGAGGAGCTTCTCGCGCGAGCGGATATCTATATTCATCAGGGTCTTTACCGCAACGCGCGCCGCATCCTGGAGAACCTGGCCTTGCAGCACCCGGAAGATGAGAGAGTTCGCCAGAGGATTGAGTTTATCGACCGAGCTAAAATCGAAGTGCCGGAGGAAGAATTGGTGCTGCGGGTGGAGAAAATATCGGCTATTGAGACCGAGATTGAAAAGAGGCCAGGAGGAGCTCGCTCTTTCCTTTCTTTTTTACGCGAAACAGGCGCTTTAGACGAAAAGGTTACTTCGGCTGAAATTTTTCATGGGACTGACCTTCTTCCTCTTAGCCTGACCCAGCCTAAGGAAGCTAAGTATTGTGACCTCCAGGATAAAGTTAAAGAGGAAATTGAGGCGCTCAAAGAGGCGGTCATCACGCAGTTGAAGAGAGGTCTGGGGGCGGAAGAGAGGGAATTGATGGAAATTCTGGATGAGTTTAAGCGTCAGGCGAAAAGCAAATTAGGACTGGAGGATTATGAAACTCATTTTCAGCTCGGTTTAGCCTTCCTGGAGCAAGGGCTTTATGAAGAGGCTATTGAGGAATTTATGATCTCCGCTCAGAGCCCGGAAAAAGCGTTGGAAAGCTGTACCCTGGTGGCAGAAGGCTTCCGCCGGAAGAAGGATTATAGCGAAGCGATTCGCTGGCTGGAGAAAGCCCTGGAATTATGCTCGACTGACCCGGAAAAATATTATTCGCTGGAATATGAAATCGCTTCTCTCTATGAAAAACTTCATGACCAAAAAAGAGCTCTATCTTTCTACCAAAAAATCTTAAGCTGGAATGCCTCTTTTCGAGATGTAGCTAAAAAAGTGGCAGCTTTACAGGGAGCAAGTTAAAGTCCTCTTAACGGACCTCGACAAAGGCTGCCTGACCTTCCCGGCCGTAAGAATTCACCGCGACCACAAGGTAATGGTAGGTCTTATCTTTCTGGACTCGCCGGTCAAGAAAGATGAAGGTATTAGCGTCTACTTCCCCTAAAAGGATCCGATGGCTGTTTTCTTGGCGGTAAACTCGATATCCCTGGATATCCTGGTTAGCAGGGTTAGGAGCCCAGGCAAGCTGATTGATATATTCTTTTTGCAAGAGAGAGCGATTCTCTTTTTTTTCACCACGGACCTCCAGAGGCGCTAGAATTAAATTCTGTAGAGACCCCCGACAGGGAAGGTCTGCCGGCCAGAGAAAAAATTCTTTAACACCTTTGACCAGAGCGGTGTAGGCCAGAAAACTATCCTTCTGTTGAGCTAAAAAACCACCTGGCGGCAAGGTATATAAAACTTCATCAACCATTATATCCCAGGGTTCCTCCCAAGAACGATTAATAAAAATTACTAAGTCATTCTCATAATTTATTTTTAGGCGGGTCATTTTTTTGGCCAGAAAATCATCCGGGTCCGGTTCAACACAGGAAGGAAGAAGAAAACGAAGCGCGGCGGAAAGGGAAACAAACCGGCCTTCGATTTCATAAGCAATTTCCCTGACCCGAGAGTTAAGATACTTTGGTTGAATGTGTTTAAGAAAGCAATATTCGCGGAGAATTTCATCGGCAGGCATGGCTATATCGGAGGCTACCTGGATAAACCCTGCGTGACCGAAAGCGAGTTCTGTAGCCCGGTATAATTGCAGTCCTTCGGGCGTTATGGGCCTTTCGTCGGGGAAAAATCGGACGGTTAAGCCGACGCCATAGGGTACAAATCTTTCGTGGAGAACTCTTAATTTATAATCAACGATACACGGGACGGCGTAACCTCTTTTGCCCTGCGTGAGATGAAAAATAGAACGAGGGTCAGCTTCAAAGGAATCAACATAACCCGCCCAGATATTTGCAGCGTAGCCATAACCTTCGCCGGCGACTGGTCCTTGATGAATTTCTCGTATAGCAGAAATAAGGTCGCGGTAGGAAAGGAAAGTGGAGATTTGCTCGGCTGCCCCTTTGACCCGATGGTCGAAATCAACCTTAAAAGAAGGCAAAATAGCCGTATGAACATCCAGAAAAGAAGCTGTTGTCCTGTAGGCCGCATGAATCAACGGCTCATAAACCTGGGCATAAAAGAGGCAGCGGGCTGGCTTTAAAAGATAACTTTGTATTCCCGTGACGGGGTTGAACCAGGAAGGCGTAAGTTCTCCCTTAGAATTAAGGGCGATGTCCACCGGGTTCCACACATCCGAATTGGGGTAAAAATCCACATAATTGGTATGCAGGCCAAGCCGATAGCCTAATTTTTGACAAAGTTCAGCAATGCGGCGGAGACCTTCCTCTCCGCCGTACATGGCGCCGGCAGGAAAAGTCGAAGGAAGGCCGTTATCATAACCATATTTTTGCCAGTAGTGGAGGAGAATAAATAAATCTTTAAAAGAAAAGGAGCTTAACCAGCGGAGGAATTCTTCTTGCGCGCTAAACGAGTTCTCCCACATATCCACGATTATTCTTTGTGCTAAATCTTGATGATATGCGGAAGCGGCTGGCGGGGGAACATAAAAGGTATCTTCAATCCAGGGTGACACAGTCAAATAAAGACGTTCCCGAAGAGGCACACGATGGCCGTCAGACCGGGGGAAATACCAGGCGCTGGACCCAAAAGCGGCTGAATCAGAGGAGACAAATTGATGAACGGGAACGAGCCAGGAAGAACGGGAAAAGAAAGGGTCAAGGATAGCGGAGATAAAAAAGCCGGAGGAAAAAAGGACCGGATGGCCAAAAGGAAGTTCGATTATTTTAGGCTCGGGCGTTCCTTCTGACCGATCAGGGCTAAAAGTGAAAACCGCCTCCGAAGAAGGGGCTTCCGCTTCGATAATAAGCGTTTTTCCAGCTAAATGAAGCCTGAGCCAAAACGCTAAATCCTCGTTATTTGCCCGCCAGCGAAAAAGGGCTGAAAAGACTCCAGAATTATCTAAAAAAGCGTTTATTAACTCGCTCTGGTGAGCGTTTTCCCAAGAATAAAAAAGCCGACCTCCGAGGAAAAAAGAGGTAATTCCACCATACCGACAGGGACGGAAGGTAAGCCCGCTGGAAGTGAGAACTTCAAGGTCGTGGAGCGTACCCGTAGCCGGAATAAAGCGATAAGTCACGTTGACTTCACCCTCGCTCCAGGTAAAATCTATCGCCTGAAGCAAAGGGGCTAAAAGGAAAAATGAAATAAGGAAGGTCAGGCAATTTTGGCCGCTCAATTTTTTATTCATCTCCTTCCTTTTATTTTAAATTTTATGATAAACGAGAAAAAGCCTGCCCAAAAAATTGTTTATTGACAAAATAAATTTTTTTGTTTTAAACTTATGGTTTGGATGGTTATGTATATTGTATATAATGGAGAATAAGGGGGTGATAGTGCGCAGTAAATCATATTTTTTTCAGCCTAATTAAAAAAAATTTAAGGAGGTAAAGATGAAGCAAAAAATTGTTCTCGGCATGTTAGCTCTGTTTTTCCTCAGTTCCCTCTTAGCTGCCCAGGGAACAAGCAAAGATACCGGCACCATTCGCGGGTTTGTCCGGGACAATGAGGGCAGCCCTCTCCCTGGTGTAACCCTGGTTGTCTCTGGACCCGCGATTATGGGGACAAGAAGCACGGTAACCAATGAAGAAGGGGCTTTCCGCATTCCTTTGCTTCCCGTCGGTGTTTATTCGATTACAGCAGAGCTCCAGGGCTTTCAAAAAATAAGAAGAGAGAATATTGAAGTTACCCTGGGTGAAACGGTCACCATCACCATTGAGATGACACCGGCCAAGGTGGAAGAAGAAATCGTGGTCACAGCTGCCTCGCCGGTGGTTGATGTGAAGACCTCGGCTGTTTCTAAGGTATTTAAATCAGACTTGTTGCTCAACCTGCCTATGGGCCGTACTATTGGCAACGTGGTGACGTTGGCTCCAGGAGTCGTTAGTTCTTCGCAGGTTAGGGGCGGCACGGCGGCGAACACGATTTATCAAGTTGACGGCCTCTACGCCAATGACCCTGATAATGCCCAGCTCGGAGTTAATGTAGATTTCAACATCATGGAAGAGGTTAACGTAGTGACTGGCGGTATGTCTGCTGAGGTAGGGATCAGCTCAGGCGCCTTTGTAAACGTGGTCACCAGGAGCGGCGGAAACAAGTTCTCCGGTTTGATTGATTTTATTTACACGGATGATAGCATGTCCAGGCCTGTCATCCCGGAAGACCATCTCCGCGCTCTGGGCTTAGGCCGTCCGACAGTATCTCTTTATAATTACTCCACATCTATAGGTCTTGGTGGGCCGGTGATCAAGGATAGACTGTGGTTCTATGCCAATGGTCGCTATGGCCGGAGTGAGATTCCCAGCGGGTTTGTGAAATGGACCGCCCCTACGGGCGTGACCTATGATGAATTTAACCGTAAATACTGGAACTGGGGTTCTTTTCTTAAGCTGACTTTTCAACCCAGGCAAAACATAAGACTTGTCCTAAATGGCAACGCACGCGAGAGTTATGTTAATACTCGGGCGAGTGGTCTTTATAGGCCCGCTGAGACTCATTATCATGATGACCCATGGGGTAATTATAACGGCTTTGGCGCTTTAACCTGGATTGTGGACCCGAATACATATGTTGAAGTTCGCGGCGGCTACCTGACGGTTGACGCCATGTTGACGCTCTATAAAGATGAATTGGATGACATTATTTCCTGTTACGATTCCTACACGGGCTATTATTTCGGTTCTGGTTATCGGCCGAATGACTGGGTAGGTCGGCCCTCAACCCAGGCGTCTGTCCATCTCACTCGTTTCCAGGATAACTTTCTCGGCGGCGACCATGAGATGAAAGCGGGGTTGGAAGTAGTTACCGGAGCAGGAAACTGGGCTTCATGGAAAAGAAACCCGATTGGAATGTACTATTATAATGGGAATCCTTATTATTGGCGAGGACTCTATGGCTTAACGGGACCGCATCCGATCTATGGTGATGGCCGGATTTACCTTTATGTCATCGGGCAAAAGAGAGAGAACAGCGTCGCCAAGGCGGCTAATATTCGTTATTCTGCCTATTTCCAGGATTCCTGGACCATAAAGCATCGTCTGACGCTGAACGTCGGACTTCGTTACGATATCGAGAGCGGATGGATTCCTGATATCTACAAAGAAAGAAGCGGCGGCATTGCCTACTCCGTAGGGGAAGCTACCTTAAAGCCTTTATATGGGATGAATCCCTATGATGAATTTAGACAGGAAGGCGTGGATGATTTTGTTAAGTGGAGCCTCTTCACCCCTCGCTTAGGTGTCACTTTTGACCTCTTTGGCAACGGCAAAACCGCTCTTAAGCTCCAGGTGGGAAGATTTTCGAGCTGGCTCTATTCCTCCTTCTTTATGAGCTATAACCCCATTCGTTTGTCTTCTTATACTTTTAACTGGTGGGACCTTAATGGCAACAAAATCCCTGATGAGGCAGGAATAGATAAATATGAAGTGGTCACCACGCGCAGCCCGCTGGTCATGCTGCGTGATTACTGGAGCCGCCTGGTAGATAAAAACCTTAAGGCCACCTACGATGACCAGATTACAATTGGTATTGACCACGAGCTCTTCCCCAATTTCAAAGTTGGCGTTAGCTATCAGTATAAGCATAAAAAGAACATTGTCGATGATGCTCTCTACGATTTCGATAACAAGAAATTCTGGTATATGCCCGATAGTCCTTACTGGGTTCCTTTTACCACCACTGTGCCGGCCATTGACCACTTCCCGGCTAGCCAGGTGACACTCTATTATCCCACCAAAAATGCACCCGAAATGCTTCGCCTCCTCACCAACATTCCTGAAGCTTACCGCAAATATTGGGGCTTTGATTTTACTTTTGAAAAACGCTTCTCCCACGGTTGGCATCTCGGCGGTTCAGTGACCCTTTCCAAGGTCTGGGGTAATCATCCTGGCGATTACGGCAATATTTTTGGCTATGCAGGAACCGGGAATACAGCTAACTGGGTGGTTAATAGCGAGGGCCGTTTGGGTGATGATAGGCCGCTGGTCATCAAGCTCTACGGGACCTTTAATTTGCCCTATGGTTTTATTGCTTCATTCATTTATAATCACTACAGCGGAACACCGTGGCAACGGAGTGCTACCATCTACGTGCCTTCAGCCTGGGCAGCCGCCAATAATGTTGATACGGTCAGAGGAGCTTCTTATTCGGTTAATGTTGAGCCACTCGCCACCCGGAGGGGCTATACCTACCAGAACTGCGATGCTCGTTTAGACAAAAAATTCGGCCTTTCCCGTTTCGGTTATTTCAGCGTCATCCTGGAAGTCTACAACCTGTTTGGGACTCACTATGTTAACGTGACCCAGAATCCTGGTGGCACCTGGAGACCGGTAGATAACAACACCACCGTCGGCACCTATACTCCTTCTGGAACTTATAAAAGAGTCAGCAGCATCAGCAACCTGTCTCGCACCTTCCAGGTATCGCTGCGGTACGGCTTCTAAAAGGCAGAGAGCAGAGTAGAATAAATAAAAATTAAAAGGGGAGAAGGAATCTTCTCCCCTTTTTCTTTTCTTTTCTTCTCTTTTCTTCTCTTTTCTTCTCTTCTCTTCTCTTCGTCTTTTCTTCTCTTCG
>FWPV01013853.1_pt1 | contig 12012 bp, 8 predicted proteins | sample 2228371 | NCBI WGS metagenome assembly FWPV01 (sample SAMEA103939776, study PRJEB20133) | metagenome | reverse complement strand
CGATGCACTCGCCGCCCTCGGAGCACGGCGCAGTCTGGATGCCGTGTTGGGCGGCAAAACCGGCGGCGGGAGTGTGCGGCGGCGGAGGGGGGGTGGATGGGGCCGGCCGAAACCAGGCAATATTGAGCAAATAGTCGTCATCCATTCCGTTCACCCAAGGGGGCTTGGAGCCCGGCGGCATCAACACCTCCTCCAGTTTGGCTGCCTCGGTGAGCCACTCCCCATTGAGATAGACGGCGCCGCTGTGATGCTCCCGCCCCCGCGGGCTGAACCAGTCGCCACGGAGGAGGTCCCGATAAGGGTTGAAATTGCCGAAAAAGGAATTGGGGAGGCTCACCTTCCACACACCCTCCTGCACCTTTTCCCAGCCCCGGATCACTTCCGAGCCTTTGATTTCCACCCTGGCCCCGCGAGCCGCCTGATACACAATCCGTTTGCGGTCCGAGGTGCCGCCACGCGGGGGATTGATCCGCTCGCGATACACTCCTTCATGCACGGTAATCACATCGCCCGGCTGAGCCAGGTCCGCCGCGCGCTGGATCGTGCGCAGCGGGGCGCGCCGGGTGCCGGGATTGGCATCGCTGCCATTCACGGCGACGTGCCAGTCGGTCGCCGACACTGGGGCCAGCGCGAGGAGGGTCAGGAAGGGGAGGAAAAGGAGCGCGGGTTTCATGGTGATTGTGTACTTATTGCTGGCAAATGAATGCACAAAAGGCGGACACCCGTAAAGACTTCGTTCTGCCCGGCCTGGGGGGCCGCTTTGCCCGGGCGCATCGCGAGGGCGGGGGTCACCGAGAGAGCCGCCGACGCTGGCGCAGGTTCTTTTCGATCAACCGGCAACGTTGCTGCACACAAAGACTCGAGCGCAAGCCGTCCTCGGGCGTGTTGCAGACATAGTCCAGCAGGCGGTCCACGGTGCTAGTCGCCACGTGCGTGCGGGTGTCCGAAGAGGCGTAGTAGATGAAGACCTGGCCGTTTGGCCGGGCGACCCACCCGTTTGCGAACAGCACGTTGGACACGTCGCCCACGCGTTCCTCGCCCTCGGGCGCCATGAAATAGCCGCCCGGCGCTTTGATCAGCTTCCACGGCTCGCGTAAATCGCAGAGAGGACGTAGCGCATGCCCGCAGCGGTGTTGCGCACGCCATGCGCCAGGTGCAGCCAGCCGGCCCGCGTCTTGAGCGGGGCCGGCCCCAGCCCGTTTTTGCCCTCCTTGATCGTGTGATAAAATCGGGGATCAATGATGGTCTCGCGGGTAATCACCGCGTTCGTAATGTCCGGACACAACCCCCAGCCGATGCCATCGCCCGACCCGGTCGCGGCGAAATCACTCATCGGCCGGGTGTAAAACGCGTATTGGCCATTGACGAATTCGGGATGCAGGACGCAGTTGCGCTGGTGCAAGGCGGGGGTCCTCAGGTCCGGCAGGCGCTCCCAATTCACCAGATCCCGGGTCCGCGCGATGCCGCAGCGGGCAAGGGCGGCCGAGAGGTCGCCCGGCCGGGAGTCGTCATGGCGCTCGGCGCAGAACAAGCCGTAAATCCAGCCGTCCTCGTGCCGGACCAGACGCAAGTCGTACACATTGGTTTCCGCCGGTTCGAGCTCCGGCATCCGCACCGGGTAATCCCAGAAGCGAAAGCCGTCCACGCCCGTCTTGCTTTCTGCAAAGGCGAAAAAGGACTTGCGGTCCCATCCCTCGACCCGCGCCCCGAGCAGGATTCTTCCGTTCCATTCGATCGCGCCGGCGTTGAAGACGCTGTTGATTCCGAGGCGCGTCATCAGGTGGGGATTGCTGGCGCGGTCAAAATCGTAGCGCCATTCGAGCGGCGTATGCTCGGCGGTCAGCACAGGGTGCTCGTAACGTTCAAAGATTCCGTTGCCGTGCCTTTGGGGACGGTTTTTGCGCTGGAGGAGACGCCGGTGGTGGAGCTGCAATTGTTTGAGTTTTTGATCGAAGGCTTTTTTCGTCATAAGGCGCATCAGCGAGGGGGCGTTTTTTTCAAGCGGCGCATGGCTTCGAGACAGGCTCTGGCGGAGTGATAAGGACATTTCCATTCGCTCACCTTGGGCAGTCGCAGGTCAGGCTGGCCTTCGGGAGTGACCCGCCAGAACCAGTCTCCGTGGACGCGGTCCACGAGGTAACGCTCAATAAAGTCCCAAACCCGGCGGGCGGCCTCGAGGAAGCGGGAGTCGCGGCTGATTTGCCAGGCATTGAGAAAGCCAACCACGGCCTCCGCCTGCGGCCACCATTCCTTGCCTGCATCCACAATTCTCCCCGCCCTGGCCTCGTAGGCCAGTCCGCCGTCCGCGGCCAGACCTTCATCGAGGACGGCCCGGGCGATGGCGAGGGCGACGCCCTCCATCTGGCGCACCCGGGTCGCATCGCCGAGGGCCTCCGCCGCCTCGCACAACAACCAGCTCCCCTCGATGTCATGACCGAAGGTGTAATTGTCGGAGAGCACCTTCCAGTCGGCGGAAAAATAATGGTGGAGATGCCCGGTGCGCGACTCGAGAATTCGCTCGCAGAAAAGCTGAAGGAGTTCCCGCAGCCGCGCCGCCAGCCGCGAGTCTGGCCACGCGCGATACAACGTGGTGAACGCCTCGAGCAGGTGCAGCGTGGTGTTCATGGATTTGGCGGCCCCGAGCTCCCCTCCCCCGACGTGCGCGGGGACGGGCGCCGCCGACCAGTCCCGAGGCCGCGCTTCAAAATAGCCCCCGTGGGCGGCATCATGGAGGTGGCGCTCGAGCAGTTCGAACACGTCGCGGGCCCGCGCCAGCGCGGCTGGCGAATCAAACGCCAGATGATATTCCGCCAGCGCGTAGAGGTAAAAGGCCTGTCCATACGCCTGTTTCGAATCGTCCACGACGCGTCCCAGGTCGTCGAGCTGCCAGAACGCGCCGCCCCGTTCGGCATCCCAGAAACGATCCATCACCCACTCCAGAGCGCGCCCGGCCAGTTCCTGAAACCGCGGCTCCCGCCGCGCACGCCAGGCCGCCGCGAAGGTCCAGAGAATCCGTGTGTTGAGAATCAGGCCTCTGGGCTTGGTGCGGTCCGGCTGGAGGTCGTTGGTCAGCCAGGCCATCCATCCCCCGCGCTCGGGATCCAACGCCGGGCCGGACCAGAAGGGGAGAATGTGGCCGAACAAGTGCGTCTCGACCCGCGAGGCCAGGTCGGTGACGCCGGAGGACGGGTTGATGGAAGCATCCGCGTTCATTGCCCGTCGGCCTGATGCTGAATCTCGATGCGCGAGACCTGCGCCTCGCCGGTGAATTCAATCTTCAGAAAGCGGTCCGCCGCTCCAGCGGACTTTACTTCGTAAATCGCGCGCCGCCAGTAGCCATAGTCCCCGGCGCCGAAGGGAAAGTCCTTGCGGTCCGCCGTCGCCGGGCAAAACGCGTTGCCGTCGGCCGACAGGCTGAGCCTCAGGTCCGCGATGGCTTTTGGAAAGAACACAAACACCCGTGCCCCCACGAGGGGGGCGGGCACCCGGTACACCAGCGCGCTGCCCGCCATTCCCCCCGCCCGATGCGCGTCCTCCATGGCGGAGCGGCAATCGCGCGACTTGATCTCCAACTCGCCCGTTCGCGAATGAACTTTTTCAAAGTCGTTCAGCTCGTCCACCAGCGTCACCGTCCTCACCCGCACCGGTCCCACGATATTCGACGGTTCGGAAACTCCCGCCGGGTTCCGGGCGCGAACGCGGTAAAACCATCGGCCACGGGTCACGGTTTCATCGCTGAACAACGGCTGGTACTGGGTGAAGCTCTCGTCCACGTTTTCCGCAATCGTGGTCCACGGGCCGTTCCTGCGGGAGGCGCGCTCAATCGCGTAGCCGGCGGCCCCGACGGAGCCCTGCCAGGAGAGGAGGACGGGGGTGGTGACAGGCAGCAGCCGGGGCGGAGCGGGCTGGGGAATCGGCGGAGGGGTCAGACCGCGAATGGCGAAGGCCTGCTCGCGCATCAGCTTCATGAAGGGGATTTCATCATAATCGTCCGCAATCGGCGACCCCGGCCAGTGAAAAGCCTTGTATTTGTTGCCGCCTGCCGGCTCGCTATGCCAGTAGAATCCCCCGTCCCGGTTCCGAAACCGGAGACTCCACGCCAACGCCCCCGCCGTCTGCGTCTCGACCACCGCCTGAATGGCGCCGGCCATCTCCCGTGTCGAGACGAAGCCAAATTCGCCAACAATGTAGGGCTTGCGGCCCTTGGCGCGCGCGGCGTTTTCCCGAATGAGCTGCGCGAAACTCTTCGCCCCGCCGGGATAATGATGAGTCGTGACGATGTCCACTTCGGGCATGGCGAGGGACTCCTCCCGCAGGACCGTCGCATGGAAGCCTTCCATCACCGGATGGTTCGGGTCCAGCGACTTGATGAAACCGGCGATTTGCCGGGTGAAGGAGGGCGGACATTCCAGTTCGTTACCTGTCTCCCAGCAAAGAATCGCTTTATCGTCGGCGTAACGCAGCCCGGTGAGCGTGTTGGTGCGCGTGATCACAAACCGAATGGTCTGCTTGAAGTCGTCCAAGAGTTGCGGATCGGTCCAGAAATCGTTCTTGGTCTTGCCGCGGAACCCCGCGTATTCGGCTCGTCCGCCCCACCAATGCCAGTTGTCCACCAGCGGAATAATCACCCGCACTCCCTGCTGGTTGGCCACCTGCAGAACGAGGTCCAGCGCGCGAAAAGCCTCCTCGTTGAACTGGCCCGGGCCCAGCACGTGGCGCGGCACACCGGGCGGGTCCTGCGGCCGGCGGACGGAGAGCACATAGGTGCGGACCACCTGGCCGCCCATTTGCCGGACGGTCGCCAGCGCATCCGTCACCTCGAACGGGTCCGGCAAACGCCAGCCGGTGGCCGCGGCGTCCGCAAAAGGAACGTTGTCCTCAACCAGATGGAGGTTGGGAATGTTCCAGGAAAGAAAGCGGAAGGGCCGGCCATTCTCCACCAATTGGTCGCCCTGCACGCGGACGAAATCGCGGAATGGCGGCTCACCCGCGAGGGCGCTTGCCATCGTGACCATGCAGACGATTGCCAGGTGTCGTTTCATAACCAGGGTCTCCGGGCGGTATCAGGTGTTCTCCAGCTTGTCATACCAGTTGCGTTTGAGAAAAGCCGTCGTCAACAGCAGCAGCACCCCCGCCACCGCCAGGGGGAAGCCCTGCTTCATCACCACGTAAAGCGGCACAATGGTCAGGCAAAGCTGCCAGACGATTCCCACCGTCACATTCGCCATGTCGCGCTTGAAGTTGCGGTTCCGCGCAAAAGCCGGGTCCGCGGCGACCACCCGGTCATGGATGGGTTTCCAAAATCCCCAGGGCCGCGTCGTGCGGTAGAAATTCATCAGCACCTTCTCGTCAGTGGGGGGCGTGGCCAACGTCCCGAGGAGGCAGCCGGCCAGTGAAATGAGGAACATGAGCGGAAAATAGTAAAGGGGCAGCACCTTGGGCCAGATCATGGGGAAGACCAGGGAAGCGATGATGCCGGCCAGCATCCCCCAGAAATAGCCGTGTCCGTTGAAGCGCCACCAGTGCCACTTCAGCACGTTGGCTGCGATATAGCCCCCGTACAGGGCGGAGACAATCCATTGGATCACGGTGTTGATGGTGCTGACGTAGAGCCCGACCAGGCTGCTGAGCACGACCACCAGGACACAGATGAGGTAGCTGGCGTAAATGAGCCGCCGGCCGCCGGCTTTTGGGTTGATGTAGCGCAAATAAACGTCGTTGATCAGATAGGCCGGCGCGGCGTTGACCGTCGAGGCGAACGTGCCCATGAAGGCGGCGAACAGCCCCGCCAGCAGGAGCCCCATCAATCCGACCGGCACGAACTGCTTGATCGCCAGCGGCAGGACCTTCTCGAAGTCAATGTTCCCGCCCATCGCCAGAAAGTCCTCGCGGAAAAAGACAATCATCAGGACGGTAAAGCCGCCAATCATCAGGTAACGCGGGGCCAGCAGGACCACCGAGACAAAGCCGCTCAGTTTCGCCGCCTCGGCCGGCGTGCGCGCCGAAAGAATCTTTTGCATGTCATAATTGGGGGCCGGACCCGCCATCGCCGCAAAGATGCCCTTGAACAGCATCATCATGAAGAACAACCCGAACAGGGAAAAACCGTCCGCCGCAATCTTGTCGTTGACCGCCGGCAGGTAACGACTCCAGTCCAATCCCAATTCCCATCCGAAAAAGGGATTGAGCCAGCCCGACGGCACCAGGCTCGCCAGCATGGCCGCATCCACCCGGCTCATTGCAATGGCCGCCACAACCACCGACGCGGTCACCATGATGAAAAACTGCACCACATCCGCCCAAACAATGCTGAACATCCCGCCCAACACGACGTAGAACGTCGCAATCGTCGTGAAGACCATCGCGTAGAAATGCGGCACCTGCGCCGGCGCAAGGTCGAACGGAACAAACGGCGACACCACGTTCCAGGGGATGAAAATCTCAATGAACTTCCCGATGCCGATAAATCCGTAACTCAGGAAGCCCACGACACCAATCACGGCGAACAACACCACAATCATGTGGGAGAGCCGGCCCCCGGCGCCGTCGCCGAACCGGAACCGGATCCAGGCGGCGCCGGTGAGCACATTGGAGCGCCGCAGCCATCCCGAGAGATAGATCATGAGGAAGATCTGGTTGAACACCGGCCAAAGCCAGGGAATCCAGATACTTTTCAAGCCATACACGTAGGCCAGCGTCACCATCCACATGGTCCCCGAGATGTCCCACATGCCCGAAGCGTTCGACAGCCCGAGCATGTACCAGGGCAGCGTCTTCCCGCCCAGAAAGTAGGAATCCATGTCCTTGGCGGCGCGCTTCCGCATCACCAGGCCAATGACCACCGTGGTGAGCAGATACACGCCGATTATTGCCAGGTCGAGTGTGTGGATCATAAAATGTCAAGCCCGGTCACAGCCGCGTTCCTCCCTCACGGCAGCGCCACCCTCAGGCGCACCCAGCGGTGACTCGAACCGCTGACCCCGACTGTCAGCGTGTGGGTCACCGTTTCGGTTCCATCCCCGTTGTCAAGAACCGCCTCGGTCGTGTAAGCCGGACCGAAGCCCCAGGGACCGGTCACGAGGTCTTCTGACACTTCAACGCGATACGTCAGGCCGGCGGGCGCGGGACGCGTCCGCGGAAACTTTATCCTGAAATGGTCGTCAACCATCTCAAAAACCAACGGCGACGCATTGGCATTGGTGGGGTTGGTGTTGAAGGCGTATTCGAAGATGTTCCGCAAACCGTCCCCATCCCAGTCCGCCTCATTGGCTGCGTCCCCGGCATTCTCCGGGCTGCCGAAATAGCGCTGCCGCCACTGTTGGAGGGGGGTGAGTTGTCCGTCCCAGAGGGTGAGCGTCAGGGGGAGGTGGAAAAGGGGACGGAGAGGGTCGCTGGTGCGCAAGCAGAGCGACGCCGAATACACGCCCGTTGGCAGACTCCCGGGCACAAAACCCAGCGGGATCAACTCCGTCGTCCCGGGCGGCACCCAGCCCGCCGGCTGCGCGAACTGCAGCCAGGGAGTCGGCGTCAAACGGACCGCCAGGCCGCTCCGCAGGTAAGCCGAGGAGTTGTGGGTGACCTGCAGCCCTGACGCGCCGGCGGCGTCCTGCACCCCGACTGTGCAACTATTGGTCCGCCCCAACGCCTTGTAATAGCACAGAATTTCGCCTGTGGTCCGCAACACCACCTGCGCCGTCATTGTCAGAGACGAACTCTTGAACCGCACGGCCTCATACTGCACGGTGAACTCGCCAGCCCAGGGGTCCTTGGCCACCCAAATCTTCCCGCCGGCGCTGAGGTCCAGATCGTCCCAGAACAGGGCGGCGAGGTTGGTCGGCGAGGCGGCGGCTGGCAACGAGGTGTTCGCCGCCCGGTCGCCCGCAAAGGGGCTGAAGGCAATGAACCCGTTGGGCGACACGTAAACCTGTGTGTAGAGCCCCGGGGCCTGCGCGCCGCTGAAAAACGGGAACTCGAACCCGAGGTCAAAGGGGCCGGCGATGCCCTCATCCCGCGCATCCTTCGGGGCGGCCAAGGCGGTGAAAGCAGCGGACGGAATCTCTGTGCCGTAAGCCGAAACATCGCGCCAGATGTAGGGAGGCCCCCCGGCTTGGGATGAATTCATGGCGGTGTAGGCCACGGCACTCAATCCCGTGAGCACCAGCGTGTAATGCAACGGCAGGCCCCCGGCGTTGGTCAGCGCCAGCGTCGTCCATTGCGCCGGGGTATTGGTGACCCGGGTTTGAGCCAAATCAGGGGCGCCCAGCGCCGCGGCGGCCGGCAGGCCCAGGTGGAAGGCGGCGGACCGGGTGATCGCCGGCGTGGGAAGACTTGCCGCGGCGCCGTTGGATGGTATCGAGATGGTGAAGTTTGAAATCACGCCGCCATTGAAACTGTCCCACCAAACCCCGGCGTAGGACCCTGCCCTCAGGCCCTTGACTTCCACCGTGCCGGCCAAGGAGGCGGTTGCGTTGGTCACATAAAGGTTGGTGCGATGCCATACCCAGCCGGCTTGGAAGTTGGTGTTGCCCACCGCGTAGGCCCCCAGCAGCGGGACGTAAGGGTTCAGGGTGAGGTCGCCAAGCACCACCCAATCCTGGGCGCCGTTGGTCAACACGATGGCGTGCGGCCCAGCCGTCACCGGAATGGTGAAAGTGACGTTGGTGGGCCCGCCATTCGTGGCAAAGAACGATACATTTGTCTTGAGCGAGCCATCCAGCAGAATGCGCAAGTTCGAGCTGCCGTAGGTCGAGGTCTCCAAGACCTGAACCGAGAAGGTGCCCGGCTGTGCATAATCCACCAGGAACTTGTATCCTTTGGTCATTCCCATGTCCGCATGGTGCCACACCCCGTGGAGATAGCGGGTGGCCGAACCGATACCCTCGGGCGCCCCTTCTCCCACTACAAAGACGTCCTGAGTCACCGGCTGCCATCCGCCACCGGGCGCAAAAGCGAGCGCGCCGCCCGGAACGCCCGCAACGCGGGGCACGGACTTGAGCAATCCGTCCTGGGCGGCCAGGCCGGAGAGCTCGACAAAATCGCGGACGGATTTGAACACGGAGTAGGCGTTTTCCGGGTCAATGTTGGTGTCCCACCACCAGGGACACGACGCGCCGGATTGCGCCGACATCAGGCTGGCCCACAGGGGGGCCTGGACCCAGACCCGCGGAGGCGCTCGAATACTGCCGGACTCGCCGTCAAAACAGGGTTTCACGGGCCACTGGGCGGGCGGGGAGGCGCCGTCGCGTGAGGAGGTGACCATGTCGCTGGCGTAGTTGTGATGCTGATAGTAGTCCATGGCACCCCAGTAATCGCGGCTGAGATCGGAGCTGGTGGTAATGAGGTGGCCATAGGGGTCGTGTGCGCGAATGAAGGCGGCCATTTCGTCGTGCCACGCGGCGATGGCGGTCCATTGGCCCGCATTGGCCGCGTCGGTATATTGCACTTCGTTCCAGAGTTCCCAGGCGAGGATGGCCGGCGAATACCCCCAGCGAGCGATGGCGTAGCGCAGCTTGCGCTTGGTCAGCGCTTTGGCGGTGGCGTCGGTGAAGAACTGGGTGGCGTTGGTCAGGAACCCCCCGTTGGCCAAATTGTATGGGTTCTCGTTCCAGTTGGGGTTTACCGTCGTCGAATACTGCCCGTGATGCTGAAACACCATCTGCAGCGCCAGACCCGCCTTCTCGGCCTCGCCGACAATCAAATCCCACCGGCGCGCCACGGTGAGATTCAACTTGCCGTAGGTGTTGTCCACCTTGGGCCAGTCGAGGTTGAGGCTTTCATAAAAATGCGTCATCCACACCCGCGCCCAGTTCTCGCGGGCCGCCCCCATCCGCTGAAACATGCGTGGAAAATCGTTCGACACACTCGCGTTCCAGCCCACGTTGTGCCCGACGGGAAAATACCGCCGGCCATTCTCCGTCACGAAACGTCGTGGGTTGGCCGGATCAACCCGGATGTGACCGGCTCCGCTCGGCGGGCCGGCCACCACCCAGTTGCTGGCGGTGAGGCCGGAAAAAACCGCGGGCACTCCGTTCAAGGTGATTTCGGCCATCTCATAAAGGCCCGGAGTTTTGGGAGTGTGGCGAACGCGCCAGGTCGTTCCGCCATCGAAAAAGGCCGGCAGCACGACCACTGAACTGTCAGGCTCGCGAATCCGGACCTTGACATCCGTGGCCGCGTAATCGAACGGGTCGGAGGCCAGCCCGGGCAGGTCAAAGGCGGCTTCCAGGCGTGGATAAGATTGCGCGCCTCCCGTTGCCGCGGGCAGAACCGCGAGCAAGGCCGCCAGAAGCCTGCCGACCCGGCACCCCACCAGCCGGCCCGCCACCCCAATTCCCGCAAGTGCCACCCGCCATCGGTCGTTCCCGCTGCGGTGCCAGGGGATGGTGACTGCAAATCGCTTCAAGACTGGCGGCAACATGGCTGCCAGCATAGCGGGGCCGCCCGGCGGCAACAACTATTCAATGCGGGTCGCCAGGGCCTGCCGCCGCACCATCTCAAAAAACTCCTCCGCCACCATGTAGCCGACGCAACCTGGCGCGCCGCACCGGCAGGGGTGTTCGCGGTAATCCACCAGGTCAAAACCGTAGTTGAAGGTGAGTTCCTCTCCCGGGGAAATATCGCGCCGCGCCACGATCCAAATCCGGCCATTGCGCAATTCCGCCTCGCAATTGGGCTCGCAACTGTGATTGAGGAATCGTGCCGGGTTCCACCCCACGCTCCCGTCCAGGTCCCATTGCTCATCCAGGCTGAACACGAAGGGATTCCCGGCCTCGCAACGCCGCAGGGATTCCTTCTTGTCAATGCGCTCGCCCACATACTCAATAACCGGCGTGCCGGCCGGAATCACCTTCCGCGCAAAGCCGCCGATTCCATGAATTGCGGAGGGTCCGAACCGGATCAGCTCCGTCCCGGCAACCGTTTGCTCACTCGATGCCATGCCACACTGGTTCATCACGCCCCCACTTTCTGCCATCAAACCTCCACCCCGGCAAATCCATAAGCCCTGAGAAACTCCTCCACCGGCGCCCGGATTTCGACCGGCCGCCGCGTAAAAGGATCAACGTAGGCCAGTTTGATGGCCCGCAAGCCCATGACAAAGCGGCCGCCCTCCGGCTCCCCCCGGCGCCCCGCCGGTTTGGCGCCGGCGACCGGCTGACGGCCGCCGTAGAGCGGGTCTCCCACAATCGGCAGTCGCGCCTCGGCCAGGTGCACGCGGATTTGGTGCGTTCGCCCCGTCAACGGCCTGGCCTCGAGCAACGTTCTGCCCCCGGCCTGCCGCAATACGCGAAACTGTGTTTCTGCTGCTTTTCCGTTTCTGGCGTCCACGCGCATCCGGCCCCGCTGGTCCGGGTGCGAGCCCAGCGGCAGCCGACACACCCACTCCGGCGCGGCCGGAGAACCTTCGACCACGGCAAGATACACCTTCTCCATCCGCCGCGACTCGAACAGGGCTCCCAGGCTTCTCACGCTGCCCGGGCTCTTGCCAAACAAGAGCACCCCGGTGGTTTCCGCGTCCAGGCGATGGACGTAACGCAGGTACCGCAAATCACGGGAGCGCGCCCAGAAGTCCCTCGCGGCGATCGAGGAAACCAAGGCGGCTTGCAGATTGTAATTCGTCCGCTGCCAGTTGAACGGCACCAACATCCATCCCGCCGGCTTGTCAATCGCCAGCACCGCCCGGTCCTCATACAGGATCGGAAGCATCTCCCCCCCGGGCAGCTCAATGAAGTCCGGCTTGCTCACAGCCTCATTCCCTCGCACCGGGCAACACGATGCCGGCGGGCTCTTTAAACACCTGAAACTGGCCGTCGCTCAGACCGTCGCGGAGCGCCTGATAACGTTCTGCATCGGCCCCTTCACCCGTGACATCCCGAATCCAGATCCCCACGACCCGATCGCGGTAACGCCGGGCAATCCCGGCATAAATCTCGGGGTCCTGTTCGCCTGAATCGCCCACCAGAACAAACCGGTGCCGGGGAAACCGCTGGAACAGACTTTCCAGGACCTGCTGTT
>FWPV01013852.1_pt1 | contig 12012 bp, 10 predicted proteins | sample 2228371 | NCBI WGS metagenome assembly FWPV01 (sample SAMEA103939776, study PRJEB20133) | metagenome | reverse complement strand
GGAATCACACATTGAGGAAGTCTCCGGGAATAATCCCCATCACGTCCACCATCTTGTCGGCATCCAGGTGTCGGCTCCACACGTTGAGCAGGCCATCGGTGGTATGAAAGTCGATGGGAGCCACCATGGTGATTAGATTGAGAATCTTCTCGGGATATAGCGCGGTATAAATAGTGACGAAGGTCCCTCCCTGGCAGACCCCTAAAAGGTTAATCTTGTCCTGCCCCGTGGATTTTCGCACATAATCCACCGCGTCATTCAAGTAGACATCGATATAGTCTTCCAAGGTGAGATAGCGATCCCCGTGATCGGGGTAGCCCCAATCGATTATGTAGATATCCAGGCCTTGGCCCAGGAGGTTGCGTATGAGGCTGCGGTCGGACTGAAGGTCCATCATGTACTGGCGGTTCACCAGGGCGTAGCAGATAAGGATGGGGACCGAGCAGGTTATCTTCTTCCCGGGAAGGTAATGGAAGAGACGCATCTTGTCCTCTTCAAAAACCAGCTCCTTGGGCGTGGGCTCTATGTCTATATCGCTGATCGCGGTAAGGGTCTCCATCCCTTTAACCAGCTTGCGGGTGATATCTTCCAGCTCTCCCATGAAAAAACCAGGGTCCATGAATTCTCTGAGCATATCTAACCCACTCCTTCTGCGGATTTTTGCTTTTCAAGTAACCGCTCAAGCTCCCTTTTCAGACTGCGTACCTCTCTCTTCAGCTCGTGAACGGTCTTATATAGATGATCCATCTCCGAACGGTTGGGGAAAGGCAAATCCTTGGTGATCTCCTCGATGAAAGCCTGGAGGCTGGAGCGGAAATCCATGCCCTTGTCCACCAACTGTCCGAGGAGGCGGGAGAATTCCTCGGTGCGGAAGGTTTCAACGTAAACGTCCTCGTTGGTCTGCCACCAGAGCCGATAGAGATCCCGGAAGGTCATTAGCTCCTCCTCTTCCCCAGAGGTCTGCATATCCGCCAGCCGCTCCTGCAATTTCTTCAGCGCGACGTCCCCCGCGCTTCCCAGAGAAGCATAGAAGTCCACCAGCACCAGGTTGAACTCCATCAAGGAATCCAGCAAGCGATCGAATTTCTCCACAGCCTCCCGGTAATAGCCCATGGCGGGCACCCGCAACATTCTCCCCACGCTTCGCTCATAAGCCTTCTTCCAATCCTCATAAATCCCGGCTACCGATTCCGGAGTCATCCTTTCGCCCTTCTGCCATCTTTTCAGCATGCTCTGGGAGAACTCCCACCAGGGCTCCCAGAAACGCATGGCGGCCTCCGTTTCCATGCGGGGAATCTCGCCGGAGTAGACCTCGGCAATCCACTGCCAGGACTGAGGGAAGGCCACGGCGAAAATCTTTTTGATTATCTCCTCGTACCCTTCGGACCATTCGCGAAAAAGCTTTTCGTAAGCCTCTGGGCCCAGGACTTCTTCGTCGGAAACCACCTCTTGGAAGCGCTGGAAGAGATTCATCCACCAGGCGAACAGCTGCATGTAGATATCCGCGCTGGAAAACATCTTCAGAAAAGTTTCCGGTCCCAAACCCTCCAGGGGAGGCGGGAATTTCTCCATGAGGTCCTTCATGTACGAGATCCACTGGTCATAGAGGTTCCCGGGGATGGCCTTTCCGGCACCTTCACCCTCTCTGCCCCAGTTGGCCATCTCCGTCCATGCCTTTACCCAATATCGGAACGCGTCCGCCTGCATCTCCGGCCATCTCTTCCAAATCTCCAGCCACGGAGAGGTCCCCGTTTCCATTTTCCCGCCCCCCAACCTTTCTCTGTCCTTTAGTCCGATCCCATAACCTCTTCCAGCTTGCGCAGCCCTTCGTCCATGTTACGGCGGAACTCTTCCCTTGACTTGCGCATGGTCTCAAGCCAGTCGTTAAATGCCTTCTCGCCCTCCTTCTGCAGGCTCTGGCTCTGCTCTAAAACCATCTTCCACATCTTGATCATCTGCTCCTGAAGCGAATCCATGGCGTCCAGCGAGCCGCGAATGAAGGTGCGCATACCTTCCAACATCATCTTCTGCATCATCTTGGTGTCCATGCTTATCTACTCCTTTCTCCAGATTTCCTCTCCTCTTTCGATCTTCTTTTTCCCTTTCTTTATTAATTTTCTTCCCATGTTAAATATAAATAAAACTTTCCTTCTTTATATCCAGATTATCTGCTAGCTCTCCCAAATGGCTATTTTAAGACCAAGACAATCTGATGGGTATGGCGTATATCATTCCCGTATTCCATCCAGACCCAACGAATCCTCCGTTCAGCAGCCAAAAGATCATCCTCCCGCCCCAGGCTGGAAACCTCGCCGTTAGATGAGCTTTAAAACCCGCAATTTCTACCAGGATCCCGTCTTATTCCCAAGAGTTCCCTTGGTAGCATGCTATTTTGCCGAGAGGTGGCAACGTTAGGCTGTAATTATCCCTTCAGGTGGAGGGGTTATCCTTCCAACCCCATCTTTAGGCTGTAATTATCCCTTCAGGCGGAGGGGTTATCCTTCCAACCCCTTCTATACTTTTCAAGCGGGAGGAAAAATAATCGATGGCGCATGCCTGCTAAATGGCGAGGAGAAAACGCCAGCCGAGAAAATCATTTAACAAGCTGAAGGAAATGTCGATATGATAAGGGAAAGTAGTGCAACCATGGAAGCAGATTGGAGTAGAACAACGACCGGAAAAAAGGTATTACCATCTATCTCGCACCATCTTTCTTCGAAAGCTTAATAGTGAGAGTCAGAGGAGGTTAATCATGTCTTTTTGTCCCCGGTGTGGTAGCCAGGTTAGCGATCAGGCCATTTATTGCCCATCCTGTGGAGCGGATCTGAAGGCGGCTGCAATCCCGGAGTCCGCTCCCCCCCAGTCCCAGGCTACACCACCTGTAGGACCGCCTTATTCCCAATCTACAGGTTATCCGCCTTACGCCACCCCCGGCGGAGCCCCTTACCGCGGAGCCCCGCCAGCGGGAGGGGCCGCATATCCCCCTCCCCCTAAGAAGTCCAAGAAAGGTTGCGTGATAGCCCTGTTGATCACGCTGGTGGTCCTCCTGGTGGGAGCGGGGCTTGCGGTCTCCCTGGGTATTTGGGTATTCAAGACGGTCAAAGGGCCTGTAGACACGACCAACAAATATATCGAGGCGATAAACGGTGGAGACTTAGAGACGGCATGGAACCTCCTCTATTCCGCCTCTCCCAAGAAGAGGGATTATACCAAGGAGGAATTCGATGCCAAAGTGGTAAAACCCAACGTCAACTACCTCTCCACCTGGAATGCCTACAGCTCCAGCATATCCGATGACCACGCTCAAGTGAAAGCCAAAATGACGCCGCGCACTGAAGCCTCATTCGAAGTAGTTTTTGATCTTCGAAAGGAAGGGGGAGAATGGAAGATCTTTGACTATTACTACGAATGATCGCGTCCATTCCTCGGGCGACCATCTCCAACGCGTCATGCGCAAGTGGTGCGAAGGGGAAAATGCGGATAAGGGCGGGTCCTAAAAGGCGAACTCCCCGCCATAATATTTATATGCGCAAGTGGTGCGAAGGGGAAAATGTGGATAAGGGCGGGTCCTAAAAGGCGAACTCCCCGCCATATTTTTTATTTAATTTTACCTGCTTGAACTGCGCTTTTGGGTATCAAAACTGGATATCCCCAACCTGCAGAAGAGGGATGTTACAATTTTGTTAAATTTATAAAGGTTTGCTAAAGGACCATCGAAATTATTTAATGAGGCGAGTGCAAGACCCACCATTAAGAATCCTCCAAGGATTGGGAGGGTAGCTGACAAGGGAAGGGATGCAAGTAGGATCTTCTGCACTCGCCTTATTTATTGTAGGAAAAAATTCCCCTTCAATTCAGATTTTCCAAGCCTATGCTCAAGCGCTCTTCCATATTGCATCTCAGGCAAATGGATAGGGAAACCGTTTCGCATGCGGCTACGAAAATTCATAAACTAATTTTGATCAATCGCAAGCGAAGCAGGAAAATTTTTTGTCAACTCTATTCAAAGCTTGACGGGATTTTATTTTTCACTGAATCCTTCGCAAAGAGGGCAACCAGGCTGGATCCCCAGGGAAGATCGAAACGACGCAATATGTCAGCCTCTAGCCGGCTCAGGATAGACAATATCGCCTTCCCAGCTGGATAAGCGATCTCCATGTCCTCGATCCATTCCCCTTTTCCCTTGACCAGGTCCCCTTTCCTGATATAGAACCGGACCAACGGATGAGCCAGGCAGAGGTAATGGCTGGAGCGCAGCACGCGCAATCCATTTCTTCTGCCCAATTCCTTCATCTCCTGGGCCGTGTAACGCCTCAGGTGGCCACTTACGCAATCAAAGGAGCTGTAGAGACGGGGATTGGCGGGCACGGTCAACAAGAGAAAGCCTTGTGGCTTGATCACCCTGGCCATCTCCTCAAAGGCCAGGGTATCTAAGGGAATATGCTCCAGCACATCCAGGCAGGTCACCAGGTCAAAGGAGCAATCGTCATAGGGAAGGTCACATATATCAGCCAAACGCACGTCTCCATAACCTCGAATGCGGCAATAGCGAATGGCTTCTTGAGCGCAATCGCATCCACTTACCTCTCCGTATCTTTCCAGAAAAGCCAGGTTTCCCCCTGTCCCGCAGCCCACATCCAGAATACTGGCACCTCGAGGAAGGTCGATCTGCTCGAGAATTAGGGACAAGACCATTCTCCTGCTCCGGAACCACCAGTGCTTATCTTCATTTCTATAGATACTCGTGTACGCCTCGTCTCTTAACTTCATATGGCATCACTGGAGGATATCCAATCCCACAAGGTATTTAACCGCCAGGCAAAATCTGCACTTTTAGAAATATCGCGCCGGTGACCTGGATGTACGCCTTTCCCCTGCGGTTACCCCTTAATTTTAATACCTCCTCTATATAAATAGGGCTGTTCACCGGCTCGACATCAAACCAGCTTAATTACGCCGGAAATATTTATAAACCGGCCCGGACAAATCCATGCCCTCATTGGCCATATTGACGCTTCACCTTGCCCTGCCATGGCCTGCCGGGAGCCTGAATGATAAACAAATACTCCGGAAGCCATGGGATGATACTCGCCAGGCTCGAATGGCATGTCCACATCTATCATATTCACAGCCTTATGCAAAGTCGAGAATACTTTCTTCCGTTCCTCCTATCAGGAGCCAGAATGCCACTCTTCAAAGAGTTAGGTGAACAAAAGAAAACACTTGGCGGACACCCGCGCTTCAACGCGGAATCGTCTAAAAGATCACGCTATAGAAGATGGGGGAATGGCGTCTCACGCAGCGCCGCTCCTTGGTCAAGCGCTCCCATAGCCGGCTTCACTGTCCATGGGCTATACCGGCTCAAACCTATACAAAAAACAGTTAATCGCAACTAAGGTTCAAACAACTCGAGCCGACTTTTATATTCCTTTACTTGTAGCTATGGCCTTTGGAACAGACCGCCTTGGGAGGGTTGCCCTCCAGGCTGTAAGTGCCTCCCGATGGCTCCACGGGCACGCTGCGCAAGAAGGTGGGTACCAGTTCGTTGATGTTCCTGGGATAACTGCCGTTCTGAGCGCAGTAAGTCTGCACGGCAGCATCGATGGTCCTCAAATTGGCTTGGCAGACCCGTTCCACGTTCTCTCTACCAATCACCTCGCTGGTTCCCCCCGTCTCCTTGGACTCACCGTTTTTTGATCCACACCCCGCCACCAGGAAAGCCGAAAGCAGGAAGAGAAGAACAAAGATGAAAACGATGCAAGCCTTGAAATTTTTTTTATCCATTTCAACCTCTCTTTCTATTCTAAAAAACTTATCAACATGTTTATCGGCACGAATACCTTCGAATATTATCCGTAAAATGGGCAGGCTCACTCTGCGCAACAGGGATGCCTATCCACAGAAAGGATCACGCCCGTTAAAAAATAGAGGTAGTTTAAAGGGTTAGCTGTTCCAGGCAAGGCGATAGAGGTAGTTTAAAGGGTTAGCTGTCCTGGGTAAGGCGATAGAGGTAGTTTAAAGGGTTAGCTGTTCCAGGCAAGGCGATAGAGGCAGTTTAGAGGGTTAGCTGTCCTGGTCAAGGTTATATAGAGGTAGTTTAGAGGGTTAGCTGTCCTGGTCAAAAGGCGATAGAGGCAGTTTAAAGGGTTAGCTGTTCCAGGCAAGGCGATAGAGGCAGTTTAAAGGGTTAGATGTCCCGGGCGATGTTTTTCATAGAAACGGGGCCGAGCCTTACATGGAAGGGCGCTATTTGGAACATGCGAGCTGTTTATCTTCCCGGAGTACTCCCTTTCGAGAGGATAAACCAATGGCATTCACCATTGTTGATAGCACTCGAGATAGCACACGAGGAGTCGAAGAATCCCTGGTTAACACGAAAAGTGGATTATATGAGAAATGGAAGTCGCTAACCTAACCCGGGAGGGTTTTTAAGAAATAGAAAAAGGCACTGGAAGAGACGGGTCAATTCAAGGGTAGAGTTTAAATCAAGCATTTACGGGGGATAAATATAGTTTAAATAATATTTTCCACGGGAATAAGTCGGCTAACATGATGCGTCAATGCATTCAAAGGTATTTATCTGCTGCTGAAAGAAAGGCAGCACCAGGCATCAGCGAGGTCGTCGAAATTTTGTTTCCCTAGCAAAAAGATTGATTGAAAAAGGAGGAAGAAATGGAGAAAATCTACAAGGCTTGGCCCAAGGGAGTTTTCAAGCACCTCTCTTATCCTGAGATCCCGGTATTTCAGATCCTGCGGTCCGCTACCCTGCAATGGCCCTGGCGCAATGCCATCATCTTCGCCGGGATGGAGATCACCTACCAGGAGCTAGACCAGCTATCCGACCGCTTCGCCACCGCCCTGGCCGATATGGGCGTGAAGAAAGGAGACCGGGTCGCCGTGCACTTGCCCAACTGCACCCAGTTCGCCATCGCCTACTTCGGCTTGCTCAAGGCGGGAGCGGTCTTCGTTCCCATGAGCCCACTGCTGGCGGAGAGGGAGTTCGTCTTCCAATTAAACGACTCCGGAGCGGAGACCTACATCGGCTTGGACATTCTCTCCGCCATGCCCAAGGAGGCGCTCCCCAAGACCCCGGTCAAAAACGTCATCTTCACCAGCCTGGCAGATTGCTATCCTCCCGTCTCCGCGCCCGCCAAGATGCTCTCCAAGACCCCCTTTGAGGAAGGGGTCATCGACTTCGTCGACCTACTGGCAAAATACCCCCCGGAACCTCCCCAGATCGACTTCAACGTGAAAGAGGACCTGGCTCATATAGCCTACACCGGGGGCACCACCGGCACTCCTAAAGGAGTCATGCTCACTCATTACAACGTGGTGGTGAACTGCTGCCAGTTCGCCTATTGGTTCGCGGGGGGAGATATAATCTACGAAGACGGGAAGCTCGACATCAAGAGGATGGAGGGTGATTCCGAGGAGGATCACCCCATCGGACGGGGCACGGAGATATCCTTGATCGTGGTCCCCTGGTTCCATGCCATGGGAGTGGTGGGATACCTCACCATGCAGCTTTTAGGTGGAAACACCCTGGTGGTATTTCCCCGTTTCGAACCTACGGAGTACCTTCAAGCCATCCCCAAGTACCGCGCCACCGTATTCGGGGGAGCGCCCCAACTCTTCGTACCCCTGGTGGAAAACCCCATTTTCAAGGAGATCGACATGTCGGATATCCGCTTGGTGGCCTCGGGAGCGGCGCCTATACCCCTCTACCTGTTGGAAGCCATGCAGGAGAAGATACCCGGGGTAGTGGTGGAGGCATATGGCCTTACCGAGGTGACCATGGGTTGCACCTCCAATCCCCCCAGCCGGGAGGGGTTTCGCCTGGGTTCGGTGGGCTTACCCCTGCAGGACACCGAGATCAAAATCGTGGACCCGGAGAATTACGAGAAGGAGATGCCCATAGGCGAGGTAGGGGAGATCTGCGTGAAAGGACCCCAGGTGATGGTGGGTTACTGGAACAAGCCGGAAGAGACCGCCGCGGTGCTCAAAGAAGATGGCTGGCTGCTCACCGGGGACATCGGCAAATTCGACGAGGACGGGTACCTTTACATCGTGGACCGCAAGAAGGACATGCTCATCTACAAGGGTTACAACGTCTATCCCCGGGATCTGGAAGACGTGATCAATTCCCATCCAGCGGTGGCCCAGTCGGCGGTAGTGGGAAAATACGACGATCGCTACGGCGACATCCCCATCGCCTTCGTGCAGTTAAGTCCGGGGGCGCAAGCCACCGAAGAGGAGATCCTGGAATTCGCCAACTCCCAGCTGGCAGCATATAAGAAGATCCGCATGGTCAAAATCTTGGAGGAGCTACCGGCAAGCGCCGCGGGTAAGATCCTCCGCCGGGAGCTGCGCGAACAAGCGCAATCCTTCGAGCTATAAGGGAAATCGAGAAAAAGCCGTAAATCCCTGGAAACGCGATTCGCGACTGCCGGAGCGAGGCCCCTTGGGGCTCGCTCCTCAATTTTGCCCCTCCCATGAAACCGAAGCCTTAAAATCACGAATAATCCTAGCCTCCCGTTGGTCGCCAGTTGTATATATTGCGACTCCGTCTCGGAAAAATGGGAAGCGAGCTAACGTATCTCCACCTCACTCCCGTTAGTCGCCAGTTCCACATATAGCGAGTCCGTCTGCCGTCTTAACTGCGTGATTTTTTGCCCGATAAATATCTTCCGACTTTCCCCTTGCGCTTTCCCTTGTCTGGGGAGCCATCACCCGGATCACGGAGAGCGACTCTGCCAACCTTTAACCTTTCGAAAAATTCGAAAACTCTCACTTTATCATGTTTGTCATTTAGCCCATACATTCCCTGTCCCGATTAAACACCCTATGCATCTTAGCCGCCGCGCTCCTCCCGGCGCTACTCCCTTCCATGAGCTCATGAACTTCGGGGAAACCCCCTCCCTTGATAGAGCTAAATTCCAAGTAGGATAATAGTTAACATCATATTCAAATTCTAGGATGAAATCATCACTCCGGCGAATGGGATGACAGGAGGTAGGTTCATGGCTCTCTTCTCCCGGAAAATCTCGGTGGAAGTGGAAGAGGACAACGGAAACCTGATCCTCGAGGGGAAACTCCACGACCGGCGCATGGGAAGCGACTTGCACGTGATAGAAGCAAGGATGAAGGTATCCGTGGTAAACGGGGAGATTCTGGAAATAGAGGCATCCATGCCCCAAATTCCCCTGGAGGAATGCGAGCTAGCCCTGGAGACCATTAATAAATTACATAATGTAATTATTCAACCAGGGTTTTCCGACCAGGTGAGAGCAATGGTGGGATCCGAATCGGGCTGCAGCCACCTGGCCAGCCTGATCATGAACATGGGCAACGTGAGCGTACAGGGGAGGGCTTCCTACGTTAGAAAGTACGCCGGGGATGAGGAGAGCTGGGCGAGAACCTTGCGGGATCACGTGGAACAGTTGGGCATCATCGGGAGTTGCGTCTGCTGGAGAGAGAATGGGCCACTGGTAAAACGTTGGCGGGAGCGCCTGGAAAAAGGAGAGGATTAAATTGTCTCTTCTACTTCCGCCCACATGGAGAGCCCGAAGGTGGGATTAGTGGCCGCCCTTTCCCCAGCGGCCAAAACTTGATACTCAAGTCCACCCCGCTTACGTTTAACCCTGGGGACCACCCATATGGAGCACGTAACAATGGGGTTGGCAGCGCCCGCCAGTTCACGCTTAACCCCTGGGGATCACCCTCACCCGTAGATCCCTATTTCCGGAGATTTCCCATTCCACCCGAGTGTCCATTCCGAAAGCCAGCTCATAGATACCCTGGGCCAAACCAATAACCATGAGGTGCAGCGCAGAGTCCTTCACCTGTAGGCTCATGCCCCGCCGGGATAACTTCATCTCCTCCAGGCTGCCCAGTCCCCTTAAAGCCAGCTGGACACGCATAGCTTCCACATCGCCGAACTCTTTCACGGAATAAAAACCTGTCTTGGCGAAACGCCGCTGCGCCTCGATCACCGTCCTGGGCACCGCCTCTCCAATTTCCCTCTCTAACTCCTCAAAGACGGGATCGAGCATACCGGGACCCAGTATAGCCATACGCCTACCAGTTACCGCGCTCCGGATGATCCCGTTCTCTTGCTCCCAGCGGAACTCGCGCAGTGCCGCCGGGCCGCCACAGGTGGAACACCTTTCCCAGCGAATACTGCCTTGGCGATAGTGATACTCCTCCATGTACATTTTTTTTCTAAACTCTTTGGAGTGCTCCCCGGGAAAGACCTTCACTTCATGTATTCCTGGTCTGATCTCTTGGCAGGAAAAACTATTCTCCCGCCCCGTCAACGCTTCCACGGTTCCCACTATGTTCCCCAGAAAAAGCGGCAAGGAATAAGGCTTCTCCAGTAGCAAGGTCAAATAATCTGCCTCATCCCCCTGGTAGCGAATGCCCGCGAAGGTGGGTTTTCCGAACCCCATGATCTGACTTATCTGCAGCACTTTGTCTATGACCAGTTCCATTTTCATGTTTCGACTTTTGACCATTTCCACCACGTCCTGGGGCAGCAGGTATTTTATGTAACCGAAGGTCATCCTGCGGGAAACATGCGCCACGATTTGTTCGATAGGTTGTCCCACCAGGTCTCCGATGCCCGCATAAAGGGGGTCAAGATTTTCCGACTCGATAAACGCCAGCCGGGTCTTTCTCTGCCTTTTTTGCACAATTACCCCGCTGTCCAGCCAGTCATGCTCGCTGGTTATATATCGCGGAACGCCGCAATCAGCGCAGACTTGAGCTTCCCGCATCAACGGTCATTCCTTTTCCCCTGTCGGTCCAATGGGTGATTTCGTCACAAAAATCGGGATCTTCCTCCCCTCCCGGAACATAGACATCTTCCCGGGACAAAGAACCGACCTGCTCCTCCCGCAAAGACAATAAGAGCTTCTTCGGTATATCGATTTTTACCACCCACCTATAAATACCATATTCCAATGGCCAGGGGAGTTTCAATATCGCTCCATCTATCCCTGACCGGACATCCTCCCACGCGCATCTATGCCTCGCCTGGATTTGCAGTGGATTAGACCGTTTGCAACCTTCCCTCACTACAGATCATCCATCTGTTAAATCTATCTTCATCTTCACCGGGTGAGACTCCATGCGATTTCTTTTCGTGGCATGCACATTTTAATCCTCCTAGGGGGACTCCGACAACTGGAGGGCCCTCACATTTTCACAAGGGGCCCCTCCACTGCATAGTCAAAGGTGGGGAAGGGAAAAATCGACAATATTAATTTACACTATGTAATAATTATTCATGAAAAGGACGTCGACCTTTACTTTCAAAGGGTATGTGACTACCCTTGAATTTAAACCAATCCCTGATAAGCATGTATCGAAATCCACGAAGGCCTCCCTTTACCCTCCACCGGGACGCCTTGTGCTTTATCCTTCAGAGTATGGGGGCAACTCTATCCCAGCAAGTGACGGGCGATGACCACCCTCTGCACCTGGTTGGTACCCTCGTAAATCTGGGTTATCTTGGCGTCCCGCATCATGCGTTCCAAGGGGTACTCAGTCATATAGCCGTACCCTCCCAGAACCTGCACGGCGTCCACGGTCACTTTCATCGCCACGTCGGAGGCGAAGCACTTGGCCATGGCGGAAATGGCGGAGGCCTCTCTCCCCGCCCGTTCCACTAAGGCAGCGGAGTAGTAAACCAGCTGGCGCGCCGCCTCCACCTGCATGGCCATATCTGCGATCATGAACTGAATCCCTTGCAGCCTGGCGATAGGCCCTCCGAACTGTACTCTTTCTTTGGCGTAGGCGATGGCATGGTCCAACGCTCCGGTGGCGATTCCCACCGCCTGGGCACCGATGGAGGGGCGGGTGCGGTCCAGGGTCATCATGGCGATCTTGAATCCTTCGCCCTCTTTGCCCAGCAGGTTCTCGGCGGGCACCTCCATATCGGTAAAGATCAACTCGGTGGTCTGGGATCCTCGGATGCCCATCTTGTGTTCGATCTTGCCCACCTCGAACCCG
>FWPV01011080.1_pt1 | contig 12012 bp, 11 predicted proteins | sample 2228371 | NCBI WGS metagenome assembly FWPV01 (sample SAMEA103939776, study PRJEB20133) | metagenome | reverse complement strand
CTGGCAGACTGCTTTGATAAAAACTGGAGATGAAGTAAAGACTAAAGAGATCGAAGAATTCTCTAAATTTTTCCCTGGTAGGTCGTTTTGTCCTCAGCCATTCTCTTTCATGTTGTTACAAGATCCACGCATCAAAGCATTAAAACGCTCGATTCAAGAAGATTATAAACAATATGGAAGAGCTTATATCATTACAAAAATGATGCGTGGTGGTTATCGTTTCTCTCTGAATCTTAGAAGGTAAAAAATTTATCGTCTGATCTAGCTTTTCACTCTGGAGGAGCGAATATGTGGAAATATATCATCTTGGTTCTAGGACTCCTTTTATCTGCTTGTGCTATAACAACTCCACAAGCTTATTATGAAAATCTTCCTAAAGAATGGACTCATCAACAAAAGATCACTGCTTTCTTTTATAGTTTACAGAAAGAAACTACTTTAGTTACACCAACTGGCCGAAATCTTCGGAGGGATCTAGTACCAATCAATGAAGCGCTTTATATGGCTGAACGTATTCGTGCTGATATTGATTGGTTAATAAATGATGAAACTGAAGAGTATATCAAATATCTACTCTGGACTAAGTCTCAACACTCCATTAAAGAATCTAAGGGTGTCTGGGATTACTTAGCTAAATGTTTTAAAGCTTACCAGATCCAAGGAGACCTTGCTCAGAAATTGGGCATAAAATTAGAAGATCCGCTCTTGAGAACTAAAAATTATCAACAGAATCTTATCATAGCTTGTCCTCAACTTGGTAATCAATTAAAACTGTTAGATCCCCGTGTGGAAGAAGCTATTAAGTCAGGAAGGTTGTTGCCAAGTCAGATTATTAAGCTCGATTTAGCAGATCCTTTGGGTACAGTCACATTGGAAGCTACTACCTATTTAATCGAACCAGATTCATCTCAGACTCCAGAAGAAGCATTAAAGAAGTTTTATGCTCCTGGCGTCTATGCTGAGATAAAACGAGAAGGAGAATCATCTCCCATTGTCAGGTTATATCGTTCTCCAGATTCCGATCGATTAAATCTCATAGTAATCGATCAAGATACTCCAGAGCAATTTGGTTACGGTTTGCCAGATAAATTAGATAATGTCAGTGTGGCAAATGCGTTGGAATATATTGCTAGAGAAGCTCAGAATCTGATACCAAGAGAATTCCAAACAGTTAATATTGTTCGGAAAAAGACAGTTCCACAAGTGGAAGAAGTCTATATCGTCAGAAATCAAGGCGAAGTGTTCCAATCTTGGGAAGAAGGAGAATTTACAATTCCAATCGATTATCAAACCAAAGATTTTATAGCAGATGTAAAGTTGAAACGTACTAATCAAGAAAGAACAGATGGACTGAAAGAAGTGGAATTCTTTACTGCTAATTATTACGATGCAAAGGTAATTGAATATTATGAACCGCTTCCTAATTACAGATTAATCAAAGATTTTGCGACTATAGGTCAGAATATTGAACTCCAACTGAAAGGTAAGCCAAATGTTTCCGCTCCACCAGAAGCGCTTGGTAAATTGGTGTATGTCATGTATTTAGAAGGAAATAATAAAGGTTGGATCTTGTGGGATTCTGATGGAGATGGAAAATATGATAAAAAACGATCTATCGTTTGGCAAAGTCAATAATACATATGAGTGACTTTAGATCTCAACTACTCTCGTTGTCTCCTAAAGAAGCTAAAGAACTTCTAGCTCAAATGATGGGTTATCGTGAAGTACCTCCGACTATAGATGAATTTATTGAAAGCGATTATTGGTTGGGAGGTGTGTTGGAGAATGGATCAGCAGTCTACCCATATTGGAAGAGAGCACTGAATCAGGTGTTTCCCAATCCCTTTACGTCTCCTTATATTGAGGTGATTGCTACTGGAGCTATCGGGATCGGAAAAACTACTCTAGCCAAAATTGGAGCTTCTTATGATTTGGCTAAATTATTATTATTAGAAAACCCACAACAGACTTATCGCTTATTAAAAACGACTGCTATAGAATATCTCATCGTCAATGCTACGTTGAATCTCGCTAAATCTGTCATCTACGATGAACTATTATCTTGGTACAGCCTTTCTCCATTCTTTGCGAGTATGGTCAGTAGATCTGACGGGAAAACGCTATTCCCAAATAAGATAAATTTATCTCAAGGTTCTCGAGCCTCTCATGCACTTGGTCGAGCTATATTTGGAGCTATATTAGATGAGATGAATTTCCAAGATAAAGTTGCCAATCAAGCGATTGAGAATTATACTAATATTTTAAGACGGATGCAATCTCGGTTTGGAACTGGTGGAAAGTTACCAGGACACTTGTGGTTACTGTCTTCTAAACGGAGAGATGCTGACCCGCTCCAAGTACATATAGAGAATTCTCGCGTAAATCCTTATACACTTATCTTTGATGCAGCGATCTGGGAAGTAAAACGTGAATCGCTTAATCTCTCTGGTAAACATATTCTAGTCTATGCTGGAGATCCAAGAAGAGATCCATTTGTCATCGGAGAAGAGCAGCAATATAAGAAAGAGTTTCATGCTAACTTAGATGAAGCTAGGATTGTAAAAGTACCTATAGAATTCCGGAGAGAATTTGAAATGAATCTGACCGAAGCGCTCCGAGATCTCGCGGGAGTCTCTGTACAAGGAGCTTGGCAATTTTTCGGTTCTGTAGAAGCACTGGAAAGGGCCATGACTATGGTAAATCCAGTGGCAAAAGAAGTTATACAATTAGACTTCTATAATAGTTCAGATCAGATAATCCGCTATTTCCAAGATCACATGTCTCGGTTGACTCAACCGCTATCTCCCAAATCTCCTAGATTTATTCATATAGACTTAGCTCTGTCTAAAGATAAAGTCGGTATAGCTTCTACTTTCTTATTCGGTTGGCAAGAAGTAGTCCGACATGATCCAGTTAGTGGTAAATCGATTACAAGAAAAGAACCAGTGACTGCAACTGATTTTGTGATATGGATCCAAGCTGCTAGCGGTCAGGAAATACCACTATTTAAAATAAAAGAATTTATTTTAGATCTGAGTCGGCTAAAGTATCCTATTCAACTCATTTCTACTGATGGATTTCAGTCTGCACTTTTAAGACAGGAATTACATCTGATGGGATTTCCGACTGAATTGATCTCAGTAGATCGAACACAAGATCCATATCTATACCTGAAAACAGCTATCTTAGAATCTCGTCATATATTGCCGAAGTCTGAACTGTTAAAACGAGAATTATTACAATTGATAGATGACGGATCTAAAATTGATCACCCTGCACATGGTTCTAAAGATGGTACAGATGCTGTAGCTGGATCGCTTTGGGCAGCTATTCAATCGCTATCTACAGGTTCTCACCTCTGGAGTGATCTAGCTTCTAAACCAGAGTCTTATTGGGATACGTTGAAATGGATTCCAGAAGTACAAGAAAACGTATTAGGTGATATTCCACTTTTAATCCCTGAGTCACTGTCACTGGAAGATGATAGTTTTTGATATAGTTTACCGGAAGGAATAATATGAGTAAAATTTTATTGATTGACAATTTCGACGTACCTTATCTACAGTTAACTAAATCTCAATCCAGCTCGAAGTCTGAACCAGTAGATGTATTGGATCGAGAGAAGATTTTAGAGTCAGTTGTAAAGAAATCCAGAGAAGGATTGAACAGAGTCTTAGCTGTATTAGAAGGGCCATATTTTGTTCCAGATGGATACAGCCAGAATAAGCGATTTTATCCTCGAAAACTATGGGAGAAAGTTGTCTCAGAAGTCCGAGATGATCTAAAACTCCGAGGGAGGTTAGGGACTTTAGAACATCCCAAATCAGAAGGAGAAGATCACCCCAAACATGTTTCACATATCTTGAAAGATCTCTGGATCAAAGGCAATGTGGGGTATGGTAAATCTTATATCTTGAATACCCCAATGGGTTCTCTCGTACACACGCTGGCAACAGCCACTGACGAAGAGGGAGTCCCACTAATTAAATTGTTTGTATCATCTCGTGCATATGGTAATTTCATAGGTAAAGACGAACATGGAAATGACATCGTAGATCCTGATAATTATTTATTCCAGACTTTCGACATCGTATTTGATCCTGGATTTGTCGAAGCTGCTCCCGGATTTAAGCCTGTAGTAGAATCGCTTATTCAAGAGATCTTGGAGAGTCAATTAGATCAGCGGAGCTTTTCTTTAGCAGCCACTACACCTTATAAATCTGATGAAATAAGGAAACCTGTTAAAGAAGAAGCACCTATGATGGAGTCTGAGAGTTCACTGACGGAGTTAGTAAAAGAAGCTGCATCTACGCTAAGTAGACTGAACTCTTCTGTGGAGCTGGAGCCAGGTATCGAGGCTCCGGTACAACGTAATGATCTAGAATTAAAAAAGCTACAGGAAGATTACCAAAACCTATACGAAGAGAATCAGAAGCTAAAGAATGCATTGTCTACACTAAAGAATCAATATCAACAATCGATTTTGGAGCTCTATAGCTACCGTTATGAACTCCCTATCAATGAAGTAAAGCGATTATTAGAAAAGTTCAAAACAATAGAGCTATTGAAAACTTTCTTGGAAGAATCTAAACGTTATAGCGATACACCCAAATCTAGGACTAAAACTGTACAACTAGGAGAAGATGCTCGCATAGAAGTTGAAACTAGTCGTGTCTCGGAATCTGATGGAAGTCATGACTGGTCTTATCAAACTATGGAAGAAATTCTCAAGCGATTTGGAGGGAATAAATAATGGATCCTAGTACGCTTTTAGGTTCTAAAAGGATATCTAATCAACAGTTTGATCGTTTGATCCGGAAAAAGCTAGGTCTTCCGATGGAAAATTCGAAAACTACATTTCTACCTATAAATTATAACGCTACTTCTAGCAATTCAGAGCAACAGATAAATCAAGCGCTTTCTCAAGTTGTCCAACCTCATATCCGGTCTAAACAAGACCTAGCTAATTTTTTCCGGTTATTGGAGAATCATTACCTTACTCGGATCATCCGTATCAGTTTAACTCATGACTTTTTTTATAGATCTGTAGACTACAGCCGATTACCTTTAGATGTACCGATAATGATCTCTGGTTCAAAAACTACTGTCAATAAAGCGATTAAGTATCTGAAAGACATGGATTATTCTAAGATAATCCGTGAGATATTAGATCAAGTTTATTATCTTGGAGAGTATTTAACTTTCGTAGATGCTAAAAATAGACAATTAGACGATCTTTTTGATCAAGAACGCTGGCGTGCTGTCTATCTACGAGGTAAACTCCAGAAAATCATAGTCCAATCAGATGATCCGCTCCCTGAAGATGCCATCCAGCGAGCAGTAATCCTCAGGATCCGACACCTTCCTTTCCGAACTAATATCCGAGATGTCTCAGAGATAAATTATACGGTTTATACAGGTATGCCTATTATAGGCTCTGAGATATTAAATCTTATAAATACTATCCGGATGTTAGAATCGCTTATGCCTGTATCACAGATTCTCTCTGTACAGTCTTCTCAATTGATCTATCTCAGAGTTCCACCTGGAAATACTTCAGTAGAAGAGGCCTTCAAATTAGCGAGGCAATATGAATATTTCCTCAATGCTCCTCTAAACAGCTTAACTTCTCAAGATCCAAATGAAATTATCTTTAATGCCGCTCGATATAAAGTCACTCCGCTCTTTGGAGATAAAGGAAATATAGAGCCACGGTCATTAGATCGTCCCAATCCAGTGGATATTCAATCGCTTACATATTTCAAACAAGCACTCTCCGATGCTATCCCGATGCCAGGAGTCTACCTTGGCATACAAGATCAGATACAAGATCGAACTAAATCGATCCAGTATGCTCAATTGATAGAAAGTATCCGGAAAGCGGTATCTGATTTCACTCATGATATATTGATTTTAACTTTCCCTGAGATCATAAAAGATCCAGAATTCTCAGTGGATCCTGTTCGAGTGATCGGGATGCAGGAAGCTCAGTTAGCAGATCATCTAGATCTATCTGCATCAGTTTTGACCACTATGAGTCAAGTCTTGGGAAACTATTCCGAACTTACAAATAGCATGGGGAACTATCTAGATATAGATCTCTTGAGAGAAGTATTCAATACTGCCTTTTATCCTTTGACTGCTAACCGTGATCTCCTCTTGGCTGAACCTAGCCCAGCTCCAAAATCGTCAAATATGAACTTTAATACTATGAGAGGTATGCAGTCCAGTGATCTGACCACTGATGAACCAGAATCAGCGCTAGATGATACAGAGTTAAATACGGAGCAGGAGTCAGAAGATGAGGTCACTAATCTAGGTTTAGGAAATATGACATTTAATATTTAGTTTATAGGGATACATCATGAACAGAAAGATATATGAATCGATTAAAGAACATGGGTATTATGCTGATCGGACGCAAGTAGTGGTACCGATTCCTGTCGTATTAGTCTCAGATGACTCAGAAGCATTGCTTTTGCAGGGCGAAAGTCTAGCTGATGCTCGTCTGGCACAGACTAGGTTAGTTTCGGAAATCACTTCTAATCTCAAAGAATTTTTTGAAGAATATGGTAGCTTGGGAGACATAGCAGAGCTGTTAGAAGAACTAGACGATTTCTTTGATGAGTTAGAAGAGGATCTAGAATGTGAATGCAATTGTAAAGACGAAGATCATGATGACAACGATGATGACGAAGATGATTTTGAATTACTAGATGACGAAGATGAATTTTCCATAGAAACTCTCGACGATGATGAAGAAGATGAATTAGAAGATCTAATCGATGATGTCTTGGATGATATAGACAATGATTCCGAAGAAGTTACTGATGATGATCTAGACAGCGATCTAGATGACGACGTTAATCTCGACGACGATGATGGTGATGATGATGATAATGAAGATGATGATGATGAAGAAGACGAAGATGATCATAAAGTTAAAACCGTTTCTGAGAAGACACAGACTGAAAAACATGATGTAGCTGATAAAGTTGAGAAAGTCACAAAAGATATGGATAAAGATCTCTCTAGTCTCATAAAACAGATTAGATGGCAAATGGAATCCAATGAAGTGAATGAGGGAGAGAATATTGCTGAAAATGACTTTAATCTAGTAGGAGAAGCTAAAAAGACTTCTCTCCAAGATTTGGTAGATGAGATGCTGGAAGATATTATTGATCCAGATATAAAAACCAAATCTAATATAGAGATTCAAGAATCATATTATGTAAAGAGTCTCTTCGAAGAGTTATCTAAAAAGTTATAACCATTTATTTATAGTTTGAGGTATTAGCCATGACTAATCTTGATACTAAATTGCGTAATTATGAAAGAAAGTATAGCCAATATTTCGAGATGGTAGAAAAATTCCGTAAGGATCGATTCAAACTCTCTGATCTCACCATGCATGAGAAGTTAGCTCTCGGACAGTACATGGAGAATTGGGAAAATTATCTTCCCATCTTGGAAAATGATCCCACTTCTCGGAGTGTCTTGGGTGACATCGTCCAAGCTCGTATGGGTCTGGTTGCATTGCAGTATGCTACCCTTCCGATTGCTGATCTAGCTTCGGTACAACCGCTCAATGAGCAATGGGGTGTTATCTACTACCGTCGTCTGGTTGCCACTACTACCCGTGCAGGTGTAACTCAGGGAACTACTGTAGCCAACCCTGCTGGTCTGATCTATCAGAACCCTGATTACTATTCGGAAGCTACTACTCAGAGCTTTGCCACTGTAGCTGCTCAGCAGAACTACAACTTGACTCTGTCTGGTACTCCGCTCCTTCCTCGTTATGTCCAGATTACTGTTGGGCCTGCTAAAGCGATTGACGATGGTCAGGGTAACATCTTGGGTACTGGTGTCAGTGGTACTATCAACTATGCCACTGGAGCTCTGACTCTGAGCATCACCAATGCTAGCGTAAACTTGGGTACGCACCAGATCGTAGTCACCTATCACCAAAATCTGGTAGAGTCTAACTCCATCCCTGGTTTCCAATGGAAGTTGGATTCGAAAGTGGTCTATAGCCAATTCTTCACCATTAGCACTCAGTACTCCGCTGTCTCCGAATGGCTGGTCAAGCAGCGCTTTGATCGCGTGTTGTCTCAAGACTTGGTAGCTGATGCAGTAGCTCAGATCAACTCGACTGTACTCTCGTTGGCTATTCGCAAGTTGCGTGAAGCTGCAGTCTCCAATGGTACTCCGGTGGTTTGGGATGCTCTTGCTCCTGCTGGTACTTCTCGTGCTGAACACCGTATCACCTTTAACGATGCTATCGAACAGGCGCTGACCAAGATCGGTGATCGTAGCGGATATGCGGGTCGTTCTTTCATCGTAGTAGGTGCTCAAGGCCGTGTCATCCTCGGTACGCTTGGTCTCAAGCCGCTGGTCAAGACCGTAACTGGTCCATACCTGCTTGGTTATTGGGATGGTACTCCTGTCTACTATGCTCCTCAACCCATCTTGGGTCAGGACGAAGTCCTGGTAGGTTATCGTGGTACTAACTGGTTTGAAAGCCCTGTGGTCTATGCACCATTCATGCCAGTTATGACTGTTGAAGGCCCTGCTACTCCGAACCCCATGTTGAAGAACATGGCAGTTGCTCACGCTGCTGCTGTTGAAGTCGTTCTTCCGGAATTTGTCGAACGTATCCAGATCACTAACTTCTAATCTGTGATACTATGATAGACTGGTGGGTGAGTCTATCGCTCACCTACCAGCTTTATCATGGAATATAGATCAACAGGAGAGTCTATGAAAGACAAATGGAAATACCTTGATAACTTGATTGAATCGTTGGATCAGGACTTTGAAGATGCTGAAGAAGTACAGGAATCTATACTTCAACGTATGATACAGAAATATAAAGCTAAAATGAAATCTCAAAAACCTAAGCAAGATGTAGAAGAAGAATCTGCATTGATGCGAGCTCTACGTAAACATAAAAATAAGCCAAGTCTCAAAGAACGTGTTATTAAGGCTAATGTAGATGAGTTAGAAGGATCGGTGGAAGAGTTTGACGAAGCAAATATAGTCGAAGCTATGGATGATAAGCTGGATGCTTATGCCCTCAGCCGTGCTAGTATGTGGCTTGGTGTTCTGTTAGGAGCTGCTACTTCCTATATTGGCAATACCAGCTTGTTGCTGGTACCTTCTGTAAATACAGTAGGAGAATATTATATCTTTAGCCGGAATCGTCGGATTGAGATGGAAGTAAAATTCATGGAAGATGGTAGCGTAGCTGTAAATGTAGAACAAGCTCCTGCTGCATTCTATCGTACACTTCGACTTAACTTACAGAATCTCCGGAGGGTCAGAATTCTTTTGTCTCCTATCTCTACTCAGAGTGAAGATCTGAACAAAGTTCTCTCTACATTTAGCGATCTTAAAGTCCAGTACACTGAAGGAGAAGAAAGCGATTGGTAATAATATCTTTATAGTTTATAGTTTTATATATGGCTGACCTCGTTACTGTTCGTGATTTAATTTTAGCTTCTGTCAAACTTCCAGCTCAGCTGGTAAGTCATGCTGACGTAGAGCGTGCTGTAGAACAAGCGCTTATTAAATTAAATCAACGAACTGGTGGGCAAATCATAAATACACAGTCGCCATTACCTGGTATGACTATTTTGAGAGATCCTGTCTTAGATCCGAGTCAGGTCTATCTTATAGCCACTGGACTCGGACTCTATGTAGGACAAGTACCTTGGACACTAGCTAATGTAGATCAACATCAAGGTGCTTGGAGATATTTTATTGATTTAGCTGTAGAATACACTCATGTAGCAGTCTGTGGGAGACTTGCTATAGCTGATGGATTTAACGAGATGCCATTTAACCTGGAATTCAGAAGTATCTATGAACAGGCATTTCAACGGATAGCTGATATTGACCGGGATATTCAAGAGAATTGGTTGATCGGTGTCATATAATTGTCAAGTACCCCCGACTCAAGTCAGGGGCTTGTAGGGAGTAGCGAGTTGCCAACGCGAAACCGCAAGGCACCAGAAACGGTGAAGGCACCGGAAACGGTGCGAAAGACTAGGGTGGCCAAGCAACCTGACCTGGTAACAGAGTTCAGGAGGCGTTTGAAGGCAGCTGAACCGACTGGACGTGGCAGTCCAAACCACGGTGTGGATGCTCCCCAAGTCTGCACCCTCTGCGCCGGTCAGTCCCGATGGGGTTAATAGCCGCCGAAAGGCGAGAAGAAAGGTAACTTTCTATGTTTTATTCGATGGTCAAAGGTTATGCCAGAACGCCCGTCCGTCTGATTGCAAGTTTCTGGCTTTTAACTCTTGGAGGACGCGGCTCCTCCCCTGTCTAAAGACAGGGGTTTCCGTCGCGTGAATTTTTATGATGGTTATACTGGCCTTAAGACTTTTTTGTTAACTCTTGGAGGGTGAATTTTTATGAAGAATCTTTATATCTATAAAGGTGTACATATTGAGTGGGAAACTGAAGAAGAGTTAGTAGCTGCTCGAAAGAAAATCGATTTAGCTGATCAAGATTATCTAGATCTTATTACTAAAGGTCAAGCTAAATCTAAGACTAAGCCAGCTTCTGACGTTTTAGAGACTACCTCATTGGAGACCAAACCAACTGAAGAGTTGACTCCAAGTGATGTTCCAGTTCCGGAAGAAGTCACACCTCCAGTGACAGAAGTTACTGATCCAACCGAGAAGACTAGTTCAACTGAAGAAGTAGTCACACCACCTAAGACTACTAGGACTCGTCGGAATAGGTGAGATCTTTAGATATTTGAGATAATACTTTATGAGTTTAGGTTCATTTCGTAGAGGAACTAAGATCCCTGGATCTCGAATAAGTGGTGGTGGTGCTTGGAAACCAGTTATTAGGAAAGGACGTAGGAAGTTAATTCCTAAATGTCCTCCTAATAAATATTTCGATAAGAAAACTGGTAGATGTCAAGTAAAGACAGCTACAATAAAATTGAAATTAAAACGAGCTGCTAGAAAACGTAAATATAAATTAAAACGAAATCTAGATAAAAAACTTCTGCAACGTAAACGTTCACTTCTCCGGAGGAGATTATTTGTACCCAAGAAATTTAGATAATTATAAATTGAGATAATACATATGTCTACTTTATTAGAGATCGTAGATACTACGTTAGCTGAGATAGGTCAAGTCATCTTGGATGCATTACTTCCGATTCTGGGATTAAGAGTAAGACTCTATAATCCTATAATGGAAGATAATATATACTCTTCTGGACAATCTAAACCAAACTATGAAAGTACACCTTATGATGAGAGTCTATTAATAATCTCAGGTATCTTGTCTAAAGATCACGCTAGAAATCATCAAGCTAACACTAGTTCTTCTGATAGTCCTACCACTGAAACTGAGAAAAGAGCTTGGGGACTTGATTATATACCACGTGGAACTAAAGTAGTAGCTCGACTCTATAATAAAGAAATACATATGAGAGTGCAGTCAGTTTATCAAGATCCTACACGTCTTGGTAGTTATTATGAATTCATTTTAGAACCTCTATGAATATTTCAGCTACTAGTCTGGCACTGCTTACAGATCTACAAAATCGATTAACAAATCTATATCCTACCCAAGTTAGATTTCTTCCACGTGTAGGTAATCATAACACAGAACTAGATGGACTTATAAATCAATTATCACGGTATAAATCTCAACAAGTGGATCAAGTTTGGTTAAGTTATTATTTCTCTAGAGGGAGTCTAGACTATATCGATAATAGGATCCGAGAAGTCTACTGGCCTGATCCCACAAATAGTGACAGATCTTTCCAAGTTCGAGCTATACCACTTGCCACGTTGGATATAGCTATATCATTTGTCTCAAATCATGCACCATTATTAGAAGATCTAGAGCAGAAAATTTCTTTACGTCATTTCCCTTTACAACGAAGTTTTGTAGCTACTGCTCCTATCTTGACTGGTCTAGATCCTATAAAATTTTGGTATGACCTTGAATCTCCCAACCCTAATTACCGTGTAGAAGCTACCA
>FWPV01013849.1_pt1 | contig 12015 bp, 10 predicted proteins | sample 2228371 | NCBI WGS metagenome assembly FWPV01 (sample SAMEA103939776, study PRJEB20133) | metagenome | reverse complement strand
GTCTTCCACGACGCCGTCGTCGATCGCCTCGACCATCGCGCGGAGGCTGGCGAGCGGGGTCCGCAGGTCGTGCCCGATGGCTGTCAGCAACCGCTGCCGGGCCGCCAAAACTGCATGCGCCGGTGATCAAAAGAATAACCGCTGCGACAATCCAAATTTTCTTGTTCATAAGTGCCCCTGTCAGGTTGGATGACAAAAAATAAGCACGCATTACCTACAAACTCATTATATAAGACGTTTTCCAGGCAGGATAGTTCCAGAACTGCTTGCTTTCGATCAAAAAGGCTTACGCAGCAGCATCGTCTGAAAACGAACCCAGCGGCATGATAGTTTCAGGATTTGTCTCGATAATTTCTGCCTGCAACGCACCACGAGACAACTCGCGCAGCGCTGCCTGGAACACATCGAGATGCCAGACGGCAAACCGGGCGGTCACGGTAACATCCGCCCCGAAATCTTCGTCCAGGATTTCCCCATGATGAACTTGGATCAGCAGGCGGATACGTTCGAACAAGGCATATTCACAGGCCAGCATGACGGTATGGGTAGGGATCTTTTCTGCGCGGGGCAGATCCACCAGGACGGCTTTGACCGCCTCACTGTAAGCATGCACCAGGCCGCCGGTGCCCAACTTTGTCCCGCCAAAGTAGCGGGTGACCACCACAACAACATCCCCTAGCCCGCTGCCCTGTAAAACAGCTAATGCAGGGCGGCCGGCCGTCCCGGAAGGTTCGCCATCATCTGTGCAATGCGCCGTCACGCTGGCGCCATAACCAATCAAGAAAGCCGGCACATTATGTGAAGCATCGGCAAACTCTGCCCGGACCCGGGCGATGAAACCGCGCGCCTCTTCCACGCTGAAGGCCGGAGCCAGGCTGGCAATGAAGCGCGAGTTTATCACGGTGATCTCAGCCCGCGCCTCCCGCGCCGGGATCGGGTAGCGCTTGAGTCCGCTTGTTCTCATGGTATCATCAGGCATAGTGACAGTATACTGCCATTCTAACGGAGGGTATAGCGCTTTGAAACGAGGGATCGATTACATTGGAGTTGGCGTCGGGGCCATCATTGTCAATCAACAGGGTCAGTTGTTCCTGGCACAGCGCGGCCCGCTGGCCAAGAACGAGCGTGGGCTGTGGGAATTTCCGGGCGGGTCAGTCGAGTTTGGCGAACGGCTGGCCGACGCCCTCCGCCGGGAAATTCACGAGGAATACGGGCTGAATATCGAAGTGGGCCCCCTGCTTGATGTGGTCGATCACATCCTGCCCGAAGAGGGCCAGCACTGGGTATCGCCTACTTTTATCTGCCGGCCGCTGTCTGGTGAAGCAAGCATTCGCGAGCCGGGTAAATGCACGGCGATCGGCTGGTTTGCCCCGGAGAATGTCCCGGCTGAGCTGACGATCATCAGCCGCCATAACCTCGAACATTACCGCCAGGAAGTGGCAAAGAAGTCTTTTTTGGCTGCCAGGGAGCAGCACAACCCGGAAAGCTCTGTGTAAAGGCGCGCGCTGCGGCCTGCCGGCCGAGCTCGATCAACCGGTCGGTATACTCGTCGTAGTCAATGATGCGCGCGGCAGGGAAGAAGTCTTCCGGAGCCACGATGACGACCTCCACCTGGCGGATTGATCAGCAGCGTACTCGAGCCCTGCTCGATCTTTGTGAATCCAGGCCCAGCCGCCGGGTGATCGTCTTTTGCAGCGGCCCGGTGTCAAGCAGGTTATTCCAGCGCCCCAGGCAGGCCGCCCCAACCTTGCCCAGGCCGGGCAGCGGCAGCCAGCTCTGCTCTGGTTTTGGAGAGGTGGCATCCTATTGTAAGCTTGCGCATCCATGCGCGGGTCACAAGCCCCCTACGGTATAATCAAACGGTGCCAGAATAACATGGCCAGATCGCCGACCAGGAAAAAATGCCTTGCCTGACGACCAACCTCGCCGATTCGCTTACTTCATAACCCCGCACGGCTACGGCCACGCAGCCAGGGCAGCGGCGGTGATGAACGCTTTTTATCACGCGCTGCCAGGCGCGATCTTCGAGATTTACACCCGCGTTCCGGTCTGGTTTTTCGATATGTCGAATGAAGGCGCATTTCACTACCACGAATTGCTCACCGATATCGGCCTGGTGCAGACCAGTTCGATGCAGGAGAACCTGCCAGAGACGGTCCAACGGCTGGATGAATTCCTGCCATTTCGACAAGACTCCATTCAGGCCCTGGCCCGGCAGGTCAATGAGCAGCGCTGCGAAATGGTGCTGTGCGATATCTCCCCCCTGGGCATCGCCGTCGCCCAGGCAGCCGGACTGCCCTCGATCCTGGTGGAAAATTTCACCTGGGATTGGATATACGAAGGTTACCTGGCTGAAGAACCCGGTTTTGCTCCGCATATCGCTCACCTGAAAGATATTTTTGCCTCCGCCGGGCTACACATCTGCACGGAACCGGCCTGTGATTACAGCCTGCCGGCGGATCTTGTGACCCGCGTCGTCAGCCGCAAGCCGCGCGCCCCGGTCGGAGTCACCCGCCGGCGTCTTGGAATCCCGCTGGATGCCCGGTTGGTCACCATTACGATGGGAGGCATTCTCACCCAATACCCGTTCCTGCCCAGGTTAGAAACGGCGAAAGACATCGTATTCCTGGTGCCAGGCGGAGGCGACGCCTACGAGCAGCGCGGCAGCCTGGTAGTGATACCCCACCACTCTAATCTTTACCACCCGGACCTGGTGGCAGCTTCCGATGTGATGGTTGGAAAACTCGGGTACAGCACGCTGGCCGAAGCCTATACGAACGGCATCCCGTATGCTTACATACCCCGCGAACGCTTTCCCGAGTCGGCGCCCATGGGTCAGTTTGCCAGGAAAAGCATGGATGCGGTTGAGCTTTCTGAGAAGCGTTTTTTTAGCGGGGAATGGCTGGACTTGCTGCCTGAACTGCTCTCCCGCCCGCGCCAGCAGCCAGGCGGGCCAAATGGCGCGGATGAGATCGCCAGTTGGCTCCTGAAGGTGAAACTTGATGCATAAAAAACGCGGATAAGCAACTACCTCTTATCCGCGCCCTGTATGAATTTCCTCTTTACATATCTATCAGTCCCGCTCGCCAACCGGCTCCAGGTCAAACGGAACACCCACCTGCTCGCCGGTCTTTTTCAGCATCTCGACCACCTCAGCCATGAGCGGTACGCCTTCCCGTTCGTTACGCTCCGCCAGCTCAAATTCCTTCTCGCCGTGGATGTAAATGCGGTCCTGGCCAACGGCCTTTGGCGCATCCTTGAGTTGATCAAGCAAAGCGTCCATATCCCGGATGAAATCCTCCAACGGGCGAAACGCATTGATGCGCACCGCAGCAAAGAAATGCCCCACATCGGCAGGCCGGCTTTCATTGGGATGTCCCACGTCTTTCCCAAAGGAAGAACCGGATAGGACCCCAGAAAAGATATCGACCAGCAGGGACAACCCATACCCTTTATAGCCGCGCATGATATCCGTCCAGCCCAGGGCCATCAAAGCCCCGCCTTTCAGCACTGCGTTGGGATCGGTGGTCACCAGGCCATCTTTATCGATCCCCCATCCTTCTGGGATAGACCGGCCTGACTTTTGATACACGGTGACCCGGCCAATTGGGACAATGCTGGTGGCCATATCGAGCACGTAAGGCCGGTTATGCCCGGCCGGGGCAGCCACCGCGATCGGGTTGGTGCCCAGGATCGATGTCCGCCCGTAGGTAGGGGCGACCAACGGTTGTGAGTTGGTAAAACTGATCCCGATCATGTCATGCGGCAGGGCCATCATGGCATAATAACCGGCGATGCCGTAGTGGTTGCTGTTTCGCACAGTCACCATCGAAAGGCCAACCTCGCGCGCTTTTTCGATGCAGCGGTTCATCGCCCGGTAGCCCGCCACCTGGCCAATCCCAGCCCCAGCATCATAAGCGACCGTGGTCGGCGTTTCCTGAAGCACCCGCATCGGCGTGGTTGGGTCCAGCCGCCCGCTGCGCAAGCGAACGCCATAGTAGGTGTCCAGGCGGATCACGCCATGAGAATCCACTCCGCGCAGATCGGCTGCCACCAACACTTCCGCCGCGATTCGCGCATCCTCCTCGGAAACGCCATGTTTGCCAAAGAAATTGACCACGTACGCTTTCAAGTCTTCGGCGCGATATAATAGTTTGCTCATCATAACCTCACTTTTCACTGCCCCGGTTCTGTGTACTCTGAAGTAGAGCATTAATATCAATCTTAGCCTGTATCTCATATTATAATCAGAAAGCTCTCATATGGACGCGAAGGATTATGGATAAACGTTCCTGATGAAGCCGACGCCACGGTAATCGAGCCTTTGTTTGTCCCAGGGCTGGCCAATGAGAGAGAAGCCATCCAGGCAGCGCTGCGGGCGCCGATCGGATCGCTCCCTCTGCGCGAACTTGTCGCGCCTGGCAGCCGGGTGGCAGTTGTCTTTAGTGATATCACCCGGCCAATGCCCAATGAACGCGTCCTGCCCGTGCTTTTGGAGGAACTGTTAAGTGCAGGCATTGGGCCAGATCAGGTCGTTCTAATCAACGGCCTGGCCTCGCACCGCAAGCAGACGGACGAGGAACTGGCACGAATGCTGGGAAGCGATATCATCCGCCGCTACCAGGTAATCCAGCACGATGCCTGGGATGAAGCCAACCTGGTGGAGGTCGCTCTGAACCATGCCGGGCGGATGGTGAGGGTTAACCGCTTTTACATGGAAGCGGACATCCGCATCCTGACCGGCTTTATTGAACCGCACTTCTTCGCCGGTTTCAGCGGAGGGCCAAAAGCCGTCCTGCCGGCCATCGCCGACCTGGATTCGATTATGGATAACCATAACGCCCGGATGATCGCCGACGACCGCTCTACCTGGGCCATCACCCGCGGCAACCCAATCTGGGAAGAAATGTATTCCATCGCCCGTGCGACCCACCCCACCTTCCTCTTGAACGTCACCCTTAACCGCGACAAACAAATCACCGGGGTGTTTGCCGGCGACCTGACCGCCGCTCACGCAGCCGGCACGGAATTCGTGCGCCGGAAGGCAATGCAGCCGGTAAACCAGCTATTTGACATCGTTATCACTTCCAACAGTGGGTACCCTCTCGACCTCAATTTATACCAGGCGGTGAAGGGGATGTCTGCTGCAGCCCAGGTCGTCCGGGAAGGCGGCGATATTTTCATCGCGGCTGAGTGTTGGGACGGCATCCCAACCCACGGGCAGTATGCCCGCCTGCTGCGCGAATCTGCCTCGCCCGAAGATCTCTACAACCAGATCATGACCCCTGGCTTCCGCAGCCCTGACCAGTGGCAGGCGCAAATCCAGGCCAAGATCCAGATGAAAGCCAATGTCCACGTCTATGCGGGTGAGCTGTCTGACCAGGAACTGCGCGATGCCAGGGTGCTGCCCTGCCGTTCCATCGAAGCCAGCCTGGCAGAGATCCTCTCACGCAGGCCCGAATCAACGATCGCGATCCTCCCAGAAGGCCCCCAAACGGTACCGTACCTGGTAGAGAGAGCAGCCGCTTTTATATAACCGTTCCATATTTTCACGCATAAATCTTCTACCGCTCAAAAGGCAAGGGATAAGATGTGGTCCGTTCAGGGAATCCGATCTCCGGTAAAACGCGAAGGAGCGGAGCAGTATATCTTGATTTCGCTGATCAGCTTTGCCGCCTCAGTCATCCTGACCCGGCTTTTCCTTCAGATAACAGGCTACCCACAATTAGGCAGTGAAACTCTGCACATTGCCCATGTCCTGTGGGGCGGCCTGCTGTTGTTCATCGCCGCTCTCCTACCCCTCATCCTGGCCAACCGCTGGGTATTTAACACCAGTGCGGTGCTCAGCGGAGTAGGCGTTGGATTGTTCATCGATGAGGTTGGCAAATTTATCACCCAGACCAATGATTACTTTTATCCACCGGCTGCGCCGATTATCTACGCCTTTTTTCTGCTCACCGTCCTGTTGTACCTGCAAGTCCGCCGGCCGCCAGACAAGAACCCGCGCGGCGAGTTATACCGGATATTGGAGGGCCTGACGGAAGTGCTCGACCACGATCTTGATCCTCTTGAACGAGAAGCCCTTGAAGCGCGCCTGCTGCAAACGGCCGGTGAATCGGATGATCACAACCTGCAACACCTGGCGCATGCACTGGTAAGTTATCTAAAAACAGAACAACTCCATCTGGTCAAACCGCGGACGCGCAAGATTCACCAATTAGAAAGATCGCTTAACCGGTTTTTTCAAAAGCACATTACCCGGCCTCGTTTGAAAGCAATCCTGGTATTTGCGCTGGGAGGAATGGGGGTCCTCGCCCTGATCGAGTTCATCAAAGCTCACCGCAGCTTCCTGGTAACCACACACGTGCACCCCGATGGCGATGCCCTGGGCGCCCTGATCGAGTTCAGCCTCTTGCTTTGGGCAATACCCGCCCCGCAGCCGGCCATAGAATCGCTGATTGGCCCAATGGTCACCAAAGGGGAGCTGCGCAGCGCCGGTGATGCCCTGTGGTTCCTGGTCCGCACCATCCTCGAAGGCGGTACGGGCTTCATGCTGGTCATCGCTGGGGGAATGCTGGTAGTTGGGCAGGAACAGCGCGGGATCCGGATTGCCACGCTGGCCTTAATCGTCTGGCTGACCGTGATTAACCTCCTGGTGTTTTACTTCGACCAGTTTGGCGCAGTGGTGGCAGCCCTGTTCCAATTCCTGATCTTGCTGGTACTGGCCTATTACCGGGGCAGGTACCTGGCGCATGCTCACCCAAATGAACCGCCGGCCTCCGTGTAAGCAAATACCCGGATGGCGGCCTCACCGCCCATCGGGCACTGGTATTCGCACATTCCACAGCCAATACACAGGTCCTTAATCACGTAAGGACGCTGGATGGTCACCATCACTCCCTGGGCGTTGCTTATCTCGACAACCTCAAGCCGGATTGCCTTATTCGAAATAGGGCAGGCCTCTTCACAGACAATACAGTCGACGGCATAAGCCCAGGGCAGGCAGCGGTCGCGGTCTACGCGCGCCAGCCCGATGGGAATGCGCTGTTTTTCTTCCACAGGCAGGCGCGGGATGGCTCCCGTCGGGCATACCTCCCCACAGGCAACGCAGTTGTAGTTGCAGTAACCCAGGCGGGGCACCAGTTGGGGTGTCAGGGCATTCTGCCACCCGCCCTCAAGAAAACTTGGCTGAAGCCCCTGGGTCGGGCAAACCCGCACGCACTCGCTGCAGCGGATGCACAGCGACTCAAAGTTGGTTGTCAACGCTCCCGGAGGGCGGATCATCATCGCCGGTTGGCGTTTGCGCACCGGCTCTGCTCCGCTGAGCGCTGCCCATAAGGCTGCCAGGCCCAATGTGCCGATCAACTCGCGCCGGGCCGGGTCGTATGCTCGCCGCCTGGCCGGGGCCCAGGCCATTTTCCCTGTTTTCTGCCAGGGCAGGTGCCAGCGAAAGGTGTTTTCACCGCGCGGGCAGGCCGGAATGCAGTCAAAACAAACGGTGCATTCGGCCGGGTCGCTGGCAAAGTTCTGCTGCGGGTCGATCGTACCGGTCGGGCAGCTGCGCTGGCAGGCCGCGCAGCCGCTGCACTCTTCACTCACCACCCGGCGCAGAAAAGAGAAGCGCGAAAGCAGGCCAAGCAGCCCGCCCAATGGGCACAGGTAGCGACACCAGAAACGCTCCGCCCACCAGTTTAACGCGACAATCCCGGCAAAGAACAGGAATAACGGCACAGCCAGGGAAAAAACAGGCTGCACATCTTTGAACAGCGGGTAAACGACGGCCTGGTGAACGATATCCAGTGCGCCCCACAGAAAATCGAACTGGTAGAAAAAGGCCTCGGCAGCGTAAACAGCCGAGCGCAGCGCCGGCCATACAGACCCGGCCAGGGTCCTGGTCAGCAGCGTGATCGGGTCGAGAAACAAGAAAGTCAGGTTACCAAACAACGCGGCGGCCACCAGGAAGGCAAGGAGGATGTACTTAATCCAGCGCAGCCGCTCCGGAGGGGATACAGGCGTGTTTTTGCGGCGTCTGCGCCTGGGTTTGAAAAGGTCCAGGATCGTGCCCATCGGGCAAAACCACCCACACCATACCCGGCCAAAGACCAGCGTTACCAGCAAGGTGAGCCCGCCCAACGCCAGCCCGGCAATCACAACTCGCCCGGACAGCATAGCCGTGACCCCGACCAGCGGGTCAAGCCGGTAGAAGAGATCGACCAGCCCGCGCTGCGGGTTGAGAAACGTCGCAGAAACAAACAGGTAGAAAAATAATCCCAGGCCAAGAATCTGCGCGAGCCGGCGGGCGGCCCGGATGGTTTGTGGTTTCAAGTATATTCTCCTCTAGGATTAGAGCGAGATTTCTTCCACGCTGACTGTTGTGAGATCCATCGTTCCCAGGCCCATCTCGGCCGATTTCTTGATATAAGCAATGTCACCACCGGTCAGTCCAAAGAACCTGGTCGCATATGTATCGGCCGCGACGATGTCATGGCTCGCAATCACCGTATTGTTTACCTGGACATCATCGAGATTGCCGCCGGTGGGACCATGGTTCATCAAGGTCCGCACCCCGTCCACTACGGTCAGCCCAGGCCGGACCACGCTGACCAGGTCGGCGATGCGCTGGCCCATGTCCGAATGGATCATTGACCGCCGCTGGATAACACCCAGCAGGTTTTTCCCCCCCAGGGTGAGCCTGGCCAGGCTGTGATGCTTGGCGATCGGCACATTGATCAGCAGGTCGCAGTTCAACACGTCCTGGTAAATCTCCCACTCGCTGATCGACCGCCCTTGCGGGATTTTGGTCATCTTGAACTTGTTCGGGTTCATAACTTCCATGACACCGCCGGCCGTCTTAACCGCTTCTTCGATGCCGCTTCGCGCGTACGCGCTGGCGGCGGTGCCGCCAAAGGGGAAATCCATCACCCGCACGCGCCTGGCCCCCGCGCCTAATGCCATTTTGACCAGCGCAGCGACCACCTGCGGGTTTGTAGTGGCCGCATATTCAAACGGATAATTATCTGTGCAGATATTCGGCTTGATAATGACATCATACCCGCTCTTAACAAAACGCTCGATCCCGCCCAGTGCCTGGAGCGCGGCTGCGGTTATGGCTGCCGGGTCTTCTCCCCGCGCCACAGCCAGGTAAGCCTGTCCGCTGGATAGCGGATTGGACGGCTGTGCTGGCCCCGGCTCAGCCGCACTTTTTTCAACAGACTCGGTCTCAGCCGGCGGCGCTGTAAGCGTAGGTTCCAGCGAATCGCCCGATTTCTCAGCGACCGCCGGTTCTGCCGTGATCTCTGGCTCTTTATTCTCTGGCCCGGCAGCGCCCGCCGGCTGAAGGTTGGTCTTATTTTCTCCACATGCTGCCAGCGCGGCTCCCGCGCCGGTTAAGATCAGCCAGCGCAGTGTTTCTCGCCGTGACATTGGCCTGTTGTTTCTTGCCATGGTTCTCTCCTGGTCCGCTTCCATCCATTCCCGAAAACGACCGCGTCCACCCATCTGGGCGCAAGCTGCCTTCATTTTATGGGCCAGGATAACCGTCCACAAGGGAAGGTTGTCATTCTAAAACCAGGACAAAAATCATCCATTTAGGCTTTTTGCAGAAGTGAGGTCTAGAAGAACAGGTTTATTTGGCCGGATATCTATTCATCGTGCGAAATGTTGCGAAACTCGACCAGCAGGCCGCGGGTAATCTGGCGCAGTTCTTCTAACCGGCTGCGTCCCTCCCGCGGGTCGCGGTCCCATAGCCGCGGGAGGATATCTGCGATGAGGGATGCTGAAAACAACATCTGCGCCACGGCCCCCTGCAGCCGGCGGACCAACCTCCGCCTTTCCCGCAAAGCCGCCTCTTGCTGAGCCTGGGAAAAACATCGCGCATTCTCCAAGGCTACGGCCGCGCCTTCCGCCAGCAGTTCTAAAAGGCACTGATCTTCCAGGCCAAGACTGCCCGGGGTGCGGCTCGCGGCCAGAATTGCCCCGATCGTCCCACCCGGCCCGGTGAGTGGGACCACCGCAACGGACCGGGCCATGAATCTCTCAAGAACAGGCGAATACAGGTTCGCCGGGCAATGGGTGTCCTCTAATAAAAAAGGCCGTCCTGTCCGGGTTGCATTCCCAGCCAGCGACCCTTCGATGTTTACCACATATCCCAGCAGACTCTTTTGCAGGTTGCCCGAAACCGAGACAACTTGCAGCCGGTTCTTTGCCAGCAAGTAAACAGCGGCCATCTCGGTTGAGGTGATCCGCCGTGCTTCATCGGCTGTTAATTGCGCCACAACATTTGGATCCAGGCTGCTGGCAATTGCCCGTTGTGCAGCCAACAAGGACTGCAGGTCTTCGACACAAAACTCGCAGTCACGCCTTTCTTCCCGTTCCCGAGAGGACTGGGCAACTGACTTCATAAAATTAAGGTATCACAATTTCGCCAAAATCGAAATATCCCTATGCCTGATTTTTTCCTGTCCAGATGACCAGTTGCTCGCCCGGCTCAGCCAAAGACCAGCACTGCGGCTCCCTGCAGGCGGCCAGAGCGCAGCCGGTCGAGGGCTTCATTGGCTGATTCGAGCGGAAAAACGGTTGTTTCGGTTAGCACCGGCACTTGCGGAGCAATCGCCAGCAGTTCCTCGCCGTCCTGGCGGGTGAGGTTCGCCACAGAGCGGACCTGCCGTTCTTCCCACAGCAGCCGGTATGGAAAAGAGGGAATATCACTCATATGAATTCCGCCGCAAACAACCTGGCCGCCTTTTCGGACCGATTGCAGGGCAGCCGGGAGGAGCGAGCCGACCGGGGCGAAGATCAGCGCCGCGTCCAACGGCTCTGGTGGCAATTTATCTGAATCCCCGGCCCAAACCGCTCCAATGCGCCGGGCAAATGCCTGGGCCGCTTCATCACCCGGCCGGGTAAACGCATAAACCTGCTGGCCGCGGTGCGCTGCCACCTGCGCGATGATATGCGCCGCCGCGCCGAAACCATAGATGCCTAACCGGGTAACATTGGGTCCAGCCAGGCGGTACGAACGATACCCGATCAGCCCTGCGCACAAAAGCGGAGCGGCTGCCACATCCGGATAATCCACGGGGATCTCAAAACAATACCGTTGGTCGGCTACGGTATACTCAGCAAACCCGCCGTCCAGGGTATACCCGGTGAACCCAGGCCGGTCGCACAGGTTTTCCTGTCCTGAGCGGCAGTAATCACAGACCCCGCAGGTGTATCCCAACCACGGCACTCCCACTCGCTGCCCGGGATGGTATCTTTCTGCGCCCGGACCGCAGCGCACCACCTCGCCCACAATCTCGTGACCGGGGATGAGCGGCAGCCGGGGATCTGGCAGCTCGCCGTCAACAATATGCAGATCCGTCCGGCAAACTCCGCAGGCGCTTACCCGGATGAGGATTTGCCCTGTACCTGGTTGGGGAACCGGGATCCGCCGCAGTTGCAGCGGCAGCCCGTGCGTTTCCAGAACCATAGCCCGCATGGTTTCGCCTGGTTGGGTAACAGCCATTACATCCTCCTTACCCCAAAGCGGATATAGTACACAGCAATTCCAAATGCCACCGCAACATTCAACGACCCTTTGATCCCCTGCATCGGCAGGCACACCACCCGCTCGCACAAATCCAGAATTCCCGGGTCGACACCGCTCACTTCATTCCCCACAACCAGCGCCAGGGGAAGGCCAGGCAAATCCGCGCCGACCTCAAAAAGCGATTCGGCCCGGTTTCCGCCTTCCAGCGCCCACAGCCGCAGGCCCCGATCTCTTAACGCCCGTGCGCCAGCGAGCCCGTCCGGGTAGAATGACCACGGCAAGCTCCGTTCGGCGCCCAGCGCGGTTTTCCAGACCTTTGGATTATCCGGGCGGGAAGTAACCCCGCACAGGTGCACATGCTGCACTCCGGCCCCATCCGCAGTCCGCAGCATGGAACCAACATTCCAGGCGCTGCGAATGTTATCAAGGAAGACTTCCAGGGGCGGGCCGCCAGGGGCGCCAATATCGCGCTCGACTTCCATCCGCCG
>FWPV01013848.1_pt1 | contig 12016 bp, 4 predicted proteins | sample 2228371 | NCBI WGS metagenome assembly FWPV01 (sample SAMEA103939776, study PRJEB20133) | metagenome | reverse complement strand
TCCCGCCAGTGGGCTGGCGACATAGCTGCGGTGGTGACGACGCACACAAGGGGGTGCGGATGGACGTTTTCGAGCTTCACGGTCGAGTCATCGAGGACTACAGGCTGTACGTCGAGAGCTTCATCCGGATCAAGGACGAGCGCATCCGACAGCTGGTCGAAGAGGAGATCGACCGGGGGTTGTTGTGGCCGCAGCCGCTGGTCCAGTTGAGCCCGTCTTTTGAGGAGGGCGGGTCGATTGACGACCTCGTCGAAGAGGGGCTCTTACATCCCGAGTGCTCCCGCATTTTCCGAGTGGGCAAGGAGGCGGACGGCGTGGGACGGCTCCTTGTCCTTCACCGTCACCAGGTGGAGGCCATCCGGGCTGCGCTTAACGGCGAGAACTATGTCCTCACCACGGGAACGGGCTCGGGGAAAAGCCTTGCCTATCTGATCCCCATCGTGGATCGCGTCCTGCGTGAAGGTTCGGGCAAAGGCATCCGTGCCATAGTCGTCTACCCAATGAATGCCCTGGCGAATAGTCAGGAGGGCGAGCTCCGCAAGTTCCTCTGCGCCGGTTACCCCGACGGCAAGGGCCCCGTGACCTTCCGTCGCTACACCGGTCAAGAATCCGACCAGGAGCGTTCGGAGATAGTCGCTCAGCCTCCGGACATCCTTCTTACCAACTACGTGATGCTCGAGCTCATCCTCACGCGACCACACGAGGAAGGTCTTGTCAAGGCGGCTCAAAGCCTGGAGTTCTTGGTCCTTGACGAGTTGCACACCTATCGCGGGCGTCAAGGGGCAGACGTAGCCTTCCTAGTACGGCGCGCGCGGGATCGCTTGGCGCCCGAAGGTCTGCAGCTGGTGGGTACTTCGGCCACTCTGGCTGGTACTGGCACCTACGACGAGCAGCGGGCAGAGGTGGCTCGAGTGGCCTCTCAGCTGTTCGGTTCTACGGTCAAGCCCGAGTGCGTGATCGGAGAGACTCTGCGTCGTGCGACTGCCTCTGCGGATCTGGGTGACCCAGACTTCTTGGCCGAACTGCGGCGGGCGCTGGAGGATCCTCAGGCTGCCGTGCCGACGCGGTTTGAGGAGTTTGTTGCACACCCGCTTGCCCGCTGGATCGAAGGAGCGTTAGGGGTGCGGCCCGACCCGACCACGGGCCGCTTGGTCAGAGTCCCGCCGCGCAGCCTGGGGGGAGAGAACGGGGTAGCCAGGGAGCTTGCCGAGCTCACGGGCGTGCCCGAAGAGGTTTGCCAGGATAGGATCGCGGACTTCTTGGTGGGGGCAGTTCGCTTGGAGCGTGATCCGGCCACCGGCTTTCCACCCTTTGCGTTTAGGCTACACCAGTTCATCGGTCGCGGGGACACCGTTTATGCTTCGCTGGAACCCGAGCGCATCCGCCACCTGACCACGAATGCTCAGCGTTTTGTTCCTGACTCCAGGGACAAGGTTTTATTCCCCCTGGCCTTCTGCCGCGAGTGCGGCCAGGAGTACTACCTGGTCGCCGAGACAACGGACGAGAGCGGACGGCGGGTGCTGGTGCCGCGCGCCTTCTCTGAGCGAGCGACTGACAACGACAGTGCCTCCGGCTACCTGTACTTGAGTACGCAGGCTCCTTGGCCGGATGAAGAGGATGCCGTGATCGATCGCTTGCCGGAGGAGTGGGTCGAGACCGAGGACGGAGCGCGGCGAGTAGTCCAGCGGCTTCGCTCCAAGCTTCCGCGAAAAGTGAGAGTTCGTTCTGATGGTCAGGTGATCACCGGGCCGGGCGGCAGCGAGGCGAGCGACGCTGAGCCCGCGGATAGTGGCCTTGCCGGACAGAGCGAAGGAGTCGCCTGCCACCTGGTTCCGGCCTCCTTTGCTTTCTGCTTGGCCTGTGGGGTGTCCTATGCCGGTCGCGCTGGAGACTTTGCCAAGCTGGGCCAGTTGGGGTCGGAGGGTAGGAGCACGGCCACCACCATCTTGGGCCTTTCCACGGTGCTCAGCCTGCGGGAGGACTCCGAGTTGGACCCTCGGGCGCGCAAGCTGCTCAGCTTCACCGACAACCGCCAGGACGCATCCCTGCAAGCTGGGCATTTCAACGATTTTGTAGAGGTGAGCCTCTTGCGGTCTGCTTTGTACCGCGCATTGAAGGAGGCAGGTGAAGCGGGGATTCGCCACGACGAACTGGCCCAGCGGGTGTTCGAGGCCCTGGAGCTTCCTCTCGAGCAGTATGCCAGTGATTCCAGGGTACGGTATACGGCTCTCACCCGTACCCAGGAGGCTTTGCGAAACGTGCTGGGGTATCGCCTGTATCAGGACCTCCAAAAGGGCTGGCGGATCACCTTGCCGAACTTGGAGCAGTGTGGGCTACTGAAGATCGAATACGAGTCTCTGGAGGAACTGGCCGCAAACGAGGAGGACTGGGAGGGGGCGCACGCAGCCTTGGCCAGTGCGAGTCCGGCTACCCGCGCCACTGTGGCGAGAACCTTGCTTGACTGGATGCGTAGGGGTCTCGCCATCAAGGTCGATTATCTGCGGCCCGATTGGCAGGATCGTCTCAAACAGCAAAGCAGTCAGCATCTGATACCGCCTTGGGCTATCGACGAACAAGAGAAACTGCGCACAGCGGCAGTTGTCTATCCACGCTCCCGTGGTCCCAGAGACTTCGGTGGCGATCTCTTTCTATCTCCTCGGGGCGGCTTTGGGCAGTACCTCCGGCGGCCGAACACCTTCCCCGATTTTGACTGCAGATTGACCCTGCAGGACGCCGAACTCATTATCCAGCAGCTTTTCCAGATTCTGCGGCGGGCCGGCCTAGTGGAGCCGGTGGACGAGGCAGCACCGGGGGCCGTGCCTGGCTACCAACTACCTGCTGCCGCCATGATCTGGAAGGCTGGCGAGGGGGCCTCACCCTTCTACGATCCCATCCGCGTGCCCAGTCTGCCTGTGGGGGGTGGCCAGACCAACCGCTTCTTCGTGAGCTTCTACCAGAACGTGGGCCGTGAACTAGTGGGGATCGAGGCTCGCGAACACACTGCGCAAGTTCCCTACGAAGCCCGCGAAGAGCGAGAACAACGCTTCCGCGACGGCCGATTGCCCCTGCTTTTCTGCTCACCGACTATGGAGTTGGGGGTGGATATCGCCGAGCTCAACGTCGTCAATCTGCGTAACGTCCCGCCCAACCCGGCCAACTATGCGCAGCGAAGCGGGAGAGCCGGCCGCAGTGGTCAGCCTGCCCTGATCTACACCTACTGCAGCATCGGCAGTCCTCACGACCAGTATTTCTTCCGGCGCCCGGATCTGATGGTAGCGGGTGCAGTCAGTCCGCCCCGTCTTGACCTCGCCAATGAGGACCTCATCCGGGCCCACGTACACGCCATCTGGCTGGCCGAGACCGGGCTCTCGCTGGGCAAGTCTTTGAAAGACATTCTCGACCTGAGCGGCGACGAGCCGACCCTTACTTTGCAGCCGCATGTGCGGGATGCAATCGAGGCGCGGCCACCGCGCGAGCGGGCGCGGGCGCGGGCGGCTGCTGTTCTTAAGGATTGCCGAGCGGAGCTAGAAGCGGCACCCTGGTACAGCGAGGGTTGGCTTGACGAGGTCCTTGCTCAGGTGCATCTCCGCTTCGATCGGGCCTGTGATCGCTGGCGCGAGCTCTACCGGAGCGCTCTGGCCCAGTTTAACGCTCAGAACAAGGTCATTTCCGACCCCACGCGCTCGCCCCGCGATAAGGAAGTCGCCAAGCGTCTGCGCAGCGAGGCGGAGCAGCAGCTGGCCTTGTTGACGGAGGTCGACAAGCTACTGCAATCCGATTTCTACAGCTACCGCTATTTCGCCAGCGAGGGTTTCCTTCCCGGCTATAGCTTCCCGCGCTTGCCCGTGTCGGCTTTCATCCCCGGAACGAAGCGCCCCAGCGACCGAGCGGGGACAAGGGGCAAGGGCGAAGAAGAGTACATCCAGCGGCCGCGGTTCCTCGCGATCTCAGAATTCGGACCCCGGGCCATCCTCTATCACGAAGGCTCGCATTACGTGATCAACAAAGCCATCCTTCCTCCACGCGAAGGTTACGAACTACCTCTCGCGCGGGCCAAGATATGCACTAACTGCGGCTATCTCCATCCCTACGAGCAGGGTGACGGCCCCGATCTTTGCCAGGCCTGCGGGGCTCTTCTCGATCAGGGCTACACCAATCTCTTCCGACTGCACAACGTGGTCACGCGACGGCGGCAACGCATCAGCTCTGACGAAGAGGAGCGCATGCGCCTGGGATATGAGCTGGCCACCGCTGTCCGCCTGGAGCACGACGGGGCGAGCCTAAGCGGACGCACAGCAGAAGTCATCGGGCCGACCGGCGACATGCTGGCCAAGCTAACCTATGGCCACGCCGCTTTGATCTGGCGGATCAACAAAGGCTGGGCAAGACGAGAGAACAGAGAGCAACTCGGTTTTGTGCTGGACATCGAGCGAGGCTACTGGGCGAAGAGCCAGGCCGAAGACCAAGACGACGATGACCAGGTTCCGCAGGCCGCCCGTACAGCGCGAGTGATCCCCTACGTGGAAGACCGTCGCAACTGTCTCCTTGTCGACATGGCCGTGCCGCTTGACCCCGTCCAGAACGCTTCACTCCAGGCCGCGCTGAAACGAGCCGTCCAGGCTCATTACCAGCTGGAAGATGAGGAACTGGCGGTGGAATCGTTGCCGAGCGACGCTCACCCCCGGCGCGTCCTCCTCTATGAGGCGGCTGAAGGTGGGGCCGGGGTGCTTAGGCAACTTCTTGAGCCAGGGGGGCTGGGCGCAGTCGCCCGCGAGGCTCTTGCCATCTGCCATTTCGACCCGGACAGCGGCGAGGACAAGAAGCGCGCCCCGCGGGCCCGCGAAGACTGTGAAGCCGCCTGCTACGACTGTCTCCTCAGCTATCAGAATCAGCGTTACCACCATCTGCTCGACCGGCGGTCGGTGCGCGACCTGCTCTTGCTTCTGCGCGATGCGGAGGTGAGGGCTTCGGCTTCGTCCAGGACGCGAGCGGAACATTTCCAGTCTCTTCTCGCCCAAGCCGGGTCTGACCTAGAGCGCAAGTGGCTCCAGCTCCTCGAGGAGTACAACTTGCGCTTGCCATCACACGGCCAGAAGTTGATCGAACCTTGCGCGACGCGGCCGGACTTCCTCTACGAGGACGAACAGGTGGCCGTGTACATCGACGGGCCGCCTCATGACTACCCGGAACGGCAGGAGCGTGATGCCGCTCAGACCGTGGCCATGGAGGACTACGGCTATACGGTTGTCCGCTTCCGTCACAACGGGGATTGGCTGGCCGTGATTGACCGCTACCCCCATGTGTTTGGCACGACGGCTGGCCGGGGCGCGGCGGCTGGACGGGGCGCGCCGGCTGGCTCCGACGAAGGAGGCGGCCGGTGAACTACGCCGTGGGCTCACTGGTAAGGGCACGCGATCGGGAGTGGGTGGTCCTGCCCGAGTCGGACGAGGAACTTCTCGTGCTGCGGCCTCTGCGAGGTACCGAAGACGAAGTCACCGGCATACTGCCGGCACTCGAGAAGGTCGAACCGGCCACTTTCGCACTTCCCAACCCGGAGGACTTCCGCCAGATCGGTGACCATCGCTCTGCCCGCCTGTTGCGCGATGCGGTCCGGCTGGGGTTCCGCTCCAGTGCCGGTCCTTTCCGGTCGTTCGGCTCCATCGCCGTGGAACCGCGGCCGTATCAGTTGGTCCCGTTGCTCATGGCGCTGCGCTTGGATCCCGTGCGCATCCTCATTGCCGACGATGTGGGTATCGGCAAGACCATCGAGGCCGGTCTCATCGCCAAAGAGCTCCTTGAGCGGGGAGAGGCGAAGCGGCTCGCGGTTCTCTGCCCGCCGGCTTTGGCTGAACAGTGGCAGCGGGAGCTCACCGAGAAGTTCCACATCGAGGCAGAGCTGGTGCTGCCCTCCACCGCTTACCGTCTGGAGCGGGGCTGCGGCCCTAGTGAGTCCCTGTTCGAGCGTTACGAGTTCGTGGTGGTTTCCACCGATTTCATCAAGTCGCCGCGGCGGGTGGAGGAGTTCAAGCGGACCTGCCCGGAGCTGGTGATAGTGGACGAAGCCCACACCTGCGCGTCCGCCACAGACGGCCGGAGCAGCCAGATCCAACGCTACCAGCTGGTCTCGGCTCTGGCAGCTGACCGCCACCGGCACTTGCTGTTGGTCACGGCGACTCCGCACAGCGGCAAGGAAGAAGCTTTCCGCTCCCTGCTCCGCTTCTTGGACCCCGACTTCCGCAACCTTCCTGCCGACCTGAGCGGCGAGCCCAACCGACCGCATCGGCAGCGTCTTGCCCGTCACTTCATTCAGCGGCGTCGCGCTGATATCAAGCACTACCTCGACGAAGACACGCCTTTCCCGGCCCGCCAAGAGGCAGAGGATACGTACAAGCTTCATGCCGACTACAAGCGTCTGTTCGAGAAGGTGCTTCGCTACGCCAGGGAGACGGTCAAAGAGGCGGACACCGATCGTCGCCGGCAAAGGGTGCGTTGGTGGTCAGCGCTAGCTTTGCTGCGAGCCCTGGCTTCCAGCCCCGCCGCTGCCGCTGCGACCATGTGCACTCGCGCTGCGGTTGCCGACACCGACACGGTGGAAGAGGCCGACGAGATCGGGCGGCGGACCGTCCTCGACTTGATGGACGCTGATTCGGTCGAGGGAGCCGACGTCATCCCCGGGTCGGACGCGGAGGATGGGGATACTCCCGGGCGACGTCGTCTTCTGGAGATGGCGCGGGAGGCCAAGGCGCTTCGGGGAGGGCGCGATTTGAAGCTGCAGAAAGCCTCGGGCTTGATCCGGGGACTGCTCGAGGATGGTTTTCGCCCCATCGTGTTCTGCCGCTTTGTAGACACCGCCGAGTATGTAGCTCAGGAACTGCGGCAAGCGCTGCCGGATACCGAAGTGGCGGCGATCACCGGCACTCTTACGCCTGAGGAGCGGGAAGAACGGGTGGCGGCACTGGCGGAACACCCTCGCCGCGTCTTGGTCTGCACCGACTGCCTGAGCGAAGGCATCAACCTGCAGGATCACTTCGATGCGGTGGTGCATTACGACCTTTCCTGGAATCCCACTCGGCATGAGCAACGGGAAGGCCGGGTGGACCGCTACGGGCAGAAGAGCCCTGTGGTGCGGGTCCTTACCTACTACGGCATCGACAACCAGATCGACGGCATCGTGCTCGACGTGCTGCTACGAAAGCACAAGGCCATTCGGAGTTCGCTGGGTATCTCAGTACCTGTGCCTGTCAATAGCGAGACTCTGGTCGAGGCTCTCTTGGAGGGGCTCTTACTGCGCGAGAAGGCGGGACGCAGCCCCGACCAACTCATGTTTGAGCTGGATGACCTGCAGGACTTGGTGGAGCAGCGGGCCAGTGTCCACCGGGAGTGGGAAGCCGCCGCTGATAGGGAGAAGCGCTCGCGCACTCTTTTTGCTCAGGAGACCATCAAGGTGGAAGAAGTCGCTGTCGAGCTGGCCGAAGTCCGGGCGGCCATCGGGAGCAGCCTTGACGTCAGGCGCTTTGTACGCGAGGCCCTACGGGCAAACCGGGCCGTGGTGAACGGTGAAGATGCGGTCACTGTGGACTTGGCTGAGACTCCGCAGGCCTTACGCGAGGCCATGGGCTTGTTCGATGGCCGGGGTTTCACAGGGCGGTTCGAGCTCCCGGTGGCTGAGGGCGAGGTTTACCTAGCCCGAACCCATCCCATCGTGGAAGGGCTCGCCACCTACCTCGTGGATGCGGCGCTGGAGGCGGGCGGAGATCAGTACAGCAGCGGTGAGCCCCCGGCCAAGCGGCTCGGCGTGATCAGGACCAGCGGCGTGACCATGCGGACGACGGTTCTTCTCCTGCGACTCCGTTTTCACCTGGTCGGTAGCTTTGGGGAGAGGCGGGCTTCATTGGCAGAGGAGGCTCGTCCGTGGGCCTTCGAGGGTGCCCCGGAACAGGCTCGGTGGTTGGCGGACGATCAGGTGGAGAGGCTTCTGGGGCTGGAACCCACCGCCAGCATCACTCCTGAGCAGCAACGGGATGCGCTGAAACGGATCATCGACGGCTTTGATCACCTATGGCCCCACCTGGAAGAAGTCGCTCACGAACGAGCGGAGACTCTGGCTCGCTCGCACGACCGGGTGCGCCAGGCGCTTTCGCGAAGCGGCGGGAGGGCCACCGAGGTCAGGCCGGAACTTCCGGTGGATGTCCTGGGTGTGTATATCTACCTGCCGCAGGGAGGGGGAGTCAGATGAGCTTCGGGCTCTTTCTCGCGAGTGGCAAAGTGTTTTCTGCGCGCGGCAGCTTCAGGCCGCTGGTGTGGGGAAGCCTCGCGACCGCAGGTGCCGCGGTATACTTTTGGTACGGACGGACAAGGGAAGGAGTGGAGCCTAGATGGGGACCAAGCGCCCTATCTTCGATCTCGAAAGCCTTAGCACGGCTGAACGTATCCAGCTGGCTGAGGATCTCTGGGACAGCGTCAGCCCGGAAAGCCCCGAGATTGAGCTCACCGCCGCTCAAGCGGCGGAGCTTGACCGGCGACTGGAAGAGATGCGCCGGTACGCGGACTTGGCCGAGTCGTGGGAGGTTGTTCGCAGCCGGCTCTACGCGTCGCTACGGCGGGACGGTTGACACTTCCGGTAGTTATTCAACCTGCCGCCGAGGTCGATATTCTCGAAGCTGCACTCTGGTATGGAAGCCGGGCTCCGGGCTTGGGCAGCGAGTTCTTGCGTTCGGTAGAAGCAAGCATTGCCGCTATCCGCCGCGCGCCGGAGACGTTTCCCAAAGTGCGGGGGGACGTGCGGAGGGCCTTGCTGCGGCGCTTTCCCTACGCGGTCTACTTTCTTCCAAGTGCCTCGGCTATCCAGGTTATCGCTTGTTTTCATGTGCGGCGCGACCCGGCTCGCTGGCGGCTGCGCGTAACGGAGGACGCGCAAGAGTAAGCTTCGGGCAGTTCCTCAGTCCATCGGCGCAAAGACATGTCGCAGCCGCGGGGCCCGTGGGGTGGGGAGGCGCGTAACATGCGGGCGCGGCACCACAACGGTTTCACCACCATCCGTACCGAAGGAGCGATCCTTCCCCGTGATCTACTTGCCCGCATCGCCGCCGGCGATAAGGAGTTGGGTGGTCTCAGCCCAGACGACTACCATCTCTCCGGCGAACGGCTGAACGAAGCGATCAACCGGGCTTGGAACCGGCTGCAGGGCGCTTGGGCGGCCTTCCGGCGCGAGACCGACGGGCTTTGTCTGTCACCGGGCGCCGACAGTGGTGCGGGCAGCGGCGTCGGCTCGCCTCAGTCCGACCCCGCCGGCCCGCCTCGGCCCGATGCGGCCGGTCTGCCGGCCGCTAACGCCGCCAGAGACGCGGCGGCGCTTGTCGCGGGCAGCGCCGCCGCCGCGCCCCAGTCGCGCGTAGCCGCGCCTGACCCCGGGACCACTCCCACCCGCGAGCGCTGGCTTCTCCCGCTGTTCCAAGAGCTCGGCTACGGGCGCCTCTCTACGGCGCGGGCTAGGGAGACTGGCGGCCGTACCTACGCGATCTCCCACGTGTGGATGACCGGGTCCACGGAGATCCCCATCCACCTGGTAGGACTGAATGTCGATCTGGACAGGCGAGCGCCGGGAGTAGCCGGGGCGGCCCAGGCCAGCCCGCACTCGCTTCTGCAAGAGTTCCTCAACCGCTCCGACGAGCACCTGTGGGGCTTCGTGTCCAACGGCCTTAGGCTGCGCATCCTACGCGACAACCGCAGTCTGACGCGCCAGGCCTATGTGGAGTTCGACCTTGAAGCCATGATGAACGGCGAGGTCTACTCCGACTTTGCCTTACTCTACCTGCTTTGCCATGAATCCCGCGTGGAGGGGGAGCGGCCCGAGGAGTGTTGGCTCGAGAAATGGAGCCGGGCGGCCGAAGCTCAAGGTGTCCGTGCTCTTGATCAGCTGCGTAACGGGGTGGAGGAGGCCATCCGCGCCCTGGGAAGCGGTTTTCTCAGCCATCCCAGCAACAACGAACTGCGGCGGCGACTGGAGGAGGGGGAGCTCACCGCCCACGACTACTACCGGGACCTTCTCCGCCTCGTTTACCGACTGCTCTTCCTGTTCGTCGCCGAGGACCGAGGCCTGCTTCTCGACCCAGCGGCGCCACCACGGGCCAAGGAGCGCTACGCCCTTTTCTATTCCACGGCGCGCCTTCGTCGGCTGGCTGAGCGGCGGCGGGGAGGGCGTCACTCCGATCTTTATCAGGCGCTGCGTCTCGTGCTGCGCAAGCTGGGAGAGGATGAAGGCTGCCCGGAGCTGGGTCTGCCGGCCCTGGGAAGCTTCCTCTTCACGGACCCCGGACCTGCTGCACTAGGCTCGCTCGACTTGGCTAACCGGGATCTACTGGCTGCAGTGCGCAGCCTGGCCTTTACTCTCGACAACGGTGTGCTCCGCGCTGTCGACTACCGCAACTTGGGGAGCGAAGAACTGGGCAGTGTCTACGAGGCGCTCCTTGAGCTCCATCCCGAGGTCAACGTACCGGCGCGGACCTTCGGGCTAAGAAGCGGCGGCGGTAGCGAGCGCAAGAGCACCGGCAGCTATTACACCCCTACCAGTCTGATCCAGTGCCTGCTTGACTCCGCCTTGGAGCCGGTTATCGCCGAAGCCCTGCGCAAACCCGATCCGGAGCGGGCGCTCCTCGAACTCAAGGTCTGCGACCCGGCCTGCGGCAGCGGCCATTTCCTGGTGGCGGCCGCTCATCGGATAGCGAAGCGCTTGGCTACACTGCGCACGGGCGACGAGGAGCCCTCGCCCGAGGCTCTGCGGCAAGCTCTCCGCACAGTGATCGGCCGCTGTCTCTATGGGGTGGACGTAAATCCCATGGCGGTGGAGCTGTGCAAAGTGAGCTTATGGATGGAAGCCCTCGAGCCCGGCAAACCGCTCTCCTTTCTTGAGCACCGCATCCTCTGCGGCAACAGCCTGCTGGGAGCAACACCGGCCCTGCTTGCTGACGGCATCCCTGACGCGGCGTTCCAGCCCCTTGAAGGCGATGACCGCGAATACGTCACTGCTCTTCGCCGGCGGAACCGGGAGGAACGGTCCGGACAAACCACACTCTTGCTGGGGGAACGGCCCGCCGTCACGTACCGGACTCTGGCCGACGCGGCGCGGGAGCTGGCCGAGACCCCGGATGATTCGATGGCTGCTCTCCATGAGAAAGAGGCCTGGTTTGAGCTTCTCATGCAGTCGTCCGAGCTCGCTCACGCGCGGCTGGTGGCCGACGCCTGGTGCGCGGCCTTTGTCTGGAAAAAGTGTAGAGACGCGCCTCCGCCGGTCACCCATGACGTATTCCTGCGCCTGCAGACCGACCCTCAGGCGGTCCCGGCGCCGGTGCGGGAGGAGATCGCGCGCCTGGCTGCGGAGTACCGCTTCTTTCACTGGCACTTGGCCTTTCCCGACGTATTTCAGCTCCCTGCTTCCGGCGCCTCTCCCGCGAACAGGCAGACCGGCTGGGACGGCGGCTTTGACGTGGTGCTGGGGAACCCGCCGTGGGAGCGGATCAAGCTGCAGGAACAGGAGTTCTTTACTGCGGTGCGGCCAGACATCGCCAAGGCTCCTAACAGAGCTGCTCGTCAACGCATGATCAACGCTCTGGCTCAGGAAGACCCGTCTCTATACCACCAGTTTCTCGCGGCCCGGCGACGGGCGGAGGGCGAGAGCCACCTGGTGCGGAACTCCGGTCGCTACCCTCTCTGCGGGCGGGGAGACGTCAACACCTACGCCGTTTTTGCCGAGACCAAGCGGATGCTGCTTTCCGGGACGGGGCGAGTGGGCACCATCGTGCCTTCCGGCATCGCGACCGACGACACCACCAAGTTCTTCTTCCGGGATCTGATGGAGTCGGGCTCCCTGGTGAGTCTCTATGACTTTGAGAATCGGGAGAAGCTATTCCCGGCAGTCGATAGCCGCATGAAGTTCTGCCTGCTCACCATGTCCGGCAGAGCGGGGCCGGCTGCCGGGCGCCGCGAGGCGGAGTTCGCCTTCTTCTGCCACCAGACGGAG
>FWPV01013847.1_pt1 | contig 12017 bp, 9 predicted proteins | sample 2228371 | NCBI WGS metagenome assembly FWPV01 (sample SAMEA103939776, study PRJEB20133) | metagenome | reverse complement strand
GTGGTAATGGTCGAATATACCTCTGAAGGTCTGACGCTTGGCCCGGCGCAGACTCCGGCCCGAGAGCTTGGCCCCTAAAACAAATTCAATAGTTCTTTCAATAAGTTTCTTCTCTTTGCGCTTGACGCTGTAGTACAGCCGGCCCAGCATGATCAGATACCACCGCGACAGCCAGAAAGGCAAGAAACGGATGAGCCAATTGTTCAACCTCAGTTGGAGAAACTTGCTGAGATTCAGGCTGCGGCGCCAAAAGGCAAATGGTAGCGACTTCATGGCGATCTCCCAACAACTAATTGATAATATTAATTATATGCCAATAACCCGACTCAGTCGAAATCAGGGAACACTCCACCCGCCGCTGGCTCCCCGGTCTAGAAAACTTCCCCCGGGAATACAGACGCACTGGGGCACATCCATGCAAACCTGACTCTGCTGGGATGTGTCCACTATACCCTGTTTATTCGGAAAAGGGAATGATTTTTTACATATTGTATCGGCAAAAAAGCAAAAAAAATGAATCCCCAGCCGCCGTCCTGAAAGGCTAAATAAATCAATAATTTTAATATGATGAAAGAATATTTAAAAAGTATTTGACAGGTCATTAACGTTCCAGTTAGCGGCGGCCACCCCCTCCGCCCCGGATTCCCGGCAGACTGTGCTCTTGAGGAATCCCCTGTCTCAAGAGCAATAATAATGTTTGAATTGAGATGAAAATTATGCTAATATACTTTAATAATATTCAAGCCCACTCCGCCGCCATCACCAAGAGGAAGCAGATCATGTCCAGGGATCTCAGTCTCATTGCCCTTGTGGCCGTGTGTTCGGTCGCTATCGCCAGTTCCGGTTGGGCGGCCGGGTTTGCCATTCTCCAACAAGGGACGGCCGCCATGGCCCAGGGAAATGCCTTTGTTGCCCAAGCCGATGACCCCTCCGCCATCTTCTACAACCCCGCCGGCATGACCCAGCTCGCCCGTCCCCAGATCTACCTCAACACGGTCCTGAGCTCCACCAACCGCAGCTACGTCTCTCCGTTGGGCAGCTACACCACCGGCAAACACAAGGTCTTCATGATCCCGGCCACTTATGGCGTGCTGCCGGTCACCGACCGGCTGGTCGTCGGCTGCGGGGTGTTCTCGCCCTTCGGTCTGGGCACCACCTGGCCTCCCAGTTGGGCGGGGCGCTACCTCAGCACCGTCTCCCACCTGCAGACCTTTAACGTCAATCCCGCCGCCGCCTTTAAGGTCCTGGACAACCTTTCCGTGGCAGTGGGCTTCAATGTGCTCTGGTCCAAGGTCAATATTCAGCGCCGCACCCTCTTGGGGCCGTTCACCGAATTGAAGAGCGATTTTGAAGGGGATGGCTTTGGGCTGGGGTATAATTTCGGCCTGCTCTACGAGCCGGTGGGCGGAGTAAAGGTGGGCGTGGCTTACCGCAGTGCGATCCGGGTAACCCACGACGGCAATCTGAAGATGGCCTGGCTGGCGCCGGTGCACGGTCAGGCCGCGGTGGTTTATCCGCCTTCCCTCACCGCCGGCGTGGCGGTGAGCTATTGGCGGCCGCTGGTGGTGGAGGTTGATGTCACCTGGACCGGGTGGTCCACCTACGACTACCTGCGGCTGGACCTGAGCCAACCGCTGCCCGGCCCCACCTCCACCATCCTGCAGGATAAACGCTGGCGGGACGCCTGGGCCTTCCGGTTCGGCGGCAACTACCAGGTCCGCCCGGGGATGAAGGTCCGGGCTGGCTATATCTATGATCTGACCCCAGTTCCTGACGCGACTATGGACCCCACCATCCCCGACGCCAACCGCCACATCTTCACCCTCGGCGGCGACCTGGAGATCCGGCAGTTCACCCTGGGCTTTGCCTACAACTACATCCTGTCGGAAAACCGCTCCAAGGCCAACACCTTAACCATCAACGGCCTGCCCCTGCCCGCACCCCTGCAGGCGAACGGCAAGTACAAGAGCGACAACCACTCCCTGGGGTTCTCCCTGGCATATAAGTTTTAGCCGGCGCGGTCTCCGGCTCAGCCGTACTTCCCCGAGATATAGTCCTCGGTCCGGGAATCCTGAGGCCGGGTGAAGATGTTTGAGGTCGGACCGAATTCCACCAGATCGCCCAGCAGCATGAAGCCGGTGTCGCTGGACACCCTGGCCGCCTGCTGCATATTATGGGTCACAATGATGATAGTGTATTCCTTGGCCAACTCATGCATCAGGTCTTCCAACTGCAGGGTGGCCAAGGGGTCCAGGGCCGAACAGGGTTCGTCCATGAGCAGGATTTCCGGCTCCACTGCCAGCAGCCGGGCGATGCAGAGCCGCTGCTGCTGCTCCTCCGTCAGGCCCAGGGCGGAGTGGGACAACCGATCTTTCAGTTCATCCCACAGATAGACCGCCTGCAGGGAGCGCTCCAGGATCTCCTCCAGCTCCCATTTCTTCGGCCTGCCGTGCAACGTCGGTCCATAGACAATATTGTCATAAATGGACAGCGGAAAGGGGTTCGGCCGCTGAAACACCATCCCCACCTTTTTCCGCAACTGCATCAGGTTGGTCTCCCGATGGTAAATGTTTTCACCATCGATGAGGACCTGGCCGGTAATGGATACCCCGTCGATGAGATCGTTCATCCGGTTCAAGACCCGCAGGAGCGTGGATTTACCGCACCCCGAAGGCCCGATGAGGGCCGTGATCCGCTGCCGGGCAAAAGAGACATTGATGTTCTTCAAGGCATGGAACCTGCCGTAATACAGGTCCAGATGCCGAATGGTGATTGCAAAACCTTGGGGACGTACTTGAAATATTGACATTCTCCCTACCATGATCGATGGTGAAAAGATACCCCAATTTTTCGCCTTTGGCGCCGCCCAAAGCGGCCCGTCGGGTTGGGGGAGGAATGGCAGTACCGTGGGCCAGGGGTTTGCCCCCTGGCCTCCTCCCCGGCGAACACTTTTGCCACCCCCTGAGAGGTTCAGGGCCCCCCCTGCTCCACCGCTTCCCGGAGGATTTCGGCCGCCGGCCCTTCGATGAGGTAGTCGGTCACCCGCCGGCTCAGTTCCGTCTCCTCCAGGTTGATCTCCACCACCCGGGCCCCGTGCTCTTTGGCAGCCCGGGGCAGGTAGTTGGCTGGCATAACGGCCGCCGAGGTGCCGATCACCAGCATCAGGTCGCAGGTCTCGGCCAAGGCGAAGGCGGCCCGTCTAGCCGCGGCCGGGATCTCCTCCCCGAAGAAGATGATATCCGGTTTGATCAGCCCGCCACAGGGGCAGTAGAGCGGCACCCGGCTAAAGTCCAGGGTTTCCGGGGCAAAGGCGCGCCGGCACTCCAGACAGGCAAACCGCCGGGCGTTGCCATGAAACTCGATCACCACCCGGCTTCCCGCCGCCTGATGCAAGTTGTCCACATTCTGGGTGATTATGCCCGCCAACCGGCCCCGGCGCTCCAGTGCCGCCAGCGCCAGATGGGCATCATTGGGCCGAGCCCGACGGATCAGCTCGTCCAGCTCCAGCAGCATCCGCCAGACTTTGGCCGGATTCGTCCGGAAGGCCTGAATATGGGCGTATTCGCTGGGATTATACCGGCTCCATAACCCATGCACCCCCCGAAAGCTGGGGATGCCGCTGGCCACCGAGATGCCCGCGCCGGTCAAGGCCACTGCGGCCCGGGCCTGTGCCAAGAGGTCAGCCAACTCTCCGGCGGTCGCCCGCTTCATTGCTCCTCCTGTTAATCCGGCCCGCCTGGAATGGCAAACCGTCCGTCCCTCCGGGGCTAGCAGGGTGTTGCAAACGTGTTCGCAGGGGGCAGGGCCAAGGTGCACAGCCCCCTGCCTCCGACTACCGGCCGCTGCTTTCCAGGAGCGCCGCCAAGCCGCGCACCCGTTCAAAATCCCGGTCCTGGGCAGGGATGACCGCGATGAAGCCCGCTTTTTCCAGGATCTTCCGATGCTCCGGGTTCTGCCAATCCAAGGCCAGCAGGGCGTCCCTGATCTTGGCCTGTTTCTCTGGATCAAAGCCCTTGCGGGCCGCATAGACCCAACCGGGGTAGTAGTGGGAATAGGCCAGGACCCGGATCTGATTCAGGTCCACCTTGTCGGCCACGACGTTCAAGGTCCCCTCCCGGATCAGGCCCACGTCATATTTCCCGGAATACACCGCCATGACCACCTTTTCCTGTTTGCCCCCCGGACCGGGGGCAAAGGCGATTTCGGCAAAGTCCTCTTTGCGCAGGCCGTGTTCCAGGATCAGGCCCCAAGGATAGAGGAAACCGCCCGCCGAGGTGGGGTCCACGGCAATCAGCCGCTTCCCTTTCAGATCGGCCAGGCTGCGGATTTCCTGATTGTCGGCCCGGCAGATGATCTGACCCCGGAAATTTTCCTGCCCCCCCATCTCCACAATCCGGGCAAAGGCCCGGGCGCCGTACTGGTCGGCGATCTTGATGTAGATGAAAGGATTGCTGAAGGTAATGTCGATCAACCCCCGGCCCACCATGTTCATGTGTTCATCAAAGGTGTCAGGAAACACCTGCCGGATCTTCAGCCCCGTGGCCCGGCTGAGATAGTCCATAACCAGGTGGTGCCGTTGATACGAGACCGTGTGGGCATACTGGGGCAGATAGGCATAGGTGACCGCATCCTCCGGCTTGGCCAGGGGCAGGTCCTGCACTTTGGAGAGATCCACCTGCTTCACCGGCCCTTCTTCACCGCAGCCGGCCAGCCCCAGACAGAGCACCGCCACCAGCATTAGGGGACGTACTTGAAATATTGACATTCTAAGGATCTGAAAAAAGGTCATGTCCATCCGTACCGGTGAGGCAGGAACGGGGCGGCGAAAGTTCCTGGCAAACCGTGGTAAAACTCCCTGCCTTTCCTTCCAGTGGGTGGAAAGGCCCGATGCCCATCTTTCGGCGCCGCCCAAAACAGCCATCGGGGTGGGGAGGGGTTGCCAGGGAGAAGGCAGGAAAGCTGTGTCCCCTAGCCCCCCTACGAACCCTGTTGCAACCCCTGCTTATCGACCCGCCTGCCGGCGCCGCCCCCCGCGGGGATCAGCGGATCCGCAGCAGCGGAGCAGCCGTGGCCGGGTTTTCCGTCTCCCGGGTCTCCAGCAGCTCTTCCAGGCCGTATTTTTTCAACCGCTTCCAGAGGGTAACCCGGCTGATGCCCAACATCCGGGCCGCCTCCGCCTTGTTGCCGCCAGCCGCGGCAATGGTGTGGCGCAGCAGTTCCCGGGGATCGATGGGGATCTCCTGATCCCGCTGCGGCTCCGGCCGGCGCCGCTCCAGGCGCAGGTTGGGCAGATGGGCCGGCAGGATCTTGTCCCCCGGGCACAGGACAAAGGCAAATTCCAGGACATTGATGAGCTCCCGGACATTTCCCGGCCAATGGTAGGCCATGAGCATGTCCAGGGCCTCTTTGCTGACCCCGGAAATGGCCTTGCCGGTCTTCAGCCGGATCCGCTCCAGGAAGGTCTCCACCAGCAGGGGGATGTCCTCCTGGCGTTGTCTCAAGGGGGGCACGTGGATGGGGATGACATTGACCCGATAGAATAGGTCCTCCCGGAAATGGCCCGCGGCCATGAGCTGCTGCAGGTCTTTATTGGTGGCGGAAATCAGGCGGACATCCACCGGGATGGGGGTGTGGTCTCCCACCCGCTCCACCACTTTCTCCTGCAGGACCCGCAACAGTTTGGCCTGGGTGGCCAACGGCAGGTCGCCGATCTCGTCCAGGAAGATATCCCCACCCTGGGCTGCTTCGAAGCGGCCCAGCCGGGTGCGGTCCGCACCGGTGAACGCCCCCCGCACATGGCCGAAGAGTTCGCTCTCCAAAAGCGACTCATGCAGCGCTGCGCTGTTGACCTTGATGAAGGGCCCTTGGCGCCGCGGTCCCACCCGGTGAATGGCCCCAGCCACTAACTCCTTACCGGTGCCGCTCTCCCCCAAGATGATGACCGGCGCCTCCGACTGGGCCGCGCTCTCAATGAGGGCGAAGAGGTTGAGCATCACCGGCGTCCGGCCGATGAGCCCCTGAAAGCCGTTCTCCCGGTGCAGCTCCCGCCGCAGCCGGGAGATGACCCGCTCCTGGGCCACCATCTCGCTGACATCGGTGAAACTCTCCACGGCCACCGGCTCACCGTCATCAATGGTCATCAACGTGCCGTTCTTCAGCACATGGACCAGGCTGCCATCCTTGCGCACCAGACTGCCCCGCTGCCGCCGCACGGCGCCGCAGCGGAACAGTTCACAGATCTTGTTGGCCGCCCCGGCGGCGCCGGCCATACAACTGTCCGTCCGGATCAGGGCGCAGGGCTGCCCGATGAGCTCCTCCCGGCTGTAGCCGGTCATCTCCACCAACGCCTGGTTGACGGCCAGGATCAGCCCCCGGGAGGAGACCACCACCAACCCATCAACGATAGTGTCTAAAATATTTTTCCAAAAACTTTCTGAAAAAGAATCCATGGAGACGGAACCGGTGTCGCCGGCATCAACCCTCCTCCGTTAACGTTAACGTTAATTCTAAGTCCTGGAAACGCCGAAGGCAACACCGGCGGGCGGCAAAAATGATCTGTGTGCTAGAAAAATGTCAGGAACTCATGAAAGAAAAGTGCGCGGTCGCCGCTCCCCTTGTCAAATTGGCACACAATTTGATATAGGCTATGAATGCTATTATCTTTTCACTTCTAGGAGGGTTCCATGCACAAACGTCTGTTGTTTATCTTCGGCCTGGTCCTGGTCATCGCCGCCGGACTGGCCTTTCTCCTGCCGGATAGTGCCGCCGCGCAGGCCGCCAGCAGCAAACTCCAACAACTCATTGACAAAACGCCGGTTGGCACCGGCCCCGGCCAGATCGATCCCAACGCCCCCCGGGGCTTCATGGGCATCCCCGGCGCCCCCAGCCCCTTCTGGTTCTGGGGTATCCTCTGGGGTGTCTGGGTAGGCTGGATCTTCTCCACCGTGGGCGCCTTCGGCGGCATCATGGCCGGTGTCGGCCACATTACGGTCTTTGGCCTGGCCGACTACGGCAAAACCTTTAAGAACACCAACCCGGCCCTGAACAAGCTCCTCACCGACTCCATCCGGACGTCTAACCAGTATCTCGTGGGATTATCTGCACTTATTTCTTCTATCACGTATTACCGCTTGGGCCGTTTGGTCATGCCCCTGGGTTTGGCCCTGGCCTTGGGCGGCATTGCCGGCGCCTATCTGATCCCGGTGTTGACCGCCGGCAAAATCAGCCTCAGTGCCTATATCGGCTATTTCGGCCTCATCGTCCTGGTCATCGGCTGCTTCCTGTTCTATGAGACCACCCCCCAGGGACAGGCCAAGAAGAAAAAGGCCAAGGAAGCCGCCAAAGCCTTCGAGGAATCGGTGAAAAAGAAGGCCAAGGGTGAAGAGTCGGCGGGACCGGAGTTAACCGGCGTGCGGGTGCAGAAATGGGGCCTCACTAACATCAGCTTCACCTTTTTTGGCGTGGAATTTTCTTTTAATCCCATCTGGCCCTTCCTCGGTGGCTTTGTCATCGCCGCCATTTCGGCTTTCCTCGGTGTGGGCGGCGGTTTCTTGTATGTGCCCTATCTAACCTCGGTGACCAATCTTCCCATGTATATCGTGGCTGGCACCTCGGCCCTGGCCGTCTTTGTGAGCATGGTCACCTCGATTTTCACCTTTATGTTCGTCAAAGGCACCCCCATTGATTTTGTCTTTGTGGGCGCCGAACTGGTCGGCATCGCCATCGGTTCCTTTGTGGGCCCGATCACGTCCAAGTATATTCCTGATGTCTGGCTGAAACGGCTATTTGTCCTTCTGGCGGTTTATGTGGGAATCGGGTATACTACCAAAGGATTCCTGGGATACTCGATTTTCCCTGGCATGTAATTCAGTCTGTCGGAGCGGCGGGGCCGGCCGGCGTCGGCCTTGCCGCCCTTTAGGTCCACTATGGATATGCCCCCTGCGGTGCAGCACCTCGATCCCTACCTGATTTTTTGGTACCGGCTCACCGGTGTGGCGGTGGTGGATTTTCTCCTGGGCACCGTGGTTCTGGTCCTCCTGTGCCTGCTGGCCGGCAAGCTGAGCTCCTTGGCAGTGCTGCGTCTGTTGCAACCGCGGCTGGCACAATATGGCGCTGAAGCGGCGGAGTATCAGGAGCTGGCCATGGCCGCCCTGAAAGCCGGCGACAAGGAAGCCTACCGGGCTGCCAACAAGCTGGCCAACGAGGCCTTCGGTCACACCTTTTTTCAGCAAATGGTTCTTTCGGCTGCTTATCTGTGGCCGATTTTTTTTGCTTTGGCCTGGATGCAATACCGCTTCCTGGAGTTAGAGCTACCCATCCCAGGGACTCCCTGGTCTTTGGGTTTCATCGGCATCTTTCTGCTGCTCTACCTCGGGACCCTGTTCGTAGTGAAAGGGCTGGGTCGGCTTACACGCCGGCTGCTCCAGTCCGTCAGAGGCCAGGTCCCGTCAGAAACCATACCCGAATCCCCCTCTACCTCCTGATGTGCGCCCTGGCGGCAGGGGGGCACCTGTCGGCTGAAGTGATTTTTTCCCGAAGAGGACAACCATGACGCAAGAAGTTTATAGCATCTGTTTCATGTGCACGGTGCGCTGTCCCATCCGAGTCCTGGTGGACAATGATGATGTCACCTGGATTGAAGGGAACCCCCATGTTCCGGGTATTGACGGCGCTCTGTGCGCCAAGGGTTCGGCGGGGCTGGCCTTGTTACACGATACGGAACGGCCCCAATATCCCATGATCCGCACCGGCGACCGGGGCGCCGGCCAATGGCGGCAGGCCTCCTGGGATGAAGCTTTGGATTATGCGGCCGAGAAATTAAAGGCAGTGGTGGCCCAATACGGTCCGCAGAGCGTGCTGTTTGGCGAGCGCACCAATCTCAATACCCATATCAGCAAGACCTTCATGAAGGCGTTGGGGTCCCCGAACCATTTCACCCATGATGCCCTATGTAAAGGTTCGGTGAATACGGCTTGCCGGAGCTTGACCGGTTATGCCGATCCGCAAATCGGTATCGATTATGGCAATACCAAACACATCATCCTCTATGGTCGAAACATATTTGAATCATTAGAAATAAAGGCCATCAACAACTTGCTGAAGGCCCGTTCCAAGGGCGCCAAAATCACCTACATCGATCCCCGCTACACCATTACGGCTTCGAAAGCCGACCGTTACTGGCAGATCCGGCCTGGCACCGATTTGGCGCTGAACTACGCCCTCATCCATGTCATCCTGAATGAAGAACTCTTTGACATGGCCTTCGCGGTGCGGTGGATCAAGGATCATCGCCAGGAGCTGCCGGCGCTGAAGGAATTTGTCCGGTCGTACACGCCGGAATGGGCCGAAAAGGAAACCGGCATCCCCGCCCAGGAGATCGTCGCCCTGGCCCGGGAAGCAAGCGCGGTGAAACCGGCGGTGATCTTCCACTTCGGCTACCGAGGGGCCCATCACCCCAACGAAGTGTATCTGCGCCGCTCCATTCTGATCCTCAATGCCCTCATGGGCAGCCTGGAAGCGCCGGGGGGCTTGTTTTTTAAGAAGGGCTTGAAGGCTGCGGGCCGCAAAGACGTGGCCAAGTATGTGGATCAGGACTTTCCCAAGATCACTGTCCCCCGATTCGACGGCAGCGGCGGCAGTCGTTTCCCCATCGCCGATGCCTCCCACGGCAACCCGCAGATGTTGGCCCATGCCATCCTGAACGAGGACCCGTATCCTGTCAAGGCCCTGATCAGCAACCGGTTTGAGCCGCTGCAATCCATCGCGGACAGCAATGCCACTCGGCGGGCTTTGGCCAAATTGGATCTGATCCTCACCATTGATGTCAATTTCAGCGAAATTGCCTGGATGTCCGACGTCATCCTTCCCGAATCCACGTATCTGGAACGGGGGGATTCGGTCCAGGTGGTCTCCGGCCTGAAGCCGCAGCTGTATCTGCGCAAACCGGCGGTCTCTCCCCGCTATGATACCAAACCGGGGTGGTGGATTATCAAGGAATTGGCCAAGCGCCTGGATCTGGGGCACTATTTCCCTTATGAGACCATCGAGGATATCTGGAATTTCCAGTTGGCGCCGGTTGGGGTGAAAATCAGCGATTTTGACAAAAAGGGGTTCGTCACCTTAGCGGAAGAGCCCATCTGGTGGGATCGGGAGAAAGGTATCCAGTTTAAGACGCCGTCGGGTAAGTTTGAAATTACCAGCGCCTTGATGGAAAACGCCGGCTTCCCCTCGTTGCTTCCCTATGAGCCGATGCCGGCCCCGCCGGCAGGCCAATTCCGTCTGCTGGTCGGCCGTATGGCGGCCCATACCCATGTGTCCACCCAGAACAACCACTACCTCAACGAGCTCTGCCCGGAAAACGAGCTCTGGATCAACACGGAGCAGGCCAAAAAGCTGGGCATCAAAGACGGAGAGCTGGTGGAAGTCAAATCGGCGGTGGGGACGGGTCGGCTGAAAGCCAAGGTGACGGACTTCATCCATCCGGAGGCGGTGTTCATGCTGCACGGCTTCGGCAAGACTGTTCCCGCCCAGACCCGGATTTATCGGAAAGGCGCCGATGATTCGGCCCTGCAGGAAAATATCTCGGACATGGTGGGCGGCAGCCCGGCCTATGACCATACCTTGGTGCAGGTCCGGCCCGTAGCCTAGGTGGAAAGAGGAGCCATGAGTCAATATTATATTCTTCAGGATCTCAGTCAATGTATCGGTTGTCTGAGTTGTGAAGTCCACTGCAAGAGCAATAAAAACCTGCCGGTGGGCCCCCGACTCGGACAGATCATCCAGGTGGGCCCGAAAATTGTGGACGGCCGGCCCAAGATGGCCTTTGTGTTCATGCCCTGTTTCCATTGCAGTGAACCCTGGTGTGTGCCCGTCTGCCCCACCGGGGCCATGCGGGTGCGTCCCAAGGATCAGATCGTCTATGTGGATCAATCCCTCTGTGTGGGCTGCAAGAGTTGTATCAGCGCCTGCCCTTGGGGGGCACCGCAATGGAATCCCCAGACCAACAAAGTGGTAAAATGCGACTACTGTATGGATCGGATTGACCAGGGGCTGCAACCGGCCTGTGTGACCAAATGCGTTACCCATTGTCTGAAGTTCGGCCGGATCGGCGATCTGGAGCCGGAAAAACGGAAGAAAATCGCTCAAACAGTGGCCTTTGAGCTGGATACTGTCGTCAGTGCCCGGTAATAACCAAGGAGAAGAAGGTACATGATTGCCCAAGCGAATGCCAAGCCCTTGCTGCAGATCAACATCTCCACCTTCCCGGGGGGGGACCTTGAGGCTGCGGAGGCCGTCCGGCAGGCTTTTCTGGCAGCCATTCAAGAGCGATCCTTGGATGAATTGGGGCCGGTGGAAGTCCGTCTGGTGGGCTGGCGGGGGATTGAAGGCAAAGATGTCATGGTGGAAATCCGGGATGAGCTGGGGGCCAATTTGTATGAACTCCTGACGCCGGATATGGTCCCCCGCATCATCCAGAGCCATATTGATGATCGCCGCCCCCTGCGCCAATGGTTAGTGGGCCGGGATTATCAGGATTTCAGCGAGTTACAGAAACCATATATTACCGAACTGATCGGCAAGATTGATCCGCTCTCCTGGGAGGAATACCAGGATTACGACGGTTACAAAGGCTTACGGACCTTCTTCAGCCAGGGCTTTGATTCCTTCCTGCAGAAGGTGGTGGCGGCGGGTTTCCGGGAAATCAACCGCATGACCAGCCTTCCCTTGGGGCCGTTGTGGTGCGAATGGCGGCTGGAAAAGCGCCAGCCGGTCCTGCTCCTCAACAGTGCCCCCCCAGTGCTGGCGGCTTCGCCGGCCATGTACATGGTGGAGGGCATCCCGCATCAGGTTCTGGAAGGGGCCTTACTGGCCGCAGAAACCTTGAAGGCCAAAGCAGTGGTCATCTACCTGCCGGAAGAGGCTGTCTTAGCGGGTGAACGTCTGCGGGCCGCCTGGAATCTTTTCCAGAAAGCCCCCCTCTGGCCGCCCAGAGAACCGTTGGTGGATATTTTCATCCT
>FWPV01013846.1_pt1 | contig 12017 bp, 10 predicted proteins | sample 2228371 | NCBI WGS metagenome assembly FWPV01 (sample SAMEA103939776, study PRJEB20133) | metagenome | reverse complement strand
CGGGCGGGGGTAACCCTGGGCATCACCCCCATCCTGGCAGAAATGCTGGCCTCGTCCACCTTCAAGGAGGAGTTTCACGACTACCTGGATCACAAAATAGAATCGGCCCGGGAGGACCAGGCGGCCTTCACCCGCCTGGGGGAGCGGCATTTCGCGGCGGTGGCCGCCTTTTGGGAGCGGCACTACACCGGGCTCAAACAGACTTTCCGGGAGGAGTTCGGGGATGACCTGCTGGCTGCGCCCCGCCGGCTCATGGAGCAGGGCGTCCTGGAGGTGATCACCAGCGCCGCCACCCACGGCTACCTGCCGCTGTTGGGCCGGGACACCGCGGTGCAGGCGCAGGTGAAGCAGGGGGTGGCCGCCTACCGCCGGCACTTCGGCCGGGACCCCCAGGGCTGTTGGCTGCCGGAGTGCGCCTACCGGCCCCGCTACCGCTGGGCCCCGCCGGTGGAGGCCACCGGCGCCGAGGCCACCCTGCGCAAGGGGGTGGAGGAATTCCTCTCAGAAAACGGCATCTCCTACTTTTTCATCGACTCCCATCTCCTCCGGGGGGGAAAGGCCATCGGGGTCTACAAAGACCGTTTCCACGCGCTGGAGGCCTTGTGGCAGCGCTTCGCGGCCCAGTACCAGGAGCTCCCCGAGGACCAGGAGAAGTCGCCGTACGAGGCCTACCTGGTGAGCTCGGCGCCGGAAACCAAGCGGCCGGTGGCGGCCTTCACCCGGGACCCCAAGACGGGCTTGCAGGTGTGGAGCGGCGAGTGGGGTTACCCCGGCGAGGGCAACTACCTGGACTTTCACAAAAAACGCTTCCCCGGCGGCTTGCGTTACTGGCGGGTCACCAGCGCCAAGGCGGACCTGGCGGACAAGGAGCCCTACCACCCGGAATGGGTGGGGGAGCGGCTCCGGAGCCAGGCGGACCACTTCGTCTCCCTGGTCACCGGCATCCTGGAGGACTATCGGGCCACCCATGGCAAGCCCGGCATCGTGGTGGCCCCCTATGACACCGAGCTGTTCGGACACTGGTGGTTCGAAGGCCCGGACTGGCTGGAGCAGACCATCCAGGGCTTTCACGCCGGCGGCCGGGTGGGCCTGGTGACCGGCGGCGAATATCTGCAAATGACCGACCCCAGCGCGGTGATCGCGCTCCCGGAAGGTTCCTGGGGCGAGGGCGGCTACCACTGGATCTGGCTGAACGACATGAACGCCTGGACGTGGCGGCATATCTACCCGGCGGAGGCCGAAATGGAGGCCCTGGCCCGGGACCTCTGGCAGGATCCCGACCCCCGGTTGCAGGACCTTCTGAAACAGTGCGGCCGCACCCTGCTGTTGCTGGAGGCCTCGGATTGGCAGTTCCTCATCAGCACGGTGAGCGCCATGGACTATGCGGAACTCCGGCTGGTGCTCCACCACGACGACTTCAAGCGCCTGGCCGCCATGACCCGGCGCTACGCCCAGGAACGACAGCTGCCCCCGGAGGACTGGAACTTCCTGGAACTCTGCCAGGAACGGGACCACATCTTCCCGGACCTGGAGCCCCGGTGGTGGGCCGGCCTGGAGTACGCCCCGGAGTTGGACCAGGCATGACCCCGGGGAAGGGGGAGCCCGGGGGAGCAGGGTTCCCCCGGCTTTCCGGCAAGCACCCCATCGCCCCGTGGGAAAATTGGCGTATTTGCCACAAAATTTTTCAAGAGTGTGTCATTTTTGCCACAATGCGGTGGAAGAATGTTGGCCGCCGCCGCGGGGAAATTAAAAACATAAGAATTTCAAGAAGATAATCATCAAAAAAAGTTCTCCCCGGGCCCTGGGGTGGTATGGGGCTTGCACCATAGGGGGCCGGGGGGTCTGAGTTATGATCTGGCAAAAGACGTTAGCGCGGCCGGTGACCGTCAGCGGCATCGGCCTGCATCGCGGGGAGATGGTGACCATGACCATCTTCCCGGCTGCGGCCAATTCGGGCATCCGCTTTGTGCGGGAGGACCTGCCCGGTCGGCCCCACGTGCCGGCCCACTTCAGCCGGGTGGTGAATACGGAGCGGGCCACCACCCTGGGGGAAGGCCCGGCGGTGTTGAGCACCGTGGAGCACCTCCTGGCCGCCTTGCACGGGGTGGGGGTGGACAACGCCCTGGTGCAGGTGGAGGGGCCCGAACTGCCCATCCTGGACGGCAGCGCCGCGCCGTACGCCGAGCTGCTGGTGGAGGCCGGCCTGCGCCCCCTGCCCTGGCCCCGGGCCTATCTCCTGGTGCAGCGCGCCGTGGAGCTCAGGGAGGGGAGCCAATGGATGCGGGTGTCTCCCGGCCGGCTGCGCATCTCCTGCAGCATCGATTTTCCCCATCCCCTGATCCGGCGGCAGCGCTATTCCCTCTCTCTGGGCAGCGAAAGCTTCCGCCGGGAAATCGCCCCGGCCCGCACCTTCGGTTTTTTGAAGGAAGTGCAATACCTGCAATCCCAGGGGCTGGCCCTGGGCGGCTCCCTGGACAACGCCCTGGTCCTGGACGAGGCCGGCGTCCTCAATCCCGGCGGTCTGCGCTTCCCCGAAGAATTTGTGCGCCACAAGATCCTGGACGCGGTGGGCGACCTGGCCCTCCTGGGCCTGCCCCTGGTGGGCCGGGTGGAGATCAACCGGGGCAGCCACGAATTCCACCTCAAATTCATCCGCCACCTGATGCAGGAGCAGGAATCGTGGCGGCTGTGGGTGCCCCCCATTCACAACCGGGAACTGCGCCAGCGCTGGGCCCCCGCGCCCTTGTGGGAGGGCGTGCCGGCCTGACCGGCCGGACGCCGGGGAAAGCCATCAGCCCCCATCCGGGGGCTTTTTCTTGGCAGCAGAAGCTTGGGGGCCAAGGGCTGGGAGCATGGGCCCCGCCCCTCCCCTGCCCTGGCAATCCCTGCGCCCCCCTTAACCCTCCAGGGCTTCTCCCACCAGGACCTCGCCCCGCTGGGCGGTGTAGCGCACCCGGAGGCGCCGGTTGAGCCAGTGGGGGGGGCCGGGGAGGAGCACCCGGAGGTAATTGGCGCTCAGGCCCTTCAGCCAGCCGGCCCGGCAGTCCGCTCCCTCCACCAGCACTTCCCCGGTCTCGCCCACCTGCTTTCCATAAAACGCCGCTCTTTTCCGGCGTCCCAATTCCCGCAAGACGGCGGCCCGGCGGCGCACCTCTTCCCGGGGCAGGGCTGGGAGGGAGGCGGCCGGGGTGCCGGGCCGGGGGGAAAAGGGAAAGACGTGCAGATAGGCCAAAGGAAGCGAGGCCACCAGCTGGCAGGTGGCGGCAAAGTCAGCCTCGCGCTCGCCGGGGAAGCCCGCCAGCACATCCAGACCCAGGGCGGCCCCGGGAAAGCGGCGGAGCAGTTCCCGGGCCAGGCCGCGCACGTCTTCGGGGCCGTACGGGCGGCCCATGGCGGCCAGCACCGGGGCGGCGCCGCTTTGCAGCGGCAGGTGAAAATGGGGGCAAAGATTGGGAGTGGCGGCCAGCGCCTCCAGGAGCTCCGGGGTCACCTCGTGGGGCTCCAGGGAGCTCAGCCGCAGCCGGAAAGGCCAGGGGCGGCCCGCCAGGCGCCTCAGGAGGCCGGCCAGATGGACAGGGGGGGTCAGGTCCCGGCCGTACTGGCCCAGGTCGATGCCGGTGAGCACCACCTCCTGGAAACCCGCGGCGGCCAGGTCCAGGAGGGCCTCCTCCACCCGCTCCGCCGCCAGGCTGCGGCTGGCCCCCCGCACCTGGGGCACGATGCAGTAGGCGCAGCGGTGGCTGCACCCTTCCTGGATCTTGAGGGTGGCCCGGGTTTGGCCGGGGAAGCGGCGGGGAAACCGGGTGGCAAAGGCCTCGGCCCGGGAAAACCGCCCCACCTGGAGGAAAGCCTGCCCCGGGGCAGTCCAGCGGTCCAGAAAATCCCCCAGGTGCCCTTTCTCCCGGTTGCCCAGCACGCCGGCAACTCCGGGCAGCGCCGCCACTTCTTCCGGAGCCCGTTGGGCATAGCAGCCGGTGACCCAGATGGCCGCGGCCGGGTGCTCCCGGACCAGCCGGCGCACCGTCTGGCGGGCCTCCTGATCGGCCCGGGCCGTCACCGTACAGGTATTCACCAGCAGCAATTGCGGCTCCTGGCCAGCCGGCGCCGACTCCCAGCCCAGCCGCGTCAACTCCTCGGCCATCCCGGCGGCGTCATGCCGGTTTACCTTGCAGCCGAAAGTGATGATGCGAAAAAGCGGCATCTGTGGTTGGGCTTTCGGGTTTCAGTTTCCAGGGAGCGTCTCGGGCACCAAGCCCCGACCCGCGCCGCTGAAATGGGCCCGGGGTGAAGGCCCTGCAGCCCTCGCCCCACGCTCAATCCTGCAATTTATCCTCGATCCAGGCCCCGCCCAGGAGGCGGTCGCCGTCGTAAAAGGCGACGGCCTGGCCGGGGGCCACCGCGCTCTGGGGGGTGGCGAAGCGGACGCTTACCGAGCCATCCGGGGCGGGGGTCAGGCACGCCGCGACCCCGGGATGGCGGTAGCGGATCACCGCAGTGGCGGCGATTTCCCCTTTCGGAGGGGGGATAAGCCAATTGGCCTGGACGGCCCGGAGGCCGACGGCCAGCAGCTCGGATTTCGGTCCCACCACCAGGCGGTTGGTTTCCGGCTGCAAGGCCACCACATACAGGGGCTCCTGAGCGCAGACCCCGAGGCCCCGGCGCTGCCCCACGGTGAAGGAAATAAGGCCCGGATGCCGCCCCAGGAAGCGCCCCTGCCGGTCTACGATGTCGCCGGGCCGGCTTTTCAGCCCGGCCTGCGTCTTCAGGAACTCCGGGTAGCGGCCCTGGGGGATGAAACAGACCTCCTGGCTCTCCGGCGGCGTTTCCACCCCGGGTAGTTCCAGGGCCCGGAAGATGCGGCGCACCGCCCCCTTGGTGAGGCCTCCCAGGGGAAACATCAGGGAAGCAAGGAGCTCCCGGGGCAGGCGCTGGAGAAAATAGGATTGGTCTTTGCGCCGGTCGGCCGCCCGCCACAGCCCCGGCTCCCCGTCCGCCGCCGGCTGCAGTCGGGCATAGTGTCCGGTGGCCAGGTGGGTGGCCCCCAGGGCCCGAACCTGGTCCCACAGGGCCCCGAACTTGATGGCCGCGTTGCACTGGACGCAGGGATTGGGGGTGCGGCCCATGGCATAGGAGCGGGAGAAATAATGCACCACCGCCTCCTGGAAGGCCTCCCGGAAGTCCACCACCGTGAAGGGCACGGCCAGGGCCGCCGCCACTTTGGCGGCCTGGGGGGCTGCGTCGGGGCGCTCGGAAAGCCGCAGGTACACGGCCAGCAGCCGGAAACCCCGGCGTTGGAGCAAGGCAGCGGCCACGGCGCTGTCGATGCCGCCGCTCAGAGCCACGGCCACCACGGCAGACATGTTTCAGTTTCTGTTAATTTTTTGTCGCTGACGTTAAAATTTCTGAATAATTATATAATCACCTGAAAATTGGACAAAATCCAATGTTTTTTGGAAAATTTTCCAAATCGCCGCGTTCAGAAATTTGAACATGGAATCAGTGGCAGGGGACCACGCCGGAGGGACTCAAGAAGGAGGGGCCTTCCAAAAAATTGATGGCCACGCCTGCCTGGAAGGGCGGTGCGCCTGCGGCGCTTTCCGTGCGCACCACCTGGCCCGTGGCCCGGATGTAGGAGGTGCCGAAGTTGTCCAGATGCGGCAGGGAGGCAGAGATGCAAAGGGTGAGAATCTGTCCGGGTACCAAGGGAATGGGGGGTTCAGGGAAAAAATAGACCCCGCTCAGGCTGAAGTCCTTTAAGACGCCCTGCCCCTGGAGGGTTTCACCGGTTTCCTGGGAATCCGCCCAAAATTCTACATTCAGGCTGACCCGGATGCGCTGAAACCGCCGCCGCTCTGCACCATTTTCCACCATCAGCTCCTGGCCGCCCGACCGAAAATCATACGAGGGTCAGCCATTGCCGTTGCACTCCTTGTGCCAATCCGGAGGAGTTCTGGCCGAAAATCCACCGGCGGCGGCCTCTGAGATATCCCTTGACGAGGTGGTTTCTTCCCTTTATCATCAGTAGCAGTCAGTTTCCCGGAAGGCTGGGTGATTTCCCCCGCCCCCCAGCGTCCTTCGCCCCAGGGGTTCAGCCAGACATGCCTCTCATCGTCGCGGTCATCAACCAAAAGGGTGGTACCGGCAAGACCACCACCACCATCAACCTGGGAGCCGGCTTGGCTTACCAGGGCTTCCGCACCCTGCTGGTGGACCTGGACCCCCAGGCCCACACCACCATCGGCATCGGCGGGGATCCGGACTCCGCCCGGGAATCCATGGCGGAAGTGCTGAGCATCCCCAAGAAACCCATCGCTGACGTGGTGGTGGAGACCTACATACCCTGGCTCTTTCTGGCCCCGGCCCACATCCGCCTGGCCCGGGCCGCGGAAGCCGCCTACAGCCGGGTCTTCCGGGAGGCCATCCTGGCCCAGGCCCTGAACGGCGCGGATTATGATTTCATCATCGTCGATTGCCCGCCGTCTTTGGGGGTGCTCACCACCAACTCCCTGTTTGCCTGCGACTTCATCGTCATTCCCTGCCAAATCTCCCGCTATTCCCTGGACGGGCTGGCCGACCTCCTGCAGACCATCGAAGTGGTGAAGCAATTGGATCCCCAGGAATTCTTCCAGGGCGACCATTTCCGCATTTTGCTCACCATGTATGATCGCCGCAACCGGGTGACCAATGAATACATCCTGGAGCAGCTCAAACCCTACCGGGAAAAGACCTTTGCCACGCTGATCATGAAAAACGAGGCCTTGAACCAGGCCCAGATCGCCCAGAAGTCGATCTTCGATTTCGATCCCAAGAGCTCCGGCGCCCAGGATTATCAGCGGCTGACCGAAGAATTTCTCGAGTTATGTCAAAAAAGAAACAGCTTACCGGAAAAGCGACCAAGCTGGCAAAGCTGCCGCTGACCCGGGTGCTTTCCAAGAAGATGGGGGACGCCGGCGCCGAACCCTGGAACCCCACCCCGGAGCCGGCCGGCGCCGACGACCGTCCCGACCCCCAGCTGCCCCTGTCCTGGGACGACCTGGAGGAAGGGGCGGTAGGGCTGCTCACCGCCGCCTACGTCCTGATCCGCCAGGAAGTGGCGGCCCTGCACGCCCTGGTGCACGGCCAACCGGGCGCAGAGGCGGTGGGGGCGGTGCAAGCCCCCCCGCTGCCCCGGCTGAAGGAGGCGCTGCGCCTGACCAAAGCGGAGCTGCAGGAACTCTCCCGGATGTTCGCCGAATGATGGGGCCGGCGGCGAGCCGCTGTACAAACCACCGGGGCTGGACGTCCAATGGCGTGCCAGCCCCGGTTTTCTTCAGCCATAAAACGGCGGCGGCCTGCCCGCCGGAGGCTTATTTCATCTTGGGCGGCGCGGAGGGCTCAGGCGGTGCGGGGGTGGCAGCTACCTTTTCCTTGAGCTTCTTGAGGTTGTCAGCCACGATGGGGGCAATGGTGCTCTCGGTGCCCAGGACCTGGATCGGTTTCACCGCGTTGCACAGCCCGCCCACAAAGCAGGTCTGCTCCACTTTGTCCAGGTAATCCTTGGCGTACATCGTGGCGCCTTCGAGATAAGCCACGGCGTCCTTGAGCTTGCCTTTCTTCTCTTCAATGGCAGCCAGATTGTTTAAGGCAAAGGGATTGCGGGTGTCCTTGGACAGCGCGGTCTTGAATTGATACTCAGCGGCCTCGTATTTGCCTTCCCGCAGCAGGTCATAGCCTTTGGCCAGGGGGGTGAACACATCTTGTTCCATGGGTCGGGGCTGCGCCTGCACCGTTACCGCCAGGCCCAGGACCAACAGGGCGACCAGCGTCAAACCGATCAGCTTCCTCATAGAAGCCTCCTTTGAGGGAAATGAACTGCAGCTGCCTTGATTTTGCCGTAAGTTAAGAACGTCAGTGGGCCCTGTCAAGGAAACCGCCCCTGCCGTGCCGCTTTTTCCCCCGCCCCGACGACGCCCTCGGCGGCTCCGAGGTCAGGACCGGTGGCCCACCGGCATGATCAGGAGGGGTTCATGCTCCCGGGGGAGCTGGAGGACCTGGGTCAGGGCCCGTTCCTCGAAGGCCCCCACGATGCCGGCCCCCAGCCCCAGGGCCTCGGCCTGGAGAAAGAGGTTCTGGCCGGCATGGCCAACCTCCATGTGGGTGTACCTCACCCCCCGCTGGCCGTATCGGTCGGTGCAGCGCCGAAATTCGGCGGCAAAGACCACCATGACGGGGGCCTCGGCCATCCAGGCCTGGTGCAGCGAGACCCGCACCACGGCGGTCCGCACGTCCCCGGCACGCACCGGCGCCAGGCTGTGGGGCCCGGGAAGGTAACGGTACACCCCTGGCGGGAGATTTTCCACCCCCCGGTCGCCGGCCACCAGATAGACCTCCAGGGGGAAGGTGGCGCCGGCGGAGGGCGCGGTGCGAAAACCCCGGGGGTCGCTGACCCCGGCCGCGGCCCAGAGGAGCTGGGAGACCTGGGCCAGGGTGAGGCCCCGGGCGGCGAAGTGGCGCACGGTGCGCCGGGCCTTCAAAGTTTCTTCCAGGGACACCCTGCCCTTGAAGGCCGGCGCCGGCAGCTTCACCTCCTGGGCCCCGGCCACCCCGGTGAAGAACAGCAAGCCTGCCAGGATCATGGCGATCCTCCCATACCGGCGCATCATTCCGCTTTCCACCGTCTGCTCACCCAGTTCCGGCAACAGTCTCTCACGGCTTTTTCGTCCGGGCGCGAATTTTCAGGAAGATGGCGCCCCCGGAGGTGGCCATGCCCACCGTGCCCAGGCCCAGGATGATGCGGTAGAGATGTCCCAGGGGGCCGTCCCAGAAGTGCAGCTTGGTGAGACTGCCGAACAGGCCCGGGGATTTCAGGAAAAACTCCACGGCCATCAGAGTCCCGGAGGCCGCCTGGAGGAAGATAAACAAGGCCAGAATCGCCCCCATGGTGCGATGGCCCCGGCGCAGGTCCGCTTCAGTCATGGTATGCCTCCTTGTCACACATATAGTGACTGGAGGGGAGATTGGCAAGCAAATCGGGCGCGAGGCCCTCGGAAATGTTCCGGCTTATTCTTCTTTCAGGATGGCGGCCAGGTGGGGCTTCACCGCCCGCCAGGCGGGGTAGGCCCCGGCTGTCAGCCCCAGGGCCAATACCAAAAGGAGGGTCTGAAGGTAAATGCCCGGGGTGAAAAAGAGCTGGATGGTCCAGCCGAAGGCCTGTTTGTTGATGACGAAGATGAGGAGCAGGGAGAGCACCGAGCCAGCCCCGGCCCCCAGGAGAAAACTCAGGAAACTGGCCAATCCCGATTCCACCAGGACCATGCCCAGAATCTGCCGCCGGGAGGCCCCCAGGGCCTGGAGCAGGGCCAGCTCCCGTTCCCGGTCCAGGATGAGCACCAGGAAGGTGGTGATGATCCCGAAGACCGCCACCACCACCGCCACCCCCTCCAGGGCGTAGGTCAGGGCGAAGGTCTGGTCGAAAATCTCCAGGATGCCGTTCCGGAGGTCCTCATGCGACAGGGCCAGGAGCCGGTAGCGCTGGCCGTAACGCTCCTGAAGCCGGGCCTGGAACTCCTTGATCTTGGCCCTGTCCTTCAGATACAGGCGCACCGCGTTCAGATGGCTGTCCCCCCAGAAGCGTCGAAACTGCCGGAGGTCCATCCAGATGCTGGGGCCGTCGGTGCGGAAGTCGTAAAAGACCCCCTTGATGTGCAGCACTTGGGTCCCCGAGGGCGTGGGCAGCTCCAGGAAATCCCCTTCCTGATAGCCGAACGTCTCCGCCAGCGGCTCGGAGATGATGCACAAGCCAGCGGCAGAGTTGAGGGGAGGACCGGGGGAACCCGGTTCCCCCACCCTCCCCTCCAGCTCCCCTCCCAATCCCCCAGAAGGGGTTGGAGGGGGTTTGGAGGAGGGGGCAGGGACCGCACGCCCCTGGCCCCCACCCCCCACTTCTCTCATAATTTCCACCCCGTCGCCCTGCCGGAACCAGAGGCCGCCGTATTTGGCCAGGACCTCAAAGCTGCCGCCGATGACCAGGACAAAGCGGTCCCGGAAGGGAATCCGCACGCAGCGGTAGAGGTAGATATCGGCCACCTCCGGGTCCTGGCGCAGTTCCGCCACAATTTCGGGGGGCAGGTATTGGTCGTAGGCCGCGGTGGAAAAGACCGCGGGCCCGAAAAAAAGGTCGCCGCTGATGGAGCGGCTCACCCAGAAATTCACGGTTTCCCGGAAGGAGCCGATCATCACGGCCACGGCGATGAGCATTCCCAGGGCGCAGGCCAGGGCGGCGATGGACACCGCGCTGCGGGACAGCGACCCGGCCAGGTAGCGGCAACCCAAATCGCCGGCCACTCCCAGGGTGCGGCGGAAAAACGGCGCCAGGCCGCGCCCCAGAGCCAGGGCGCTTACCGGGGTGAAGAGGGCGAAGGCCAGGAGAATGAGGAAGGCGGCGGCGAACCCGGGGAGGGGCGGCCCACTTCCCGGCTTCAACCCGGCCAGTGCGCCGGCCAGCCCCAGGGCCGCCAGGCCTGCGGCGAAGACTCCCAGGGCCCGGCGGGACAGGACCTCCTCCAGCTCCTCCCGATACCACACGGCCCGCACCTTGGTCCGGGCCGCTTCCAGGGCCGGGACCAGGGCCGCCACCAGAGTGGCGCCCACGGCCAGGCCCCAGGCCCGGAGGAGCAGCATGGGCGGCAGTAGCACCCGCTGAGCCGCCACCGGGGTATAGAGGGAGGTCAGGGTGTCGGTCATGAAGTGGAGCGCCCCCCGGGCCAGGAGGACGCCGAGAAAGAGGCCTACAAAGCCGCCCACCAAGCCGGTCACCGCACCTTCGGCCAGAAACAGGGCCAGGACCTGGCGGGGGGTCATGCCCAGGGTACGCAGCAGGCCGATCTCCCGGCGGCGGCGCACCACCGACAGGGTGACGGACTGGTAGATGAGAAACATGCCCACAAACAGGGCAATGGCGCTCAGCACCGTGAGATTGAGGCGGTAGGAAGCCACCAGGCCTTCCATCTGGGGGGCCTGGGCGCCGGGCCAGGTGACCTCCACCCCGGGGGGCAGGGCCTCCTGCAGCCGGCGGCCAGTCTCCGGACCCGGCCGCCGGGCGATGAGGTCAATGTAGTCCACCTGCCCCAGGCGTTCCAGAAGTTCCTGGGCCCAGGCCAGGTCCATGAGCAGCACGGCCCCCTCCAGGGGATAGAGGCCGCCCGGGGCCTGGAAGGTGCCCACCACCGTGAGTTCATGGCGATGGGCCCCCGCCACTACCCGCAGGCTGTCGCCGGGAGCCAGCCGCAGCCGCTGGGCCAGGGGGGCGCTGAGGAGGCAGCTGCGGGGTTGGGTGAGGAAGGCCTTCCAGGCCTCGGCCCCGGATCCCGGATCAAACCGGTATTCCCGGAACGAGGCCTCGGCAAAGGGGTCGATGCCCATGAGGAGGACCGGGCCCTGGGCCGGCGAGGCTAGCTCCAGCACGCTCTCGATGACCGGGGCCGCGGCCTTGACCTCGGGGAGGCGCCGCACGGTCAGGTAGAGCTCTTCCGGCAGGGGCGCACCCGGCCGGCGGAGGCGCCACTCGGCCTTACCGGAGACGGCCGTCACCCCCCGCTGAAAGCTGTGCAGGGCGCTGGCCCCGGCCAGGGAGATGCCCAGATACACCGCGGTCCCCAAAGCGATGCCGAACACGCCCAACAGGCTGCGGCCGGGAAACTCGGTGAGATGCTTCAGCGACAGGCGGAAGAGCCAGGGCCTCACGGCGCCACCGCCCCGTCCTTGAGATGCACCACCCGCCCGGCGAAGGCCGCGGCTTCGGCGGCATGGGTCACCATGATGATGGTCTGGCCCCGGTCCCGGTGCAGGCGGGCAAAGAGCTCCATGACCTGGAGGCTGGTGGCGTGGTCCAGATTGCCGGTGGGCTCGTCGGCCAACAGCACCGCCGGCCGGTTGATGAGAGCCCGGGCCAAGGCCGCCCGCTGCATCTCCCCGCCGGACACCTGGTGGGGCTTGTGGAGGCGGCGGTCCGCCAGTCCCACTGCCGCCAGCCAGTCCCT
>FWPV01013845.1_pt1 | contig 12017 bp, 11 predicted proteins | sample 2228371 | NCBI WGS metagenome assembly FWPV01 (sample SAMEA103939776, study PRJEB20133) | metagenome | reverse complement strand
CGGGGATCGGCACCGTGCTGTTTATCGGAAAGGAGACCCCCTTGGCGGAGAGGCTGCAGCCGCTGCGGGAGCGGATCCGCCCCCGGCAGGGCGGGGCGGATGCGCCCGCTGCTCCCTCTCCGCCGGCTCCGGCGCCGAACCGGCGAACGGAGTTCTTTGCGTTCGCCATCTACTGGATGGTCCTCTCGATCGGCATCTACGGCTACATCGGAGAGAAGGTGCCCTGGCTCGCCATCCACCAGCTGATCCCCATGATCTTCATCGCCGTCTACGCGCTGCCCTTCTGGAAGCCGCACTGGCAGAAGGTCGCCGTCGCGGTATCGGCGGTCTTCCTGATCGCGATGACCTGGCACGTCGCCTTCACTGCGGCGGACATCAACGAGCCGATCGTGCAGGTGCAGAACTCCGAGGAGCTCCGTGCGGTGATGGCGAAGATCGATGCGGCCGATCGGGTCGCCATCGCCTCGGAGAACTACTGGCCCCTGCCCTGGTACTACCGCGGCGGGGACGCGGAGAAGCTGGTGTACTACGGGCGCAGGGTGGACGAGAGCACGTTCCTGACCCAGGATTTCGACCTTGTCATCGCGCACGATGCCAGCAGCTACGCTTCGATTCCCGGCTACGGGAAGGAGACCTTCAAGCTGAACTACTGGTTCTCCTACGACGAGAACGAGGATCGCCTGCTGGAGTACTACTTCACCCGTGACGGCCCGATGGGCAGCATGAACTTCGATGTGTTCACCCGGAACGAGACCTGACCGTCAGGAACCCCCGTCGCCCTGCCCGCAGTGCAGACAGGTTTCGGTGGCGCCAGGCGGCCTGCACTCCCACACCTCCCCCTCCTACGGGCCCCTGAGCCGGTCCGCTGCATGCCCGGTTTCTCAAGCACGCTCGTGGATGCACTGGCACGCAGGAGCGTGCGGCGATGGACTGGACCTTTCCGCTCCTGAACGCTATCCAGATCGGCTCCCGATGGCGGCGGTATAGCCCCGCCCCTCGAACCGCGGAACCGTGCAGTAGCCGGTCTCCACCCTCCCCGCCGGCGATGGTTCGCCTTTCGTATGTCCCAGAGTTGGCCCGGGTCCCCCCGTCCAGCGTGAAACAGCCGCATCAGGGGGCTTCCGCAAGGTTCGGGAGGAGCAGGTCTCTGGTCTGGAGGGCGATCCCCAAGGTCCCCGTCCCCCCCGAGCCGGATGCCCCAATCCAGGCCAACGCAATCCAGGCCAACGCCGTGCATATCCCGAAGAAACGCGTCGATGGCCCTTCGATCCTGACAGTCTGGATCTCAGGCTGACTGTATAGATCGATGGTTCGCACCGCCTGGAGGCAAAGTCTGTCTTCTTCCGGCCTCGGATACGCAGTGCTCTCTCTGGGAACTGGCGGACATAGAGGGCGCCTTCAGCGGAGTGGCGATCCGAACACGTATGCCCGCATACGCAGGAGTTCATGGAAGGCCATTCTGCCTGTTCTGCAATCCGGTCCATCGAACAGCGGAGCACGCTATAGGTTGAGAGCAGCACCCCTAAGTGCGATTGGGTCGCTGGGGAGCGAGTCGGAGCAGTCTTCTACCGAAGAGGATGGATACAGAAAGTCGGGGTGAGGGGTCCGAAAGAACCAGTCTCCTTCTCCATGGGGAGAGAGATCTCTTCTGCATCCCGAATCAGGTTCCATTGCACCGGGATGGGGCAGGTGGGGATTGGGACCCCCTTCGTGCGATAGGTAAGAGGGGACCGGAGCACTGTCCGAGCATTCGACCAGCCATCGGGCTTTCCTGGATTTGTTTGCGGATGCCAGAGCAGGCTCTATCGTTCTGTGGAGGGGGCACGGTGGAGTATCGCCCCCGATCCTCCTAGGAGGCTATCGTACGCGGGGGTAGGGGCAGTTGGGGGAGGGCGATGCACCCCCCTCCCCCTTCAAAACCCTCTCCCCCCTAGGTGCGATAGGCACGGACTGGGGGAGCGCGAGGTCGATGCGAAGGGCATCCATGGTCGAGATGGTCTGGCATCCCCGCACGGGTATTGCATTCAGGGACTGAGGCAATCGGGGAAGAGAGCCCTCCCCCCCCCGGTGCGACAGGGGCTGGATCGGGGAGAGCAGGAGCTTGGTGCTATTCGGGCTCAGGCCGATCCGGCCTTCCCGGCATCGTTGAATACGAGGCTATCACAGGCGGGGTGGGGGTGCCTGCCCCTATCGTAGCGATGGGGCCTGCATGGGAGATCAGGCAATCGATGCGAAGGGCATTCGAAATTCAGTCAGCCTGATCCTTCTGAAATACGATTGCGCATTCCTGCGGGGAGATAAACCTGTAAGGGGGTATAAAAGAGGAGGGAGAATCAGCCGAGTTCGTCCCACTTCGTCTTCTTCCTGTAGACCGCGTAGCCCACCGCGATCAGGACCCCGACGACGACCACGCCCAGGACGATGGGGAGCATGCCGCCCAGGGAGAACCCTTCGCCGATCTCGGCCCTCAGGCTGGTGGCGAGGTTGTAGGCTTCGTCGGCCTTCTGGGAAGTCTGGTTGGCACCGATGCGGGCGCTGCTGTATTCGCCCCGATCGAAGTTGGCCCTTGCCGTGGAGAGCAGCTGGCTCGCAGTCTCGTATTTGCTGACAATCTCGACCACACGCGCGTCGCTGCCCATGCTGCGGTTCGTCTTGAAGTAGTCGATCAGACTGCCGACCTCGTTCACTTTCTGGCCGGCACGATCCAGATCGTGTTTTGCCATGGCCTTTTCGAGTTCCTGTCCCGCCTGGGTGATCAGGTCTGCAGCCGAATTCAGGCTCGATGTGGCCGCCTGGTAATTTTTCGAACCGATCTCGCTCTTGGCTCTATCGAGAGCGGCTTTCGCCTCGTTGAACTTCGTCTTTGCCGCGGAGACATCCACCCCCAGGGCGCTCTGCGCATCCAGCGTGGAGCTCAGTCCGGCAAGATCCGACTCCGTCCGAGATACCCGCGTGCTGATGTCGCCCGTATCGATAATCGTGGTATTGAGGAAGTACTGGGAGCCTGCCGTGGTTCTCGGCGTACCCGAAGAATCGACCTGCTGTATCTTGACGATCGAAATTTCGGGCCTTACGCCGTCCACGGGCACCTGCCCCTCAAGACCGACGATCACCTTTACCGTGTTCTTGCTCGGGTACGAGAGGTAGAAACCGTCAATTTTCGGGTATCTGCCGAGATTCATGGGCGGATTCGTGACCCCGTCCACCTCGATCTGGGCGCTCCACTTCGGATTCGTGAGATCGGTGAACAATGCGAGGTCGTCCTCCATGGGGAAGGTCAGGCCGCCGGACGAGGGGAATTCGATGATCAGCTGCCCCGATATCTGCTGACCGGCCTGTATGTTGCTGCTCGGAAACGTTGGGTTTTTCACTGCGAATGCGGATGCGGCCTGGAGGGTCAAAAGAATGACGAAGATTCCGATGATTGCCGTACCTATCTTCTTCATGGTTCACCTCACTCGAATAGCGGTTCGATTCCTTCGTCGAAGAGGGCGGGCGGCTCCCGCTCTTTCTGCTTGATCACGTCTTCCCGGGTCTCCTTTGCGTTCTCGATCAGCTCGGCGATCCGGGGGGCGTTGCGGATGGTGGCGAGCAGGACGACCGCGGCGATGTAGTTGCTCTCCACCGGGTAATCCCCGCCCCGCACCTCCACGCCGGCGATGTTCTCCTCGACCCAGCTCTTGGCCTTCTCGACGCCCTTGCGGTCGAACTCGTCGGGGGGTCCCGCCATCAGCACCAGCGCCCGCTCGGCCGAGGAGTAGTCGCAGGGGAGCGTGAGCCGCCCGAGCATCGCCCGGCGGACCAGGGCGATCACCTTCGCGGCCTTGTCCTCCCCGAGCAGCACCTCCTCGGATCCCCCTTTCCTGTTCCGGGACAGTCCGAGAGAGGCGAGCCCTCCCAGGAGACCCTTCTTCCTGCTGGAGTTCGAGACCTCGGTGATGGCATACCCGACGGTGCTGATCCCCCCTCCCCGGAGGGTGTTGATGATCTCGCTGCTGTCCACGACCATCTCCCCCACCCCTTCCTTCGTCATCTCGCCGGCGCGGAAGAGTATGGAGAACCTGCGCACGATCTCGTCGTTGATGCGCTGGTAGGAGGTCTTGACGCTCTCCCCTTCATTCTTCCAGGCGCTGTTGTCGAAGATGAAGGTGTTGTCCACTTCGTTGATGATGGTCGAGAGGCTCCGGGCGGCGTTGTAGGAGTACAGCCGCCCCTCCTCGGGAGCGGGCAGGATTCCGAGCGCGTACACGGGTTCGCGGTAGATCCGCTTCAGGTGGCGGGCGAGCACCGGGGTGCCCCCGGAGCCCGTTCCGCCGCCGAGCCCGGCGACGATCACGAAGGCGTCGATATCGTGCGTTCCCCGCGTGTCAACCGCGCTGATGATGCTGTCGATCTCGTCCGCCGTGATCTTCGCACCTGCGACGTTATCCGTCCCGACTCCGTGGCCCTTCACCACGGTCTGGCCGATGAGAATGCGATCCTTGAGGGGGATCTGCTTCAACCCCATCAGATCCGTGCGGGCGGTATTGACAGCGATGCCCCGGAAACTCTGTTTGGGGAGTTTACTGTCCTGCTCCAGGAACATATCGACAATTTTTCCGCCGGCCTGACCGAAACCAATGAAAAATACCCTCATCTGTGGACACCATCCAGCCCGCTGCTGGTATACACCAATTGCCTAAAATACTTTATTCTATTGGGTTCAAAAACTTTCTTATGGGCTCCGGCTAAAACTGTACAGGATACAGAGATTATGAAAATTTGTGTCATTGGAGGGGGTTTGTGCGGTCTGACGGCAGCTCTCGATCTCTCGGACGAACATACCGTTGCGGTATTGGAGAGAGACGACCGCCTCGGCGGGTGCCTGGCCTCCTACCATGTCGATAAATACTGGATCGAACGCTACTATCACCACTGCTTCTCCGGGGACCGGCAGCTGCTGACCCTCTTCGACCGCCTCGGAATCGGCAGCCACCTGGAGTGGCTGAAGGGCACGAGCGGCTACTGGGTTGAGGGAAACCTTTATCCTCTGAATACGCCCATGGAAATTTTCCGTTACCCTCACCTCTCCCTCGCCGACAAGGCGAGGCTTGCCCTGCTGACGCTGCGGGCAGGACGCATGGACATCGCCGCCCTCGACGCCGTGCCGGCCCGGGATTTCATCCTGTCCACGCTGGGCGAGCGGGCGTATGCCTCCTTTTTCGAACCCCTGCTGAAGAGCAAGTTCGGCGATGCGCGAGACGATGTCTCTGCCGCCTGGCTGATCAGCCGGATTGCCATCCGGTCCGACCGGGGCGTGGGCGGAGAGCGCCTGGGCTACCTGCGGGGGGGCTTCCAGGTGCTGATCGACCGCCTGGCAGAGGCGTTGCGGGACCGGGGCTGCATCATCCGCACCGGCACGCCGGCAGCATCCGTGGAGCGGGAAGGGCGCGGGTGGCGGGTGAACGGGGAGGGGTTCGATGCGGTCCTCTCCACCATCCCCCCGCAAGAGATCCCGCTGGCGGGGCCGCCGCTGCCCGCCGTGCCCTACCAGGGAGCCGCCTGCATGACGCTCGGGATCGACAGGGACGTGCTGGAGGGCATCTACTGGGTGAACATGAAGGATCCCGCCCCCTATGGTGCGGTCATCGCCCACACCAACTTCGCGCCGATCGAGCGGTACGGCGAGCATATCGTCTACCTGGCCTCCTACTTCGCGGAGCGGGTCCCCAACGGTCTCCCCGGGCGGATGCTCGCAGACTTCTGCAGGCGGTTTCACCTGGGAAGGGCGTCCATCCGCTGGCAGAGGATGGCCGTGAACCGCTTCGCCGGTCCCGTCTACCGCACGGGATACCGCGACCTGATCCCGGCGTACGAGCAGAACGGGCTGTTCGTGGCCGGCATGTTCAGCCTGCCGAACTACCCCGAACGGAGCATGGAAGGCTCGGTCGCCGCCGCCCATGCGGCGGCGGAGCGGATGCGGGGTGCGGATGCCTGAAGTGGAAGTGACGGCAGTCCTGCCGGTCTACAACGACCGGCGGTCCCTGGAGGCGGCGATCCCCGCGTCCATCCGCACACTCTCCGGGGTCGGCGGGTCCTTCGAACTGATCGTCGCCGAGGACGGGAGCACCGACGGGAGCGCGGAAGCCGTGGAGCGGGCGATGGCCTCCGATCCGCGGATCCGCCTCCTGCACAGCGACGAGAGGCAGGGGCGGGGAAAGGCCCTCGCCCGTGCGATCGGCGAGGCCCGGGGCACGATCGTCTGCTACTACGACGTCGACCTCGCCACCGACATGCGCCACCTGGAGGAGCTGATCGGCGCCATCCGCCGGGGGTACGACATGGCCACGGGATCCCGCCTGCTGCGCGAGAGCGCCGTGGCCCGATCGGGGGCCCGCGAGTTCGCCAGCCGGGGCTACAACCTGCTCGTGCGGACGATCCTGGGGAGCCGGCTGCACGACCACCAGTGCGGGTTCAAGGCCTTCAACCGAAGCCGCATCCTCCCGCTGCTGCCCCGGGTGCGGGCGGAGCACTGGTTCTGGGACACCGAGATCCTGGTGCGGGGGCAGAGAGAGGGGTTCACGGTCTTCGAGTTCCCCGTGCGCTGGCGGGCCGGGCGAGGCACGACCGTACGCGCAAAGGACGTCTTCGAGATGGGATCGGCAATCCTGGACCTGTGGTGGCGGCTGCATGTATCGGAACGTTAGCGCCATTATTCTCTCCACCCTGATCGCCCTCGGGATCATCGGCTACATGCTCTTCCGGGTCTGGGACCAGCTCCTCCTGACCCTGGAGCACGCCGTCCCCCTCTACCTCGTCGTGGCGGTGGCGATCTGCCTGTGCGCCTGGCTGCTGCGGGGCATGCGGTACCGCTCCATCCTCCGCGGCCTGGAGGTCTACGTGGATCTGGTCTTCTCCACCGCCAGCATCTTCATCAGCCAGACGGCGAACCTGATCGTGCCGGCGCGCCTGGGGGATCTGGTGCGGATCTTCATCCTGAAGCACGAGGAGAAGGCGACCTACTCCCGGGGCGTATCCTCCCTGCTGGTGGAGCGGGTCTTCGATATCCTGATGGTGGCGGTGCTCGGGATCGTCGCCCTGCCCTTCGCCCTCGACGTGCCCCCCTGGTTCTACACCGTGCTCATCGTTCCGCTCCTGGGCGGCGGGGCCTTCTTCATCGGGCTGGTGCTGCTCGGACGGTTCGAGGCGAAGCACCGGTTCCTCGTGCTGCTGCTGGAGATGCTCGACCAGGTGCGGGAGGCATCCCTGAACCTCCGATCCTTCCTCAGCTTCGGGACTTCATCGATTCTCATCTGGATCCTGGACGTGCTGGTCTGCTATGCGGTGGTGCTGATGTTTCAGGAGTCCATCCCCTTCGTCGTCGTTGTACTGGCCATCGTGATCGGGAACCTCGTCAAGGCGGTGCCGATCACGCCCGGGGGCGTCGGCACGTACGAGGCCAGCCTTGCAGCCACCTTCGTGCTGGCCGGGACCCCGGAGCCGACCGCCATTCTCATCGCGGTGGTCGACCACCTGATCAAGAACGCGGTCACGCTGGTCGGGGGCGTGGGATCGATCTACCTCTTCGGCGGATGGGCACTCTCGGTGCTGCGGAACGCCGTGACGAAACGGTTGCGGAGGGAAGACCTCTTTGGTGATTGAATCGCAGTTCCTCTACGTGGTCTCCTGGCTGGCGGTCGTAAAACTCCTGCAGATCGCCGTATTCCCCCCGCTCGAGCGGGCATTTCCGCGGTTCGGATACGCGATCGCCTACCCGGCGTCCATCCTGCTCTTCACCCTGGGATCCTGGTACCTGGGGCTGCTCGCCCTCCCCATCCCCCTCGTCCTGCTCCCCTTTGCCGCCCTCCTCGGTCTGAACCTCTACCAGAGGGCCTACAGCCGCGATAGCCTGCGGGAGAACCTGGCGTGGGACGGGATCTTTTTGGTCGGCTTCCTGTTCATGCTCTCCCTCCGCTTCGTCAACCCCACCATCTCCTTTGCAGAGAAGTTCATGGACCACGCCTTCCTGGCGTCGGTGATGCGCAGCCCCGTCGTGCCCCCCCTCGACCCCTGGTACGCCGGCGGCACCCTCGAGGTCTACTACTACCTCGGCTACTGGACGATGGGGTGCCTGGGAATCCTGAGCGGCGCCCCCTCCTCCGTCACGTTCAACCTGGCCCTGCCGACCGTCTTTGCCCTCTCCGCCGTCGGCCTCGTCCTCATCGGGCAGATCCTCGTCCCCCGCTTCCGCTGGCTTCCGGTCCTCGCCCTCCTGCTGCCCAATCCATCGTTCTTCTACCACCTGCTCCTCGGCGAGGGAATGCAGACGGTCCTCTGGGAGAGCACCCGCACCATCGCGAACACCATCAACGAGTATCCCTTCTTCTCGTTCCTCTGGGGGGATGTGCACCCCCACGTGATGAGCATCTTCAACCAGGTCTTCCTCCTGGCGCTGCTGGCCTATGCCTATACGGCATGGGGGCGGCTCCGGGACGGGGGTCGGTGGATCCTGGCCGGGCTTGCCGCGCTCTCGCTGGGCTCCATGCCGGGCATCAACACCTGGGACGTGCTGATCTACGCCCCGATCACGGTTCTCGTGGGGATTCTCGTCTGGAGACGCTACCGGGAGACGCCCCGTGACTGGTCGGCGGCCCGCTTCCTGCTCGCCGTCCCGCCGCTCGCCATCCTGCTGTATCTCCCCTTCTACCTGCAGCTGGAGACGCAGGGCATCCAGGGCGTCCACCTGGTCCCCACGCCCTCGGAGCCGCTCCCGTTCCTGCTTGTGCACGGCTTCTTCCTGGCCGTATTCTACCTCCATGCCGCGAGAGATCTCGGGAAGCGGCCCTACCTGGCGCTGGCGGCCGCCCCCCTGCTCCTGGCGGGGTACGCGGCGGCCGCGATCGCGGCCGTGCCCCTCGCCCTCCTGCTCGTGCGGAAGGGGAGGACCCTGCCGGAGTGGCTTGCCGTCTGCGCCCTCGCCCTCACCATCCTGTGCGAGGTGATCTACTTCAGGGACAACATGGGGGACGTCTACTACCGCATGAACACCGTCTTCAAGTGCTACGTCCCCGCCTGGCTGCTGATGTCAGTCTCCGCGTTCAGCCTGATCGGCGGCCACCTTCCGAAGGTCCTGCCCGCGCGGGATCTCCCGATCCCCTGCCGCCGCGCCCTGGGCGGGATCGCGGTGATCGGGCTGCTTCTCCTCCCGTTCCTCCTGAACGTGAACTTCGGACCCGGAACCGGCACGCTGGACGGGCTGGAGTACCTGGAGTTCACCAATCCGGGGGATGCAGAGGCGATCGCCTTCCTGCGCACCCTCCCGGTCGGGGATCGGATCGTGGAGGCCGAAGGGGGCGACTACACCTACTTCTCCCGCATCTCATCGTTCAGCGGCATTCCCGCCGTCATCGGCCAGCCCTTCCACGAGCACATGTGGCGGGGGGACGCGGGGCGCGTGGCAGAACGCGCCATGGACGTGCGCGCCATCTACGAGCGGGCGGATCTTGCGGTTCCGCTGATGCGGAAGTACAACGCAACGCTCCTCTACGTGGGGGCGGCGGAGCGGGAGCGCTACCAGGTGAACATACCCGAGTCCGAGTTCACGGCCATCTACGATCGGGGCGGTGTCGCGATCTACCGCCTCCCGTACTAGTGCGGGGCGGACGGAGCCTCGGGCTGGAGAAATGCTCGGTATGTGCGGGAAATCGCAAACCTTTATCTCCCTTCTTGATGAAATAATATGCTTACGTCGTCACTGATGACTGATGACGGAGACGCTACTCCTGAATGAGGTGAGTTATGCCGAAAGTATTCGAAAAATTTGACGTTCCCGAGGAGCTCCAGAACAAGGCGCTCGAGGCTCTTGAGATAGCGCGGGATACCGGCAAGATCAAGAAAGGTTCCAATGAGACCACCAAGGCAATCGAGCGCGGGATCGCCCAGCTCGTGATCATCGGCAAAGACGTGCAGCCGGAGGAGATCGTGCTGCACCTGCCCATGCTCTGCGAAGAGAAGAAGGTCTCCTACGTCTACGTTGAGCGGCAGAACGATATCGGAGCCGCGAGCGGACTTGAGGTTGGTTCGGCTGCTGCAGCCATCGTCAAGCCCGGGAAGGCGAAGGAGATCGTGGAAGAGATCACGAAGAAGGTCGCCGCGCTGCGGACGTGAGGTTGGCACATGGCAGACGATGGAACCCCGGCGGAAGTGGTCGAGGTGATCGGCAGCACCGGCATGCACGGCGAGGCGATGCAGGTGAAGTGCCGGGTGCTGGACGGTCCCAACAAGGGGCGCATCATCACGCGGAACACGGTGGGTCCGATCCGCGAGGGGGATGTGCTGATGCTCCTGGAGACGGAGCGCGAGGCGAAGAAGCTCTCGAAACGGTGAAACCATGGTTGAGATGAGAACCTGCAGCTTCTGCGGTGGTGCCCTGGAGCCGGGCACCGGGAAGATGTTCGTGCGGCGGGACGGCACGATCTTCTATTTCTGCAGCTCCAAATGCCAGAGCAACTATAAACTCGGGCGGTTTCCGAGACGGGTGGCCTGGACGCAGGCCGGAAGAAGGGCTCGCGGAAAGGAGTGATCCTGGTTGGACCGCACCTTTGTGATGGTCAAACCCGACGGCGTCCAGCGCGCCCTCGTCGGCGAGGTGGTATCCCGCCTGGAGAGGAAGGGGCTGAAGCTGGTCGGAGCCAAGCTGGCGCAACTCACGGAGGCGCAGGTGACCGAGCAGTACCGCGAGCACCGCGAGAAGCCGTTCTTCCCGGGTCTCCGCGCTTACATCCTCTCCGGACCGGTATTCGCCATGGTCTGGGAGGGGAAGAACGCGGTTCCCATCGTGCGGCGGGTGATCGGGGCTACGAACCCTGCAGAGGCGAACCCGGGCACGATCCGGGGGGATCTGGGCATGGAGACGGGGAAGAACATCGTCCATGCCTCGGACTCGCCCGAGAGCGCCGCCCGGGAGATCCCGATCCACTTCCGCCCGGAGGAGCTGGTGACCTACCGCCGGGCGGATGAACCGGTCCTGTACGAATACCCGGAATAATCTCTTTTTCCGTATTCCCGAAGTGCCGCACGTGCCAGAGGGGATCGCCCCCGCCGATGCGCGATCATGGCGGGAGGGATGCTCCCGACCGCGGTCGTTGCCGGCTCGTCGTTCATTTCACGCATCCCTGTTTCAGGAGGGCGGCGCCTTCGATCCCCCTGCCACGCCCGGCGCCCCTGCAGGCGGAACTCCGCTCTTCCCATGGCGCGGCAGGGCTGCCGTACGGATAGGATTCGGGGGCGGTCATGTCCCGGGCTCCCCGGGGCGTCCGCCTCTCCTTGGCCCCTCCCCGCAGTACGGCGGCGCCCGGCATCGCATGCCGCGCAGTTCCGGGAATCCCCTGCGAAGGACCCGGGTCCGTCCGCGATCGGGGGGGAAACCGATCCCGTCCTCCCGACGCGGGGCCGCCGGGGGGATCGGATGTGGGGGCGCCACCGCAGCCCTGTCACGGTTCCCCGGCGGGCAGGGAACGCCGGATACGGGCCCGCCGACCGCTCGATGCTCCGCCTCTGCTGCCCGCCTCCCCGTCCACGGGTGCCCGTATCGTGCCGCGATCGGGATAGCGGGGCTCCCGTCCGCAATAAAGCGTCCGGATCGCAGGGAAGGACCGCGCTCCCTGCCCCCGACGATCCCGAACGCGGCCCGGTTCAAAAGCGAGAGTGCCGCCCCTAGGGATGAGGAACCCGCCCCCGTGTACCCGAGGTCAGCAGGCCGATCGCTGCCTGGAATAGTCGATTCGAAGGGTACTCAGGCGTTCCAGCGTTCGATCCCGCAGCGCATAATCCCCGTTTGCATGAGCGGATGTGGCAATGTCCACCAATTGCAGAACGAGCAGGTATATGGACTCGAAGTCGAGAACCGGGCTAGCAGCCATTAAAACATGTAAGCAATGCGATGGTATATACATTTTTCTGCACGTGCTTCTCCCTGGGCGGGGCACGATCGCCGCCCAAATACGAAAATTGCTCAATTGGTTATATAAATTTTATCT
>FWPV01013841.1_pt1 | contig 12018 bp, 10 predicted proteins | sample 2228371 | NCBI WGS metagenome assembly FWPV01 (sample SAMEA103939776, study PRJEB20133) | metagenome | reverse complement strand
AAATCTTAAAATTTAGTTTAATATTTTTTCAATAAATTTTAAAATTTTTTGAACATTTTTCAAATGAAGGCGCAATTAAAAAACAATGCATACGATTTTCCAAAACTGATGAAGCGGCGCTATTTTTTGGCTTCGGCATTTTTAATCAGTTTGGTTTTTGCTTCTTTTCTTCTTTTACAAAAGTTTATAAAAGATCAGCAAACTTGGGGGGGCGGTAGTAAATATTTCTGGCAGACAGAGAATGCTTTCCCAACGAATTGCCCTTTTTTCCCTTCGCCTTGTTTATGCCGCGGATTTAGAAGAACGGTCTTATTTGCGCGAAAAACTTTCCTCAATGGTTGATTTAATGGAAAAAAGTCATCAAGGATTAATAACGGGTGATCCGGAAATGAATCTGCCAGGAGAACTCTCGCCAGCCGTGCGAGACCTGTATTTTAAAGAGCCGCTTAATCTTGACGCAAAAGTAAAGCGTTATTTAAAAGATGCAAGGATTATTGTTAATACAAAAGAGGAAGATTTGAGAAGCGACAGTCCTTCTTTATATCATCTTGTAACCGGCGCCGCAGAAATACTTGATGGGCTGGACCAGGTTGTTTGGCAATTTCAAAAGGATAGCGAGAGCGCGCATAAAAAACTGCAGTTTGTGGCAGCTTTAATATCTGTAAGTAATCTTTTTGGGATTTTTTTTGTTATTTTTGGAATTTGTTATCCACTAACGCGCAGTGTTCAGGAAAGCGTAGAAAAAATTAAAAAGTCAGAAGAAGAAAAAACAAAAATGCTTCAAAGCATTGGCGATGGGGTAGTAGTGATTGACCGCAGTTGGAACATTACACTCTTTAATTCTGCGGCAGAAAAAATTTCCGGCTGGCAGGAAAAAGAAGTTATAGGAAAAAATTTGCGCGAGGTTTTAAGGTTTATTAGAGTCCGCGACCGGGAGGAGAATATTTCTTTTATTGAAAAGGCGGTTGTTCTGGGTAAGACTCATTATTTAGAAGATGACACAATTCTAATTACCAAAGACGGCCGTGAAATTCCAGTAGGCGACAGCGCGGCGCCAATTATTGGTCTGGATGGAAAAGTTATCGGAGCAGTTGTAATTTTCAGAGATATTACAAAAGAAAAAGAAGCGCAAATGTTAAAATCTGATTTTGCTTACGCTTCGCATCAACTCCGCACCCCGGCTAATCAGGCGCTTTGGAATTTGGAAACGGCTTTGGGCGAGAAAGTGGCAGGGGAAACAAAAGAAAAAATTGAAATAGCGTATCATTCAGTTCAGAATGTTCTTAAATTAAACAATGAACTTATTGAAGTTTCGGAAATTGATCAAGGTGCAGTTGTTCCAAAGAAAGAGACCGTTAAATTGGCAGATTTATTTAATGAAATTTTCAAATCAGTTGATAGGATCGTCAAAGAGAAAAATGTTAAAATAATCAGTCCGCCGATTCCCGCTGTGTTGGCTATTAAAACAGACGCAAGATTGTTTAAAAGAATTATGCATGTAATTTTAGAGAATGCCATTTTTTACAGTCCGCCAAAAAGTGAAGTGAAAGTTGATGTTAACATTAAAGAGAACGAAATGCTGGTTGAAGTTTTTGACAAGGGTATTGGTATTCCGGAGGTTCAGCAGCCGCTCGTTTTTACCAAATTTTTCCGCGGAAGCAATGTGCCGGCTGAGGTTGTGGGCGCTGGCCTTGGCCTTTATATTGCCCGCGAATATGTAAAATTACTTAAAGGCAAAATTTGGTTTAACTCAAAAGAGAAAAAAGGAACGACTTTTTCAGTTCTTTTGCCGATTTCCGACTAAACTTTTTAAGACCTAGCCTTGTTTTGTCGGGATGATTTTTGACAAGAAGATTTTTGTGATTTTCTTGTTTTTTGTTAAAATAAAAGAATAAAAATTTGCTAATCATTGAACGAATTTTAGCGAGTAAAACTAATATTTGTATGAAGATTGGGTTTTTTACTGATTATGCTTATCCTGGCGGATTTGGCGTGAAGTTTGACATAAAAGCATACAAAAATAAAAAAAAAAAATTGGGCCATCAAGTTTTTATTTATGCGCCGCACGACAAGGAATTAAAAGACGATGATCCGCGGATTTTTCGTTTTCGGGCCTGGAAGATTCAAAAAAATCCAAAAATGTTTTTTAATTTTCCATTTTTGCCGGTCGGGCGTTCCTGGAAAGAAGTGGTAAATTTTAAATTAGATATTGTTCACACCCAATCGCCATTTGCTTTAGGGCTTTTGGCAAAACACATTGCCCGAAAACAAAAAGTGACTTTTATTTGCACCCATCACACAGATTTGCCGACTTGGATTAGCGAGAATATGAAATCAAAAAAAATTTTGCCACATCTTGCCGAATGGTGGGTGAAAAGATTTTCCAATAAGACAGACGCAGTTATCGCTATTTCTTCAAAAATCAAAGAAGTCATGAAGAGGATGATGGTTAAAAAACCGATTTATGTTTTGCCAAACTGCATTGATTTAAAATTATTTTACAGGGACCGCTCTGGAGCAGCGGAACTGCGGAGAAAATATAACATTGCGCCAGAAAGCAAAGTGTTGATTTTTGTCGGCCGGCTTTCGCGAGAGAAAAATTTGATTTTTTCCTTAGAAGTTTTGGCTGAAATTTTAAAAATTAGAAAAGATGTGATTTTTATGTTCGTGGGCAGTGGTTATCAAATGGAAGAATTAAGAAAATTAGCCGCGGAGTTGGGGGTGGAAAAAAATGTTTGCTTCGTCGGATTTATTCCCCACGACAAAGTATCCTCTTATTACAATGCTTCAGATGTTTTTGTTATGCCGTCGCTGTCTGAAATTATGCCGCTCACTGTGCTCGAAGCCATGGCCTGCGGTCTGCCAGCCGTTGTCTTGGACGACACAGCTTTTTATGATACAGTATTTGAAGGCAAGAATGGGTTTATAGTTAAAGAACAAAAACCAGAGATATTTGCAAAAAGGGTTTTAGATCTTTTAGGTAACAATGAACTTTATCAAAAATTTTCGCAAACATCACTTATGGTTGCGCAAAGATTTTCAATTGAAGAGTTGACAAAGAGATTGGTGGAGATATATAAAAATTTGAGTCAAAAGTCAAAATAATAAGTTTCTATCAATTTCGCGAAACCACGCTGATCGTGGCGAAGCAAGTTTCTATAAATTTTTGAAACTTATAGAGACTATTAGAAACTTGTAGAAATTAGTTGTTTTATTTTCATTGGTCGTTATGAAAGTATCCATCATTATCCCTGCTTACAACGAAGAAAAACTTTTGCCGCGCTGTTTAAAGTCAATTTTGGCCGCCAAACTGCCAAAAGATTATGAAATTATTGTTGTTAACAATGCCTCTGTTGATCGAACAGAAGAAGTGGCTAGACGTTTTGCCAACGTCAGGGTGATAAATGAACCAAACAAGGGACTAACAAAGGCTCGACAAGCCGGGTTTGGGGCCGCGACCGGCGATATTTTAGTTTATTTTGACGCAGATACAATTATCCCTCCAAATTGGTTTCAGATTGCTTTATCAAAGTTTAGAGATGATCCAAAATTAGTTGGTGTCTCTGGCCCATATCATTACGAAGCTATTTCTAAGTGGGCGCGAGTGCTGGAGTGGTCTTACAATTACATTGTTATGCCCGTAGGCGAGTTTATTTGGCGATATTTTTTAGGAAAGGGCGGCATTATGCTTTTGGGCGGAAATTTTGCTGTCAAAAGGGAAGTTTTAGAAATAATCGGCGGCTTTGATACCGCCATTGAATTTTACGGTGAAGATACTAATTTAACCCGGCGGGTTGCCAAAATAGGAAAAATCGATTTTACCAATAAATTGTTTGTTTATTCATCGCCACGTCGCTTTAAACACGAAGGAGGATTAAAAACAACTTTTAGATACATTGCAAATTTTTTTGGCGAGTGGATTTTTAAGAAACCAGTGCATAAAGTCCACGAGGACATAAGATAATTTTTTCAACTGAAAGCATGAAAATGTGAGTGGCGCAAAAGTATCCATCATTATCCCTGCTCACAACGAAGAAAAACTTTTGCCACGCTGTTTAAAGTCAATTTTGGCCGCCAAACTGCCAAAAGATTATGAAATTATTGTTGTTAACAATGCCTCTGTTGATCGAACAGAAGAAGTGGCTAAAAGTTTTTCTGGCGTAAAAGTAATTAATGAATCAGCAAAAGGCGCGAACAAGGCTCGGCAAGCCGGGTTTAGGGCCGCGACTGGCGATATTTTAGTTTATTTTGACGCAGATACAATAATCCCAGAAGATTGGTTTCAAAACGCCTTGATCGCTTTTAAAAATGATAAAAAGTTAATTGGGGTGAGTGGTCCGTATTATTATGGAAAAATTCCTAAAATTGCGAGTCTTCTGGTTTGGTTTTATGATCATCTGATTATTCCGAGCTTTGAATGGATTTGGCAGTATATTTTTCGACAAGGAGGAGTAATGCTAATCGGCGGTAATTTTGCGGTAAAAAGAGAAGCGCTTGAGAAAATTGGCGGTTTTGACACTACAATAGATTTTTATGGAGATGACATAGATTTAACCCGTCGACTGGCCAAAATTGGTAAAATTAGTTTTATTAATAAATTGTCGGTTTATTCTTCACCGAGAAGATTTGAGAAAGAGGGGGCGGTAAGGACGTCGTTGAAATACATTATTAATTTTTTCAGCGAATGGATTCTAAAGAAGCCGGCGCACAGCGATCATAAAGACATTAGATAAAGGAGAATAAAAACCCCGAATCCTAAACTCGAAACCAGAAAAATAACCAATATGTCAATGCCACGTATAGCTTGCTGAATTTTTTTAAAGAAATTTATAAAAGATTTGTATTCTTAAAGAGATGAATAAGAACACAAAAACCAAAAAGAGGCGATTGAACAATCATCAAAAGGCCTGGGTTGTGGCTGTGGATATGGGATATGGCCACCACCGGGCCGCTTACTCGCTAAAAAACATTGCTTATAAGGGAAAAACTATTAATGCTTCAAATTATCCCGGCATGCCGAGGAGAGACCGAAAAATTTGGCGAGAAACTAAAAAATTTTATGAATTTATCTCGCGCTTTCAGCGAGTGCCTGTGATTGGGAAAAAGGCTTTTGATATCTTTGATAAATTTCAGGAAATTATGCCATTTTACCCTAAACGCGATTTGTCTAAACCAAATCTTCAGTTAAGAGAGATTGATTATTTAATAAAAAAAAATAGTTGGGGTAAGCATTTAATTAGTAAATTAGAAAAGAAACCGCTGCCCTTGATTGCCACTTTTCCCATCCCGGCCATGATGGCTGAAATGTGGGGATATAGCGGAGAAATCTATTGCGTTATTTGCGATGCTGATATTTCTCGAACTTGGGTGCCGCCTAACCCAGCAAAAAGTAGAATAAAATATTTTGCTTCAAATTACAGAGTTGTTGAGAGACTAAAACTTTATGGCGTAAAAACAGAAAATATTTTTCTGACCGGTTTTCCCTTGCCGCCAGAACTCACGGGCGGAAGATTTTTGGGAACTTTAAGAAATGATTTAGGCTACCGGTTATTGAATCTCGATCCCAAGAAAAAATATCTTCCTCTTTATCACAAAACTATTATTGATCATCTCGGCGTCAATAAATGTTGCCCTCAAAAACCAAATCACCCTTTGACTTTAATGTTTGCAGTCGGCGGGGCGGGAGCGCAAAGGGATTTGGGTATTGAAATTGTAAAAAGTTTGTCTCAAAAAATTAAAACAAACAAAATCAGAATTATTTTGGTGGCTGGCATCAGAAATGAAGTAAATAGATTTTTCAGAAAAAAAATTAAAAGTCTCGGTTTGGGCAGGTATCTGGACAAGAATATCAAAACAATTTTTGCCGCCAACCGAGAAGACTATTTTAGAAAATTTAATCGGGCTCTCCGGACAGTTGATATTTTATGGACCAAGCCAAGCGAATTATCTTTTTACACAGCTTTAGGATTGCCGATTATTATTGCTCCGCCGCTTGGTTCTCAGGAAAGATTTAATGAAAAATGGCTGATGACGATTGGTTCCGGTATCCCGCAGGAAGATGTAAGATACACAAACGAGTGGCTTTTTGATTGGCTTGAGTCAGGCTGGTTTGCTGAAGCAGCTATGCAGGGTTTTATGGAAGGCGGGAAATATGGGACATATAACATTGAGAAAATTATAAAACACAGAGCCGCAGAAGTGAAAGAAGTGAAGACAGTACTGCAATACTAAATCGATATTAGAACAATGAGTTTCGCAAGGGCCGACTTGTCGGCCCGAGCAAGTTTCTATAAATTTCTACAAGTTTCTGAAACTTATAGAAATATGCGTTTTGCGCGAAATTTATAGAAATTTGTTGTCTTGAGGTTTTTTGATTTTAATGTTTACTTTTTTCAAAAAATTTATAATAATCATCGAAGTGTTTTTGGTGGTCATTGTTTTGTTTTTTGGCATTCTTTGGCTACCGGCTTTTAATCGAGCAGGACCGATTAATTGGGGGGTCAGTTTTAGTAAAACCTATGCCGAATCTTTGGGATTGGATTGGCAAAAAGTATATCTCGCGATTTTGGACGATTTGGGCGCCAAGCGTTTGCGGCTTCAATCTGATTGGAATGAAATTGAACCGAGCGAAGGGATGTATGATTTTTCGGCATTGGATTGGCAGATTGCTGAAGCAGAGAAAAGGGGTGTTAAGGTTCTGCTTGTAATTGGCGAACGTCAGCCGCGTTGGCCAGAATGTCACACGCCAGCTTGGCTGATTGCAGCGCCAAGGGTTGAGGTGCAGGAAAAAGTTATGGAATTATTAAAAACCATAGTAAATAGATATAAAAATTCATCAGCTGTTGTTATGTGGCAGGTAGAAAACGAGCCGCTTTTTAATCTTTTTGGTCAGTGCCCAAGGGGCGATAAAAGTTTTCTGGAAAGAGAGATTGCTTTAGTTAAATCTCTAGATAGCCGGCCGATTTTGATTACTGATAGCGGCGAGCTTTCTACTTGGCGAAAGACAGCTCATCTTGGAGATTATTTTGGTACAACTATGTATCGAATTGTTTACAATCCGGTTTTTGGTTATTTTCACCACTTTTGGCCGCCTTCTTTTTATCGCTTAAAAGCAAAGTTAGTCGGTCTGCCAAAGGAGAAAGTGATTATTTCTGAATTGCAGATTGAGCCATGGATAAAAAACGGATCAATCATCCGCACGCCGCTTGCTGACCAAAAGAAAATGATGAGTGCAGAAAAAATAGAAAAACATCTTGACTTTGCTAGAAAAACAGGTTTTAACGAGGCTTATCTCTGGGGAGTAGAGTGGTGGTATTGGCTGCGCGAACAAGGAGATGATTCAATTTGGAAGATTGGGCAAAAACTTTGGCAGTCATAAATATCTTCACTTATTCGGAGAATTGTGCTATAATAAAATAAAGTTATACACAATCTAATTTTTAACCTTTTAAACTATGGCAGAGGCGTATTGCGTAAAATGCAAGGCAAAAAAAGAAATGAAAGATGCTAAGGAAGTAGAAATGAAGGGGAAGGGTGGAGTAGTACGGAAAGCGATGACAGGCGTTTGTCCTGATTGTGGGACAAAAATGTTTAGGATTTTGGGGAAAAAGTAAGTATAATTAACGTAATTTTGAAGCTGGAATGCGCCGGCGCTTATGGTCTAAAACCCCGCGAACGCCGGCGTATTGTTGTCATCTTAAAAAAAATGAGCAAGACAGCTTTATGACAAATTTATGAAAATTAGGGAATTAATGAAGCGGGATGTAATTGTGATTAAAAAAGGTACCTCCTATCAGGAAGTAGCCAAAGTTTTAGTGGACAATAAAATTAGTGGCGCGCCGGTGGTGGATGAAAAAGGGAAAATTATTGGGGTAGTTTCCGAAAAAGATTTGTTTCGGGCGGTTTATCCCAGTTATAGCGAATTTTATGAATCTCCAGAATCGCATTTGGACTTTGAAAAAATAGAGGAAGAGGCAAAGAAGGGAGGAGACAAGAAAGTTGAAGAATTTATGTCAGTCCGGTTGATTACCGCTGATCCCGAAACACCGGTTTTAAAAATCGGCGCCTTAATGGTGGCAAACGGCATTCACCGCGTTCCTGTGGTGGAAGACGGAAAAGTGGTAGGAATGGTTAGCCGCCGCGATATTTATCGGGCGATTTTGAAGGAAAGGTTTGGGCTATAGATAAGCGCTGTTTCAGTGTCGAATTTGCATTGATCTGCGTGTGTATCCGCATCTATCTGCGGAACGCCTTGCGGATTGACGCAGATCTAAACACGGATTCAGGTAGAAGATCAAGTAAGACTATCCCTTTCATCTTTTCTTAACTTTTTTCTGTTATATTTATAAGTGAGAAACAATCTACTGCAAGAAGCCCCCGCCCTACTGCGAGGCTTGCGGAATATCAATTCGCGCTAAAGTAGTGGATTGTTTCTCGCCAAAAGATTCCCACATCAGTGGGAATCTTTTTATTGGAATTACAACTATCGGTTCCTGTATAACTATTATTGGTACAACTATTGGTCCCTGCAACTATCGGTTCCCGTCCCTGCAACTATCGGTTCCCGTCCTCGATAGTTTGTCCCGAACTATCGGTTCCCGTCCTCGATAGTTTGGAATTTGGTTTTTTTGTTTTTTATGGTAGAATGAAAATAATCTAACAATATCTGATTCGCGTTTTTTGTGTAGTAATCCACGTACTTCCAGCGCTTTGCTGATTGTGACGCGGATAGCAACGCGGATTAACGTAGAAATAAAATTAAGTAATTAGAATTTATGCCTTTTTTCAAAATAAGAAAATTGGATTTTAAAACCGGCGGACGGTGGATAGTTGTGTTGAGAGAAAAAGAAGCTCAGGCCTATGGGATAAGGATGGGTGACAAGTTAAAACTTAGGTGGAATAACAAGGAAACTGTGGTGACGGCTAATTTTACTCATTCCAAAGTTGGCGAGGGTGAGGTCGGTCTTTTTAAAGAAATTTGGCAGCACTACAAGTTTATGCCAAGGGAGGTAATAGAGTTATCCTTACTTGAGAGGCCGGCTTCCATTGATGCGATTAAAAAGAAATTAATTGGTAAAGAACTAAATTATAAAGAAATGTATGCCATAGTAAAAGATATTGCCGATTATGTCTTAGGTGATCTTGAAATTACCTATTTTGTCGCCTCTGGTTTCGCCAGAAAATTTTCCAACCAAGAACTTTATTACCTTACCAAATCAATTGCTGAAACGGGCGACATGTTAAAACTTTCCGGTTTGGTGCTTGATAAACATTCGGTCGGCGGGCTGCCTGGTAACAGGACAACCATGGTGGTCGTACCGATTATCGCGAGTTTAGGTTTTAAAATTCCCAAAACTTCATCACGAGCCATTACTTCAGCGGCTGGCACGGCAGACACCATGGAAGTTCTTGCGCCTGTGACTTTTAGAATGGAAAAAATTCGGGAGATTGTAAGAAAAACCGGAGCATGCATTGCTTGGGGCGGAGGAACGCGAATTGCTCCGGCTGATGATCGGATTATTAAAGTTTCCTATCCTTTGTCGCTTGAACCATACACAAAAATGATTGTTTCTGTTATGGCTAAAAAAGTTGCTATGGGTGTGAATTGTCTTGTTATTGATTTGCCAGTTGGGCCGACAGCGAAAATTCGCCACTTAAAAGACGCAAAAAAAATTGAAAGGAAAATGAAATATTTAGCGAAAAGATTCGGTATAAAAATAAAAGTTAATATCAATGAAGCATTAAAACCAATTGGTCGGGGGATTGGTCCAGCTCTTGAAGCGCGCGATGTATTGCGGGTTCTCCAAAGAAAAGAACACCGGCCCCTGGATTTGGAAGAAAAATCTTTGGAATTGGCCGGAGAAGTTTTAGATTTAGCTGGATTTTCAAGAAAAGGCGAGGGGTACGACCGGGCGGCGGAAGCGCTGCGGACCGGCAAGGCCTGGAAAAAGATGCAGGAAATTATTAGGGCTCAGGGCGGCAAGGCTAATATTGATTCAGAAGAAATTATTTTGAACGATAAATTTTTAGAAATTAAAGCGGAAAAGAGCGGGCAGATCGTTGCTTTTGACAATTTAGCGATTGTGACTATCTGCCGAATTTTAGGCGCGCCGACTTGCAAAAATGCTGGAATTTATTTAAATAAGGTGATGGGTGACAGAGTGAGAAAGGGTGACGTGCTTTTCACGATGTACGGAGAAAGTGATGATAGATTGAGGTTAGCCAAAAAGGCATTGGAGAAGAAAGAGATTTTGAAGATAAGATGAAGGAATTTAAGATTTAAGATTCAAGATTTAAGATTTATGTATTTATTGAAAAAGTTATTTAAAGGCAATACACTTTACTATCCTGGTTGTCTTTCTAAATTTGTGGCAGAAGAACTGGTGGAAAATTATCGCCGGATTTTACGCGCGGCAGGTGTTGATTTTATTGAATTGGCTGATTTGGAATTTTGTTGTGGTTCGCCAGCGTTTAAAGCAGGGTATAATGAAGATTTTAAAAATTTGGCCGAGAAAAATTTGCAAGTTTTCAAAGATCATTCAGTGGGGCGGATTATCACTCACTGTCCAGCTTGTTTTATGATTTTTAAAAAAGAATATCCAAAAGTGCTCGGCAAAAAGTGGGACATTGTTGTGGAGCATGCGACAGAAGTTTTATCTAAATCAAAAATCAAAAATCTAAAATCTAAAATCATAAATCATAAACCTGAAGTCACATACCATGATCCATGTCATTTAGGTAGGCAAATGGGAGTTTATGACGAGCCGCGAGAGATTATTAAATCATTAGGTTATGAAATTCGCGAGATGGAATTAAATCGCAATCAAAGTTTTTGCTGCGGCGGAGGCGGGGGAGTGCAGGCGAATGAATTAGAACTGGCAAATAAAATTGCCAAAGACAGAATTGCTATGGCAAAAAAGACTGGAGCAAAAATTTTAGTCACACCTTGCCCGCTCTGTTATTTGCATTTAAAAAAGAATGCTCCAGGTGAAGATATCGAGATTAAGGAATTTTCGTACTTGATTAATTTCTCTCCTAAATGATTTATGAAACTTGTGGTTAGATGACAAATAAATGTCTAAATCTATAAATATAAATGATATAAATGTCTAAATTTGAGGTACCAGTAGGTTAGGAGTTTTATTAAATTTACCAAACTTTCATCCTTAATTTAATTGTCTTCCATAATTTTTTTTTTTTCATATACTGGCTAGAGTTATAATAAAGGAAAAAGGGGTGATAATAAAAGTTATAAGCTAAGTTGATGAGTCAATACTAACTAGAGCGATTTTATGCCAAAACTAAAATTACAAGGAGAATGTCCAAGGTGCGGGGGTGTTCATGTCCCTGGTTCTTGTCCGGCTGAAGCAAAAGAAAAGGTCCTAACTCCAGAAGAAAAAAAAGAACAGGAGAAAATGCAAAAAGAATTAGAATCCAGCTTGTCAGCAGGTCGGATTTTTGACGCTGAAGCAATTATCTCCTTTGCCAAAGAAAAAGGCATTGCCTTAGATTTTACCTCTGCCTGCCAAAAGGAATTAGAATCCAGCTTGTCAGAAGGCTGGATTTCTGACGTTGAAAAAATTATCTCCTTTGCCAAAGAAAAAGGCATTGCCCTAGATTTTTCCAAACCAGAAGTTACCTCTGCCTGCCAAAAAGCATTAGAATCCAGCTTGTCAGGAGGTCGGATTTCTGACGCTGAAAAAATCATCTCCCTTGCCAAAGAAAAAGGCATTGCCCTAGATTTTACCTCTGCCTGCCAAAAAGGATTAGAATCCAGCTTGTCAAGAGGCTGGATTTCTGACGCTGAAAAAATTATCTCCTTTGCCAAAGAAAAAGGCATTGCCTTAGATTTTACCTCTGCCTGCCAAAAGGAATTAGAATCCAGCTTGTCAGAAGGTCGGATTTCTGACGCTAAAGCAATCATCTCCTTTGCCCAAAAAAAAGGCATTGCCCTAGATCTTTCCAAACCAGAAGTTACCTCTGCCTGCCAAAAAGGATTAGAATCCAGCTTGTCAGGAG
>FWPV01013840.1_pt1 | contig 12018 bp, 6 predicted proteins | sample 2228371 | NCBI WGS metagenome assembly FWPV01 (sample SAMEA103939776, study PRJEB20133) | metagenome | reverse complement strand
CCGCCGAGGAATGGCTGCTCGACCTGGGAGATGTCCGCGAGAGTGCGCGGGTTCGGCTGAACGGCCGGGACGTGGGAACGCTGATCGCCCTGCCTTTCCGTATTCCCTTGGGCGATGCCTTAAAGCCGGGGCCAAACCTCCTGGAGGTGGAGGTCACCAACCTGTCGGCCAACCGCATCCGAGACATGGACCTGCGGAAGGTTGATTGGAAGATCATGAAGGATATCAACATCGTAAACGTCAATTATCAAGCGTTCGACGCCTCGCAATGGCCCATCGAGCCGTCGGGCCTGCTCGGTCCGGTCCGGCTGATCCCCATGAACCAGTTCGACCCTGCGGGAGCCGGAGGCCCGTGACGACGCCGAGCCCCCACGTATCTCGGTCAGAATCCCCCGCGGCATTCGTCTTGTGGGAGGCGTCCGGGGCCGTTCCCTCCAGGCAATCGAGCGCAACCCACGGAGCCGCCGGCGCAAGCTAGGGGTGCGCGCCGGCGATGGTGCGTGCCGACGCCGAACCGTAGGCAGCGCCGTAGACACCTCCAGCTCACGCTGGAGGCTCCAGTAATTGAAAATACGCGAACCGGCGGACAGTTTGCGAGAAGAAAAAAGGGCACTCCGGCCGCCGGCGGCGACGACATCGGTGACGGTGAGCCCGACATATCACGGGGGCGCCGTGATCCCGCCTTGTGTGATCCGCCCGCGACCGAAGTCGTGCGGCGGCTATACACGCCGCGGAATGCTTACCGGGGGACGGCTCCCATCGGGCAAATTATCGACTCTCCGTCAATACCTCGTCATCACGCACGGGGCGGAGTGCCGCGTTTCGTGATCGCTCGGCGCGTTCCGGCGATGCTGGCCGATCGCCGCCGAGCGGACTCCATTTCTCAAGCCAATCGTAGCATAGCATGTGGCGAACGGCCGCTCAAGCGTACCCGCCGGCGAATCGACCGATCGCGGCAATACCGCAGGGGCATGCACCTCGGGCTTATACGCGAGGGATGTTCCACCTCGGGCTTACGCCCAAGGCTCCAGTAATTGGAAATAGGCAAACCCGAGCCGGTGGTGGAGTCCTGGGTAGCGCCGAAGACACCTCCAGCTTACGCTGGAGGCTCCAAGTCCACCTCCAGCTTGCGCAGGAGGCTCCAAGACGACCTCCAGCTTGCGTTGGAGGTTCCGAGAGCACCTCCAGCTTGCGCAGAAGGCTCCGAGAAGACCTTCAGCGATCAGCGCGCGCTCCCGCCGCGGACCTAGGGCCGAATCCGCAGGAGCGGGCTGTCGGGAACCAAGTAGCGGATCAGCAGATAGCCCAGCGCAAGCCCCAGCACGCTTGACAGGAGAAAGCCGGTTAGCCCGATCACCCAACTCGGGATGGAGCCTCCCCAGGGCAAGGCCACGTGACGGCCGCGACGGCGATTCCGCCCGGCTTCGGGGTCCGCCTCCACGACCGGCTCCGGCGCGGCGACGGGGGTGTGTTGCGAGGCGTCGGGGAAGAATCGGTCGCGGGCAGGTTCCACCGCCGCGGGGCGATCATCCGCCGAAACGTCGGCCGGACCTGCCCCAAGGCGGGCGGGAGCGGCCGCGCTCAGCAGCATTTCCCGGGTCACCACGGGACGCTCCCGCCGAAAGAGCGGTTCCACGGTCGGCGGTTCCGCCTCGCGGCGATCCTCGAAGTCTTGGGCGAAGGGAGTCGGAGACGGGGTTTGCAGTTGCAGCCGGGTGCGTCGCCCCAGTTTCTCGGCGGCGGCCAAACGGGGATGCTCTCGCCCCGGCGGCGCGACGCTCGCCGCGTCCGAAGACGTGCCGTCCGTTTGCTCCTCACTCGCCGCCGAATCCGCGGCGCAAGCGGCGGGCGCTGCGACTTGGGGGTCGACGCCGGGAGAAAGCGCCCGGTCGAGGCGGCGGTCCGTGCCGAGGGAGGCGGGCGACTCCAAGAAGTCCCGCCATTGCCGCACACTCTGCGGGTTCAAGCCGGTTTCGCGTCGCAATTCCGCTTCCGCCCGACAATCGGTGTCCGGGACTTCGGCGTGGATCCGCCAGCGGCCGTCCGTGTGGCATTGGAAGACCACGCGAATGGGCCGCCCTTTGGGCAGATCCGGGGGCAAGCCGCCGATCACGACTTCCCCCAAGGGCACGAGTGCTGCGCCCGGCGCCCCGCTCCCCTCCCAAATCCGGAACGCGATGGAGCGTTGGCCGTGGCACTCGGTGCAAAAAATCTTTTCCACCTCGACGGGCAAGACGGTTACGGCGGGGACGATGGGGATGGGTCGCGGGCTTCCGTCGCGGGGGTCGCGAGTCTCCATCCACAAGCCTTGCGAGGCGGTTTCGCGAATCCGCCAGCCGGCGTCGTCGTCGCCCGTCAACAACCCCCGGCGCAGCCACTCCCCGAAAACGGCGGCGCCGCGGGCGACGGCTTCGTCGGGCGGGAAGGGTCGCAGGAGCGGCTTGCCCGACAGTTGCTCCAGCATGGCGGCGACGGCGGGCATACGAACCGCCCCACCCACCGCCAGCACCCCGTCCAAGCCGTCCCAGCCCATGCCGGCCCGATCCAAGAGTCGCTCCGTGAGCGTTCGGGTACGGCGGAGCAAGTCGGCGGAGATGTCCTCGAACTCATCGCGGTCGAGCACGGTCTGAAAGCTCCGCCCCGCCAGTTCGATCAGCACGGTCGTTCGCCGTCGAGAGGAAAGCGCGTGCTTGGCCTCCACGGCGGCCGGGTATACCCGCGACCAGACCGAGGCGTCGTAGCGGGGATCGGGTAGTCCTTGGGGAGCGAGCTTGTCGGCCAGCCATTCCACCAGGCGGACATCCCAATCGTAGCCGCCGAACTGAATCTCGGCGTCGGCGGCGAGGGTGCGGCAACCGCCGGGTTGGAGTCGCAGGATCGCCGTCTTGAAGGCGGAAGCCCCCAGATCGTACACCAACAGCCGCATGGGCGGGAAGTCGGCCAGCGGATCGTGCAGCCTTCCCAGCGACTCGGCCAAGGCCAGCACGGCGGCCGTCGGTTCGTTCACCAAGCCCAGGCACTGCCAGCCGGCGATCTCCATGGCGTCGGCGGCGGCCTTGCGTCGGGCATCGTCGAAATACCAGGGGACGGCTGCGACCCCGGGAAGTGTCGCGCCCGTCTCCCGCTCCACGTCCTCCCGCAATTTGCGGAGCACGCACGCCAGAATGACCTCGGGCGGAAGCCTCCGCCCGCGAATCGAACGGCTGTACCGGCTCGCTCCCAGCTCGCGTTTGATCCACAACGCGGTTTCGTCGGGAAACAGCAGGGCGGATCGGGCGGCCTCTTCGCCCACCAGGATTTCCCCCTCCGCCAAGCGAACTACGGTGGGGGTGAAGCAGCGTCCCAGCGGGTCGGCGACCATCCGCGTGCGACCGTCGGTCGTCCGGACGGCTGCGGCCGAGTTCCCCGCTCCAATGTCGATGCCTGCCGCCGTGGCCGAGATCATAATCCACGAGCACAAAGAGACGAACTCATTCCCGCATCACCGCATTTTCCGTGCCGGGGCGACGACGGTTGCGTCTCCCCCTTCTTTTCGACGCCGATTCCCCGGCCGGGGATTCCCGCGGTGCGGACGATCCCCGCGGCGGTCCCCCCGTCGTTGCCAATCAGGCCACTCGGGCCGACCCTCTTGAGCATAGCACGATCGGGCAAACGGGACCAATGCGGGCGGGACGGGTGGTGCGGAGCGGGGCGGCGACCGATCGGCGAGCCGGGCGAATCGGCGGCATACAATCCAAGAGCAATCCCTCTGTGGAACTAGCACTCGATGCGTGACGAGGGTTTTCGCGAAAGAATCGGAGGCCGCTTGCCGAATATTGGGTCAAAATCCGATTTTGCCTCTTGCCGGGGTGCCGAGCGGAGGTTACATTTTATGCTGCTTAAACGTTCGATCGGTCCGAGCCGCTGTGGTCTCGGGGTCGGACGGCGGTTTTTCGGCGGTTTCGGGCCGTTCCGGCAAAACACGAGGTCTTCTGCGTCCTTCGAATCCCCAAGTCGCCCCGTTCCTCTGGGACGGGCCCGCCTCGGAAGATCGGAATCGCCGAATCTCGAAGTTCTGCCGTCAACCAGCGAGACCGACCGAAAGCGTGAAGGTGCGGGTAGTAGCCCGCGAGTGTTTTTCGAGGAGTGGCTCGTAATGGCCGAGGGTGTTATCAAGAAGTTGGTCGTGGATCGTGGCTTTGGTTTTATCCAGGCCACCTCCGGGGGCTCCATGCGGAAGTCGGATGTGTTCTTCCACTTCTCCGCGGTCCAGGGTTCTCGTTTCGAGGACCTGCATGAAGGTCAGGATGTGGAATTCGAGGTCGGTTCGGATTCCCCCGGCCAGGGTCGTGGCAAAGGGCCTCGCGCGGTGAGCGTGCGACCTCGCTGACCGAGCCGCCGGAATGCCGGCGTGCCATCGCCGTTCGAACACGTTCAAGTTGCAATTCCAGCAGATTCGACCCCTCGGTAAGTCGAGCTTCGCTTCGAAGAGACGTAGCCGGAATAAGTAGGCTTTCAACGAGATTCGGCGGCGAACCGTCATCAGCACATGCAAGGTTCCGGACGATGGTGGATCCCGTCGTCCGGAACTTTCGTTTCTTGTCCGGCGTAGGACACGGCCCGGCGGTGGAGTCCTGGGTAGCGCTGAAACACCTCCAGCTTACGCTGGAGGCTCGGAGGATCACGCTGGAGGCTCGGAGGATCACGCTGGAGGTTCCGGCACGCCGTTCTCGCCCGGCCGGGGCAGCGATTTGAGCCACTCGTCCCACTGTTGAACGTCCATGGGGCCGAGCCGTTCGCGGATCGTGCGGATCGAGAAATCGAGCATCCGTTGGATCAACGGATCGCGGACATGGTCGCGGATCGGCCAAAGCGGATTGAGGGCCTCGGAGGCCTCGCGGAAGCGGTTCTTCAGCGTCAGCACGCCGACGCGGCCGGCCAGACCGAAGGCCTTCTGCTCGATCTCGCTGTCGTCGGAGGCGGCCAAGTCGTCGAACACCGCCAAGGCGTCGTCCAGCCGATCCTCGCGGAGGTAGATCTGCGCCAGCCGCATCTTGGCCTGGGAGGTCCAAAACGATTTTTCGGGGAAGTACTCGATGACCGCGCGCCAAGCCTGCTCCGTGCCGACCTGATTCGCGTAGAGGAGCTGTCCCAGCACCGTCTCCTGCCGCGGCACGTCGAGGGCGGTCGTTTGCGGTTGAGCCAGCAGGGGCGTCTCGTGCGTGCGGTAGTAGCCGATTAGTAGGCCGGCCGCGGCGGCCGCCGCCCAGATCGGCGACCAGATCAGCAGGAATCGCCGACGCCGCCGCGATGTCCGGCGGATGGCCTGTTCCAGCTCTCCCAGGGCCTTCGCCGAAGCGACGGTCGCGTATTCGGCGGTCTCCAACTCGGGGAGCGAACCGGGCCAATCGTCCGCCACGTGCTCGGCGTAAATGCGGCGCAGTTGCGAGAGCAACACCTTGGCGGAAGAGAACCGCTGCTCCGGCGTCTTGGCCATCATCTGATGAACGGTGCGGCACAGAGCCGGCGGCAGATCGGGCCGATGATTCTCCAGCGGGTCGGGATTCTTCTTGAGGTGTTGCACGGCCACCGCCAGCGGCGTCTCGCCCCGAAAGGGCGGCTCGCCCGCCAGCATGTGGTAGCAGGTCACGCCCAGCGAATAGATGTCGCTGCGAGCGTCGAGCGGTCGGCCTTCGATCTGCTCGGGGCTCATGTACAGCGGCGTGCCCATGGTCATTCCCACCCGGGTCAGCTCCACCCCTTCCTCGCCGGACCGCAGGCGTGCCAAGCCGAAGTCCGCCACCTTGACCTCCAAGGCATGCGTGATGAGGATGTTCTCCGGCTTGATGTCGCGGTGGATGATGCCGTGTTCCGCCGCCTTGGCCAAGGCCGCCGCGGCCTGACGCATGATGATCAGTGCGGTGCGCAGATCCGGGGGACCGTTCTTTTGCAGCCATTGCCGCAAGTTCAGGCCCGGCACGTACTCCACCGCAATGTAGTGCAGATCCTCCCGATTGCCGACCTCGAAAATCTGCACGATGTTGGGATGCACCAAGCGGGCCACGGCTTGGGCCTCGCGGCGGAATCGCCGCACGTAGGTCGGGTCCCGCGCCAATTCCGGCCGCAGAATCTTCAGCGCCACCTGCCGCTGGAGCGACAACTGCTCAGCCTGATAGACCTCGGCCATGGCGCCGACCCCGATGCGGCGGAGGATGTCGAAGTCCCCGATCCTCCGCCCGGCCAGATCGGGCATCCCGCCGAATTCGCCGACCTCACCGTCTTTCGCCATGAACCCACCGTTCGCTGAACGCGATACGCCGCGCGTCGTCACCCACCGGACCAAAGAACCTCCGGCAAACCCCCGCCGGTCCCGGAAGTGAACCCAACTGTAAGTCTAGTCGGGCGAAGGGGAGAAAGCCACGGGAGAATCCGCCGCGCTCCACGTCGGCCGGGACGTGCAACACGAGTCGCAACGGGCAGACGGCAGCCGCCCGCGAAAACCGTCCGAGGATGCCGGCGGCACGCCTTCCATGCTGCAGGCGGTCGGCATCCTCGCCTTGGGCGAAAGCCCTAAGCGGCGGAAGCGCGGCGGCAAGCCCGGCCCTCACTCGATCTCGAACCGCAGCGGCGCGGAATAGACGTTGGATTGCGGCCCGCTCCGCCCCATGGCCGCCACTTGCAGCGAGACGGGACCGCGCCCCAGCCTTTGGGTATCCACCGTCAATCGGCCGCTCTCTCCCAAGCAGCGATCCAGGACTCTGCCGTTGTGACGCAGTAGGAGGGCCATGGCGCCCGGGGATCGGGCTTGCACCGCGATGGTGCCTCCGAATGCGATGCGCTCCGGGACGTCGGCCTGGATCTGGATCTCGCGGTCATGATTGCGAAATACGAGGTCCACGACCAAGGAGCCGCGGGCGGCGATCAGCCCCTTTTCCACGGCGACGACCCGCAACTCATGGCGCCCATCGCCCCAGGCGGCGGTGTTGAGCACGCACTCTCGTCCCGGCTGACAGCGCTGCCGCAATTCGCCGTCCAGGTAGTATTCGAAGGCGCTCGCCTCTCCGCCGCCCAGCGGGGCGGGCAGGCCCGGTCGCGGAAAATGGGCGGTCGCCCGGAGGCGAAGCTCTCCGCTGACGATCGGCCCCGACAACCCTTCCAGCGTGACCCGCGGAACATTCGCCCAGGGGCGGCACAGCGGGTCGCCTACGATCAGCAGTTGATAGGGTCCGTAGACCGATTGATAGAAGGCCTCGGCCGCCGTGCAGCCCCGAGCGTAATGCACGTGGAGCATGGCGAAGGGAAATTTCTCTTGGATGGCGAACGGCTCGGTAACGGTTCCGGAGGCCGCGGCCGCTCCGTGACGAAGAAACTCGCTGAGCGGCGTTTGCCCTCCGTTCCGACGCATGACCCCTCCCAAGCTGGTCAGATGATCGCAGAGGGCGCCGGGCCGAATTTCGCTCCCCGACTCCTTCCAGTTGAATTGGGCCGTGCCCATCATCACGCCCTGGCAGTCCTTCTTCTCCTTCGGCATGTTTCCGAAGACGATCTCGCCGCGGACGCCCAGCCGTTCCAGTTGCTCCACCGCCTCGGGAAAGGCCGAATGCCGCGTCTTCGAACGGATGTCGTCGTTGCGGACGTAATAGATCGTCCCCGCCGGAAACGTGGCGTCGGCCTGGGCCGAGCGTTCGAGGTAGCGCAAGATTTCGGGGAGGGTATTGCCGCGGTTCTTTTCGTTTTCCACCACGCCCAGCACCATGGAGAGCAGATAGCGGCGGCGCGATTCCACTTTTTGGGGATCGACGCCGGGGGCCGACGGCCAATCGCGGTCCGGCTCCCAAACCTCTCCGTTCGGCCCGAAACGCAATCGGCTGCTGAAACCCAGCGTCGGAACGCCATCCTGCTCCGGCGTCGCCCGGCGCATGTACTGGTTTTCGCGCAGATTCATGTAGACGGGCGGGGCGGCTGCCAAGACCGGGAGGTAGAGATACGTCAAGCCGTTGATCGATCCGACCGGCGTCAAGGGTTTGGGCCACCGCGCCAGGGGATCATCGCTCGCCTCAGGGTTTCCGCCGCCCGCCTTTCGCTCCGGCGGCGCCGGGAACAGCTCCGGGTTTTCCCGAACAAAGGTCCGGATATCCTCTTCCAACCGCACGCCCCAGGGAAAATCGGTGGAGTAGGCCACGCAGTCGATTCCGGATCCGCGAGCGAGCACGACGTCGATGACGGGCCGGAGGATCTTCTCTCGGAACTCGTCGATGTCGGCCACGGTCCGGAGCGGGTCCCAGTCCAGATACAGGACGTTTTCGGGCGGTATTCCGCGGAGGGCTTGGTAGTGATTGGCGACGGTCAGCGAGGCCTCGCTCCGTGGGTTGACGACCAGGAGGACGTTTTCCGGCCCGACGCCGGCCGCGCATATTCCCCACCAGGCCGGCAGCATCGCGACGGTGAAGCAAGCGATCCGGAGCCGCATGCCGCGGTTCGACCGATGGCGCATGGTACGATCCTCCCCTCTCGGGCCGGCCCCCGAGCCTGGCGACTCCGCGGCGGGCATCACGCATCTCCGAGCCTGCGGCGTAAGCCGGAGGTGTTGCGGCATCGCCCAGGAGTTCACGCCGGCTCAGGCCGAAGGCCCGTCGTCGGCGGTCAGTCGGCCGCGCGACCCAAGGCCTGCCGAAAGCGCGACCCGTTCTCGCGTTCCTCGGCGATCCATTGGGAAATCCGCCCGGCGGCGTCTTGAACGGGCAACCGCCGGGCCGTCGAATCCCACCTCCATTTGATTTCGACTTCGCCGTTTTGCAGGCCGCGTTCACCGACCACCACCCGCAGCGGAAAACCGATCAAGTCGGCGTCCTTGAACTTGACGCCCGCGCGGACGTCGCGATCGTCCAGCAGCACGTCCACTCCCGCCGCGCTCAATTCGTCGTGCAGCGCCCGGGCCACCTGAGCGGTTTCGGGATGAGCGGCGTTGACGGGCACGACCAGCACTTCGTACGGGGCGAGCGACACCGGCCAAACGATCCCGTTGTCGTCGTGGGTGGTTTCGATCAGGGCGGCCAAAATGCGATTCACACCGATTCCGTAGCAGCCCATGATCATGGGGTGCAGCGTCTCGTCCTCGCCGGCGTAATGGGCCGACAAGGCCACCGAGTATTTCGTGCCCAATTTGAAGACGTGGCCGACCTCGATACACGGCCGCAGCCGCAGGATGCCGCTGCACCGGGGGCACGGATCGTTGTCGGCGGCGCAACGGAGATCGGCGAATTTCTCGGGTTGGAAATCGCGCCCCACGCTGACGCCGCGCAAATGCATGTCGGCCTCGTTGGCCCCGGTCACGGCGTTGGTCAGGTATTGAACATCGTAGTCGGCCCAGATGGGGATCGGTTGTTTCAGCCCGACCGGTCCCGCAAAGCCCACCGGCGCGCCGGTCACTTGTTCGATGACCGCCGGTTCGGCCAGCGCGACCTCCTTGGCTCCCAGCGCCCGACGAATCTTGTTTTCGTTCGCCTCGCGATCGCCGCGGATCAACAGGGCGACCGGCTTGCCGTCGGCGACGTAAATGAGCGTCTTGATCATGTCGCACGGGCGGCAGCCCAGCAGCTTGCTGACCTGTTCGATGGTACTGCTGCCGGGAGTGGGCACCCGTTCGATCGGTCCCGGCTCGGGGACGGCGTCGTCCGGGGCCCGGGCGCCGATCTCGGCCCGCTCCAGATTCGCCGCGTAGCCGCACTGACGGCAGTGGGCGATTTTGTCTTCGCCGTTGCCCGCGGGGACCATGAATTCATGACTGGCATCGCCGCCGATGGGGCCGCTTTCCGCCTCCACCGGGATGTAATCCAGCCCGCAACGATCGAAAATCCGGCAGTACGCCCCGTACATGGCCTGATAGCTGCGATTCAACCCTTCCAACGAGACGTCGAAGCTGTAGGCGTCCTTCATCAGGAACTCGCTGGTCCGCAGGACGCCGAACCGCGGTCGTTCCTCGTTACGGAACTTAGTCGAAATCTGGTACAGCGTGATGGGCAACTGTCGGTAGCTGGAGATTTGATGCGCCACCAAGTCGGTCACGATCTCCTCGTGCGTCGGCCCCAGGACGGCCGTGACCTTGCGGTTCTGACGCTTGAGCGCCACCTGGATCAGGACGTCTCCGAATGCCTCCTTGCGGCCGGTTTGCTCCCATAGGGAGATCGGGCTGAGGCAGGGCATCAACAACTCCACGGCGCCGGCGGCGTCCATTTCCTGCCGGACGATCCGCTCGGCCTTCTTCAAGGCCCGCAATCCCAGCGGCAGGTAGGTATAGGCCCCGGCCATGACCTGGTTGATCAGCCCGGCGCGAACCATCAGGATGTGGCTGGGAACTTCCGCCCCTTCAGGCGTCTCTTTCAACGTGGGGATGAAAGTCTTGCTCCAGAGCATGTGGCGATTCCGTGCTGCAAATGGCGAAGACGGGACGGCCGCGACGGCGGCAACGGAATACTGGATTCTAAAAGAGTCGGGCGAGAAGCGGTAGGCGAGTCGTCCGGCGAGCGGTGCGGTCGCACGCGCGTTGCCGGGATCAACGGGCGGCTTACTGTCCCCGCATTCCGATCCGGTCCGGAGATCCGCCGCAGGCTGGCGCCCGCGGCCGGCGCTTTCGCGGATCGCATCCCCGTGCCGGTGCCTCCGGTGCCGCCTGCTAGCGATTCCCGTCGCTGCCCGAAGCCTCCGCTGCCAGATGCGCGAGCCTTTCGGCCGTGTTCATCAGTGCCCGGCCGTTGTGGTAGCCGGCCTTCCAGATGTGCCCCAAGGCGCGCTCCGACAAGGGCTTCCCCTCTTCCGTCACGGTGTCGTACCATTCGCCCAGTTGCGGGTGGATTTGATACCGGCGAATGAACTCCCATTGCTTGCGGAAGGCCGCCCAGTAGCGATCGTTTTCCACCCCGAACCGATCATGCATCAGCAGTAAGGCGTTGAGTCCCTCCGCCTGCGTCCACCAGATTTTCTCCTTGGCGTAGGCCGGGGAGAAGGCGAAACCGCGGTCGTAGAATCCGCCGCGGCGGTCGTCCCAACCGTAATCCAGGGCGTGATCGACCAGGCTCCGGGCGACGGCCTCGGTGCGGGGATCGCGATCCTCTCCCAGGGCTTCGGACGCCTCCAAGATCAGGTAGGCCGTCTCCACGTCATGGCCGAACGAGTCGTGTTCGGGCACCGCGCGCCAATCCGGGGTGAAATAGAGATTCAAGCATCCGGGCGGGACGGCGATCTTGTCCCGTACTACGCCCAGCAATTCCCGCAATCGCTCGCCGACGGCGGGATCGGGACGGGCACGATACAGTTCCGTGACGGCCTCCAAAATGTGGATATGGCTGTTCATGGACTTGTAGCCGTAGGGCGTCCCCAGCAGGTCGCGCGGGCGGGTAGCGCCGTCCGACAGCTCCGGCGGTTGCAACAGCGGCGTGCCGTCTCGGGCGAAAGCCTCGAAATAGCCGCCGTTTTCTCGATCCCGGGCGTGCTCCTCCAGCCATGCGAAGGCCGCCCGAGCCAATTCCAACGCCCCAGGATCCCCGCAGGCACGATAGACGCCGGCCGCCGCATAGATGCCGAAGGCCGTGCCGTAGAGGTGCTTTTCCGTACCGGAACCGGCGAGCGGGCGGCCGTCCGCCGTCACTCCCCAGTAGAACCCGCCGCAGTCCTCATCCCAGAGCAAGTCTCGGAGCGCCCGCAGGCCGTGCCGGGCATAGTTCGAGTAAGGCTCGCGGAGGTCGGGATACCGCCGGGCGACCTCGGCGGCCAGCCATGTCATACGAGCTTGGAATACAATCGTGCGGTCGGAGATCGGCCCCTTGGAACCGTCCGCCGAAAAATGGGGATGAAAACCCCCGCGCTCAGCGTCCACGCAGCGAGGAAACCAGAACGGCAAGACCTCGTTCAAGAAGTGGGTTTCCACTTGCCGGGCGAGCTCTCGGTACTCCTCCGGCGACGGCACGGGCGCGTTCCCCGACTCCGCCCAGGCCGTGCGCGATCCGGCGACGATCAGTAGGGCCGCTGCGACGTACGGGCCGG
>FWPV01013836.1_pt1 | contig 12020 bp, 10 predicted proteins | sample 2228371 | NCBI WGS metagenome assembly FWPV01 (sample SAMEA103939776, study PRJEB20133) | metagenome | reverse complement strand
TAAATTATTTATAAGATATATAACAAAATTTTGGGGCAACTCCAGTTCTTCCTATTATTGACACCATGTTAATAATATGTTAAATTGAATAAAAAATAAGGAGAGGCTAATGTTAGACGATGATTTTAAAATAAGCATGGATGATATAAAAGATATTGTTTCTGAACTTTTTGGGGAAAAGATAGAAAAAATTGAACAACAAAAAGCGAAACAAATTTTGAATGAATATACCGAAGAATTGCTGCTTAAAGATATGGAAGAAGAAAATATAAGCAGTAAAGTGGAAGAAGAGGTAAATAGGGAAATACAGGAAAAATCCATAGAAAACAAACAAATAATTGTAGATGAATCAGCCAGAAAAGGTATAGAAGAAGAAATTCGCAGGAAATTAGAGGTGGAACTGAGAGAAAAAATAAGACAGGAAATAGAAGAAGAAAGAAAGGCAAAAAGAAAGGAACTTTTACAAAAATTAGAAGAAAATAACAGAATATCAAAACAGGAAGTACCGAAAGAAAAAGACCGATCGACAGCACTTGATTTTACTGAAAAATTAGCTTTGATTAATCTATTTGAACAAACGCAAAAAGTATTAATTTTAATGCTTTCAAAATTATTAAAAAGAGGTCCTGCTGAGAAGATGTTTTATAAAACGCTGGAAAAAGCTATTGAAAAACATCCTGATATATTAAGAAAAGTTAATTATAATCAATATTCCCAGCTCCGTCTGGATGGCAGTATAGAAGTGGGCAGATTGGCAGCCAATCTGAATGCATTAAATTTAAGTGAAGAACAAAAAAAAGAAAAATTATTTAATGTATTACGTGAAATTTTTGAAGAAAGATTAATAGCAGTTGAACTTGCACTTGGAATAGAGACAAAAAATGAGATCATTTCAAATTTAATTATGCAGATTCAAAAGATTTTTATTACAGATAAAGATAATAATAAATTAATTAATATTTTTTACGAAAAGATTATTCCTGATACAACATTAAAAGAAGGGGAATAAGAGGAGTATTTATGGGTGAAGAAAATAAACTAACTGAAGAAGAGGAACAACTTTTAAGAGAATACGAAGAAGAAAAACAAAGGCGAAAAATACAGATGGAAAACGAAGTTCATCAGGAACTAAAAGATGCACTGGCAGAACAGGTAAAGGATGTAATGGAAAAGGAAGTTGCGGGTGGAATAGAAGAAGAAGTAAAAAGAGGTGTAGAAATGGCTATTGATATAGAGGTGGAAAAAGCAATAAGTATTGAAGAAATGAAAAAAAAGATAGAAGACGAAATTAGAAAAAAAATAGAACAGGAAACGCGTGAAAGATTACAAAAAGAAATAGAGGAAAAAATAAGGAGAGAGGTTGAAGAAAGAGAAAAACAAAGAAAGGCAGAGGTAATAAAAAAGATACAGGCTTTGAGTATGTATGAAGAAGAATTAAAAAAACAGCGAGAAAACGAAACAAAGGAAAAGGAAGAATTTATTAACAGGATAAAAGAGGCTGAAAAATTAAAAGAACAGGAACTAAAGGAAAAATTAAAAGAAGAATTAAAAAGGGAACTTGAAGAAGAAAGGCAAAAAAAGAAAGAAGCCTTATTGCAAAAGTTAGAAGCATCTGTCCAGGCGTCAGGGTCTGCTTCTGATAAAAATTTAAATAAAAATGAAAAAATTATTTTGCTTCAACTCTTTGAGGAATCCCAACTCGTTCTTTTTACTTTATTAAGTGCAAGGTTAAATAAGAAAGATGTTGAAGCCATATTTTCAAGGACGTTAAACTTAGCTGCAAACAACCATCCTGAGATCTTAAAAAAAGTTATGTATGATAAAAATGGGAACCCATTACCAAATGGGATGTTAAATATATCAAGAATAATAAGCAATACCGAACTTGTTTCTGATTCCGAAGAAAATAAGGATAAGAAATTCTTACAAGCTTTACATGGTGTTTTTGAAGAAAGAGTAGATGCAATAGAAAAACTTACCAGTCCTGATATTATGAATAAAATTGTTTCTGATGTTTTTAATCAGATGAAGAAATTTATAATGAAAAAAGGCTATGAATTAAAAATATCCAGTAATTTTTTTAATAATATTTTCCCGGAAATAAAATCAAAATAGGTTAAAATATGAATGATTATAAAATAACAAGAAAAATATTAGAAGAAATAGAAGAAAAAAATCTTGCACCTTATGCAATGAAGAGTAAATATTCCAGGGGTAGAAAATATAAAGAGGAAGAACATGAATTCAGAACGTGTTATCAACGTGACAGAGACAGAATTATTCATTCTACTGCATATAGACGCCTTGAATATAAAACACAGGTTTTTGTAAATTTAGAAGGTGATTATTACAGGACAAGATTGACACACACCTCCGAAGTTGTGCAGATATCCAGAACATTAGCAAAAACTTTACGGTTAAATGAAGAATTAACAGAAGCCATAGCTCTTGCTCATGATATTGGTCATACACCTTTCGGGCATTCGGGAGAAGATGCTCTGAATAAATTAATGAAGGACGAAGGCGGATTTGAACATAATGTTCAGAGTTTAAGAGTGTTAGAGAAATTAGAACAAAAATATCCTGATTTTCCAGGTTTAAATCTTTCATGGGAAACAAGAGAAGGAATTATTAAACATAAAACAGATTATGATAATCCTTATATAAAAGAATATGACCCTGAAAAATCTCCAACACTTGAAGCACAAATAGTAAATATTGCTGATGAAATTGCATATAATTCTCATGATATAGATGATGGGATTACATCTGATATCCTTACTATAGATTCTTTAAAGAAGACAAAGATATGGAAGGAAATATCAAAATATATAAATGAAAAACAATTCAGTGATTTGCCTAAAGATATGCAAAAATACAATATAACAAGAACACTTATTAATTTACAAATATCAGATCTTATTAATGGAACCACTCAAAATCTTATAAAGTATAAAATAAAATCACTGGATGATGTAAAAAATCATAAAAATTTACTTGTTGAATTTACCCCATCAATGAAAGAAATGCATAAAGATTTAAAAGATTTTTTATACAAAAATTTTTATAAACATTATAAGATTATTAGAATGGAATATAAAGCCGAAAAAATAATACAGGAATTATTTGAGATATATCTAAAAAGGGGAGCAAACAAAGATAGACGAAAAAGAGATTTAGAAGTTTCCATTCTGCCCCCGGAAATCTATAAAAGAATTGGTAAAGATTCATTAAAAAGAGTCATTTGCGATTATATTGCATCAATGACAGATAGATATATACTTGATGAATATAAAAAACTTTTTGACCCTTATGAAAAAGTATAAATTTGTTTGATGAACCTAAAATTACAACCTGATATCAGTTTAACAAATTCTTATACTCCACGGGGTATTGTTTTTATCCCTACTTTTAATTGTACCTGTATGTGCAGGCATTGCAATAACGATTTTAAAAACAGGGATTTATCCATTTATATGGATTATGATAAGGCTATTGATATTCTATACGAAGCTAAAAAAAACGGATTAAATTCAATTCAGATAACTGGTGGGGAAATAACAATGTATCCGGAATTTATGATTAGTATTATTCCCCATGCGAGAAAACTCGCTATGCGAATAAATAAACCGCCCACCAATTGCTATATAGCAAAAGATATTAAACAAACAGAAAAGTTTTTTAATGAATTAAAAAAAGCAGATTACAGAGCCGGGTTCAGGATTTCAATTGACCCGTATCACAGTAATATACCCATTACGCAGATCGCAGATTTTATTTTTGTATATAAAAATTTTTTTAAATTATCATCTCTTACAATAGGGTCCTGCTATTATGATAGTGAAAAAATATTTTATCTTTATGAAGAACTGATTAATTGCCTTGTAAAAAAAGGCATAAAAGAAGTTTATATTGATAAAGAAAAAAAAGCCATTTTTATTGAAAATTTTAAAGTTAAATATGGTATCTGGAAACCAACAAGACCTGCCTGGCAGGAATTAAAAGATTATGAAGTTGATTTAAAAAGAATTGAAAAGACCTTTGCATGCCTTGGACCAAAAGGTGTTGGATATTTATGGATAGAACCGGATCTAAAAGTAAGGGTCTGCTCCTGCAACGGAAATAATTTTACTGATTATCTGGTGATAGGAGATTTAAAAACAGAATCATTACAGGAAATAATTAATAAGGCATCTAAAAATAAAATCTTTAAAATTCTTGCGAATGAAGGAGCAGCTGGTTTAAGAAAGGTTATAAATTTTAAGTATAAAGTGATTGATGAAAATAAAAAATATACATTCATGTGTGAACTCTGCAATGAAATTTTAAAAAATAACGAATATATAAAAATCATAGAAAATAATATCGAATTTATTGACTTATAAAAAAAAGTGTTTAATAATTCAATAGATAATGGTAATGTCAAAAGTTCTATGAAAGAAAATGAAAGTTTTAAAAGTATGTGCGATTTGCGAATTGAGATGTGAGATCTGGAAATTGGCAAATCTCCCTTTATTAAGGGGGAGAAAACGAGAAATAACCAATTTTTATAAAGAAAGTAAAAAAACAAAAAGTTTTAATAAAAAATACCTAAAAACTTTTGACATTATTTAAATAATGGCAAGGAGGATTTTTATGAATCTGATAGAAGTAATGATAAGGTCCAGAGAACAAAACCCCAATAAAGTATTTTTAAAAATGGATAAAAAACGGAAAACATTTAAAGAATTTTATGAAGATGTATCAGCTCTTGCTTATGGATTAAAAGAATCAGGTGTAAAAAAAGGAGATAAAATAGCGATTTTATTAAATAATAGCATGGAGTTTGTTGAATCATATTTTGCAATTCTAACTTTAGGTGCAATTGTAATTCCATTAAATACTTTTTTACGCCAGGATGAAATAATTTACATTTTAAATGATTGTGCTGCAAAGATCTTAATTACATCGGCAGATTTTGATAATACTTTTAAAAATTTTAATTTCAATAAAGTTCAATCCCTTGAAAATATTATAGCGATTGGTAAACTTACAAATGTAAAATATATTGATTTTGATAATGTTAAAAACAAAGGTAAATTAAACATTCCATTTGTTGATATTGAAGAAGATGAATTAGCAGTTTTGATTTATACTTCAGGAACAACAGGATTTCCCAAGGGCGCCATGCTGAGCCATAAAAATCTTTTATCAAATGTGAAATCAAGTATCAAAGCCATACATATTAACGAAAATGATAGGTTTATTATCTTCCTTCCAATGTTTCATGCTTTCAGTTTCACCGTTTGCGTTTTAATACCATTGTATTGCCAGTGTAATTTAACAGTTGTAAAATCAATTCAACCCTTTTCAAAAATATTAAAAGCAATATTATTTGATAGAATTACCGTGTTTGTTGCAATCCCACAGGTCTATAATGTTTTATCAGGGAAGAAAATTCCAGGATGGTTGTTGTGGTTAAATCCTGTAAGGGTTTGTGTATCAGGCGCAGCGCCTCTTGCAGGCGAAGTTCTGAGAAGATTTGAAGCAAGATTTAAAACCCCTCTTGTTGAAGGATATGGCTTATCTGAGGCATCTCCGGTTGTTTCGGTTAATCCACTTGATGGCGTGAGAAAACCAGGTTCAGTTGGTCCAGCAATTCCGGGAGTTGAAATTAGAATCGTTGATGAACAGGGTAATTTTTTAAAAACAGGAGAAATTGGAGAAGTCGTTGTAAAGGGTCCCAATGTAATGAAGGGTTATTATAATAGAGATGTAGAGACAAAAATGATTTTAAAGGATAACTGGTTATATACAGGAGATTTAGGTAAAATGGATGAAGATGGTTATTTATATATAGTGGATAGGAAAAAAGATCTTATTATTGTAAATGGGATGAATTTATATCCAAGAGAAGTTGAAGAGGTTTTATATAGACATCCTGCTGTTCAGGGAGCTGTTGTTGTAGGAAAAAAGGATGAAACTCATGGTGAAATTCCTGTTGGTGTTATTTTATTAAAAGAAGGTATGTCTGCAACAGACCAAGAATTAAGAAAATTTTGCAAAGAACATTTAGCCAACTTTAAAATACCCCACAGGTTTGAATTCTGGAAAGAAGTGCCCATGACAGGAACAGGAAAGATTTTAAAAAGAGAGGTTAAAAGAATCATAAATGAAAGATAACATAAAATGTTTTTTAGCACAGTTAAATACTACAGTAGGGGATATTGAAAATAACACAAAAAGAATAATTGATTTAATTGAAGAAGCCAGGACAAAAAATTGCGATCTGATAATTTTTCCAGAACTCACTATCACAGGATATCCCCCGGAAGACCTGTTGTTAAAAGATAATTTTATAAAGAATAACATGAAAGCATTAAAAAAAATAGTAAAAAAAACCACAGGTATTACTGCTGTTGTAGGATTTGTGTTTAAAAAAGGCAACAGAAGATTTAATTCTGCAGCACTCCTTCAAAATTGTAAAATTCTTAATATTTATAATAAAATATATTTACCTAATTATGGTGTGTTTGATGAAAAAAGATATTTTTGTCCAGGCGATAAAATTGTAGTTTTTACAATAAAAAATAAAAAATTTGCTATTACAATTTGTGAGGATTTGTGGGTGGAAAATTATTATCTTAATAAGTTAAAAGGAAAGATTGATTTTATAATAAACATTAGTGCATCGCCATATTATATACAGAAATGGAAAGAACGCATTAAAGTTTTTAGAAAAAGTGCAATAAATTATAAAACAGGAATTATATTTTGCAATTTAATTGGAGGACAGGATGAACTTGTTTTTGATGGACATTCTTTTTATGTTGATAAAAAAGGTAAAGTAATTTTACAGGCACATCAATTTAAAGAAGAAAATATAATTTTTGAATTAAATCATAATATTTCATCACCTATGCCATTATCAAGAATTGAAGAAATTTATGAAGCATTAAAGTTAGGGATAAAAGATTACATAGGGAAAAATGGTTTTAAAAAAGTTATAGTCGGTTTAAGCGGAGGAATCGACTCTGCACTTGTTGCGACTCTTGCTGTTCATACGCTTGGAAAGGAAAATGTTAATTTGATTTTTATGCCCACGAAATTTACTTCTAAAGAATCATATGAAGATGCGAATGAATTGTGTAAAAATTTAGGTGTAGAGTTAAGGGTTATATCTATTCAAAAAATATTTGACCTGTATCTTAATGAATTAAAGGAATTTTTTAAAGATACAAAACCGGATATTACAGAAGAAAATTTGCAGGCGAGAATTAGAGGGAATATTATAATGGCTTTTTCTAATAAGTTTAATTATCTTGTTTTAACCACAGGAAATAAAAGCGAGATGTCAACCGGTTATGCGACATTATATGGGGATATGGCTGGCGGGTTTGCTGTTTTAAAAGATGTTCCAAAGACCCTTGTATATGAAATTGCAAGATTTATAAATAAAAAATCGGGTTATGATTTAATACCTGATAATATATTAAAAAAAGCACCTACTGCCGAGTTAAAATTTAATCAAAAGGATCAGGATACATTACCGCCTTATGATTTACTTGATAAAATAATAGAGGATTATATTGAAAAAGATAAAACTTATATAGATTTAAAAAATAAATATAACAAAGAATTGTTAAGAAAAGTTATAAGAATGATTGATTTGAGCGAATATAAAAGGCGTCAGGCACCACCTGGAATAAAGATTACTCCCAAGTCTTTTGGTAAAGATAGAAGAATGCCTATAACAAATAAATACAGAGAATAAGAAGGTATAATTTATGATATTAATAAGTGCGTGTTTATGTGGAGTGAACTGCAGATATGACGGTTGTATTATTGAAAATCAAACACTAAAAAAACTGGTCGGACAAAAAAAGGCTATACCTTTATGTCCGGAAGTATTGGGAGGAAGGAGTGTCCCCAGACAACCAACAGAAATAACAGGTGGAACAGCAGATGATGTTTTAAATGGCAAAGCAAAAATAAAAGATATTGCAGGTAATGATGTTACGGAAGAAACTATGTTAGGTGTGTTATATGTGGTTGCAGCAGTAAAAAGGATGGGGATAAAAACAGCAATACTAAAAACTAAAAGCCCTACCTGCGGTATGGGTAAAATTTTTGATGGTTCATTTTCCAATAAACTCATAGATGGAAATGGTGTTTTAGCTGAGGCGTTGTTAAAAGAGGGTGTAAAAGTATATACAGAGGATAACTGTGCAGCAATTGTTAATGAATTAATGGATGATAATAATGATAGATAAAATAGTCCTGATAACATATTCAATTTTATGATTGTTTAAAGAAAGATTGACAGAAGCTTTTTATTGTTTAAAAATATTCAGTAAAAGAGGTGAAAATATGGTTGATGTTGCTTTTTTACTTGAATATCCGATTTACAGAGAATTTATTCCAGAAGATATAGAAGTTTTATCCAGTATTTGTGAAGAATTAAAGTATAAGGATAACGAAAAGATATTTTCCGAAGGTGATTCGGGCGATAGTATGTTTATAATAAAAAAAGGAACGGTAAAAATTTACAAGGAAACATTGAAAAGAAAAAAACTGATAGCTCTTTTAAGTGATGGAGAATTTTTTGGCGAGATGGCTTTAATTGAAAATGCACCGCGTTCAGCCACTGCAATTACTGGTGGGGAAACAACCCTTATTAAACTTTCAATAGATGCTTTTAAATCGCTAAAAGCCAGCCATCCGGCAACCGGTTTTAAGGTTGTAGATGTCTTACTTAAATTTATGAGTCAGAGAATAAGACGGACGACAAAAAAAGCTGCTAAATTAATAAAAGGAAGAAAGAAAAGGAGATAAACATGAAAAAATTTTTTTTTATTTTAGTTATGTTTTTATTTGTGGCACATATTTATTCTGTAAATTATCTTTATGTGTCGTATGACCGGTTAAAAAAAATATCCGTAATTGATCCATCTGCAAATGAAATTTTTAAAGAGATTAAATTGCCATGTATAGCAAAAAGGATGCAATTATCACCCGATGACAAATATTTATATTTTACCGGGTATGATACAAATTCTGTATACAGATTAAAAACAAAAAATTTAACTCTTGATGCTGATTATGTAAATGTTGGTATGGCGCCTTCGGCTATCGCCGTGAGTTCAGATAATAAAATTTATGTTGCAAATGAAAAATCAAAAAGTATTTCTATTATAAATGGTGCAGATCTCAGTGTTTTTGAAGAGTCAATTCAGTTAACATCTGCGCCTGTATCTATTGTTTTATCAGATGATAATAAAAAGGCATTCATTGGTTTGACTGGAAAATCAGGAATTGCAGTTCTTGATACTGAAAAATTGAAAATAACAGGGATTTTGCCTTTTGCAACAGAACCATGGGATATGTGTATTTATGGTAACAGATTATTCTTTACGAATGAAGGTGTTGCAAGTATATCAGTTATTGATATTAAAAAAGGTAAATTGTTAAATGAAATAGTTACCACAGACACTCCAAGAGGTATTGATATAATAGAAGATCTTATTTATGTAGGCGTTTCAAACGGTATAGATATTTTTGAAACATTACGATATGAAAAACCTGCATCTATTGGAGTTGATTATTCAACTTATGACGTTGTCGCAGGAAAAACATCTGCAGGAAATAGAGTTTTTGTTGCTGGATATAATAAAGGAGATAAAACAGGTAAAATAGCTGTTATTGATACAGAACTCAACGAAGTAATATCAGAGATAGATGTTGAAGGTTGGCCAATGTTCTTGGAGATAAAAAAATCAAAACCACTGCCAGTACCTACAGATACATATACTCCTGAACCAGTTGATACAGCAACTCCTAAACCCACTGCAACTCCAAAACCAACTGATACGCCTGAACCAACGCCAGCAAAAACGCCCAAACCGAAAAAGAAGATAAAACCAACTCCAAAACCCACAGCTGAAAAAGTTTCTTCAATAATAAAATCTGATTTATCAGGAAGAGTTATGCTTGATAATGAACCAGTAAAAAATGTCAGAATTAAATTAATATATAAACATTCGGAAAAAATATATACCACGTATACAGATAATGCCGGTAGATTTACTTTTAAGGACTTACCGATAGGTGGATATGTTGTTTCTGTGGAGGCAACATATATAAAAGAAAAAGCTGTAGCAATCACTCTTAACCAGGGCAAAAATCCTGATTTAATAATAAATGTGAAAAAACGATAGATATTAATGCCTTGATTCTGAAAAAAAATATTAAAAAGTTTATTTTATATTGTATATATGGTTAAATACATTATTTTTTATAATCATCCAGTGGGTGATAAGTTTATAAATATTAATTTACAGCACGAAAAATACTAATATTCAACCCCTTCAGGGTTAAAAACAAACAATTCCGAAGGAATTGAATAATAATAACCACCAGTGAAACAGGTGGAGTAAAAAAGGAAAAATATTAACCCCGGAGGGGTTGAATGCTAGATAATTAAAACTTATAATCCATAATAATAAAACAAATGGTTTTTATAATAATTCAATTTTTTAACACCTTCGTAGAATTAAAGAAAAGTGATGTTTGATTCCTATTGGAATATTTAATAATTATAAATTTTAATTCTTTTAATATATAAACGTGCTTCGGCAGCGGTAAAAAAACAGGAACCAAAATGTTGTAAATTGGCGGTTGCGCATGCAATTCCAAATTTTACTGACTCTTTAATATTTTTCCATGATTCAATGCCAAATGCCAGTCCTGCTGTAAAAGCATCTCCGCATCCGACAGGTGAAATACAATTTCTGGTTTCTATCGCAGGAAAGTAAAAAGAATTTTTGTTTTCAAAAAGAATAACACCCTTTTCGTGTAAGGTAAGGATAATTGCTTTTAAGTCATATTTTTTTAATAAATTTACACAAAATTTTTTTATTTTTATTTTATTATTAAGTTTAATGTCAAACGCAGCTTCAAGTTCGTTTATATTTTGTTTTATTATGGACGGTTTTGCCTTTATAGCATGTTTTAAATACTTTGCAGAAGTGTCAATAATTGTGCAGCAGTTTTTGTTACAGTATTTTATTGCCTTAAAATAAAAATTATCAGGTAAAGAAATGGGCAGGCTTCCTGAGAATATTATTATTTTTGATTTTTGCGATAATTTAATTAATTTTTTCCAGAAATTTAATACTGCATTTTTTGTTATTTTAAAAGATGATTCGCTGTTTATTATTGTCTCTCTTTTTTTTCTTGTTTCAGTAATTATTATGCAGGGTCTGTTTGAGCCTTCGGCTTTAACAAAATCGGATTTAACCCTGCATAATCCTAAAAAATGTTTCATTGAGTCAAAATCATTGGTGCCACAAAAACCTGTTACCATTACATCGGAACCTAAAGAAGCTAAAGCCCTTGCAACATTTGTTGCTTTTCCGCCTGGATATGCAGCTATCCATGGAGTCCTTGTAACACTTGAAAGTTTTAAATCCGGAATGGGTATTACTATATCATTGGTAGAATTTAAATTTACTGTTAGTATCATTTTATGAAATATACAATGATTATAATGGAAATTATCCAGCAGATTATATTAATTATTGTAGGTGTATCTTTTAAAAATATATATTCAGGACTGCCCCCTAAATTTTTTTTATGTATGAGATATAAGTAACGAAAGATTCCATATAAAACAAAAGGAATAGTCAATAAAAGATAGTTGTGTTTTGTTGCTGTTTCTGATGTAAAAGTATACAATGCATATGCGGATATTGTTGATGCTGTTGTCACAGAAATCATTTCGTCAAGTAAGGGCATTGAATATTCTTTAAGTATTTTCCTGTGTTTTGTTGCTGATGTTAAACTAAGTTCATACCTTCTTTTTGCCAGAATTACAAAAAGAGCAAGAAGTGAAGTACATATCAAAAGCCATGGAGAAATGGCAACATTTATTATAATAGCTCCGGAGACTGCCCTTATTACATAATTAGCCGCAACAACCAATATATCAATAATAACTATGTTTTTTAATTTTAATGTATAGGATATAGAGAGTAATAAAT
>FWPV01013833.1_pt1 | contig 12021 bp, 10 predicted proteins | sample 2228371 | NCBI WGS metagenome assembly FWPV01 (sample SAMEA103939776, study PRJEB20133) | metagenome | reverse complement strand
TCTGAGCGCCTGCCGCAAGAGATCGCCAAATCGCTGCCGGTCCATTTGTTCCGACAGGATGATGCCGGCGTGCTCTCGTCCTTGAGCGAACCAGTCAGCAGCCAGGGCAGCGAAGTCGGCCACATTGAATGTTAGGATAGCCATTCCATGCTCGGACGCATAGGATAGTTGGTCAGCATCTGAGCGTCCGAGCATTCCCGATTCGTGCGCGCTCTCAGCGATGTAGCCGCGCTGACGGAGGGCGCTGGCCAGGCTGGGGAGAACGTCCTCGTCTGTGTAGATACGAATGTACAGCGACCGTTCGGTGGCCATCTCGAATCAGCGCCCCTGAAATCGGAGGAAGCCCTTGTTGTCCAGGGTCGCGTTCTGCTGTTGCAGTACCGCCTCGATGCGATTGTTCAAGATATCGCGCTCGATCTCTTCCTGATGGTCCAGGTAGTAGCTGATCGCATCGTAGATGCTGGCCGCCGACAGATGAGGGTACTCTTGAACGATCTCATCCATGGTGCGTCCAGCTTTGAAGAGCTGTGCGATGTGCCATACGGCCACGCGGCTGCCGCGCACGATCGATCGTCCGCCACAAACCGAGGGCACGCGCACGATGTATGGGTGATTGGTCGGCTCTTCGCGCAAGTGAGTTGGATTGACCGCAACTGTCATTTCAGTCGCCTCCACTCGCAATCGTCAGGCTACGATTATACGCTTTCGAGAACACACTAACAAGTCGAATTCTATCCTTATTCTCGGGAGTGCCCATGGATTCGAAAGAACGTTTATTAACCGCCTTGAACCACCAGGAGCCAGATCATACGCCGCTGCTCGCCTGGTGCTTCGGCTTCACGGCGCCGCCGCATCTGCGCTGGCAGCGGGATAGCCGCGAGGTCGTGCACTGGTATACGGGCCGACTCGAGCACATCCACACCCTGCCGCAGCCCTGGCATCTGCCGGAGGACGATTTCCGCCGCGTCGACGCCTGGCTGAGCCTGGGCCTGGACGATCTGCTCGAGGTCTCGGCGCCCTGGAGCATCCATCCTGAGGTGCGCGTGCGCGATTGGCGGGAGCCTCCGCCGCCTGGCGAACCCTACCCCCTGCTCTGCCGCGCCTACGAGACGCCAGCCGGCGAGCTGCGCCATATCGTGCGCCAGACCGGCGAGGATCCCGGCGCAGGTTGGGTCGTGCAGCCCCCCTATGTCCCTCTCTTTGAGGATTACAACATCCCGCGCGCCGTTCGCCACGCTGTTTGCGGCCCGGAGGACCTGCCCAAACTGCGTTACCTGCTTCAGGAGCCGACCGCTGAACAGGTGGAGGCCTATCGCCAGCGCATGGCGCAGGTGCGCGCCTTCGCCGACGCGCGCGGGGTGCTCGTCCAGGGGTGGAGCGCTTTCGGCGTCGATGGCGTGATCTGGCTGACCGGCGTCGAGCGCGCTGTGCTCGCTGCCATGACCGAACCCGATTTTTTCCAGGAGCTGATCGACATCCTTTACGCCTTCGATCGTCGGCGCACCGAGATCCTCCTCGACATCGGCGGGGTTGACATCGTCGTCCAGCGCGGCTGGTACAGCTCGACTGAGTTCTGGTCGCCCAGCCTTTTTCGTCGCTTCGTCCTGCCGCACTTGCAGGAGATGGTCGCGCTCGTCCATCAGGCCGGGGTTCGCTATGCCTACGTCATGACCACCGGCGTGTTGCCCCTGGCTGATCTCTTGCTGGAGGCGGGCATCGACCTGCTCTACTATGTCGATCCCGTGCAGGACAGCGCCGACCTGGCGGCGGTCAAAGCGAAGTTCCGCGGCAAGCTGGCGGTGGCGGGGGGGATCAACAGCGGCGTGACGCTGGCGCGCGGCGCGCCGGAGGAGATTGCCGCGGCGGTGCGCGCCGCCATACGCACGCTGGGACCGGGGGGAGGGTTCATCCTCGCTCCGGTGGACGCCCTGTTCCCGGACACCCCCTGGCCGAGCGTCGAGGCGATGATCGCGGCATGGCGAGAGGAATGCGCGGCCGTCTAGCTCGTCACGGCGACGACGCCAACCATCCCGGCGCCCGTGTGGACCGAAAGGCCCGGCGTCAGCTCGGCGATGAGGATGTCGTTTGGGCAGGGCAGGGCGGCGCGAACCTGGGCCTCAAGCTCCTGCGCCGCCGCGCGCGCGTTGACGTGGACGACCGCCATGCGTTCGATGTTGCGTCCAGCCGCAGCCTGCCTGGATAGTTCGATCACGCGCGCCCAGGCCCGTCGTTGCGTGCGCACCCGCTCCAGCAGCTCGAGCTTCCCATCGCGCACGGTCAGGATCGGCTTCACGCTCAGAAGGTCGGCCATCCCGGCCGCCAGGTGCCCCACGCGCCCGCTCATCGCCAGGTACTTGAGGGTGGCGAGCGCGGCGAAGAGATGGGTGCGCGCTGCCGTGTCGTGGGCCTGAGCTAACGCCTCCTGGAGCGACGCTCCCCGTTCGATGGCCTCAGCGGCGGCCAGGGCCATGAATCCCTGCCCCATCGTCAGCGAGCGCGAGTCGACGACCGTGATGTCGCGATCGGGCAGCAGCTCGCGCGCGGCGAGGGCGGCGTTGTAGGTGCCGCTGACCTCGCTGCTGACGCAGAAACAGAGCACGGCTGCGGCGCCGGCGTCGAACGCGGCCTGATAAGCGGCCGCGAACTGTCCAGGAGCGGGCGCCGCCGTCTTGGGCAACTTTCCCTCGCGGTCGATGCGCTCGAACAGGCGCGCATCGTCGATGTCGATCCCGGTCTGGTACGTCTCGGCGCCGAATTGAATGGCGATCGGCACCTGCCGGATGCCATAACGGGCGGCCACTTGTGGGGGCAGGCTGGAATCTGTATCGGTAATGATCGCGGTCGCGGCCATCGGACGTGCCCTCCCTTTTGATTTTGAGGCGTCTCTATCATATCATACAGGCGTGACAGAAAACAGCAGGCGGGTTCGTGATCGCGCCCGAGAAAGCATGGGAGGCTTGCGTGCTCGACGTTGTCGTCACCGCTGGCTTTGATCCAGCTCGTCCCGATCCGTTGGCCGTCGCCGTGGGCGCGCCCCAAAAGGCCCTGATCGACATCCTTGGCCATCCCATGGTCTGGTGGACGGTGCAGGCCCTGCGACGTTGCCCCGTCGTCGGCCATATCGTCGTCGTCGGCGTTGACCCGGCCTTCGACCTCGGCCTGGGCGAAGGCGTCGAGCGCCTGAGCAACGTGCCCGATCACCTGGACAACGTGCTCCAGGGGGTCAACGCGCTATGCGCGCGCCGGCCGGACATCGAATACGGGTTGATCGTCTCTGGCGATGTGCCTCTCCTCCAGCCCGAATCAGTCGCCTGGCTCGCCGAGACTTGCCTCCAGCAAGAGGCAGATTTCTGGTACTCGGTCGTGTCCGATGTCGTGATGGAGGCGGCTTTCCCAGGCTCGCGGCGTTCGTTCGTCAAGATGAAAGAGGGGCGCTTCTGCGGCGGCGATGTCTTCATCTTCCGCCCGGACATCCTGCGCGCCAACCTGAACCTGGCCCGCCAACTGATGGCCCAGCGCAAGAATGCTCTCAAGCTGGCGCAGTTGTTCGGTTGGGGAGCGTTGCTCAAAGTTCTACTGGGGCGGCTCAGCATTGCGGAAGGAGAACGGATCGGCAGCCGTCTTCTGCAATGCCGGACTCGTGTGGTCATCTCTCCGTACGCCGATGTTGCCATGGATGTGGACAAGCCTCACCAGTTGGAGATGGCGCGCCGCATCCTCGCGCAACGCCTTGGATCGTGAAGATGTCAGTCGTCGCTCTGCTGGACCGTTTGAGGGCCTGGGATCGTGCGGCCAGCCGGCGCTTTCGCAGCGACGGGGCCTCTCACCCGCGTCGCTGGGTGATCGTTGGCGCGCATCTCGGCGACGGCTGGCTGTGGCTTGGGCTGGTCGCTCTGGAGTTTGTGCTCCATCCTGAATGGCGTCCCTGGCTTGGGCGTTGGGCGCTGGCGCTGGCGCTGGCGGCCATTGTGACGACGTCGCTCAAACGCCTGTGGCGACGACCGCGCCCGGCGCAGATGAGCGGATTTTATTCGCTCACCTATGATCGCCATTCTTTCCCGTCCGGCCATGCAGCCCGTCTGGGGATCGCTGCGGTTCTGGCGCCGACGTTCTTCCCGGGCTGGGGGTGGGGCTGTTTGCCCTTCCTGATCTGGTGCGGCTGGGCGCGCGTGGCGCTGGGCATTCACTACGTGCTCGACGTGGCCGTGGGCGCCGCCATCGGCGCAGCGATCTCCTGGCTGGTTTTGGCCTGGTGAGCGGCACATGCGCCTGGCGCTCAACGGTTGGTTCTGGGGGCAACAGGGGACCGGCAGCGGCCAGGTCCTGCATGGCCTGGTGGAGTGGTTGCCGCGCGTTGCCCCGCAGGATACACGCTGGTTAGTATTGCCGGCGCATGCCCCCGCTGTCGATGATGTCCCGGGCTGGCAGGTCGTCCGCGCGGCCACCCCTTTCGATGGCGTGCAGGCTGACCTGGCCAAAGTCTGGTTCGAACAAGTCTCTTTCCCTCGTCTCTGTCAGCGTCTGGGCGTCGAGGTCGCGCATGTCCCGTACTGGGCATCTCCCTGGTGGCGGCCCTGTCGCGTCGTCGTGACCATCCATGACCTCATTCCTCTGCTGCTGCCCGAGTACCGCGGCGGCTGGCTGGCGCGACTTTATACTGCCCTGGTAACTTACACTGCGCGACGCGCGCATGTCATCATCACCGACTCGGAGGCCTCGCGGCGAGACATCATCCGGCATTTGGGTGTCTCGTCGCAGCGCGTGCGGACAGTGTACCTGGCGGTGGGCGATGACTATAGGCGCCCGCGCGCCGAGGCAGAACTGGCGCGCGCGCGCGCCCGCTACGCGTTGCCGCCGCGCTTTCTCCTCTATTTTGCTGGCTTCGATGTGCGCAAGAACGCCCCGCGCATCCTTGCCTCCTATGCCCGGCTCGTGCGCGCGGGGCGTCATCAGAACGTGCCCCTGGTGATGGCTGGGCGCCTGCCCGATCGAGATACTCCCTTCACGCCCGACCCGCGTCGCCTGGCGCGCGAGCTGGGGATCGCCGAGTGGGTGCATTTCCCGGGCTGGGTCGCCGAGGAGGACAAACCAGCCCTCTACGCGCTGGCGGAGGCGACCCTTTTCGTTCCCACGTACGAAGGGTTCGGCTTGCCCGCCCTCGAGGCGCTCGCGGCGGGATGCGCCCCTCAATCAGCAAGCGACGAGCGACAAGCGAGATAGAACCTATCGAAAAGTTTCGGCACGGTCAGGAGACCGTGCCCCTGGCTGGTCAGGAGACCAGCCAGAACCGTTTTCGGATAGGCTCATAGTCGATCGTCGCTCCCCCCTCGTCCATCGTTGCTCGCGAAGAACGTCATGGACGATGCAGGAATCATATTTTTTTGTAGTATTGACTATAATAAAACTACATGGTAAAATATAGATACATCTTCTGTTGGCGAGGAAGAAAATGGGTGGAACGATTTTCCGGCGCCTTGTGATGGACGAAGTCGACCGTTTCCTGCGCACTGATGATGTCATCGTCCTCCACGGAGCGCGACAGGTCGGCAAGACCAGCATCCTGATGTACCTTCAGGATCAATTGAAGGCGCAAGGACAGCGGACAATCTATCTGGACTTGGAGGACAGCCGGCTGGTGAGCATCCTCGATCGGGGCGTCGATGAGTTCTTGCGCTACTTACAGGAGGAAGGCGTCGACCTTGTCGCCTTACGCGCCGCCGACGCTAAGCTATTCGTGCTCATCGACGAGATTCAGTATCTCGCCAATCCCTCCTCGTTCATGAAACTGCTGGCTGATCACCACCGCTATCTTAAGCTGATTGTCTCTGGCTCTTCCAGCTTCGAGATGAAAAGCAAGTTCCGCAATTCGTTGGTAGGGCGCACTGTGAACTTCGAGATCTACCCTCTCTCCTTCCGGGAGATGCTCACCTTTCGCGGCGTGCCCTTCACGCCTGGCCTCTCCTTCACCGAGAAGAGGGTGCTGGAGTTACAGGCCTTGTATGCCGAATATGTTCAGTTCGGCGGCTATCCCAAGATCGTCTTGACGCCAGAAGTTGATCTGAAAGAGCGCTATTTGCAGCAGATCGTCGATACGTACGTTCGGAAGGACATTCGCGATCTGGCTGAGATCAGAGACATCGCGAAGTTCAATCGTCTGTTGGAGGTGCTTGCCAGTCAAAGCGGCAATCTGTTGAACACTGCCGAGTTAAGCAACACCTGTGGCCTGGCGCGCATGACTGTCGAACGGTACCTTACTTTGTTGGAACAGACCTACATCATTCGCCTGGTGCGCCCCTTCAGCCGAAACTTGCGCGCAGAGATCTCGAAGATGCCCAAGGTGTACTTTTGCGACATGGGGTTGATGCAGATGCTCTGGTTGAAACATCTGCCGCGCGAGGTGATCGGGCCGGCGTTTGAAACGAGCATCTACGTGGAATTACTCAAGCGTTACGGAAGCCAGCAGGTAGGGTATTGGAGGACCGTTGATAGACGGGAGATCGACTTCGTCGTCCGTCGGCCGAAGAGCGATCTGTTGATCGAGGCGAAGCTCACGTTCCCGCGTACGATGCCGCCCATCTTGCGAATGGCTGCCCAGGCCGCTGGCGGCGAGGCGCCGGGCAGAGTCGAGGAAGTTCGTGTGGTGGGGCTGCATGGACGCCCGGCTGAGGAGCGGATGATCTATCCGTGGCAACTCGGCTTGTGAACGGGCCTACGCGATCGGCGCGTCGCTGGTCGAGTAGGGCTGCGCGGCAGAACTGGGAGGGCGCGCGATCTCGATACGGCCCTGCTCAATCACCCTGCAAGCGGCGCCCACCCGGCACGGGCCTACTCGATCGGCGCGCCTGTCTCGGCGCAGCCCGTATCGAGACCGCTGGTCGAGTAGGGCTGCGCCGGGGAAGGGGTCGCGGCAGCCTGAGCATCACGGCGCAGCCCGTATCGAGACCAGCAAGGAGGGGCCAAGATCGGGCTGGCGCGCGATCTCGATACGGCCCTGCTCAATCACCCTGCAAGCGGCGCCCACCCGGCACGGGCCTACTCGATCGGCGCGCGCGCATCGCTGGCGGCGGACAGCTCGACCTCGATCGGCGCGGCTGACGCTGCCGATTTGCGCGTGAAGGTCAACTGTGGGCGCCCCTCTTCGTTCACGCCCACGTCCACGATCACCGTGTCTCCCGCACGGAGGGCGCCTCGCAACAGATCGCGGGAGAGCGGGCTTTCCACGTGGCGCTGCAAGGTGCGCCGCAGGGGCCGTGCGCCGAACTGAGGGTCGAATCCCTCGCGCGCCAGCCACGCGCGCGCGGCCGGCGTCAGCTCGATGGCGATCCCCTGTTCGCGTAGCCGTTCGCTGATCTCGTCCATCTGCAGATCGACGATGCGCTCGACATCGGCCTGGGTCAACGTGTTGAAGATGACGATCTCGTCGATGCGGTTGAGGAACTCGGGGCGGAAGGTGCGCTTCAACCCTTGTTCGATGTTGTGACGCAGCTCGCGGTCCTGCGCCTCGCGCCCGCTCCCCTTGACGAACCCCAGGCTCCCCCCCTGGCGCGCGTAGTCAGTGCCGATGTTGGAGGTCATGATCAGCACCGTGTTGCGGAAGTCGACCACGCGCCCCTGGCCGTCGGTCATGCGCCCGTCTTCCAACACCTGCAACAGCGCGTTCCACACCTCCGGGTGAGCCTTCTCGATCTCATCGAAGAGCACCACCTGATAGGGCCGACGACGGATCGCCTCCGTCAGTTGCCCGCCCTCTTCGTAGCCGACGTAGCCCGGCGGCGCGCCGAAGAGCCGGCTCACCGTGTGTTGCTCGCGGTATTCGCTCATGTCCACGCGCACCATCGCCTCCTCGTCGTCGAAGAGGAAGTGCGCCAGCGCGCGCGCCAGCTCGGTCTTGCCAACCCCCGATGTCCCCAGGAAGATGAACGAGCCGATCGGACGTTTGGGATCCTTGAGGCCCGAACGCGCCCGACGAATGGCATCGGCGACGACGGCGATCGCCTCCGGTTGCCCGATCACACGTTTCTCCAGTTCCTCTTCCATGCGCAGCAGCTTCTGCGATTCCGTCTCCAGCAGCGAGTTAACGGGGATGCCGGTCCAACTGGCGACGACCTGAGCGATGTCGTCGGCGTCGACGATATCGTCGATGCCAGCGCTCTGTCGCCAGGCAGCCCGCGCGGCGTTGTAGGCGGCCTCCAGCTTCAGACGCTCGGCCTTGCAGGTCGCCGCGCGTTCGTAATCGCGGGCGCCCCACGCCGCCTCTTCCTCCGCCTGTAGCTTGTGCAACTCCAGGCGTTTGGCCTTGAGGTCGGCGGGCATGGTGTAGAGGGCCACGCGCAGCTTGGCCGCGGCCTCGTCGATGAGGTCGATCGCCTTGTCGGGCAGGCGCCGATCGCTCACGTAGCGATGGGAGAGGCGCACGGCAGCAACAAGCGCCTCATCGGTGAACTGGACGCCGTGATGCGCCTCGTAGCGATCGCGCACTCCTTTCAAGATCTCGATCGCTTCCTCGACCGTCGGCTCATCGACGTAGACGGGCGCGAAGCGTCGTTCGAGCGCGCTGTCCTTCTCGATATGTTTGCGGTATTCGTCAAGGGTCGTCGCGCCGATGCAGCGCAGCTCGCCGCGCGCCAGAGCTGGCTTCAGCATGTTGGACGCGTCGATGGCGCCCTGCGCCGCGCCCGCGCCCACGACGGTGTGCAACTCATCGATGAAGAGGATGATCTCCCCCTCCGCCTTTTGCACCTCCTCGATCGCCGACTTCAGCCGCTCCTCGAATTCACCGCGGAAACGGGTGCCTGCGACCATGGCCCCCAGGTCGAGCGAGACAACGCGTCGGCCGATCAGGGTCTCCGGCACATCCTCAGCGACGATCTTCTGGGCCAGCCCCTCGACGATGGCGGTCTTGCCGACGCCCGCTTCGCCGATCAAGACGGGGTTGTTTTTGGTGCGTCGGCTGAGGATCTGGATCACGCGCAGGATCTCGGCGTCGCGCCCGATCACGGGGTCGAGCTTGCCCTGGCGCGCCATCTCCGTCAGATCGCGGCTGAACTTCTCGAGCGTCCGGTAGCGGGTCTCGGCTGCGGGATCGGTCACGCGTTGGCCGCCGCGCATCTCCTCGATCACGCGCAGCACCTGCTCTTTAGTGACCCCGGCTTCGCGTAGAAGGTGGGCGGTCGGCGTGTTGCGTTCGCTGGTGATGGCCAGAAAGATGTGCTCGGTCGAGATGTATTCATCATGCAGCTTGTTGGCTTCATCCTGGGCGGCGTCGATCACGCGCTTGAGGCGAGGGGTGATGAAGACCTGGGCCACCGGGCTGGCGTAGCCGACGAGCGTGCGCGGGCTGTTGCTCAAGATCTGTTCGAGGCGCGCGCGCAGCGGCTCCACCGCCACGTGAAGGCGCTCCAGCAGTTGCGGGACCAGGCCATTGGGTTGCTCCAACAGGGCCAGAAACATGTGTTCCGTGTCAACCTGGGTGTGCTGATACCGTTGTAGAATCTCATACGCGCGCATGGCGGCGTCTTGGGCTCGTTCTGTAAACCGATCGAATCGCATCATAGTTGCCTCTATTCCAGGACGAGATTGCCCAGGGTCGTTGGCGCGCCTGGGCGCAGGTTCGGGTTGGCCGAGAGCACGCTGTCCTGGAGCGCGGCTCCGGGCTGGTCATTGTCGATCAACTGGGCGCTGAAGCCGTAGGCGTGGGTGACGGCCGGCTGTCGGTTGAGCGTCGTCCAGGGGATAGCCGTCTCCAGTGTATATCCGTCAGCGGTCCGCCGCGCTGCGATCAGGATCGTCGGCGTGCGCTCGCGCAATGCTGGCGGCCTCCAGATAAACGCTTGCGGCGGCAGGATCGCGAAGTCGCCGGGGGAGAGGCCGATCTGAAAATCGTCGTCGTCGGCGACCGGATCGTCGAAATCCTCGGCCAGGTTTATGTCGAGCCAGAGGATGATGGCGTCCCCCTGGTCGATGCGGTCATCGCGCTGGGTCTGCACGACGATGTCGTCGATCACGCGCGCGGCCAGGTAGAGATAGGTGGGGTCCCAGGCGGCGTACAGGACGCCGGCGATGTCAGCCATGCCGCTGTACTGCTCGGCGCCAGCGAGAATGTAGCTGAACTCCTGGCCCGTCGGGTTCCCCCATTCCCCCAGATCGCCGTCGATCTGGGGGGGCAGGCTCACAGCGCGCGCGCGCAGGTCGCTGCCGTTGCCCTGGCGATACGGGCCGCTGTACGGTCCAGGCGGGGTGGGCGTCAGCGTGGGCGTGGGCGTCGGCGTGTCGGTGTCGGTAGGCTCCGGCGTAGGCGATGGCGGCGGCTCCGTCGGCGGCGCGGGCAATGGCGTGGGGGTCTCGCTGGGCCAGGGCGCGGGCAGATCGCTGGGAGCAGCAGTCGGCTCCTCGACGAAGATGATCGGCGTGGCGGTCGGGCTGGGCGGCGGCGCAGGGGTCGCTGGTCGGGGCAAAGGGGTCGGCGTGCGCAGGGCGCGCGTCGGGCGCAGCGTGGTCGGCGAGGCGGCGGCCAGCGTCGGGCGCGGCTGCGGCCTGACCGTCCGCTGGAAGACGCCCAGCGCGCTGGTAGCCGCCCAGCCGGCGAACACGCATAGCGCGAGCGCCAACACGACCCCTGCGAGCAGAGCGATCCGATTGCCGTTCATGACATCTCTGGCCTCTCGAAGGAGGGAACAGCGACCAGCGTGCGGCCGCTGCCCCGATCGCCGTCCTACGGAGGGGGCACGAGCGAGCGCCTAGTAACGGAGGAAGGCGCCGACCTGCCCCCAGTCGCCTCGCGCGGGCTGCGGCGCGACGATCGTAACCTCCAGTCCCTGGCGGATGGCGCGACGCACGAGGGTGTCGACGGCGTCTGGCACGTGGACCATTGTCCCGTGGCAGAAGCTACAGGTGGTCATCGGCTCGACCGCCATGAACCCGCAGTTCTGGCAACGGTGGGCGCTGGCCCGATATCCTTCGGTCACGATCAGGTGATGGACGCGCCCATCATGCAGGGCGCCCAATGTGTCCGACAGTCCAGTGATGGCGGCCCCGCCCTTGGCAGCCGTGGTGATGAGATCTTCGACGAGGGCGGCCTCGCGCTGCGCCAGGTAAGCCTGCACCACCTCCGCCGACCGCTCGCTGACCACCGTTGCGGGCGCGTCCACATCGACGTTGATGCGGCCGACCACCCGTTCGCGCAACGCCTGGGGGAGCAGGTCGCTGAACTGGGCGATATTGATATCGGTCCCGCCCAGGATCAGGTGTTCGCACTTGTGCTGACGGCAGAACGCGTCCGTCAGCTCGACGGCCTCGCGCAGGTTGCGTTGCGCCGTTGCGTCTTCATGGCGTTGGTAGCGCTGCGCGGCCCAACCGCCCGCGCGATGACGTTTGACCTCCTCTCCTTCCAAGGCGGTCGCTTCTTCCAAAGCGCCCATCGAAAAGACGAACAAACGCGCTCCTGCGCGATGGACGACGGCGACGGCGTATCGCTCTGCCGCTTCCAGAAGGGGCTTGACATAAGGGCGATCGCTCACGAACGCCATGTCTGCCCGCGCCACCGGCAAGGGGAATGCTCGCCAGAAGCTGTGGGCGGCGCAGCTAAAGCAGGCGATCGCCTTCCCCTGACGGTTGTATTCGAGTTCGACGTAGCGTTCGACCCGCGCGCGGTCCTCGGCGGTGGCCTGGTCAGCGACGTCTTCGAGCAAACGCCGCAGGGCCAGCCTGTATTCATCGCGGGTGCGCCGTTGCGGATCTACGTTCAGGTACAGGCTCAACACGGAGGCGCCATCGATCTGGAAACTGGCCAGCTCCTGAATCGATCTCTCGTCCATCGTGTTTCCTCCTGTCCGATGATGCGCCTGGGCTGCGCCGGATCAGGGCGCAGCGCACAGGCGACGGCCGAAATGGCCCTGATTGGATGACTTCATTCTATCATCCTGTGGTCAGCCCTGTCAATGAACTCCCCTGTCCGTGCGACGCGCGCCGATCGAGTAGGCCCGTGCCGGGTGGGCGTCGCGCTGAGGGTGATCGAACAGGAAC
>FWPV01009878.1_pt1 | contig 12022 bp, 13 predicted proteins | sample 2228371 | NCBI WGS metagenome assembly FWPV01 (sample SAMEA103939776, study PRJEB20133) | metagenome | reverse complement strand
AGGAGGCGGCTTCAGGTTCCCGGCCGGCTCACACACAGGCAAAACAAGGAGACGCGGATGATTGACCGTATCGTGGATCAAATCTCGGATTGGATTGCGACGCACAAAGGCGCGCCGGTTTTGTTGGGCGTGGTGCTGGTTATCTTGAATTTTGCGCTGTTGCCGTTTGGCCATCTGCCGGTCCTTGGTGTGATTGTCAGGACCAATTTGTTATTGCACCTGGGGGTTATCGTGGGGCTGTTGGGCATTTTGATTGGAGATGCGTTGTAACCGGTTCAGAACAAGCCCCAATCGGAGGATGGCCCGCCTTCCATCATGCCAGGCTGCCACAGCTCGGTCCCCATCATCACCTGCACCGGCTTGCCGCTGGCCTGTTCTGCCTTTTGGCGCACCTGCTCGAACATGTGAGGGGCAATCGGGCAAAACGGGGCCGTGAAAATCATGGTGATTTCCACCCGGTCGGGGTAAAACTCCATGTTCCTGATGAGGCCCAGTTCAATGACATTCATCCCAATTTCGGGGTCGTATACTTCGCGCAAGGCGGATTTGATTTTTTCTTCCAGCGCGGCGGCGTCATCTTGTTGCGGCACGGGCGTTTGTTCGGTCATAGAATTCTCCTGGACATATTAGCTCTCAGCTTCCTCAACAGTTTTGCAGATTAATATTATCGAGAATAGCGTTTTTCACCGCCAAGACGCAAAGGATTTCAATATAAATCTTGGCGTTCTTGGCGGTTCCCAAATCCTTTTCGGGAACGGATTGAACGGAAACAACCGCGTGTGAGTCGCTCAATCCGCTCTCGTAATCCGTTGACAGCGTGCCCCAAAAGCTACTGTTCCTGCCATAGCAGGGGTGACAATCGGAAACGTGTTCTCTGCGCCCCCCCAGGTCTCCCTCTGCGTGCTCTGCGACGCTGCGGTGAACTGGTTGCAATGGATTATAGCATGGCCGGAAGCCCTTGTCAATAAAAAAGATAGGCGTCACAGATATTGACAGCACCGCTAAAGCGTGTTATAATCAGCGCGACATTACAGGAGGGAACACACTTATGGCTGAGGCTTTCGAGATTCTGGAATTGTGCGTGCAGGTCGGGGGCAAGGACATTCTCAAGAAATTTTCGCTGACCATTCGTCCGGGCGAAGTGCATGCCTTGATGGGGCCAAATGGGTCGGGCAAGAGCACCCTGGCGTATACGCTCATGGGGCATCCGAATTACAAAGTGACGTGCGGCGAAGTGTGGTACAAGGGACAAAATATCCTGACGTTGTCTCCCGATGAACGCAGCCGGCTTGGCCTCTTTCTGGCCTTTCAGTATCCGGTGGCGATTCCGGGCGTATCGGTCGCCAACTTTTTGCGCACGGCCCTCAACGCCCGGCGGCGGGCGCAGGCCGGCGGCGATGGTCAAAAGATGACCAGTATCTCGATCCCCGAGTTTCGCAAATTGATGCGTGAAAAGATGAAACTGCTCCAGATAGATGAGAGTTTTGCCGGCCGGTATGTCAATGAAGGTTTTTCGGGTGGCGAGAAAAAGCGGGTCGAGATTTTGCAGATGGCGATGCTGGAGCCAGAGATAGCCATTTTGGACGAGACCGACTCTGGGCTGGATATTGATGCGTTGCGTCAGGTCTCGGAGGGCGTCAATCGCCTGATGGGGCCGCACCTGGGGGTGTTGCTCATCACGCATTATCAACGTTTGCTGGATTACATCAAGCCGCAGTTTGTCCATGTCCTGTTGTCCGGGCGGATTGTTGAGTCGGGCGGCCCCGAGCTGGCCCGAGAGCTGGAAGCCAAAGGTTATGATTGGATGCGCGCCAGGTACGGCGAACCGGTGACCGGACAGGATTGAGTTTGGGGCGGTGGTCGTTCGTCGGTGGTCGGTGATCGTTCGTCACCGGTCGGGGGTATGGCGGGGTTAAGATGACAACTCAGAGCGATAAAAAGCAACTGGAAGGGATTGGCGAGTACAAGTACGGCTTTAGCCAGCCGGAGGAATATGTCTTTAAATCGCGCAAGGGATTGTCGCGCGAGGTTGTCGAAGAGATTTCGTTGATGAAAGGCGAGCCGGACTGGATGCGCCAGTTCCGCCTGAAAGCGTATGAGCATTTCATCCGGCGGCCTATGCCGACGTGGGGGGCGGACCTGTCTGCATTGAACTTTGACGACATTTACTATTATGTCAAGCCAACCGAGCGGCCGGCCACCAGCTGGGACGACATCCCCGAAAGCATCAAGCGCACCTTTGACCGGCTGGGCGTGCCGGAGGCCGAGCGCAAGTTCCTGGCCGGGGCGGGCGCCCAATTCGAGAGCGAGGTGGTCTATCACAACATTCAAGAAAGCCTGGCCCGCCAGGGCGTGATTTTCTTGAGCATCGAAGATGGCCTGAGACAGCACCCCGATCTGTTCCGACAGTATTTCAGCACCGTCGTCCCACCGACCGACAACAAGTTTGCCGCGCTCAACAGCGCGGTGTGGTCGGGCGGCTCGTTCGTGTACGTCCCGCCGGGCGTGCGCGTCGAGCTGCCGTTGCAAGCCTACTTTCGCGTCAACGTCCAGAGCATCGGCCAGTTCGAGCGCACGTTGATTATTGCGGATGAAGGCAGTTATGTGCATTATCTGGAGGGGTGTACCGCACCTGTTTATTCCGCGTACTCGTTCCACAGCGGCGTGATCGAGATCATCGTCAAGCGTGGGGCGCGCATGCGGTACACCACCATTCAGAACTGGTCGAACAACATGTACAACCTGGTCACGCAGCGTTCGATGGTGCATGGCGACGCGACGATGGAGTGGGTGGATGCCAACATTGGGAGCAAATTGACGATGAAGTATCCGGCCTGTTTCTTGATCGAACCGGGCGCGAAAGGCGAGATTTTGTCCATTGCCTTTGCCGGCAAAGGACAACACCAAGACGCGGGCGGCAAGATGGTCCACGCCGCGCCGCATACCCGCTCCAAGATTACCTCCAAATCCATCAGCAAAGACGGCGGGCGCGCCAGTTATCGTGGCCTGCTCAAAGTATACAAAGGCGCCACCGGCGCCCAGGCGCATGTGCAATGCGATGCGCTTTTGCTCGACGAGCACAGCCGCACCGACACCTACCCTTCGATCGAGATTGACGAGGAACAGGTGACCATAGGCCACGAGGCCACCGTCAGCAAGATTGGCGATGAGCAACTGTTTTACCTGATGAGTCGTGGCCTGAACGAAGTGGACGCGCGCACGATGGTCGTTTCGGGCTTTATCGAGCCGCTGGTCAAAGAGCTGCCGATGGAATATGCGGTGGAAATGAATCGCCTGATCCAGCTTCAGATGGAAGGAAGCGTGGGATAATTTAAGAGTGGAGAGATAACGTTGGCTTCCAAGACGCTCACTGTTGCGCGAGGTTTTTCAAAAGAAACATTCGAGGCGTTGCTGGCCGGCCTGGACGAACCGGAATGGATGCAGGCCCGGCGCCGAGAGGCCTGGCGCGTTTTTGGCGATACGCCGCGGCCCAGCCGCAGCGATGAAGCCTGGCGGCGCACCGATCTCAAAATCCTTGACCTCGACCAGGGCGCGGCCCTGATCGAGCCGCCCCCCCCGGAGCGCGCCTGGCGCAAGACCCCCACCGCCTGGAAAAAGCTGCTGCGGGCTACCGATGTGGCCGGGGGCCTGCTCCATGTGGATGGCGCAACAGCCTGGTCGTGGTTGGAGGGAGGGGCCGCCGCGCGCGGCGTGATTTTTACCGATCTGCACACGGCCCTGCGTGAGCATCCCGCTCTGGTCGAACCGCATTTTATGACCACAGCCGTTCGCCCGGAGCATGGTTACATGGCCGCCTTGCACGGCGCGTTTTGGCGCACCGGCACCTTTTTGTACGTCCCACGTGGCGTTCACGTGTTGCACCCGCTCCTGAGTTACACCTGGTGGAGCCGCGCCGAGAGCGACTTGCCTCACACGCTGATTGTGTTGGAAGAGGGCGCACGGGCGGTCTTGATCGAAGAGTCCGGTTCGTGCGGCGCGACCGGCGCGCCGGATGGTTTCGCGCTCAATGTCGGCGCCGTCGAGATTCTCTTGGGCCGTGACGCTCAACTGGATTACGTGAACGTCCAGAACTGGGAGCGCAATGTGTTGAATTTCACTTCCGAACGCGCCCTTTTGGACGCCGGGGCAACGTTGCGCTGGGTTGCGGGCCATTTGGGAAGCCGGTTGACCAAAACCTTTCTCGACACGGTGTTGAATGGGCCGGGGGCCACAGCGTTGCTATCGGGTCTCTATTTTGCCGATGGCGTGCAACACCTGGACCTGGGCACCGAACAGAACCATCTCTATCCGAATACCACCAGCGATTTGCTTTACAAGGGCGCGCTGAAAGGGCAGGCGCGCGCGGTCTGGCGCGGCATGATTCGGGTCGCGCCGCAGGCGCAACGCACCGATGGTTATCAGGCCAATCGCAACCTGCTGCTTTCCGACCAGGCTCACGCCGATTCCCTGCCCGGCCTGGAAATCATGGCCGATGATGTGCGCTGCACGCATGGCTCGACCGTGGGGCAACTCGATGCCGAGGAAATCTTTTATCTGATGGCGCGCGGCATCCCGCGCCCGGAGGCCGAACATCTGGTGGTCAATGGCTTTTTCGCGCCGATCCTCGACCGCATCCCATGGGCCGAGATGCGCGAGCGGTTGGCGGCCGCCATCGCACATAAAGTGATCGCGTAAATGAGGCTACCCTGATGAACACAACCAGTTCCCTTGATGTCCAGGCGATTCGCCGTGATTTCCCCATTCTCGACCGGCAAGTCAACGGCAAGCCGCTCATTTTCCTCGATAGCGCGGCCAGTTCCCAAAAGCCCGTTCAGGTCATCGAGGCGATGAACGAGTATTACCGGCGCTACCATGCCAACGTCCATCGGGGCGTGTACGCGCTCAGCGAAGAGGCGACCGGGCGGTACGAGGCGGCCCGTAAACAGGTGGCGCGTTTTATCGGGGCGCGGTCGTGGCGCGAGATTGTCTTGACGCGCAACGCAACTGAAAGCATCAACCTGGTGGCTCAGACCTGGGCGCGCGCCAATCTACGACCAGGCGATGAAATTCTCATTACCGAGATGGAACATCACGCCAACCTAGTCCCCTGGCAGATGATTACTCGAGAGCGCGAGGCCGTGTTGCGTTACATCCCCTTGCGTGAAGATGGCACGCTTCAACTGGAGGCGCTGGATACGCTGTTGAACGAACGCACGCGCCTGGTGGCCGTAACGCAAATGTCGAACGTGCTCGGCACCATTGTCCCCGTCCAGTCTATCGTCGAAAAAGCCCATGCCGTTGGGGCTGTGTGCCTGGTGGATGGCGCTCAGAGCGTGCCGCACATGCCTGTCAACGTCCAGGAGCTGGGCTGCGATTTTCTGGTCTTTTCCGGGCACAAGATGTGCGGCCCGACCGGTATTGGCGTGCTGTGGGGGCGGCGCGAATTGTTGGAGGCCATGCCGCCTTTTATGACCGGCGGCGACATGATCCGGCGCGTCACGTTAGAGACCGCCGAGTGGAACGAGGTGCCGTACAAGTTTGAGGCCGGCACGCCGGCAATTGCCGAAGCGATTGGATTAGGCGCGGCGGTCGAGTATCTGTCGGCTTTGGGCATGGAGCGCGTGCGCGCGCACGAAAAAGAAATCACGGCTTATGCTCTGGAACGCTTGGCAGAGGTGCCGGGCTTGCGGGTCATCGGCCCGCCCGACCCGGAAGTGCATGGCGGGCTGGCCGCGTTCGAGCTGGAGCGCATCCATCCCCATGACCTGGCGACCATCCTGGATGCGGAGGGGATTGCCGTGCGTGCCGGCCACCATTGCGCCATGCCGGTGCATCTCCGGTACGGCCTGCCGGCCACCACCCGCGCCAGTTTTTACATTTATACGCTCCCAGAAGAAATAGATGCGCTGGTCGAGGCCTTGTACAAGGCCCGCCAATGGATGACACGACAGGTGAACCTATGAGCAAACAAACCGCCCGTAAAGACGACCGCCCCGATGCGCTTTTGGCGCAGTTTTTCCGGCAGAGTGGCTATATCCGCCGGCCCGATGTAGAACGCCGTGAGCAACTGGGCTATACCCGTTACAAAAAGGGCTATGAAGTGCGGCTGGTGGTCCGCACGCAACGTGAACTGGCGCAGGTGCGCCGTCTGGTGCGACAGGCCGGCTTTGCGCCCGGCAAGCCGTTCCAGAAACACCATCAACTGGTCCAGCCGGTGTATGGCAAGGCAGCGGTGGATTACTTTCTGACATTGCTGCGCCAACGGACCTGACCTCTGGAGAGGGAGTAAACTGTGGAAGACCTCTATCGTGAAATGATCCTGGATCATTATCAAAATCCGCGCAACTATGGCGTTTTGGAAAACGCCACGATTTCTTACGAAGAAGACAACCCGGTCTGCGGCGATCACATCCGGCTGGATTTGATGGTGGACGATGGTCGCGTGATTGATGTGCGCTTTTCGGGGCATGGTTGCGCTATCAGTCAGGCCTCGGCTTCCATGTTGACCGAGGAGATCAAGGGCAAGACTCTGGAAGAAATCAAATCGCTCGATAAACAGTTCATCCTGGATATGCTCGGCATCCCATTGGGGCCGGTGAGATTAAAGTGCGCTCTGCTCTCGCTCAAGGTGCTCAAGGCTGGCGCGTATGGCTTTCAGGGCTGGCCTGGCGATGAGGAGGAACAGGATGAGTGAGGAATTTATCCGCGTGGCGCAGACGGGCGATATTCCTCCCGGACAGGTCAAGGTCGTCACTGTGAACCGGCAGGAAATAGGTATTGCCAATGTGGACGGCGTATTTTATGCTTTTGCCAACGTCTGCACTCATGATGATGGTCCGGTCGCCGAAGGTGAGCTGGAAGGTTGCATCCTCACCTGCCCCCGTCATGGCGCGCGTTTCGACCTTTCCACCGGCGCAGTGCTCTCCTTGCCGGCGGTCAGGCCGATACCGGTTTACGAGGTCAGGCTCGAAGGGAACGACCTCAAGGTTAGCTGCACGCCGCGCCCGTCCCCCTAGTCTGTTTTTCAGTACAAAACCCGTGTCACATTTGCTGTAGGAGCGCGCTCGCGGCGTGCCATTCTCGCGTAACCGTTCGGATGGAGGCCATTTCACCGCCGGGAGGCTGAGGACGCAGAGAAAGCCAAAGGAACCTCTGCGCTCTCGGCGCCTCTGCGGTGAAAAATCCAATACAGGCTGGACGGTTACATTCTCGCGCCTGGAAGGCACTCCTGCGTTGGCGTGCCAACAGGACTCGGAGAACAAGATGCTCAAGATGACCTCTTACGGCGAGGTCACTCGTTTTAATCTGGCCCGCACGCTGGCCGGGCGCGGGCGCTATTGGACCACGGCTTATCTGGTGGACGGTATGTTGATTGATACCGGTTGCGCTTACAGTGCTGTGGAACTGGCGCAGGCCCTGGCCAACACTCGATTGGTCCGCATTGTCAACACTCATACGCACGAAGACCACATTGGGGCCAATGGCCTTTTGCAGCGGCGCCAGGCCGGACTGGAAATCCTGGCACATCCTTTGGCCTTGCCTGTGCTGGCCGATCCGCGCCGCGCACAACCGCTTCACCCATACCGGCGGGTGCTGTGGGGTTGGCCCCAACCTTCGCGTGGTCAGCCGGTTCCCGATGGCGCGCTCATAGAGACCGCCCACTATCGTTTCCAGGTCGTTTATACCCCCGGTCACAGCCCCGATCATCTTTGCCTGTACGAACCTGACCAGGGCTGGTTATTCACAGGGGATTTGTTTGTGGGCGGGCAGGAGCGTGCCTTGCGAGCCGGTTACGACATCTGGCAAATCATTGCCTCGCTCAAACGGATTGCGGCGTTGCCGGCGACCTGGCTCTTTCCTGGCAGCGCCCGCGTGCGCGAGAACCCGGCCGAGGCGCTGGCTGCCAAGATTGCTCATCTGGAAACATTAGGCGAGCGTGTGCTGGAACTCGATCGGCAGGGGAAAAGTGTGGCGGAAATTGTCCGGGCCTTGTGCGGCGGCCCCATGCTGATTGAATTCATCACTCTGGGGCACTTTTCGCGGCGATGGTTGGTGCGGTCGTATTTGGGATTGAATAGACATTATCGAGAATAGCGTTTTTCACCGCCAAGACGCAAAGAACGCCAGGAATTTCAAGTAACTGCTCACCGCAGAGTCGCAGAGTGCGCAGAGATGCTTTTATTTTCGAGAGTTCTAATGACAAAAGGCAACCCCTAGCAGCCTGTCGGAGAGGTCGCTCACCGCCCCGTCCGCGGGGCGGTTTGCCCCCGTGGACGGGGGCAAGAGCGGGTTCTCTCCGACAAACTGCTGGCCTGGCCGAGCCAGAACCAAAACCACAACGAACACCAGGTACACAAAGGTTTACTTCGTGTCCTTTGTGTTCTTTGTGGTAAAATTTCTTTGCCCGGCAAGCCGAAAGCAAAGATTCGATTGATAAGGTACTAAATTTAGAGCCCAATACCTTTAGGGCCTGCCTGGAGCACGTTCACAAAAGCATGGCCAGTTCTTCGGCCGTGTATGGCTTCAAAACCACATCTTGGGCGCCAGCCCGCAAAAGTTCAGTTGTTTGCTCCACAACCAGGTTGGTGGTGACGATAATGGTTCTATTTTGCACGCCAGCCTGACGCAGCGCGCTCAGAATGTCCAACACATTGGCTTGCGGCTGGGTTTGATCAACCAGAATGTGGTCGAACATGGGTAGGTCGAGCCCGGTCAGGTCGGTGGCCACCTGGACGTTGCAGCCGGCCTGTTCGAGCATGGTCTGCGCGTAACGCCGCCAATAGTCATCCTCGTCCACCAGTAACACCGTCTTGTGCATGGCCGGCAAACTGGCCGGGGCCTGACCCGTAACGGCCGGCAGCAAGATGGTGAACGTGGTGCCGAGGCCGACCTGGCTTTGTACCGAAATTTTCCCTTCCATTTGCTGGATGACTTGCAGGCAGGCCGCCAGCCCCAGGCCGGGATGAACGCGGCTGTCTTTGGTGGTGTAGAACGTGACCCAGATTTTATCCAGGTCTTCGGCCGGGATGCCACCGCCGGTATCGGCTACCTCGACCTGAACCATGCCGGGTTCGGAAGCCGGGCGCACGCGGATCGTGATGCGCTGCGGGTCGCGTCCCTCCATCGCTTCCCGCGCATTCGTGAGCAGGTTGGCAAAGACGCGGCTCATCTGCGTGGTGTCCACGCGAACCAGCGGCACGTCATCGGCAATCTCGTAAACGACCATTTCCGTCAGCCCGCTGCGGGTGACGGCGTCTTGGACGACGTCTTGAATCATAGCCGGCCGGGGTTTGTGTTCGCGGGTGGGGCCGATCAATCCCTCTTTGACGGCGATGATCAGCCGCGCGCTTTCATCAATCAGCGCCAGGTCCTCGGCCACCGAAGCCGCGTCCAGCAGGCGACGCGCCTTGTTGAATGACATAGCTTGCAAGGCGGTCACGTTCCGGCGTGCGTCTGGAGAGAGACGTCCCATCTTTTTGGAAAAATCGCGCACCAGCCGCGCCAGCGTTTGCTCTTGCCGTTTGGGAGATAATTGCTCGACCAGCGCGCCGGCGGCCACCGCCAATTGGGCCAGGTCCTTGCGCAGTCGCTCGGTGCTGGTCACAATGGGCAGCGCCTTGTTGCCAATCCAGTGGATGGCTTCTCCGGTAGATGAAGCAATCGCTTCAAAGGTCTTGGTGCGTACCAGTTCGCGGTGGGCCTCTTCCAGTTCGGCCAGCAGGCGCGCATTGTCAATGGCAACCGCCAGGTGATCGGCCATGGCCTGCAGCGAGGTAATGTCATCGGGGCTAAAGGCCGCTTTTTCTTCGCTCTGGATGGTCAGCGCGCCGATGGCCTGCTCGCCAACGATGAGCGGCAGGGCCATTTCGGAACGGGTTTGGGGGAGCCAGGGGTTCTCAAAGCGCACGGCATCCTGCCCCACGTCGAGCGCGATGCGCGCCTGTTTGTTTTTGATGCACCAGCCAATCATGGATGTGTTGGCGACTTCCAGTCGGTGACCATGCTCCATCATGGCCCGGCCCGGTTCGCCGCGCCCGGCGCGCAAGACGGCCCAGCGCCCGGTCTCGTCCACTAAAAAGACGCCCGCGTAATAAAAGCCGTAAGCGTCGCAGATTAAATCCACCGTCTGGGGAAGTAACTGGTCGAGGTTGAGGATGGACGCCATCGCGCGCCCAACCTGAGCGGCTGTCTCCAGCAGTTTGGCGCGGCGTTGCGCCTGGGCATGGGTGCGCGCATTTTCGATGGCGATCGCCAGTTGATCGGCCATGGCTTGCAACGAGGTGATGTCCAGTTCGCTAAAGGCGGCTTCCTCGACCGATTGCACCGTCAACGCGCCGATGACCTCATCGCCAACAATAAGCGGGAGCGCCATTTCCGAGCGGGTATCCGGCAGACAGGGATTATCAAAGTGTACCGCGTCTTGCCCCACATCCAGCGCGATGCGCGCCTGTTCGTGTTTGATGCACCAGCCGATCATCGAAGTATCGGCGATTTCGAGTTTATGGCCCAACTCGACCATCTTGCGGCCGGCCTCGCCGCGCCCGGTGCGCAAGATGGCATAGCCGGGTTGGTGCGGGTCAATCAGAAACACGCCGGCGTAGTAAAAGCCATACGTGTCGCAGATAATGTCCACGACTTGAGCGAACAAAGTATCCAGATCGAGCAGCGCTGTGATGGCACGCCCCACTTTGGCGGCGGCCTCCAGGAGTCTGGCCTGCCGTTCGATGGATGTAGTAGATTCTTTTTGCATGGGTTTTCTCCCTTTTAAAAGATTTTGGAATTATTCAACCGTTATCCATTTTCACCGCCGAGACGCAGCGTTTTTGTGTTTCCGCAGATGTCAAGCCAGTTCTCAAGTATCCCCCGGCGTGTCCGGTGACTCTGCGGTGAATAGCCGTGCATCCATTTTCACCGCCGAGACGCGGAGGACGCAGAGTGTGTTTTCACAGATGTCTTAAAGTATCCCTCTGCGTGCCCGGCGCCTCTGGAGAATGGTTGCGATTGGGGTGTGGTTTGGAGCCGGCCCTAAACTTGACCGAGCGTCTTGCGCACCAGTTCCACCAGCCCTTCTTCACGGCCTTTGACAAAGTAATCGCGGGCGCCGGCGTTGAGGGCTACTTTGGCTTTCGAGACGGCATCGAAAGCCGTCAAGACAATGATGGGCAAATCGGGTTTGAGCTCTAGCAATTTTTGGAGCAGCTCGAACCCGGCGTCGGCCGATTCAATGCCGTCAAAGCCGGGCATATTGAGGTCCAGCACGGCAATGTCAAACGATTGGCCTGTCTCCAGCGTCTTTTTGAACAGGGCCAGCCCATCTATCACATTGCCGGCGGTCTCCACATCGAACCCGGCGCGCAGGAAGGTTTTTTCCATACTGCGCAGGACGGGGCGTTCATCGTCTACCAGTAAAATTTTCGTCACAGGCCAGTCCTCCTTTGAGATGATGCGTGCTACACGGGTTTACAGTGTAAAACTTTCGCCTGGGTTCAATACGTGTGCTTGCGTGCCGGTTTCGGCCTGCACTTGCGCCGCCCAGGCGTGCGGGTCTTGGGCAATCAGGTCCCACGTGTTATAGTGGATTGGGATGACGTGTTTGGGTTCAAGTAGCTTGACGGCTCGCAGGGCATCGGCCGGCCCCATCGTAAAGTTATCGCCGATGGGCAACACGGCCAGGTCCGGCCCCTCTTCACCGATCAGACGCATGTCTCCAAACAGGCCGGTGTCGCACGCCAGATAGATTTTCTGGCCCTCGTTCGTCGTCAACAAAAAGCCGGCCGGATTGCCGCCATAGGAACCATCCGGCAACCCTGAGCCGTGCAAGGCCAGCGTAAGTTTGAGATAGCCAAAGGGATGCCGGTAGCCGCCCCCCAGATGTTGAGGGTGAACCTGGAGGCCTTGATTCCCCAGCCAGGTGGCAATCTCAAAGTTGCTGATGACCATCGCCCCGGTCCGTTGGGCGATGGCGAGGGTATCGCCCATGTGATCGCCGTGCCCGTGGCTGACCAGGATGTAATCGGCGGCG
>FWPV01013832.1_pt1 | contig 12023 bp, 11 predicted proteins | sample 2228371 | NCBI WGS metagenome assembly FWPV01 (sample SAMEA103939776, study PRJEB20133) | metagenome | reverse complement strand
TTTTTAAAAAAAGCAGAGCTTTCTTTTTCAATTACGATTCTTTGAAGACTTTTTTCTTTAAAAACTTCGTGCATTTTTGCTGTATGCTGGGGAGTTGTACCACAGCAACTGCCTATAATTGCTGTACCAATTTTAAGGAAATTTTTTGCATATTCCTTAAAGTAGTCCGGATTGGAGAGATAAAATGTTCGGTTATTAACCTGAGTCGGAATCCCTGCATTAGGCATAACTGAAAGGGGAATTAAATTTTTTTTCAGAAATGATCGGCTAAGTTCAAAACTGTCTTTGGGCCCAAGAAAACAATTTATTCCGGCAATTTCTGCTCCGCAAAGCTGGATTTCAATCAATGATTTTTCAAGCTCATCTCCCATTCGTGAATACCCGTCGCTATTAAAGGTCATCGAAGCAATAAGGGGAATGTCCGATATTTTGCGAACAGCATTAATGCCTGCTTTTAATTCCAGAAGGCTGGAAAATGTTTCTAAAATTATCAGGTCTACGCCACAATTAATCAGATAGTTAATAATTTCTTTAAAAGCGTCAATCATGTCCTGAAAAGACAGGATTCCGTAAGGGCGGAGTAAAGCTCCCAGGGGACCAACTGAACCGGCAATAAAAGCTCTTTTTCCTGATATTTTTAAAGCTTCCTGAGCAGCGGCAACTGATTTTTTTATTATTTCAGGCAATTTGTCTTTATCTTCCTTGAGCTTAATCGGATTTGCATCAAAAGTATTTGTTGTGATAATATCGGCGCCGGCGTCAAGATAAAGGCAATGTATTTTTTTTAGCAGCTGATAATTTTTTATGCTCTGCAGAGATTTGTTTTCTCCTTCAGGTACTCCGAATTCACATAGCAGAGTTCCGATTGCTCCATCTGCCAGCAACTGCCTTTTGCCAATTTCGCTTTTAAATTCTGGCATTTATAACTTTGGTGATTTCATTATTCTCTGATACTTGAAGGATAATGGCAGATGAAGAGTTTATCTCTTTTTCATCAAGCAGAGCATAAGCAGCAATGATAATCAAATCTCCCGGATGAACGAGGCGGGCGGCAGCCCCGTTAATGCCAATCTCTTTTGAGCCGCGCGGTGCTGTGATCACATAGGTTGAAAAACGGTTTCCGTTATTTATGTCATATATTTCTACCTGCTGAAATGGTTTCAGATTAGCTTTTTCTATTAGCTCTTCATCAATTGAAATACTTCCTTCATAATCAAGGCAGGTTTTTGTAATTTTTGCCCGATGAATCTTGGAGATTAAAAATGGGATTAACATTATCTAACTCCTTTTAAAAGTTATTGTAAACTTAAAATTCTTTTCTGTCAATAATTTTTATAATTTCAAACGGTAGTTTAAGAGAGTTGTTTTGTTTACCAGAAAGGAGAAATGTTCAATAATGCTTTGATCAATTGATTAATCATTCTTCAGTTAAAATAATTTAATGTTCATTAATTTTTTTTCAATCTGAATTAGCTTGCTCTTATCGATTGTTACAAAGTTATTTTGCTCAATTAATACTTCAAATTTACTATTGAAGATTTTTTAAAAAAGAGTTAAATTTTTAGTGTTGAGTGGAGTTAAAATTAATGAGTGTAAAAAAAGTTGAAAATTTTTCTGAAGAGGCAGCAGAGTTGAAAAATCAGTTAAAAAAGTTAGAAGAAGAGCTGGGCAGATTAAAACAGCAGGAGGTCAATCTTCAGAAAAAAGAAAAGTTGTGGCTGCTTGTTCTGGAACATATTCGCGATGGTATTATCTTTAGTGACGAGAAAGGGCATTTTCTTCTCTTCAATCCCCAGATGGAGAAGCTTACCGGATATTCAGAGGAAGAAGCCAACCGGGCAGGTGATTTCAGTAAATTAATCTATCCTGAAAAAGAGGAATATCAGCTGGCAATGAACCGGCTGGAAGAACTGAAAAAGAATAAAGAAATCAGCGAGGTGGAAACCAGGATTCGTCATAAAAACGGTCATTTTATAGATGTGCTGATTGTTTCATCATTACTGGAAGTCGAAAACGAAAAACTGTTTATTTCACTATTTCATGATATTACTAAAAGAAAACAGGCTGAAAGAGAATTATTGGAATATAAAAATCATCTCGAAGAGATAGTTCAGGAAAGAACCAATACTCTGGAAACACTTAATCAGCAATTAATCGGCGAGATCAGCTCGAAATCATCTTTGATGGATGATTTAAAAAAGAGCGAAGAACGCTTCAGATTGCTGGTTAATTCCATGGATGATATTGTTTTTGAAGTTGATCAGCAGCTAATGCTGAAAGGCCTTTACGGAAGATGGTTTGAAAGAAAAGGAATTGATTTTGCCTCTTTTATCGGTTGCTCTATTGATAAATTAAACGAAATTGAAAACCTTATTCATAAACCGATTTGTGAAATTGTTTTAAAAGGAGAAAGCGGTATCTATGAAACGAATCTTGTTGCTGATAATGGTTTGAGAAATTTTCAGGTTTCTGTGTCACCGCTTAAAGATCAAAACGGAAAGATTATTGGTCTGGTTGGAGTTGGACGCGATATTACGGATCGCAAACGTCTGGAGCGGGCAGTAATGGAAAGTGAAGCCAGATATCGCCGTCTGATAGAAACAATGAATGATGGTCTGGTTCAGATTAATGAGTTTAATCAGTTAGTTTATGTGAATAACCATTTTTGTAAAATGCTTGGTTATTCGGAAGATGAATTAATTGGCGAAAATATTGAAAAATTTATTCCTGCCGACTCGCTTACCATTTTTAGCCAGCAGACTGATAAACAAAACTTAGGAAACCGTAAGCCTTATGAAATCAGATTAATCAGAAAAGATGGTTCTGAAATTATTGCCCGTATATCACCAACACCTTTGCTTGATGATAATAACATTTTTCAGGGTAGTTTTGCCATTGTAACTGACATAACTGAGATTAAACTTGCTTCAATAATTGCTCAGGCAAATGAAATACGATTGAATGCAATGATTAACTCTTTTAACGGATATATGTATATAACTGATCAGAATTATGAATTAAAATTTATTAATGATAAATTACAGCAGGAAAAGAAGATTAAATCTTTGACAGAGAAAAAGTGCTATCAGGCAGTGTTTAACCAAACCTCGCCCTGTGAATGGTGCGACCTGGAAAGAGTTCTTTCCGGGAAATCAGCCAATGCGGAAGTTTTTTCAGCTCAGGAGCAGCGCTGGTTTTACCTTTCCTCAGCACCATTAATTAACGCTGAAAAAGGAGTTGAAAAACAGTCACTGCTTATTGATATTACCACCAACAAGCTGATTGAACAGGATCTGATTATAAGTGAGGAAAAATTTCGCTCTCTTTTTGAATATGCACCAGTTTCATTATGGGAAGAGGATTTTTCTGAATTAAAAACAAAACTGGAAATTTTAAAACAGGCAAATGTAACAGACTTAAAAGCTTATCTCAAAAAAAATCCGCAACGTCTGCCGGAATTGTTAAGTTCAATTAAAATAAACGACATTAATCAACAGACATTAAAGCTATATGGATTCAAAGATAAAAGTATTCTGGGAGAAAGTATAATTCAGGTTGTAAATGAAAATGCCATAGAGACATTTATTGATGGAATAGCCGCGTTGTATGAAGGCAGAAAATCATTTGCTTCAGAAACTGAAAACTTAAACGCAAATGGAGAAGTGATGAAAGTTTATCTTTCAATGCATGTTCCAGAGAGTTATGAAAAAGATTGGAAAAAAGTTTATGTTTCCATAATTGATATTACAAAGCTTAAAGAAGCGGAAGAAGGCTTGAAAAATCTTGTCCGGGAAAAGGAAATTCTCTTAAAAGAGATAAATCATCGGGTTAAAAATAATCTTCAGATAATTGCCAGCTTACTCGGGATGAGTGAAAAACGGGCAAAAAACCAGGAGACAAAGGAATTTTTAGCAGCGCTTCGGGAAAAGGTCTATGCGATTGCATTGATTCATAATCAGCTCTATCAGAATATTGCCTCCGGTGAAATTGACATGCAGTATTATATTTCTCAGCTTCTCTCATACTTGATGCAGCTTTACAGCCGGAAGAGCAGGCCGATAAAATTCAGTATGCAATGTAAGAATACTTTTTTGAATGTCACTCAGACTGTGAGCCTGGCACTGATTTTGCATGAGCTGGTGACAAATGCCTGCAAGCATGCATTTAGCGGGAAAAGCAGCGGAAAGATAGATATCTTCCTCAACAGGAATCCTGATAATCAATATATTCTCGTGGTTCAGGATAACGGGGCAGGAATTTCCAAGCAGGGAATCGTTGATTCATCTGAACAGATCGGCTTAAAACTCGTTCGGACTCTTGTTGAAAAACAGCTCAAGGGGAGTCTGGAAATTTTTTCCGGCAATGGAACAAAATTTGTGATAACCTTCAAAAAAGATAAAGGAGAAGAGCAATGAAAAAGATCCTGATTCTTGATGATGAAGCAATCATTGCCATGCAATTAGAAGAGCTACTTAAAGGGTTTGGCTATAATGTTCTTCCTGCGGTTTGCAGTTCCAAAGAAGCTTTGAGGCTGATTAAGACGGAAAGCCCTCAGCTAATTCTTTTAGATATTAAATTAAAAGAAAAAATGACCGGGATTGATCTGGCAAAAAAAATCCGCCACTTAATCAATTGTGAAATAATATTTATTACAGCTTACACAGATGATGAATTAATCAGAAATGCCCGTGAAGTTCAGCCTGCTGCCTATATTTTAAAACCTTTTCGGGAAGAAGAAGTGAAAGCAGCAGTGGAAATCGCTTTATACAAACAGGAAATGAGTTCTTTATCGAAAAGAATCTGCGAACTTTATCAGAGCAGGCAACTGGCTAAGATTATTTTAGATAATCAAAAAATAATCCGTTTTTTTGATCAGGATGCCCAGGAAACCTTTGGTTTTTCAAAAGAAGAAATAGAACAAAAAAGCTTCTTTGAACTCTTCCTGCCTGAAGAAAAAGAAAAAGTTTATAATGCTTTTTTGCCTTTAAGTTATATTGAAGGCGATTTTAAAATGGCTCCGGAAATTGAAAGCAGGGCAATCAATCGAGATGGGAAAAAATTTCCGGTTGAAATCTCGATTACCGTCTGGAAACTGAAAGGACAGATCTTTTACACTATCCTGATTGAAGATTGCTCTTTGCGTTTCGAGATTGATCAGAAGATTGCTGAGCTGAAAAAGGAAAAGAAAAACTATTTTAAACAAATTCATCACTTATTGTTTGCCGATCTGCTCAGTAACGATCAGAGCCTGCTTTTTCCCAAGGAATACTTTCTTGGGTGATATAAAATCAGATTACTCCCAGAACAAAATTATCAATCAGACGAGTATTTCCGACTCTTACAGCAACGGCAACAAGAGTATTATCCGGCTCAATATACTTGAGATCTTCAAGGCTTTTTAAACTCACAATTTTAATATATTCTATCTTTATCTTACTGTTTGCGGAAAGGTAATTTTTTATAACTCTGATTATTCTTCCGGCTTTATATTCTCCGGAGTTAATTTTTTCCTGAGCAAGCTTTAATGATTGCGGCAGGAGAAGGGCAGTCTTTCTTTCTGCAGGAGAAAGATAGGTGTTTCTTGAAGACAGCGCCAGACCGTCAGCATCCCGGACTGTTGGCAGAACTTTAATCTCTGTTTCCAGATTCAGATCCTGAGCCATTTTTTTAATAATAATTGCCTGCTGGGCGTCTTTCTGGCCAAAGTAGCTTATTGCTGGCTGAATGATATTGAATAATTTTAACACAATAGTTGTAACTCCGCGAAAATGTCCAGGACGAAATTTACCGCATAATTTGTTGCTCCAGCCGGTAACTTCAACATAAGTTTTGTAATCAGGAGGATAAATTTCTTTACTATCAGGGATGAAAAGTAAATCAACATCTTCCTTTTCCAGAAGAAGCCGATCCCGTTCAATATCGCGGGGGTAACGCTGAAAGTCTTCATTTGGACCAAATTGAGCAGGATTGACAAAAATTGATACCACTACAAGCTGATTCTCTTTTCGTGCAGCACGAACCAGACTTAGATGTCCTTCATGCAAATAACCCATGGTTGGTACAAAGCCTACCGAACTAACTTTCTTTCGGAATTTAGGCAACTCACTAATCGTTTTGACTATTTTCATTTAAAAAGTCCTCAAATTGTTCGATGTTTATACTATAACTTTCTTGCAGAGAAGGGAATTCGCCTTTACTGACATCAGCAATAAATTTTTTAACAGCGTTTTCTATTTGCTCAGAAAGGTTCAGGTATTGTCGCACAAATTTTGGAAGATATGAGAGAGTTAATCCAACAAGATCGTGAAAGACAAGAATCTGACCGTGTACTTTGTTCCCTGCTCCGATTCCGATTACCGGAATTGTTAATTCCGTTGCTATCTTTTCTGCAAGCTGCCAGGGAACTGATTCCAGAACAAGCATAAATACTCCGATTTCCTGAAGAGTCCTTGCGTCTTTGATAATTTCAAGAGCCTGTTCTTTTAACTTACCCTGAACTTTAAATCCGCCGAGCAGATTTATAGATTGGGGAGTTAAACCGAGATGACCAACAACCGGTATTTCAGCGTCAAGAAGTTTCTGAATGGTTTTAATCCTTTTTCTTCCGCCTTCTATTTTAACTGCTTCTGCTCCTCCTTCCTGAATACAACGCAGGGCATTTTCTGTAGCCTGCTCGGGACTGAGATGATAACTTCCGTAAGGCATGTCAGCTACGATCAGGCTTGCCGGTTTAGCGTTGGCAACCGCTTTTGTATGGTAAATAATATCATTCAGTGAAACTTTAAGAGTATTTTCATTTCCCTGTAAAACCATTCCCAGGGAATCACCGACCAGAATCAGATCAACTCCGCAGGCAGATAAAATTTTTGCTGTTGGAAAATCATAGGCTGTTAGGGCAATTATTTTTTCCTTTCTTATCTTTTTCTGTTTTAAATAAGCTACTGTTCTTTTTTCTAAACTTTCAGGGTGCATAGTAAGTAGTCCCCTTTTTTAAGTTTTTTATCTCTTTGATTAAGTTCTGAATGTTAAAATTGAGGAAACTGATTTTTTCCACATTGATTACCAGCAGAGGAGAGGCTTTGTAGTTAAAAAAGTAGTAGTTATAAGCTTCAAAGATGGTTCGCCAGTATTCCTGGGGAGCATCCTTTTCAAAATCAGTTCCGAATTTTTGAATTCTGGCAAGCATTTCTGTATAAGATGTTTGCAGATAAATTAATAGATTGCAATTAACAGCCTGTTTCTGAAAAACCTGATAGATCTTTTTATATATTTCCAGATCATTTTCATTAAGAATTGAGTGAGCATAAATAGCATCTTTATCAAAATGATAATTTGAAATGGTTATTTTTTGAAAGAGTGATTTTTGAGCAATCTCCTGCTGTTGCTGGAAGCGGTTGATTAAAAAAACAAGCTGGGTTTTTAAATTTAATTCCGGATTGCCTTTTGTCAGATTAATATAAAAATCCTTTAAAAATGGGTTCTCTTTATTTTCACAAATCAGTCTTGCCTGAAGTTCATTAGCCAGCATTTTAGCAAGAGTTGTTTTGCCGGTTTTAACCAGGCCATCGACTATAATATATTTTAAGCCTTCCATTTTATTTAATTATAGCATAACCGAAGAGATTTGCAGAAAATAATTCAACTCTCTTCAGTTTAACTTTTTCCTGTTTTATAATATACTTTAAAAATGCAACATAGCGAAATTAGAATTTATCTAAAAAGTAGTGTAAAATTTATTGAATTTGTTCTTTTGTGCCTCTCCTACTTAAACAATAATCATTTTCACTTTGAAGAAGAAGATTTTTTCAAGATTGAGCTCTCTTTACGGGAAGCTTTGAACAATGCTATTCATCATGGTAATCGTGATTGCTTTGAAAAAGAGGTGCAGATTGTGATTCGCTGGGATTTAACTGGGCTGGAAATCACTGTCACTGATCAGAGTGAGGAAGTAATTGATTTTACAAAAATCGAAGCCGACAACCGCAATAAAGATTTGCTCTCTTTTAATGGCCGGGGAATAATGATAATGCGTAGCTATATGGATGAATTGTTGCTGTGTAGCACCGGCTCGGGAAACAGCATTGTAATGAAAAAAAGCTTTAATGATCACTCTCGGAATTGATACTTCTTCCAGTTATGCTTCAATCGCATTACTTAATGGTGAACAGGTAATTCTGGAGCATAATTTTTTTTCCTCATCTGAGTTATCCGTAACATTAATTCCTAAAATTGATTTTCTGCTGAAGAGTGCTGCCATTAACTGTAACGATATCGAACTGATTGGAGTTGTAACAGGTCCGGGGAAATTCACCGGAATTCGCGTCGGGCTAAGTATGATTAAAGGGCTTTTTTTTGAACGAAAAATAAAAATAGTCCCGATAATTGCCAACCAGGCTTGTGCTCAGAAGCTAAAAGGGGTTTCGGGAATAATTTGCAGTTTGATTGATGCCATGCGCAAAGAAGTATATGCCGGGTTCTATGAATCTGTTAATGACAAAATAAAAGTTCTCAGAGAGCCTGAACTTTTAAAGATTTCTGAATTGATTAACTTACTTAAACAATTTTCCTGTTTGCATTTTATTGGAACAGGCTCTGCGAAATATAAGAATGAATTTCTGGAAAATGGCATTAAAGGCTATTATTGGACTGAGCGATCTTTTTTCTGCGGAGTTGAAGCAGCAATAATAGCTCAGAGCAGACTTCAGCAGAATGATTATCTTGATAACCCGGCTGCTTTAAAACCATTCTATATCAGATTGCCGGATGCAGAAGTGAAAGGAAATGATTGATTTTTATATTAAAGAAGCTGAAGCGGCTGATATTAATCCGATTCTTGAAATTGAAAAAGAGATTTTTATCAGTTTCTGGACTTCAGAACAGTTAAAAATAGAATTAGAGACAGGAAGTTTTTTCCTGAAGGCGGTTGAAAAAGCTAATCATTCAATTGTTGCTTATTTGATTGCTCGGTTGCTGAAGCCTGAGGCTGAACTTTTGCGGATTGGGGTAAAAAAATCATTTCAGAATATGAAAGTTGGTTATCAGTTACATCAATTTTTTTTAAATTATCTTAAAGAAAATAGTTACCGGCAGGTTTTCCTGGAAGTTCGTGCAAGCAATACTATTGCCATTGATTTTTATAAAAAAGCAGGCTACAGTTGTTCTGGTCTAAGAAAAAATTATTACTCCCGCCCCACGGAAGATGCACTATTATTTGCCTTAAAAATCGACTAAAGCGAAAGTTACTTCTTAATTTCCAGTTTTTTTAAGTTATTGCGGTCAAAATCATCTTTCTCTTTCTGCCATTGTTCGACTGAAAGTTTAAAGAAAGCTTCGACTATTTCCGGATCGAATTGCTTTCCGTTGCAGCGCTCAATTTCTTTTGCCGTAGCTTCAAATGTCAGGGCTTTCCTGTAAGGGCGGTCAGAAGTCATTGCATCTATTGTGTCAGCAAGGGTAAAGATTCTTGCTCCCAGAGGTATCTGATTTCCTTTTAAACCTTCGGGATAACCTGAACCATCAAATTGCTCATGATGATATAAAATTAATTTTGAAGCGTTTTTTAGAAATTTAACCGGTTTAATGATGTTGAAACCAAGAACAGGGTGAATTTTCATAATTCTCCATTCTTCTTCATCAAGCTTTCCTGGTTTGCGCAGAATATTGTCGGGTATTCCTATTTTTCCTATATCATGGAGCAATGACCCGAATTCAAGGTTTTTTAATTCATTCTGTTCATTTATGCCCAGAAGCCGAGCAATTTTAAGTGAATAGTGAACTACACGCAAAGAGTGTCCCTGGGTTTCACTGTCTCTGGTATCAAGGGCATTAACCAGGGCAATCAATGTTGCGCTATAAGTGTTATCAAGTTCCTGAAGAGCATTTTGTAGTTCACGGGTCCGAAGTTCTACCATCTCTTCAAGCTTTTTTTGATAATTTTTGTTTTCAATCAGTAACTGGCGCTTTTCGATCCCTTTTTTTACGATCTGATAGACTTCGTTTAACTTAAAAGGTTTTGAAGCATAGTCATAAGCTCCGCGGGACATAGCAGCTATTGCCGATTCAATATCTTTTAAGGCAGATATCATTACAACTATTGCATCGTCATCGATTTTTTTAATATCTTCCAGTAAATCAAGTCCGCTTTTACCAGGCATTCTGATGTCAGATAAAACAAGGTCAATGTCTTTGAAATTATTGGCAAAAATTTCTAAAGCTTCTGTTGCATTACCAGCTTTAAGACACTCAAAATCTTCAGATTCAAAAAAATCGGCTAAAAGCTCTCTTATTTCTGCTTCATCATCTACAATTAACAGCTTGTTTTTCTTTTTTTCATTCGCTACTATATTCATCAATATCGATAATAATCAGGTTTATAAGGGCCGTCAATATTTACATTGATGTATTTTGCCTGCTCCGGTGTCAGCTTTGTCAATCGGGCATTAAGCTTATCAAGATGAAGTCTGGCGACTTCTTCATCAAGTTTTTTAGGAAGAGTATAAACTTTTTTTTCTAATTTATTATTTGTTGCCAGTTCAATTTGAGCAAGACACTGGTTAGTAAAACTGCAACTCATAACAAATGAGGGGTGCCCTGTAGCACAGCCGAGATTTACCAGTCTTCCCTCAGCAAGAACGATGATTGATTTTTTTGATTTTAATGTCCAGAGATCAACCTGGGGTTTGATGTTCAGTTTTTTTATACCGGGGGTGCTCTCCAGATATTTCATATCTATTTCTGAATCAAAATGACCAATGTTGCAAAGTATTGCTCCGTTTTTCATTTTTTTCATGTGCTCCCCGCGGATCACATTATAGTTTCCGGTGGCTGTAATGAAGATATCTGCCTCTTCAACAACATCTTCAACGGTTCGAACCTCGTATCCCTCCATTGCTGCCTGCAAGGCACAGATCGGGTCAATTTCAGTAACTATAACCCGGGCGCCGAATCCACGCATGGATTGAGCACATCCTTTACCAACATCGCCGTAGCCGCAGACAACAACTGTTTTTCCGGCAACCATAACATCTGTTGCGCGCTTTATCCCGTCAGCTAATGATTCGCGGCATCCGTAAAGGTTGTCAAATTTAGATTTTGTAACAGAATCATTAACATTAATTGCCGGAAAGAGTAATTTTCCCTCTTTTTCCAGCTGATAGAGCCGATGTACTCCGGTTGTCGTTTCTTCGGAAACACCTTTTATTTTTTTTACAAGCCGATTCCATTTTTCAGGATAATTTTTTACTGAATAGCGGACTCTTTTTAAGAGAGATTTGAAATCTTCACTTTCAGCCTGCTGATTTAAAAGATCTGGATTTTTTTCAGCTTCAACCATAAGATGAACGAATAGAGTGGCATCACCGCCATCATCAACGATCAGGTCAGGACCGGATCCGTCCGGCCAGGTCAGAGCCTGTTCAATACACCACCAGTATTCATCGAGTGTTTCTCCTTTCCAGGCAAAAACAGCGGCACTCTTTGCTCCGGCAATCGCTGCAGCGGCATGATCCTGAGTGGAAAAGATATTACAGGAAGCCCAGCGAACATCTGCTCCTAATTCAACCAGAGTTTCAATCAGCATCGCAGTCTGGATCGTCATATGAAGGCTACCGCTGATTTTTTTGTTTTTCAGCGGTTTTTCCGGACCATATTTTTTTCTGATAGCCATCAGACCAGGCATCTCTTCTTCTGCCAGCTGCATTTCTTTGCGACCCCAGTCAGCAAGATTAATATCTGCAATTTTATAGGGGAGATCAGACTGAACGATTAAAAAATTATTGTTTTCGTTTTCTATTTTAGATGCCCGCATATTTTTTTATTACCTCAACTTTGTCCAGCTTTTCCCAGGGAAATTCCAAACGGCCGAAATGTCCATAGGAAGCTGTTTTTTTATAAATCGGTCTTTTTATTTCTTTGTCTTTGCCTGCTATCTCGGTTTCTTCCAGAAGAAAATCTATATCCCCTGTTAGATTTATATATCTATAAACTGCCTGAAAAAACCAGAGAGCATCATCAGACAATCTTCC
>FWPV01013831.1_pt1 | contig 12024 bp, 10 predicted proteins | sample 2228371 | NCBI WGS metagenome assembly FWPV01 (sample SAMEA103939776, study PRJEB20133) | metagenome | reverse complement strand
ACAACTTGCGCGGCTTTGCACGACCTGGCACCGCCCCGGGCATACCGCAGAAGCGCCCATGTAGTTTAGGGCCTTGTGCCCGTCCTCCCAGGACGCCCACAACGCCCACAAGGGGCTATGCTACAGCGCCAACGCGCCGATCGTTTTGCGGCGCACCCCCGCCCGTCGTGAGGCCGCCCCTCCCGCTCCTCAGGCAATCGGCTCGAAGCGAGCCTGGAAGAACCGCAGGTACTTCGGCTCGTACACCATCCTGAGCCCCCGCGTCTCCGCCCGCCCGTCGTAGACCGCTTTGACGGACTCGGCGACGACGTCCATGTGCGCCTGGGTGTAGACCCGGCGGGGTATCGTCAGGCGCGTGAGTTCCAGGGCGGGGTAGTAGTGATCCCCGGTCTTCGGATTGCGGCCCGCGCTGGCAATGCCGCGCTCCATGGCCCGCACGCCCGAATCCAGGTAGAGCTGGGCTGTGAGCATCTGGGCCGGGAATTGGTCCTGCGGGATATGCGGATAGAACCGCCTGGCGTCCAGGAAGACCGCATGGCCGCCGATCGGCTGGACGATGGGGATGTCCCAACTGAGCAGGAGTTCGCCCAGGTAGCGCACCTGTCCGACGCGACTGCGGACGTGGTCATCCTGCACCGATTCGGCGATGCCGATGGCCAGCGCCTCCATATCGCGCCCGGCCATCCCACCGTAGGTATGCAGCCCCTCATAGACGACGACCAGGTTGCGCAGGTCATTGAAGAGATCATCGTCGTTCACCGCCAGCCAACCGCCGATGTTGACCAGGTTATCCTTCTTGGCGCTCATCCAGGCCCCGTCGGTGTAGCGGCAGAACTCCAGCAGGATCTCGGCGATGGATCTTGTCGCATAGCCCGCCTCGCGCTCCTGGATGAAGAACGCGTTCTCCACCATGCGGGTGGCGTCCAGGTAGATGCGCACGCCGTAGCGATCGCACAGCGACCGCAGGGCGCGCACGTTCGCCATGCTCACGGGCTGACCGCCCGCCATGTTCACCGTACCCGCCAGGCTGACATATGGGACATTCTCGGCCCCGACCTCCTTGAAGAGGCTTTCCAGTTTGTCCAGATCCACATCCCCTTTGAAGGGATGCAGGCTGACGGGGTCATGGGCCTCGTCAATGATGACATCCACGAACGTGCCGCCCGCCAGTTCCTGGTGCAGGCGGGTGGTCGTGAAATACATGTTGCCCGGGATGAAGTGACCGGGCCGGATGAGCGCCCGGCTCAGGAGATGCTCTGCCCCGCGGCCCTGGTGGGTGGGCACCACGTGCCGGTATCCGTAGTAGGTGCGGACCGCTTCTTCCAGGTGATAGAAGTTGCGACTGCCGGCATACGCCTCGTCGCCGAGCATCAGGCCGGCCCACTGGCGGTCGCTCATCGCACCCGTTCCGCTGTCCGTGAGCAGGTCTATGTAGACCAGTTCGGACGGCAAGAGAAAGGTGTTGTAGCCTGCCGCAACCAGAGCCCGTTCCCGCTCCTCCCTGGTGGACATGTGGATCGGTTCCACCATCTTGATCTTCCAGGGCTCCGCCCACGACCGGCGCCCGGCCTGCTGACCCATCGTCTTGAGGATGGGGTCGTTCATCTTCTTGCCTCCTTCTGTGGATTCGAGGCAGGAGCGGGGCTCCTGCCACCCGGGGTCCAGGTCAGGCGTACATCTCCGGCCGGCGATCCCGGAACAGGTCATTGCCCTTGCCGACCCGCTTGTCGTCGGCGAGGGCCGGTTCGATCTCGCAAACGGCTACCCGGTGCCCCTCGGCAGGCGCTTCGGCCAGCCGGCGCCCCAGCGGGTCGAGGACCTGGGAAGCCCCGGTGAAGGTCAGGCTGGTGTCCCCCAGCGTCTCGGTCCCGTACCGGTTGGCCGTCACGGCGAAGACCCGGTTCTCCAGGCAGCGAGTCACCATAGCCGTCTGGCAATAGGGCAGCACCAGGTTCGCGGGGTGGGCGATGATCTGCGCGCCGCGCAGCGCCAGGGAGCGCGCCGCTTCGGGGAAGTGCCAGTCAAAGCAGATCATCATGCCGATCCGCGCCCCTCCGTACTCGAGGACCTGGAAGCCGCTGTCGCCCGGCAGAAACAGCAACTTCTCATCCGCAAAAAGATGGGTCTTGCGATAGACCTGGAGAACGCCCTGCGCGGACACGGCCGCCGCCGAATTGTAGAGGCCTTCCCGCGCCTGCTCCGCGAACCCGCACACGATCAGCCCCCCGACGCCCGCCGCCAGCCCCCGCAAAGCGGAGAGGAAGGGTCCACTGCCATCCCCAGGCTCGGCGCAGGGGGCGAGTTGCTGCGGACTGGCATACAGGTAGCCCGAGTTCGCCAGTTCGGGCAGAACGAGGAGGTCGGCGCGAACGCCGTCCAGGAGGCGCTGCACGGCCGCGACGTTGGCCGCCACATCGTGGCGGGCGGGGCAAAACTGCACGAAGCCGATTTTGAATCGCATCGGTCTCAGTCGCCCGTTCGCTGCGCGGCCCGGCGCGTCATCGCTCACCACAGCGACATCTGATGCGGGGGCCGCCTGCCCGCCAGCAAGACATAGGGCGCGGCCCGGTCCGCGCGGGCGCCCAGCCGGCGCAGGTCGCCGAGTTCGCGGAGCGTTCCCTGCCGGCGCGCTGCGAGGATCGCCCTGGCGGAGACCGGGCCGATGCCGGGGATGCGCAACAACTCGGACAGGGGCGCGCGGTTGACCTCCACCGGGAAGCACTCCGGGTGCCGCCTGGCCCAGGCCGTCTTGGGGTCAACGCCCGGCTCGAGCCCGCCCTGTGCGTCGAAGGAGAGTTCCTGGGCCGAGAGGCCGTAGTAGCGCAGGTGCCAGTCGGCCTGATAGAGCCGGAATTCGCGACACGGGTCGGTGGGCGGGGCATCTTCCAGCGGCGTGCCGGGGACCGGGCTGAAGGCGCTGTAGTAGGCCCGCGCCAGCCGCGCCTCCCGGTAGAGCCGTTGCGCCGTGAGCAGCAAGTCACGATCGCTCTCCCCGGCGGGGCCGACGACGAACTGGGTGGAGATGCCCAGCCGGGCATGCCCCACGCCGGCAGCCTCCCGCCCGGCCGCGCCGGCGGCGCGCGGCGGAATGAGCCGCGCCGCGGCGCGGAGCAATCCCTCCAGGCTTGCCATGCCTTTGTGCGGCGCAAGGGCCTCCAGGTGCTCGGGCGTGGGCGCCTCCAGGTTGGCGGAGACGCGGTCGGCCAGTTCGACGGCGCGGGCGATCTGGGCCGGCTCCGCGCCGGGCAACAGTTTCAGGTGCAGGTAGCCGCGGAATTGATACCGGCCGCGCACCAGTTCGGCCGTGGCAAGCATCTCATCCATCGTGCGCACGCTGCCCGCCACGGCAGAACTGAGGAAGATGCCCCGCACCACGCCCGCGCGATACATCAGGTCAAAGGCTCGCGCCAGTTCGTCCGGCGTGAAACGCGCCCGGCGGACATCCCGGCCGGCGCGGAAGGCGCAGTAGCGGCAGTCGTTCTGACACGCGTTCGTCTGCAGCACCTTGAGGACGGGCAGGCTGCCGCCGCCCGGCACCTGCACGTGGGAGACGTATGGGAAGAGATCGGGGCCGCCGCTGCCTGTCTCCGGCCCGGCGAAGAGACCGAACTCCTGTCCCGGCCCGGCCGGATCGCCCGTGCCGGCGCGAAGCGCGCAGGCGGCTGCGCCCCTGGCGGGCGCGGCCGATCCCGGCGGAGTGACACAGTCGTCAAACCGCGCGGCACGCCCCAAGAGCACGAGCCTGTCCTGAAGGTCCATGGGTCTCCCCCGTCCAGCGCCTCTATTATACGAACATTTGTGCGGCGAGTCAAATGGCGAACGCGGGTCACAGGGCGGGCGGCACGGCTCGGCCGGCCGGTCGCGGGCCTCACGCGACGCTCACCCTCGACCCGGCAGGCGTCTTGACAACGTCAATCCTGGCGGGGAACTGGTCGCGGAGTTCCTCGATGTGCGTGATCACCAGTATCCGCGCGAAGTCTTCCTGGATCGAGTTGATCGCCTCGACGAGCATCTGCCGTCCCTGCGCGTCCTGCGTCCCGAACCCCTCGTCAATCACCAGAGTCTGTAACTGCGCGCCGGCGCGCCGTGCCAGCAGCCTGCTGATCGCGATGCGCAAAGCCAGGTTGGCCCGGAAGGCTTCTCCCCCGGAGTAGAGCTCGTAGGCCCGCGAACCCAGTTCATCGGAGATGAGGATATCGAGCGTCTCCTGCACGCCGCCGGTCACCCTCTCGCGCTGCGTCTCCAGGCGCAGGCTCATGCGGCCCTGGCTCATGCGGCCGAGCAGCCGGTTGGCCTCCGTCTCGATCTCGGGGATCGTCGTCTCGATGATCATGGCCTGGAGGCCCTTCTTGCCGAACGCCTCCCGCAGTTGCGTGTAGATGCCGATCTCCTCGTTGACGGCCGCCAGGTCGGCCAGGCGCTGGCCCCGTCTGGCGGCCTGGGCGGCCAGGGCGTCGAGCTGCTGCATGGCCGCGCCCTCCTCCTGACGGGCATGGCGCTCCCGCGCGGCCGCCTCATCCACCGCCCGGTCGGCGCGCTCGAGCGCTGCCTCCAGTTCGGGCAGGTCGGCGAGCCGCGCGGCCAGGCGGTCGCGCTCCGCCAGGTCCTCCGCCAGATCGGCCTCCCGGCGCGAGACTTGCGCCTCCAGCGCCGCCACGCCCGCGCGGGCGTCGGCGATGCCGTCCAGCGCGGGCAGCAACTGCCGATGATAGCGGGCGTCGAACGGCTCCAGTTCGGCCAGCCGGGCCCGCACGCCCGCATGGGCTGCGCTGTCGTAGCCGACGGCGGCGATCTCAGCCTCCAGGCGGAGCGCCTCGGCCCGCGCTTCCGGCGCGTACGCCTCGGCAGCCAGCCGGGCATCCAGGTCGGCGATCTCCCGGGTTAGCCGTTGGTGCTCGGCCTCGGCCAACTGCCCCTCCAGCACGGCCGCCTCCCCCTGCGCCGCCTGGCGCTGGCGGGCCTCCTTGACCCGCCACGCGCGGGCCAGTTGCTCATCCTCGGTCAGCTCGGCCTGGCTGCGCCGGTAGGTCTCGGCCAACTGATCCCGCTCAGCGCGCAGGTCGGCCAACATGCGCGCCCGCTCGTCGGGCCCGAGCGGCTGGCCGCACAGCGGACAGGCGGCCGTCACGGCCTCCTCCAGCATCTCGATCTTGTCCCTGGCCGCCTGGCCCTCCTGCGTCAGGCGGCCGGTCTGCGCGCGCAAGGTCGCCGAGCGTTCCACGAGGGCGTGCAACTCGGCCGCGATCTCCTCCCGACGCGCCTCCTTCTTGGCCAGCAGGGCGAGGGCTTCCTGCGCCTGCGCCAAGAGCGCGGCCTGCTGCTGGGCGGCCGCGATCTTGCGAGACTGCTCGGCTTGCTGGATGACGAGGCCGCGCCGTTCGGCCTCGAGGGCCAGCCGGGCCTGCTCCACCGCCAGCCGCAGCGGCCCCAGGCGCTCCTGGAGTTGACTGCTGCGCAGCAGTCGGGCGTTCCAGTCGCCGTCCTCCTGGCGGGCCTGCTCGAGCGCGGCCCAGCCGGCCTCGATCTCGGCTCGTTGGGCCACGATGGACTCATAGCCCTCGAGGCGCGCCCGGGCGGCGGCGAGTTCCCGTTGATCGTCGCTCAGATCGCGCTGCCCGCGCGCCAGCCGTTTCTCCAGTTCCTCCTTCTGACGCGCCTGCGCCTGGCGCTCCTGGAGGGCAGCCCGGCAGCGCGCCTGCTCCGCCTCAGCCGCGCGCAGTGCCTCCACGGCTTCGGCGGCCGCGGCGCGGGCAGCCTGCAGCCGCGCCGCGTATTCCTCCTGGCGAGCCAGTTCGCGATCTATGGCGTCAATCTCCCCCTGGATGCGCGCCGCCGCATCCTTGCGCGCCTGCACTTCCTCCTTGGCGCGCGTCTCATACGCGTCGTAGCGGCTCAGGTCCAGGATGTCGGCCAGGATCTGCTTGCGCTCGCCGGGGGTCTTGACGGTGAACGAATCGGCCTTGCCCTGCAGCAAGAAGGCGGAGTGCGTGAAAGTGTCATACTCCATGTGCAGGGTGCGCGTGATCTGCGCCTGTCGTTCGCGCAGACCCCCTTCGTCCAGCAGTTGCCACTCGCCGCCGTCAGCGGTTCCGTGCCAGACGTAGAAGTGGAGGTCGGTCTGGCCCTGGCCCCGCTTGCTGCGCTGGCGCCAGATCCGGTAGCGCTGGCCGCCCATGTCGAATTCGAGCTCAACCCACATCTCCGTCTCACCCAGGGCGATCAGTTCGTCGTCGCGCCGGGCGCGCGCCTTGCCCCACAGCGCCCAGGTCATCGCGTCCAGCAGGGCCGACTTGCCGTGGCCGTTGTCGCCGGCCAGGCAGGCCAGGTGGATGCCGGAGAAGTCGAGGGTCTGCTCCTCGCGGTAGCACATGAAATTGCGCAGGCGAAGACGGTGTGGAATCATGGGAGCATTATACGGCTGGAGGCCCCAGAAATCAAAGCCTTGTCGGCGCACGGGTCGGGTGGTATGATGTGCCTGATGAGTGTATGGAGGCGCACGTGACAGACGAAACGAGAGCTGCCCTGAGAAAGCGGATCACGATAGACCCGGCTGTGCTGGTCGGCAAGCCGGTCATCCGCGGCATGCGGATCGGCGTGGCCCAGATCGTCGAGGCGGTGGCCGCTGGCGTGCCGCAGAGCGAGCTTCTGGAGGACTACCCCGGCCTGGAGCCCGAGGACATCCAGGCGGCTTTGTTGTACGCGGCCGAGCTGGTTGCGGCTGAGCGCGTCTATCCCGTCGCCATGGCGGCATGGACGGCATGCCTCTAGTGTACCGCCCAGCGCCTAATCCCGCAACCGCAAGACCTGCGCGAGAAAGTGACCTAGAACCCCTGCAACTGGCTCAGGTCGGCGATCCCGTCCGGCAGGGCGGCCACGCGCTGCACGAGCGCCAGGCGGGCGCGGCGCTAGTCCGGGTCGTCGGCCATGAGCAGGACCTCGGTGGACGCCCTACACAAACGCCGCCACCGCGATGCAGCGCTCCTCGGCCAACGCACGCCGGTGGACTTTGATGCGGTCGATCTCGCGCAGCGTTTCGGCGGTGAGATAGCTCTCGCCGCAGTGCGGACAACTAACCAGCGGCACGTTTTCGATCACAAGCAGTGTCGCACCCTTGCCATCGCTGCGCGCGACACGGCGGATTGGTGCGCCACTCTGACCACATAGATCGCAGATCATGGGCACTGGCGAGTACGGATCAAGTAACACGAGAACTCGTCAGAGCAACTCCTGCAGGGAGGCTACGGGGGAGCGGTATCCTGCCGTGATCATGCCAGCCAGCAGGACATCCGCTTCAGATAGAGAGAGGACTTTCAGATCCACCAGCCGAATCAACAAACCCAGGGTTCCGGAGACGGGAACGCGCCACCTGGCGGCCAGTTCACGGGCATCCCGATCATCCGTGAAAACCCGGCATCCGCGCGCGACGGCGATAGCGAGACAGGACGCCCCACCTGCATTCAGCTGGTCCAGCAGCAGGTCGTAGAGAGGAGTCTCGGCTTCTGCCAATCCCAGGACGGGCAGCCAGGACCAGTCCTGGACCGGCAGCTTGCCGATTTGCATGCCGGTCCGAAGCTCAGCCCACACCGCTTCGCTGGTTGCAGCGTCCTCGCCCAGCGCTAGGAGCACGAGATCCGGCCGTTCGACAGCAGCAAAGTTGGAGAGGACCGTGTTGTCCAGCAAAGCAAGCATGCCAGTTACCTGACGGTATCCCGACCATACCAGGTACGCACGGCTTCAATCTCGGCCCGGGCCTCGTCCAAATCGGCCGGCCCCAACCGGAGGGGGATGCCCAACTCCAGAAAGCGGTCTCTCAGCTCCAGTTCATGAAGTCCCAATAGTTCAGCCGCCTTGCCCAGGTTGATCCGGCGCTCTTGATAAGCCCGCACGACCACAGGCCAACGCAACTCCTCGCTCTCCGCCAGGAGGCGGCTCAAGAGAGGATGCACCAAATCAGGCCGCTCACGGTATAGCCTTGGAAGCTCTTCGACAAGCCATTCTTCCGGCAAAGGAACGGTTGCCACCATCAAGACACCTCAATTCTTCCCAACGCCCGATCTACTCAAGATGACAAAGGTTCAACTTATGTTGAGTAGCCTCACACACCCAACAATCTGCCTCAACCTCATGTTGCGAGGCAGCAAGAAAGATACTAGCACAATCCGTATTGCCCCGCAAGCCCGGCTCAGCCTCATCTCTTGATGGCTGCTGCCGCTGTGTTCATTCCGATGTTGGCCGCAGAGACGGCCGGTGAAGATTGCGCACCACGCGGGTGCCTGTAAGCATCCACGCCGCTCTGCTCGGGCGACCTGCCATGCACCGGGGCGTCACGAGCCAATGGGCGCCGTCTGTGGATCACTCCCCGCCCAACTGAAGTTAGAACCCCTGCAACTGGCTCAAATCCGCGATACCGTCAGGGAGGGCGGCGACGCGCTGGACCAACGCCAGGCGGGCGCGGCGCAGATCGGGATCCTCCGCCATCACCAGCACATCCGTGAAGTAGCGGTTGATCGGGTCCTTCAGGTCGCGCAGCACCTCGCCCAGCAGGGCCACCGGACGCTCCGCCGCCTCCTCCAGCCGCCGCGCGGCGGCCTGCCAGGCCGCATGCAGGAGGTGCTCGGCCTCCAGCACATACCTCTCCGGCGCCAGCGGATAGGCCTGGTCCAGCCCCCGCACGATGCGCCGGGCCCGCGCGTAGGCCACCAGGACCTCCGGCCAGCCCGGCGTCGCAACCAGCGCCGCCAGGTCGCGCGCCGCCACGGCAGCCTGGTAGGGGTCATGGCTCTGCTCGGCGAGCACCGCCGTCACCACGTCATGGGCCAGGCCGGCATCCCGCAACACACCGTACAGCCGGTCCCGAATGAAGCCCTGCACCTCGGTCAGCAGCGGCCCGCCTTCCGCCGTCAGATCCGTCGCCCCGGCGGCTGACGGCAACTGTGCCGCCGCCGCGCGCAGGGCCGGGCGCAGATCGAGCGGCTGGGCGCACCCGATCAACGCCTGCACCAGGCCCAGCGCCTCGCGGCGCAGCCCAAACGGGTCTGCTGTGCTGGAGGGCGCCAGCCCCACCGAGAAGAGACCCACGAGCGAGTCCAGGCGGTTGGCAATCCCCAGCGCCAGCCCGGGGCGACTCGCCGGCAGCGCATCGCCCTGGAAGCGCGGCAGATAGTGCTCGAAGATGGCGTTGGCGACGGCCTCCGGCTCCCCGGAGAGCCGGGCGTACTCGCGGCCCATGATCCCCTGCAGCGACGTCAATTCGACCACCATCTGGGTCACCAGGTCGCTCTTGAACAGGGCAGCCGCCCGGCTCAAGGTCGCCATTTCGGCCGCGTCGAGGCCCAGCATGGCCCCCAAGATGGGCACCAAGCCCTGCACCCGGCGCACCTTGTCGAGCATCGAGCCGAGTTTCTCCTGGAAGGTGAGCGTGGCCAGGCGCGGCGTGAACTCCTCCAGCCGGCGGGCGGTGTCGGCCTTGAAGAAGTAATCGGCGTCGGCATAGCGGGCGCGCAACACCCCCTCGTTGCCGGCCCGCACCACCTCCAGATACTCGGCGCCGCCGTTACGGACCGCGATGAAGTGGGGCAGCAAACCGCCTTCGGCGTTCACCACGGGGAAGTAGCGCTGGTGCTTCTTCATCACCGTGATCAACACTTCCTTCGGAAGGCGGAGATACTCGGGGGCGAAGTCGCCGCGCAGGGCCGTGGGCTGCTCCACGAGATCGGTCACCTCATCGAGAAGGTCGGGGTCGTCGGGGATCCGCCCGCCCACCTCGGCTGCCAGGGCCTGCACCGCTTCCGCGACGGCCCGCCTGCGCGCCGACCGGTCCACGATGACGTGATGGGCTGCCATCAGGGCGGGGTAGTCGTCGGCCGCGTCCACGACGAGATCGGGCGAGCCCTCCGAGCGCGGCCCGCGCGTCACGCGGCCCGCCGTCAGCCCGGCATACGCGAAGGGCACGATCGCATCCCCCAACAGCGAGACCAGCCAGCGGATCGGGCGCGAGAAGGCCACGTTCGTGGCGTTCCAGCGCATCGTCCTGGCAAACGTGATCTGGCTCAGGAGGCCGGGCAACGCCTCAGCCAGCACCTCACTCGCCGGCCGGGAGGGCTGGCGCACCTCGGCATAGACATAACGTCCCGCGCCCTCGCCCCGAGTCTGCAGTTCCTCCAGCGCCACCCCGGCCTTGCGGGCAAAGCCGATCGCAGCCGGAGTGGGGGTGCCATCGGGCAGGAAGGCGCGCTCCGCCGGCGGCCCCTTCACAGTCGTCGTCAGGCTCGCCTGCGCGGCGGGCAGGTTCTCGATCAGAACCGCCAGGCGCCGCGGCGTGCCCATCACGTGGATCACGGGCTGGCCGTGATCCAGCCGCTGCGCCTCGAGAAGGCGGGGCACCAGGGCGGTCAGTTGGTCTATCGCGCTCGCCACATCGGCTGCCGGCAGTTCCTCCGTGCCGATCTCCAGCAGGAAGGTGGCCGGCGCTTCGCCGGCCGCGGGGCGGGCCTGGCCGTGCGCCTGGACTTCCGCCGCCCCCTCGCCGCCCGGCTCGCGATCTGCCAGCCAGGGATAGCCCTCGCTCTCCCGCTGCTCGACGTAGGCCACAGACACCTGCCGGGCCAGGTCGCGCATGCGGGCGAAGTAGTTCGCGCGCTCGGTGACGCCGATGGCGCCGCGCGAGTCGAGCAGATTGAACGTGTGCGAGCAGCGCAGGACGAAATCGTGCGCGGGGATCACCAGCCCGTGCGCCAGGCAGTTCTTCGCCTCGCCCTCGAAGAGATCGTACATCTGCCTGAGCCGGCCGACGTCGGCCACGTCGAAGTCGTAGGTGCAATGCTCGATCTCGGGTCGGCGCAGCAGGTCGCCGTAGGTGCGCCGGCCGTCCCAGTCAATCTGCCAGACCTCGTTCACGCCTTGCAGGTACATCACGATGCGTTCCAGCCCGTAGGTGTACTCCACCGGCACCGGGTCGAGCGGATAGCCGCCCGCCTGCTGGAAGTAGGTGAACTGGGTGATCTCCAGCCCGTCCAGCCAGACCTCCCAGCCCAGGCCCCAGGCGCCCAGGGCGGGCGACTCCCAGTTGTCCTCCACGAAGCGGATGTCGTGCCGCCGGCGGTCAATGCCGAGCGCCTCCAGGCTGCCCAGGTACAGTTCCTGCGCGTTGTTCGGCGCGGGCTTGAGAATCACCTGGTACTGGGTGTGCATCTGCATCCGGTTGGGGTTCTCGGCATAGCGGCCGTCGTCCGGCCGGTAACTGGGCTCGACATAGGCCACGTTCCACGGCTCCGGCCCCAGCACGCGCAGGACCGTGGCCGGGTTGGCGGTGCCGGCCCCGACCTTCTCGCTGTAGGGCTGCCAGATCAGACAGCCGTGGTCGGCCCAGTACCGTTCGAGCCGCATGATCACATCCTGGAAAGTGAGGGGTTTGGAACGCATCAGTCTGATCACTCCTCCGTTCGATCGAAATTCAGGCGCCGCGAGGGCTCGCCGGCGGGTCAGCCGCGCCCGCATCCGGCGCCTCAACGGCCGGGGCATCCTCCCCGCCCGCCCACGATGCCAGTTGCTCGGCCTGCCGCGCATGGTAGCGCGCCAGCAGGTCGCCGGCCTCATCGAGGTCAGCATAGCGGCTCTCGGCCTTCTCCTGGCCGCGCACCAGCGCGTCCTCCACATCCACCCCGGTCTGATAGGCCAGTTTGAACAAGAACACGAACAGGTCCGACAGTTCCTCCGCCAGCCTCGCCTGCAACGCCGCGCGGCCCTCCGCGCCCTTGTAGCCTTCCCATTGCAGGACCAGCCTGGCCACCTCGCCGAGTTCCTCCACGGCATGCGCCAGGGTATGGGCCGGCAGCACCTGATCCCACCCGCGGGCCCGGTCCCATGCTTCCAGCCAGCGCTGGTACTCACGGACGTGCATCGGTCTCCACCCGTTCCGGCGTCGCCGCCGTCCATTCCCGCTGCTCCTGGAGGGGCGCCAGGTTCTGCCGGAGCCGCTGCAGGAAGGCCGGCGACCGCAGGCCCCGCTCCAGGTGATAGGTGATG